>WNFO01002216.1_pt1 | contig 16626 bp, 14 predicted proteins | sample 5400251 | NCBI WGS metagenome assembly WNFO01 (sample SAMN13153354, study PRJNA577476) | soil metagenome | isolation source: 100 cm saprolite under Madrone tree | place: USA:California | collected 2016-06-14 | reverse complement strand
TCGAGGAGGTCAAGCAGCGCGCCGAGCCGCCGCCGCCGCCGCCTCCTCAGCTGGAGCGGCCTCCGGTTGAAGTGCCGCCGCCTGAAGTCGCCATCGACATTCCGATCGAGACGCAGTCGACCGCCATTCAGGACGTGACGGACAAGCCGGCGCCGCGCCCACCGCCGCCGAGGCCCACGAACCGCACGGCGGCTTCGCCGGGCAAGAACTTCCCGAACAGCCAGGACTTCTACCCGCCGGCGTCCCAGCGGCTCGGGGAAGAGGGTACGGTAAACGTACGCACGTGCGTCGGCGCGAACGGCAAGCTCACCGAGGATCCGACCGTCGCGCAGACGTCGGGTATCTCGCGGCTCGATGAGGGGGCGCTGAAGCTCGCGAAGGCGGCCTCCGGCAAATACGTACCGGCCACGGAAGACGGCAAGCCCGTGAATTCCTGTATTGTCTTCAAGATCAAATTCCAGCTGCAGAGATAAAAAATCCTAGCTGTAGACAACTGCACCGCGAGTGCGGCCCTTTTTGCTCGAGGAAACTATGGAAAATCAACCCACCGCAACCGTCGATAACCCTTACGGCCTTGGCGCCCTCTGGGCGGGAGGCGACATCATCGCCCGCTCCGTGCTCGTGCTGCTGGCCATCATGTCGCTGGCTTCCTGGTACGTCATGCTCACCAAGCTGTGGGACCAGCGCAAGCTGAAGCAGTCCGCGCGCGTCGTGGAGAAGGACGGCGTCGAGCGGCTGAAGAAGGCCGATGACTTCCGCCTGATTGCGGAGGACGGCCTGCGCGCCGCCTCGCATCACGACGGCCGCCTCACCGATCGCATCGACCTGCACGAGTGGATCACGATGTCGCTCCAGCGCGCGGTGGATCAGGTGAACAGCAAGCTGCAGCAAGGGCTGGGGCTGCTCGCCACCGTGGGCTCGACGGCCCCGTTCGTCGGCCTGTTCGGCACGGTGTGGGGGATCCTGAACGCGCTGGTCTCGATCGGCATCGCCGGCCAGGCGAGCATCGACAAGGTCGCAGGCCCCGTCGGCGAGGCGCTCATCATGACGGCCATCGGCCTGTTCGTGGCGGTCCCCGCGGTCATGGGCTACAACTGGCTGCTCGGCCGCAACAAGGCCCTGCAGGATGCTCTGCGGAACTTCGCGAGCGATCTGCACGCCTATCTTGTCAGCGGCGCGCGCATGGGCAGCAACGAGATGGGCGGCGCGCGTCCGGCGGCAGCGCCGGCAGCGGCGCTGCGCAAGTAACACATCCGGCGCACCGTGCTGCGCCCGAGGCGGCGAGCCATTCTGGTGAGCCGCCGCCGCAAGGCTTGAGAGGAAAGCGAATATGGCGATGAGTGTCGGACCGGCCGGGGGAGGCGAAGAGCCGAGCGTCATGGCGACGATCAACACGACTCCGCTCGTGGACGTGATGCTCGTGCTGCTCATCATCTTTCTCATCACGATCCCGGTGATCACCAAGACCGTGCCGGTTGTCCTGCCGAAGGCCGTCAACATCCCGACCCAGACCAAGCCTGAGAACATCACGGTGGCGGTGGACCGCGACGGCAACGTCTACTGGAAAAACCACATGGTGTCGAACCGCGAGGACCTGCTGGCGCTCGTGAAGGCGGCCGCCGTGCAGAAACCGCAGCCGGAGATCCACATCCGCGCGGATAAGGAGACGCGCTATGAGGCGGTCGGCCGCGTCATCTACACGATCCAGCGCGGCGGCGTCGTAAAGGTCGGGTTCCTCACCGAGCCCGATCGTGGCGTGCGCGGCTCCAGGTATTAGAGGAGACCAGTCCCATGGCAATGAGTGTCGGCACGGCCTCTGGCGCCACCTTCTGCGACATCAACACGACGCCGCTGATCGATGTCATGCTCGTGTTGCTGGTCACGCTGATCGTGACGCTTCCCGTCATGACCCACGCGGTGAAGCTCGACATGCCGCAGGCGAACAATCCGCCACCGCCCGATCAGCGGCCCGAGGTCATCGATCTCGAGATCGATTTCGACGGTACGGTGGTCTGGAACGGCACCGTCGTGCCGAGCCTGCCGCAGCTCGAGAGCTACTTCCACACGGATGCGGCCAAAGACCCGCAGCCGGAGATCCACCTGCGCCCCGATCGCCGTGTGAAGTACGACTTCGTGGCGAAGGTGCTGGCCGCGGCGCAGCGCAACCGGATGAAGAAGATCGGCTTCGTGAACACCGCAGAATTCAAAGACTAGTCAGCAAGAGATGCGAAACCACATTATGAAGGTCAGATCCAGCCTGGTGGCGGCGCTCATTGTAAGCGCCGCAGTCGCGGGTGCCGCGGGGCTCGTGCCCGGCAAGCCCGCATATGCCGCCGAGGAGAAGAAGGTCAGCAAGGAGCTCGCCAAGACGCTGAAGGCGGCACAGGACGCGTTGAACGCGAAGAAGTATTCCGAGGCTCTTGCCAAGCTCAAGGAGGCGGAGGGCAATCCGAAGAAGACGCCGTACGATGAGCACGTCATCAACATGCTGGCGGGCGCCGCCTACTACGCCACGAAAGACGAGCCGAACGCCGTGAAGGCGATCGAGGCGCAGCTCAACGACGGTTTCCTGGGCGAGTCGGAGGTTCCCCCGCGCGTCAAGGCCGTCGCGCAGCTCAACTATCGGCTGAAGAACTACGACAAGGCCATCGAGTTCGGCACTCGCGCCATCAAGGCGGGCTATGCGGATGACGAGATGCTCACGCTCGTGGGCCAGGCGTACTACCTCAAGGGCGACTGGAAGGGCACCCTGAAGTTCGAGGAAGGCGTGGTGGACAGCGAGGCCAAGAAAGGTCAGACGCCCAAGAACGAGGCCTTGCAGCTGCTGCTGAGCGCCTGCGTCAAGCTGGACGACGCGGACTGCACGACGCGGGCGCTCGAGAGGCTGGTGGCGTACTACCCGAAGAACGAATACTGGCAGCAGCTGCTGTACACGCTGTTCCAGCAGCGCTCGCAGACCGACAAGACCCTGCTGCAGACCTTCAGGCTCATGTCCGAAGTCGACGTGCTCAAGCGTCCCGACGACTACACGGAGATGGCGTCGCTCGCCATCGAGCAGGGCTCGCCCGGCGAGGCGCAGCACATACTCGAGAAGGCGTTCGAGAAGAACGTATTCCCCGATCAGCGCACGCAGGACAAGAACAAACGGCTGCTGGAGTCTGCTAAGAAGGCGGCGGCGTCGGATCTCGCATCGCTCCCCAAGGTGGAGAAGGACGCCGCGGCGGCCAAGGCCGGCGATAAGGACGTCGCCCTCGGTCTCGCTTATCTCGGCTACCAGCAGTACGACAAGGCCGTTGAGGCGCTGTCGAGGGGACTGAGCAAGGGCGGCGTGCGCAGCGAGCCCGAGGCGCGGCTGCTGCTTGGCATCGCGCAGCTCAAGGCCGGACACAAGGACGAGGCGGTGAAAGCGTTCCACTTGGTCAAGGGCGATCCGGCTCTCGAGCGCCTGGCCAATCTCTGGAGCCTGCACGCCAAGCAGGCTTGAGAGCGTTGCCCGCTCCCGCAACTGGCCTGCTATTCGCGGTTGAAGCGGCCCCGAGACGGGCTTGCTCAAGTGGCCGCAGGCGACTTGAGCGCACGAACGATAGAAGGAGACTTGGACATGGCTATCAAGGCGGGCGAGCGCATGCCTGCGGGCACGCTCAAGACGATGACCAAAGACGGTCCCAAGGACGTGTCGACCGACGCCCTCTTCAAGGGCAAGAAAGTCGTGCTGTTCTCGGTGCCGGGCGCGTTCACTCCGACCTGCGATGCCAAGCATCTACCGGGCTTCGTGCAGCTCGCCGATCAGATCCGCGCCAAGGGTGTCGACACGATCGCCTGCATGGCCGTGAACGACGTGTTCGTGATGAACGCCTGGGGCAAGTCTGCGGGCGTAGGCGACAAGATCCTCATGTTGGCGGACGGCAATGGCGAGTACGCCAAAGCGCTGGGCCTGGAGCTCGACGCGCGCGGCTTTGGAATGGGCACGCGCGGGCAACGCTTTGCGATCATTGTGCAGGACGGGGTCGCCAAGCACGTGAACGTCGAGGCGCCGGGGCAGTTCAAGGTCTCCGCCGTAGAGCACGTCCTGGGTCAGCTGGGCTGAAGCGCCTGACGGAATCGACTGCCCAAGCGCACGCGTAAAACCATCCACGAAATCGAGCGCGCGCGCGATACTAGCCGGGGGTGCGCCATGCACGACGCTGGCGATCGCAATCATCGCATCGTGGTCACGCTCCGGCGTGGGGAAGTGCTCGTGCCGGAGGTCTTCCGCGCGGACACGACGGCTGTTCCTACGCCGGGCCCGGGGCAATTCCTCTCACGCACCATCTATCTCTCACTCGACCCCTCGTACGGCCGGGTCGTGCATGGCGGAGCATTGCCCTCGGAGCGGCTGAACCCCGGTGATGTGATGGCGGGCGAGACGGTGGCGCAGGTGCTCGAGTCGCGCCATCCGGACCATCGTCCCGGGGAATACATCGTGGTGCGCAACGGCTGGCAGCAATTCGCGCTCTCCAGCGGCCAGGGGGTGCGCAAGCTCGATCCCGGCAATGCGCCGATTTCCACGGCCCTCGGGGTGCTGGGGGCGCCCGGACTCACCGGTTACGTGGGGCTTGTGTATCTCGGCGAGCCGAAGCCCGGACAGACGGTGGTGGTGACGGCCGCCACTGGACCAGTCGGCTGTACAGCGGGGCAAATCGCCCGACTGATTGGCGCCCGTGCCGTCGGCATCGCGGATTCCGACGACCAATGCGAATACGCGATGCGCGAGCTCGGCTACGCGGCTTGCATAAACTATCGAAGCGGCGATCTGGCGCCACGGCTGCGGCGAGTCTGTCCGGACGGAGTGCACGTCAGCGTCGACAGCGCCGGCGGGCATGTGCTCAGCACGGTGGTGAGTCAGCTGGCACTGCACGCGCGTGTGGTCTTGTGCGGGACGGCCGAGGGATATGACGCCGACCCGCTGCCCCCTGGGCCATTTCTCGGGCCGCTCGTCGCGGCGCGCGCCACGCTCAGGGGGTTGGTAATTCACGATCACCTGCATCGTCTGCCGGAGCTGGTGAACGTGGTCGGCGGTTGGATCCGCGCGGGGCAGTTCCACTACAGGCAGGACATCACGGAGGGGCTCGCGAGCGCCCCGGAGGCGTTTTGCCGCTTGTTGCAGGGCGAGAGCTTCGGCAAGGCGCTCGTGCGCGTGGCGCCGGAGCACTTATAGTATTGGCTGAAATGGCCTGCGGCCATTTCAGCGAGCGCGCCTACTGACTCATTCGCCCACGCCGGCAAAAGGCGTCACTTTTGCCGGCGAATAGCATGCCGGTTCCGGCAGCGCGGCCGCCGCCGACTCAGCGGGCCGTCAGCAGCTTCTCCAGCTCCGGAACGACCTGGAAAAGGTCCCCGACCAGTCCGATGTCGGCGACCTCGAAGATCGGCGCCTCGCTGTCCTTGTTGATTGCGACAATCGTGCGCGCATCCTTGATGCCGGTCAGATGCTGGATGGCTCCGGAGATGCCGATCGCGACATATAGCTCCGGTGCGATGATCTTCCCCGTCTGCCCCACCTGCAGCTCGTTGGGAGCGAACCCGGCATCCACAGCAGCTCGCGAGGCGCCCACGGCCGCACCCAGCCTGTCGGCGAGGCTGTACAGGATCTTGAAAGCGTCCGCGCTTCCCAACGCGCGGCCCCCGGAAACCACGCGTGCCGCCGTTTGCAGGTCGGGCCGGTCGCTCTTTGCAGCCGAGACCGAGATGAAACGGGTGTGCGTCGGCAGCTCTGCGCTCAGCGAGGCCTTCTCGATGCGAGCGGAGCCGCCCCCGGGGGCACCCTCGAACGATGCAATGCGCACTGTGCCGACGATCTTGCTGCCGGCAGCTACTTCGACGGTCAGGATGGCGTTGCCGGCGTAAATCGGACGGCGGAAACGGGTGGGGCTCTCGACGGCCATGATGTCGCTGACTTGCGCCGTGCCCAGCAGCGCGGCAATCCGCGGCATCACATCCTTTCCAAAGGTCGTGGATGGCCCGAGCACGTGAGTGAACGGGCCGGCGAGCGCAACGATCTGCGGCGCCAACACAGCGGATAGCTGGTGGGTATTGGCCGCGTGTTCGATCGTCAGCACGCGCGTGACCCCGGCGAGCTGCGCCGCCTGCGAGGCAACCGCGGAAGCATCCGCCGCGCAAACGGCAACGGTGATGTCGGCCCCCGCGATGCCGCGCGCGCAGCTCACGCACTTGGCAGTGCTGGGATTGAGCTTGGCGCCGTGGTGCTCGGCGACGATTAAGACCTTACTCATGACTACAGCAGTCCCTTCTTTTTGAGGGCGTCGACCAGCTCCGCGGCGTCCTTCACTCGGACGCCTTTCTGCCTCTGAGGCGGAGCCTCAAAGCGCACGAGCTTCAGCAGCTGTCGCTGCTCGACGCCGAGACCGCTCAGCGTCAGCGTCTCGAGCGGCTTTTTCTTCGCCTTCATGATGTCCGGCAGCTTCACGTACCGGGGCTCGTTCAAGCGCAGATCGGTAGTGATGACGGCGGGGAGATCCACCTCGATGGTCTCCAGACCCGCATCCACCTCGCGCGTCACGCGGGCCTTCTGCCCGCCTTCACCTGCGATGAGCTCGACCTTCGAAGCGAAGGTCGCCTGCGGCCGATTCCACAGCGCGGCCAGCATCTGGCCGGTCTGGCTGTTGTCATCGTCGATCGCCTGCTTGCCGACGATGACCAGCAGCGGCTGCTCGCGCTCGACAAGCTTCAGGAGTGCGCGAGCGGCGACCAGAGGCTCAATGATGCCGTCCGCCTGCACATGCAGGGCGCGGTCCGCGCCCATCGCCAGCGCCGTGCGCAGCTGCGGCTGGCAGTCCGCGGGGCCTACCGTGGCCACGACGACTTCCTCGGCACCACCACGTTCCTTGATCCGCAGCGCCTCTTCCAGCGCGATCTCATCGAACGGGTTGATGCTCATCTTCACGCCGTCAGTGATCACGCCGCTGCCATCGGGCTTCACGCGGATCCGTACGTTGTAGTCCACGACACGCTTGATGCCGATCAGGATACGTTTCATTGACCGCGTGAACCTCTGTGGGCGGGAAGGGCGAGTATACCGGGAGGCGCCGCATGGCTGGCGAGCGCCGTGAGCTGATCCGCTGACGGCTACCGCATCGAGGCAGCTCGAGAGTGCTGGTACGGCGGGTTCCGCTGCTGTTCGGTGAACGTCTCGTAGATTCTGCGGGCGGTATCGTGCAGCTTCGGTACGAAGCGCTCGATGGCGAGCTTCAGCGGCACAGCCTTCTCCGCAAAGCGGATGACCACCGCGGCCAATACCCGATCCTCGAGCATGACGGGCACGGCCATGGTGATCTCGTCCGATACACGGCGCGAGTGCACGGCGCTCGCATAGCCGCGGGCACGTGTCTCTTCCAGAATCTTGTCGACCTCCGCCCGGTTTTGCGCCAGCTTGTCGACTTCGTTCGGCGAGCGGCGCAGGATCTCGAGGAGAGACTCGCGTTGCTGGGGCGGGCAGAAGGCGAGGTGGACTCGACCTACCGCGGTCACGAGCAACGGCAGGCATGTGCCTGCGGAGATACGCTCCACTGCGAACGGACTGCGATGATCCGTGGTCTCGCGGACAAGCATCTGGGTTCCCGAGAGCGATGCGACTGCCACCGGCCAGAGCACTTCCTTGCCGAGGTCGTCGATGCAGGGACGTGCGATCTGCGTGACCCATGCATCGTCGTCGAAGCCGTCGGCAAGACGGTGAACCATGATCGTGAGTCGGTACCGGTCATCCACGGGGTCGCGGTAGACGTAGCCGGCATGTGTGAGCGTCTCGAGGATGCGGTACGTCGTCGTGCGTGGAAGCCTGATCTGATGGGCGACCTCGGAGACCGTCACGCCGTTGTGCACGTTCAGCATCGACAGAGCATCGAGGCCGCGCACCAAGGCACGAATGGGACGAGTCGATTCCATAGATCGGAACAAGTGCTCGTGGACCAAGCCGGACCGGAGGGGCGCCAGTTTAGAAACTGTTGCGCCCACCGCGCAACGTCCCGCTGCCCCCTTGGCGCGATATCTCTGGCTACAGCGCGCGTTGACGGGACGAAACACCCCTCCCTAGACTGCCGGCGCGCTGTAGCGTCTCCGTTACGGCGCGCAGCGCGCCGCCGAGGAAACCCTTGCCCACCGGAAATCAATAGATGCTTGGCTACGCGGTTCGTCGCATTGCTGCAATCCTTGCCACGCTGTTCATCATCGTCACCGCGTCGTTCTTCGTTGTTCGATTAGCGCCCGGAGGGCCGTTCGACCAGGAGCAGGCGCTGCCTCCCGAGATCAGGGCAAACCTTGACCGGCTGTACGGGCTCGACCGCCCTGTGGGCGTCCAGTATCTGCACTACCTGCGTGGACTGGCGCACGGCGATCTCGGGCCGTCATTCAAGCAGCGCGATTACAGTGTGGCACAGCTGATCGCCCAAGGCCTGCCGCTGAGCGTGACACTCGGGCTGGCCGCAGTCGTGTTGGCTGTGCTCGTTGGAATTCCGCTGGGCGTCGCCGCCGCCTGGTGGCGCAACACGGCGCTCGACTATGGTGTTACGGGCTTCACCGTGTTGGGCATCGCGCTGCCGAGCTTCGTGACCGGCCCGCTGTTCGCACTGGTGTTCGGCTTGTACCTGCGATGGGTACCCGTGGCAGGGTGGGAGGCCGGTGCTCCCCGCTATCTCATCCTCCCGGTAGTGACGCTTGCTCTGCCCGTCGTTGCCTACGTAGCACGGCTTACTCGCGCGAGCCTTCTTGAGGTGCTGCGCGCCAACTACGTCCGCACCGCGCGCGCGCGCGGGTTAGGGGAACTGAGAGTGCTGTGGCGTCACGCCCTGCGTCCGGCCCTGCTGCCGGTTGTGAGCTATCTTGGGCCGGCCACGGCGTTCGTGGTCACGGGCTCGCTCGTCATCGAAACGGTGTTCGGCTTGCCGGGAACCGGCCGCTATCTGGTACAAGGCGCGATCAATCGCGATTACACGCTCGTCATGGGGATGATCACCGTTTACGGCGCGCTGCTGCTGATCCTCAATCTGGTCGCCGATCTGATCTACGGCTGGCTGGATCCTCGCGTGCGCCATGAATGACCTGTCCCTGCCGGCGGCGGGGGCAGGGCGCGGGCTCTGGAGTGATGCCCGTCACCGCCTGCAGGCGGACCGGGTAGCCCTCAGCGCCGCCGGTCTTGTGGTCGTCATCGGCCTGGCGGCGGTCCTCGGCCCGGCGTTGAGCCCGTACACCTACGACGGCCTCGACTGGGGACATCTCGCCGTTCCGCCGCAACTGGCAGCCTCGCACTGGCTCGGCACCGACCGCTTGGGGCGCGACCTGTTCGTCCGCAGCCTGCACGGCCTGCGCATTTCGCTGCTGATCAGCCTGCTCGCGAGCGCGGTAAGCGTCGTGATCGGCGTGACGTGGGGCTCGGTTGCAGGATACGTCGGCGGACGCACGGACGAGTGGATGATGCGCTTCGTTGATGTGTTGTATTCGCTGCCGTATCTGTTCATCGTGATCATTCTCACGACCCTGTTCGAGCGCGGCAGTCTCGCCGTCCTGTTTGTGGCCATCGGGGCGGTCGGATGGCTCACCATGGCGCGCATCGTGCGCGCCCAGACGCTGTCACTCAAGCGCCGCGAGTTCATCGAGGCGGCCCGGGCGCTCGGGGTCGGCACGCCCGCGATCATCGCACGCCACATCCTCCCGAACCTGGTCGGCGCGGTTGCGGTGTACGCGACGCTCACGATCCCGCAGATGATCATCTTCGAGAGCTTCCTGAGCTTTCTCGGGCTGGGCGTGCAGGAGCCGCTCGCGAGCCTCGGAAGCCTCATCAACGACGGGGCGCAGGAGATGCAGTCGGCGCCCTGGATGCTGCTGGTGCCGGCCGGCCTGCTTGTCACGGTGCTGATCTGCTGCAACGTCCTCGGCGACGGTCTACGCGATGCACTCGATCCGCGCGACCGCTGAGCAGCAGCGCGGGCGCATTGTGCTGCAGCTCGAGCAGCTCAACGTCACCTTCACCGTTCCTCAGGGCGAGGTCGCCGCCGTACGGGATTTCTCGCTGACGGTCGAGCGTGGCGAGTGTGTTGGGATTGTCGGCGAGTCGGGCGCGGGCAAGAGCCAGGTGTTTCTCGGCGCGCTGGGGCTGCTCGCGCCCAACGGCCGCGTGCAGGGACGCGCGCGCTTCGGGTCAACCGACCTGGTCGGTCGGCGATCGGCCGATCTCGACCGGGTGCGCGGCGCCGGCATCGGCATGGTATTCCAGGACCCGATGACCTCGCTGACGCCGCACATTGCGGTCGGTGATCAGATCGCCGAGCCGATGGTCCGGCACCTCGGGGTCTCCTGGCGCGAAGCGCGCGGGCGGGCTGAGGCGCTGCTGCGGCGTGTGCACGTGACCGACGCCGAGCGCCGCATGCAGCAGTATCCCCATGAGCTGTCGGGCGGTCTGCGGCAGCGGGCCATGATCGCGATCGCGCTCGCCTGCGAGCCGGCGCTGTTGATTGCGGACGAGCCCACGACTGCGCTCGATGTCACGATCCAGGCGCAGATCCTGTCCCTGTTGGCGGAGCTCAAGCGCGACAGCGGCATGGCACTGGTGCTCATCACTCATGATCTGGGCGCCGTGGCCGGTGTGGCCGACCGGGTGGCGGTGATGCAGAGCGGACGGATCGTCGAGCTCGATACGGTCAACGTCATTCTCAAGGCGCCGCGGCATCCATACACCCAGGCGCTGCTGAGCGCGATCCCACGCATTGATGATGTCTTGCCCACCAGGGTGGCCGAGGGCGCCGCCGCTGTCGCCTTGGAGATCTCACGGCTCAGCGTGCATTTTGCCGCCCGCGGGGGTTGGCTCGGCTCTCGTGCGCTGTTGCGCGCAGTCGATGACGTCAGTCTCGAGCTACGCGCCGGCGAAGCCCTGGGTGTGGTCGGCGAGTCCGGCAGCGGCAAGTCAACGCTGGCGCGGGCGGCGTTGCAGCTCATACGACCCACTTCGGGGCGCGTCGTATGGATGCAGCAGGCATTGGAGAGCCTGTCGGCCCGCGAGCTGAAGCCCTTGCGGCGTGATCTGCAGATCATCTTCCAGGATCCGCTCGCGAGCCTCGATCCGCGCATGACGATCGGCGCGATCGTGGAGGAGCCGTTGCGGGTGCATTGTCCACGGCTCGATGCCCGGGACAGAGCGCAAGCGGTTGCAGAGATGCTGCGGCAGGTAGGTCTGGCGTCGGACATGATCGGCCGTTATCCGCACGAATTCAGCGGCGGTCAGTGTCAACGGATCGGTATCGCTCGCGCCATGATTCTCAGGCCGCGGCTGCTGGTGTGCGATGAGCCGGTGAGCGCGCTCGATGTCCCGATCCAGGGGCAGATCGTGGCTCTGCTTGCCGATCTCAAGCGCCGCTCCGGCATGTCCATTCTGTTCGTGAGTCACAATCTCGCGGTCGTGCGGCGCCTGTGCGAGCGTGTGCTGGTGCTGTATCTCGGTCGAATGATGGAGCTCGCGCCGGCCGATTCTCTGTACACGCGTCCGCTGCATCCCTATACCAGTGAGCTGCTGGCCGCCGTGCCGATCGCGGACCCCGACATCCAGCCTGGGCGTCTCGCACGCGCGCTCGTCGCTGAGCCGCCTTCACCGCTCGCGCCGCCGAGTGGTTGTGTCTTTCGGACGCGCTGCCCACACGCTATCGACATCTGCCGCGAGCGCGTCCCGGACTGGGACCAGGCGAACGGCTCGCGTCGGGTCGCCTGCCACCGTTGGCGGGAGCTGTCTGCCGCTGTGCCGCTGGCTTGACGCACGCCTCGAGCCGAGTGCGCCCGGGGCTGCTATTCTTGGCCGGGTATGAAACCCGAACCCAGCATCCGTCCCAGCGACAGCCTGCGCCACGTGCGCTATGAGATCCGCGGCCGCCTCGCCCGCCGGGCCCATGAGCTCGAGCGCCAGGGGTACGAGATCATCTCGCTGAACATCGGCAATCCGAAGGCGTTCGGGTTTCGCACGCCGGAGACCATGCGGTTGGCGATGATCGAGAACCTGTCCGAGGCTGAAGGGTACTGCCACCAGAAGGGCATCTTCCCGGCGCGCGAGGCCGTCGTGATGCAGCAGCAGGCGCGGGGCGTCACGGGCATCACGGCCGAAGAGGTTTTCATCGGCAACGGCGTGAGCGAGCTCATCGATCTGGTGCTGCGCGCCCTGCTCAACGACGGTGACGAAGTGCTCGTGCCCAGCCCGGACTACCCGCTGTGGACGGCGGCCGTCACGCTCAATCGCGGACGCGCGGTGCATTACCCCTGCCGTCCGGAGAATGGCTTCGTGCCGGATGCGGAGGAGGTGGCCCGTCTCGTCACTCCCCGTACCCGTGCCATCGTCATCATCAATCCCAACAATCCCACCGGGGCGGTGTATCCGCGGCCGGTGCTCGAGGCGCTCGTGCGGCTTGCCGAGCGCTGCGGCCTCGTCGTGTTCAGCGACGAGATCTACGATCAGATGACGTACGACGACGCCGAATACGTCCCCGTGGCCACGCTCGTCCACGACACGCTGTGCGCGACGCTCTCGGGGCTTTCCAAGGTCTACAGGGCGTGCGGCTACCGTGTCGGGTGGGCTGTGTTTTCGGGACGCGCGCACGCGGCGGCGGACTATCTGAGCTCGCTCGAGCTGCTCGCCTCGCTGCGCCTGTGCAGCAACGTGATGGCACAGTGGGCCGTGCAGACGGCCTTGGGTGGCCACCAGAGCATCCGTGAGCTCGTCAGCCCCGGCGGACGGCTGTATGAGTCGCGCCGCGCTATTGTCGCGGCCACGCACGACAGCCGGTTCCTGAGACTGCAGCCGCCGGGCGGGGCGATGTACGCCTTCATCGGCGTGGATGCGCGCGAGCTGCCGCATTTCGACGATCAGCAATTCGCGCTCGACCTGCTCGAGCAACAGCACGTGCTGGTCGCTCCCGGTGTCAGCTTCAACGTGCCTTATCGCAATCACTTCCGCGTGACGACCCTGCCGGATGCGGGCATGCTGCGCGACGTGTTCCGCCGCGTCGAGGAGTTACTCACCGAATACGCGAGCGCGCCGCGCGAGCCGGCGAGCGGCAACGTGGTCGAGGCGACCGCTCGCTTCAAGTAAAATCTCCGAAAATATCGTAATACTTTGTTTTGATTAGGCTTAAGACTGATCTCAACGAAGTCATCCGCCGTGGCGGCACGGTAATCGTACCGTCGCGCCAGCGAGCTCACGCGGCGCGGCTCGCCCACGCGGCGGCTGAGCTCGGCAGCGGCCGGCGCGTGTGGGCGACTCCTGACATCCTGCCGCTCGATGCCTGGCTCACCCGGGAAGTCGAACGTCACGCCGCAGCGGCGGGCGGGAGCTTGCCGCGGCTCCTGTCGCCCGCCGAGGACTGGTTGCTGTGGCGGCAGTGTGCGGCGGAGGCGACCGGGGAGCTGGAGCTGGTCAATCGCAGCGCGCTCGCTGAAGGCTTGCGACGCGCGAACGCCCTGGCGGCCGAATTCGCCATTGACGTATCGAAGCTTCGAGACCTGCCAGGCACCGAGTCCGCGCTGTTGTATGAGGTGCGGCGTGCGGTTGCGGGCCGTTGCCAGGGGCTCGGCGCTGCAAGTGTGGCCTCCCTTGTCGAGCGCATTCCGTGTGTTGGGGACGACCGTCCCGTCATCTTCTGCGGCTTCCTGCAACCCTCACCTCGTCTCGAGGCAATCGCAGCGGCGCGCCGCGCACGTGGACATGATTCGACGTTCGAGCGCTCGTCTGCGACGCAAGGTGAGGCGCACCTCAACACCCGCCCTCAAGCTGTCGTTGCGGCTGACGAGCTGGAGGAACTCGAGCGGATAGCGCAATGGTGCAGCAGGCAGGTGGAAAGGCAGCCGGGTGCGCGCATTCTGGTGGTGCTGCCCGGCGCTCCAGGTGCGCGTGAGCGGCTCACGACACTCATCCGGCAGGCGGTGGATCCGCGCGGCTGGATTGCGGAGACCGTCCCGAGTCCCGCCGCCAGGGGCGGTGGACCGGCTGATGAGGCGGCAAGCAACCAATCGAGCGCGCTCGTGGTAATCGAGGGCGGCAACCCGCTCGCGCGCAATCCTGCGGTCGCGCACGCGCTGGCGGCGCTGAGCTGGCTGGGCGGCCACACTGCAGAATTCGCGGCACTCAGCGAATGGCTGCGGGCGCCATATTGGAGCGTCCCGCTCCCGGCTGCGCGCATGCGGCTCGATCTGTGGTTACGCGAGCGCGGGCGGCTGCATCTCGATCTGCAGGAATTCCTGGTGGCGCTACGGGCAGCGCCGTCGGCGTTGGGCGTGGCGGCGCGCGTGATCGCCAGGCAGATCACGAGCGCAGCGGCGGCACTGGGTCAAGGCCCCGCCTCACCGCGAGAGTGGTCGCAGAGGTTCCACACGGCTCTGGCCGCTTTTCGCTGGCCGGGAGATCGCGCTCGCAGCAGCGGCGAGCAGCAGACCGTGATCCGCTTCCACGAGCTGCTCGATGAATTCGGGCAACTCGCCTCGACCGCGGGCTCGATGGCTCGTGACAGCGCAATCCAATGGCTCACTGAGCTGGCCGCGCACACGGCGTTCCGGCCCGCGGATGACGACGCGGTCGTCACGATATCACCGCTGTTCGCCGACCCCGTCGTGCGCTATGACGCGATCTGGGTGGCCGGGCTGCACGCCGAGGCTCTTCCGCAGGCCGTGCAACCCGATCCGTTCTTGCCGCTCTCCGCGCAGCTGGCGGCGGGCGTGCCGGCGGCGAGCGCTGCGGGACGGTTAGCGGAGGCGCGCGCACTGCTGGCAGCGTGGCGGTCGGGTGCCGAGGAGCTCGTTCTGAGTGCCCCGGCGCGCTCGCAAGACATGGAGCTTGTGCCGAGCCCGTTGTTAGCGCAGTGGTTGGCAGCTGGGGGCGCGGTACCTGACGGGGGCGCGGTGCGCGCTGCGGCGCATGGGCGGCGCCCGGAGCGGCCGTCCGTGTGGCTGCCTGCGCGTCTGCATCGCGAGGGCCTGCTGGAAAGCTGTGAAGATATCGACGGGCTGCCCTGGCCGGCACAACGGCCATTGCCTTCCGGCACGCGCACGCTTGAGCTGCAGAATCAATGTCCGTTCCGTGCCTACGCGGAGCTGCGTCTGGGAAGCACCGAGCTCGATGCCCCCCAACCTGGAGTGGCCGCCGATCTGCGCGGGAGGTTGCTGCACGCCGCGCTGCAGAGACTCTGGGAGCGACTGGGTGACTCACAGGCGCTGAGCGCGCTTCCCGAGGGCGCGCTCGAGGCGCTGATCAGTCAGAGCGTCGCTGAAGCGGCTGATGTGACCCTGGGCGGCTCGCCGGGGGGCGCGCGGCAGCCCGACCTGTTCGTCGACGTGCAGCGTTCGCCTGTGTTTGCGCGGGAATGCCGACGAGCCGCGCGCCTGATCCGCGCCCTGTGCGAGCTGGAGCGCGAGCGCGCACCGTTCGCAGTCCAGGGTACGGAGCTCGACTTGACACTCACGCTGACGGCCGCCCGGCTGCGCGTGCGCATCGATCGTCTCGATGTCCTCGAGAGCGGCGGTCGCGCGATTCTTGACTACAAGAGCGGTAGACGAGTGACCGCCGACTGGTACGGGGAGCGACCCTCGCATCCGCAGTTGCTTGCCTATCTTGCGGCTGTCGGTGCAGACGTGGTTGCGATGGCCACGGTCAATATCACGGCACGAGAAGTGCGATTCGATGGCATCGCGAGCACGCCGGCATTGCTTCCGAAGGTGAAGGGAGTAGAAGCCCCCGCCGGAGCGGATCGCGCCGCCGCGTGGCAGCTGCGCCAACGCGAATGGCTCGCGCGCGTGGAGCGTCTGGCCGCCGAGTTTCTTGCCGGGCGCGCAGCCGTGGACCCGAAGCCTGGCGCCTGCGATTTCTGTCACGTGGCGAGCGTCTGCCGCATAGCCGATCGAGGCGCCAACCCTGAGGCCGTTGTCGTTTGGGCGGAGACGGGTGATGAGTAGCTCGCCGCTTCCAGAGCGAGCCGCCGCTGCGGATGAGCGTGCACGTGAATACGCCACCGACCCGCGCCGCTCGATCCTGCTGCAGGCGCCGGCCGGCTCCGGCAAGACCACCGTGCTCACGCAGCGGCTGCTGCGCTTGCTGGCCGAGGTGGACGCGCCCGAAGAGATCCTGGCGATCACCTTCACTCGCAAGGCGGCTGCGGAAATGCGGGCGCGCGTGCTCAAGGCGCTGCGGGGTAGGAGCGAGGCGCGAGACCCGCAAGATGAGCGCTCAGGCGCTCTCGCTGCCGCCGCACTGGCGCACGCGGCCGTGCGCGGCTGGAACCTCGAGCAGGATCCCGGCCGGCTGCACATTCAGACGATCGATTCGTTCAACCTGCGGTTGGCGAGCCAGCTTCCGGTCACGGCGAAGGCAGGTGGCGCGCTGATCATCACAGACAGGCCGCTCGAGCTGTGTCATCGGGCGGCGCGGCTGACGCTGGCTGCCGCCGAGCACGATGCGCAGCTCGGCGCGGATGTCGAGCTGTTGTTCGAGCGACTCGATAATCACTGGAACAACGTCGAGCGGCTGCTTGCAGAGATGCTCGCGCGGCGGGGGCACTGGCTGCGCTACGTGCTCGAGCATGCTCCAGGGGCCCTTTGCGAGCGCATTGGCAC
>WNFO01021550.1_pt1 | contig 16632 bp, 16 predicted proteins | sample 5400251 | NCBI WGS metagenome assembly WNFO01 (sample SAMN13153354, study PRJNA577476) | soil metagenome | isolation source: 100 cm saprolite under Madrone tree | place: USA:California | collected 2016-06-14 | reverse complement strand
AAAAATCGATGAGGATTTGCTTGCTCGTTTCGAACGGCTCTTCAAAAGCAAAGGCGATGCAGCTATCGTTGCCATCGAGCATGGCGTTTGTACGGGCTGCCATATGAAAGTAACGACTGCCACCGCGTCGCAGGTCAGAGCAGGAAAAGAAATCGTAAGTTGCGAAAATTGCGGCCGGATTCTGTACGACGCGGAGTAAATCCTCTTCCGTTGTCGCCTTAGTCTTACTCTAACAAAGCAGACGAAGACTGAGAGGAAGAGGAAGGTTCAGTCACACATTGAACCGGAAGAAGATCACGTCGCCGTCGCGCACAAGGTAATCTTTTCCTTCGAGACGCAGTTTGCCTGCTTCGCGCGCCTTCGCGAAGGAACCAAGCGCCATGAGATCATCGTAATGAATGGTCTCTGCCGCGATAAAACCGCGCTCAAAATCCGAGTGAATGGCTCCTGCAGCTGCGGGCGCCTTGTCGCCCTCGTGAATGGTCCAGGCGCGGGTCTCTTTTTCGCCAGTGGTAAAGAACGTGCGTAGACCGAGCAGGTGATAGACGGCGCGAATGAGCGCGTGCACCCCCGTATCTTCGACCCCCAGACTGCGCAAGTATTGTGCTGCTTCATCTTCGCCGAGGTCGGCAAGTTCGCTTTCGATCTGGGCGCTGATCACGACGGCTTCGGTGGCGAAGTGATGTCGGGCGTAATCCTCAACAAGATTGACATGTCGCGTTGTCGGATCCGACGAATCGCCCTTGGAAATTGCCGCCAAATCCGATTCCGCCACGTTGCAGGCAAAAATCGTTGGCTTCGAGGTCAGCAGGAAGAAACCTCGCGCGATTGCTTTTTCTTCCGGAGTCAATTCCGCGGTGATCGCCGGCTTTCCCCGGTCGAGATGCGTAAGTAGTTTTTCGATGATTGCATTTTCGATCTTTGCTGTCTTTTCGCCGGCGTGCAGTTGCTTCTGTAATCGGTCGCGTCGTTTCTGCAAAGAAGCCAGATCAGCCAGCACGAGCTCGGTATTGATGACCTCAATGTCACGAATTGGATCGATCGTCGCGCTGACATGATGAACGTCCGGATTTTCAAAACAACGCACCACCTGCACAATCGCCTCCACTTCACGAATGTGGTGGAGAAACTGATTACCTAGTCCTTCGCCAGCGCTCGCGCCTTTGACGAGGCCGGCGATGTCCACAAATTCGATCGCCGTTGGTGTGATTTTCTTCGAGTGCGAAATCTCGGCGATCTTATCCAGTCGCGGATCGGGCACAGTTACCATGCCGACATTCGGATCGATTGTGCAGAACGGATAATTTTCAGCCGGCGCTTTGTGCGTGCGGGTAACGGCATTGAAAAGCGTCGATTTGCCGACGTTCGGTAGTCCAACAATTCCCGCGCTAAGCATGTTTTTTTGTAGCGGCGGTCTCTGACCGCCGAGGACGAGCGACGCTCAGAGAGCGCCGCTACAGTTAAATATCGGGCCGGCGGGATTTGAACCCGCGACCTCTTGAACCCCATTCAAGCGCACTACCAAGCTGTGCTACGGCCCGTTGGAGCGAATACTGTTTGCCAGTTCTGCTTCTGAGGCAAACGTTGTGCCCCGCTGTGATGAAAATGGCCATTCTGAAACGTACACCTGTCTCTTCCGTCGCAGTCCTAATTTTTCTCTATGCAATCAGCGATGTTCGTGCTCACTCGCACAGCAGCATTGGATTAAACCAAAACGCCTTCGCGTTCGCCGTGCAACTCATCAAAGAGGGGCACTTCATAGTGGACGGAAAAGGTGCTTGGAGCGAACACCGGCCTTCAGCTGATGAAGAAAACGAGTTCATCCGCGTTCACGGATTCGCTGAGTATGCAAAATGGCATCTCGCTATCGACAGCCGCTTTGCAGAGAATACGAAGCGAAGATACAAATTCCCCTACGGCGATTTCAAAAATGTTCATCGGTGTGGGTTGCTCGCGGTGAAAGCCAGAGCTCGCCAGCACGGCCATGTTGAAATCGAAAGTGCGGCGGCAGAATTGGAACGCGCAATAAAGGACAAGCCACCGATCAACACAGATTTTCACAGATTGAAAGATTTATCTGTGTCTCATCTGTGTAAATCTGTGGCGCTAACTGTGCCAAGCCGTTAAGAACGCGTTAATTAACTCTGGTAATTCGTCGCTGTAACCGCCTTCGAGGACGACTGCGACCGGAATGTCGATGTTGCTTAACCACTTGCCAAATTTCGTGAAATCTTCGCGCTCGAGGGTCATCTGCAACAGCGGATCGCGCGCGTAGGCATCGAAGCCACCAGAGACAAGGAGCAAATCGGGCTTAAATGTAATTAGTTTTTCCAGCGAGTGCTTTGCAACGTCGACATGCTTATTCCGCGGCGCGAAAGGAGCGAGAGGATAGTTATCGATGTTCGCGAACGATTTCGCGCCTGTTCCCGGATATGCTGGGAATTGATGGATGGACGCGAATTGAATTCGAGGGTTGTGCGCTACAATCGCTTCGGTTCCGTTGCCGTGATGTCCATCAAAGTCCCAGATCGCAACCCGTTCAGCGCCGGTTTCCAATGCATCGAGCGCAGCGATGGCAACATTGCTGAAATAACAGAAGCCCATCGCGCGGTCTCGCATGGCGTGATGTCCGGGCGGTCGCATCAGGCTAAACGCCGATTCGCCACGCAGGGCCGCGCGCGCTGCTTCCATCGCCCCACCCGCCGAGTGACACGCGTAGGTTTCGATGTTGGGATAAAACGGCGTATCGAGATCGAAATCTTCCCACCCGTGGGTGACGCCTTCGACATGCTGGCGCGAATGCGCGCGCAACAATTCATCATCCGTTGCAGCACGTGGTCGCTGCCATTCCCATTCAGGGTGTCGATCCTTTAACAAAGGTACAGTACGCGCGATGCGCTCTGGCCGTTCAGGATGACCAGGCCGGGAATATTCGAGACAACGCGGGTCATAAAAAATAGTCATCGAGCTTGCAAGTTATCCGTCGAACACATATTCGACTACGACCAAGTCATAACTGGTCTGTCATGTTGAGCGAAGCGAAACATCTCGGTTTATCGCTGCAAGGGGTGGAGATTCGATACGGACTGAGATTCTTCGCTTCGCTCAGAATGACATTGTGAGATAGCTCGTACAACAATGCTAAACGGCCATAAAATTGTGGTAGTGATGCCCGCGTATAATGCCGCGCGTACATTGCGCCAGACTTACGATGAAGTCATGGAGCATGGGATTGTGGATCTCGTAATCGTCGTAGACGACGCCAGTCATGATGAGACGGTGACAATTGCGCGCACGCTGCCAAACGTGCAGGTGGAGGTGCATCCGGAGAATCGTGGTTACGGCGCCAACCAAAAGACTTGTTACCGCCTCGCACTAGCCGCAGGCGCAGACATCATTATCATGATCCATCCTGATTATCAGTACACGCCGCAGTTGATTCCGGCGATGGCGGCTCTGGTAGCGAGCGGCCTTTATCCCTGTGTGCTTGCGTCGCGAATTCTGGGGGGAGGCGCGCTTCGCGGCGGCATGCCCTGGTGGAAATATGTCTCAAACCGCGCACTGACGCTCGTGGAGAATCTTCTCATCGGCGCGAAACTGTCAGAGTATCATACTGGCTATCGCGCTTTTTCGCGCCAATTATTGGAGCGGCTGCCTCTGGAGCAAAACTCCAATGACTTTGTGTTCGATAATCAAATTCTCGTGCAAATCGTATGCCCGAAGCATCATCGATCAATTTCCGCAGAAGCGTGCGCTACGGATTCGGCTGCCTAGGAACGGCTCTGCGTTTCCGCTTTGCACGCTGGGGGCTGGCTCCTCCGAGCGTTTAAGGAACGACTATTGCGAAACGCTTGGAGCGACGCCAGAAAACCAGCGGCTCGCGGTTTCGATTATCTCAGAACGTAATGGCCGTGGATCCAGACTCTTTGGCCGTTATGCCATCGCCAATGTCCAGGCCTCCAAACGTAATAGGCACGGCCTACGTAATAACCAGGACCACGAGTATAATACGCCCGGTCGCCAACCTCGACTGTAACGGAGCCTGGGTAAGCGGCATATCCTGGGCCGTAGCCCGGCCCGTAACCGCCGTAATATGGTCCGTACCCAGGATAAGCAGTATAAGTCCCTTCACATCCGCCTGCACCGAGCGCGGCGGAGATCAAAACCAATACCAATAGTGGCCATCTCATTTTAGTTTTTGTCCCACGCTCTGCGGAAACTGTTTTTGTATCCGCATAATCAACGATATTTATCTTCATACCCCCATTATACGGATTACGAGCAGCTTTCACGCGCCTGTCTTTATCGAAACATAGTCAAAAAACGGCCTCACCGCGAAGCGATTACACGACGCCTTGGTCCAGCATGGCGTCGGCAACCTTCACGAACCCGGCGATGTTCGCACCGACGACGAGATTACCCGGGTGGCCGTACTCGGCGGCGGTTTCCCACGCGTTTTTGAAGATCGTCGACATAATGTGGCGCAACCGCGAATCAACTTCTTCGCGCGGCCATGGCAGGCGCATCGAGTTTTGACTCATCTCGAGCCCAGACGTAGCTACGCCTCCGGCGTTCGCCGCTTTGCCCGGGCCGAAAAGAATTTTCTTCTCCAGGTAAATATCGACGGCCGCTGGGACGCTCGGCATGTTGGCCGCTTCTGAGACCAGATAACAACCGTTCTCGACCAATTTTTTTGCGTCTTCGCCGATGATCTCATTCTGTGTCGCGCACGGAAATGCGCAATCGCATTTGATCCCCCATGGCCGTTGTCCAGCCACGTATTTAGCGCGGAATTTTTTGGCGTACTCGCCAATGCGCCCACGCCGCACGTTCTTGATGCTTTTGACAAACGCCAGCTTTTCTTCTGTGATGCCGTTCTTGTCGTAAATAAACCCGCTCGAATCAGACATGGTGATAGGTTTGGCGCCGCACTCGATTAGTTTCTCCACGGTGAATTGCGCCGCATTGCCTGCTCCTGAGACAGTGCAGACTTTGCCCTCGACCGTTTCATTGCGCGTCTTGAGCATTTCCTGTGCGAAATAAACTGCGCCGTAGCCGGTGGCCTCCGGGCGCATCAGCGAGCCGCCCCAGTTGAGCCTTTTGCCGGTCAGCACGCCTGTGAATTCGTTCGCCAGCCGTTTGTATTGACCGAACAGATATCCAATCTCCCGCCCGCCTACGCCGATGTCGCCCGCAGGCACATCAGTATGCGGACCGACGTGCCGGAATAGTTCGGTCATGAATGATTGGCAAAATCGCATCACCTCGGTGTCGGATTTCCCCTTTGGATCGAAATCCGCGCCGCCCTTGCCGCCGCCCATCGGGAGGCCCGTTAGCGAATTTTTAAAAACTTGTTCGAAAGCGAGGAACTTGATTATGCTGGCACAGACCGTCGGATGAAAACGCAGCCCGCCCTTATACGGGCCGAGCGCGCTATTCATTTGCACGCGAAAGCCCCGGTTCACCTGTATCTGGCCTTCATCGTCAATCCAGGGAACCCGGAACTGAATCATCCGTTCCGGTTCGACGAGGCGCTCTAGAATCTTGCCGTCTCGATATTTCTTATGACGGTTGACGACTGGCCGGATCGATTCCAGCACTTCCGTTACCGCCTGGAGAAACTCAGGCTCATTCGGATTGCGCTTTCTGACAATTTCGAGAACTTCCTCGACCTGGGCCATAAGGGTGTTACTTCTGCAGGTTATTTGCCTCGCGGGCAAATAAAAACATCGTGCGCGATGCAGGGTTCGAACCTGCGACTTCTTGCGTGTGAAGCAAGCGCTCTACCACTGAGCTAATCGCGCGACTTTTCAGAAGCGGACAAAATAAAGAACGCGTGAGTCAGCGCAAGCGTAGGACCGGAACTGGAGGCCAGCTTTGAAAGGCTTCGGGGTTGCCCTGCAACGAATGCCATTCTATCTAGAACCATGTCCGAACATAAAATCAATCTCACTTGGAAACGCGGCGATAAGCCGTTCGAGTACCAGAAATATTCGCGTGATCATACCTGGAAATTTGATGGCGGACACGACATGCAGGCATCGGCCGCTCCCGCCTATCTGGGTAATCCAAGCCTTGTCGATCCCGAGGAGGCGTTTGTTGCGTCGCTCTCAAGCTGTCAAATGCTTACGTTTCTGGCCATCGCCGCGAAGAAGAAATTTGTGCTGGACGAATACGTTGATGAAGCCGTCGGCTACATGGAAAAAAATGCGGAAGGTAAATTGGCGATTACGCGCGTAACATTAAGGCCACGGTTGAAATTCTCCGGCGAGAAACAGCCGACCGCGCAAGAGATCGAGCAGATGAATCATGCCGCGCACGAACAAGCGAATTCGGTGAAGACCGAGGTCAAGGTCGAAACACAAAGCTAAGTTGATCCACAGATTTACACAGATTCCACAGATTGAACCGAACGCCTGAAACTGTTTCTGTGGATAAATCTGCGTAAATCTGCGAAATCTGCGGATATTTTCCGATGAGCGAAGAGTACGACGCCCCGCGTATGGAAAAGATCGTCAGCTTGTGTAAGCGGCGCGGTTTTATCTTCCAATCGAGCGAAATTTACGGGGGCCTGAACGGCCTCTGGGATTACGGGCCGCTCGGCGTCGAGTTAAAGCGGAATCTGAAAAATTATTGGTGGCATGTGACGGTGCACGAGCGCGACAACGTGGTCGGGATGGATGGTTCGATTCTGACTGCTCCCGCTGTGCTCAAGGCATCGGGACACGTTGAGGGATTTTCCGATCCGATGATCGATTGTCGAGCTTGCAAGGCGCGATTGCGGGCCGATCAGATCATCAATAAGAAAGGCGAGAAGCAATGTCCCGTCTGTGGCGGCAAAGATCTTACTGAGCCAAGGGCCTTTAACCTGATGTTTAAGACCCGCGTCGGTCCCGTTGACCCGCGCTGGTCTGGGACTGCGATATTCCCCGTATCCCTGCAAGGGGCTACTGGCCCGGCGGGGCCATTCCAGCCGACGCAACCCTCGACAATGACGGCTGGTACCACAATTATGCCCGCGAGCGGCCCAGTCGTGTCTGCAGGTGATGAGACTGCGATCGCGTACCTCCGTCCTGAGACTGCGCAATCGATTTTTGTTCAATTCAAGAACATCCTCGACGTTTCGCGCAAGAAATTACCTTTTGGAATCGCGCAAATCGGCAAGGCGTTTCGCAATGAGATCAATCCTCGCAATTTCACCTTTCGGTCTCGCGAGTTCGAACAGATGGAACTGGAATATTTTTGCCGCGCGGAGGAGGGGATGCAGTGGCTCGATTACTGGAAGGAAGAGCGTTTGAAGTTTTACGAGAACATCGGCATCCCGCGGCACAAGCTGCATGTGCTCACTGTTCCAGACGAAGAGCGCGCCTTTTACTCAAAAGGTACCTACGACATCGAATACGATTTCCCGTTTGGCCGCCAAGAGCTGGAGGGTGTTGCCTATCGTACCGATTACGATTTGTCGCAGCATCAGAAGGCAAGCGGGAAATCGCTCGAATATTTCGATGAGGAAACGAAACAGCGCTTTGTTCCTCACGTTGTCGAGCCGAGCGCGGGCGTGGATCGCACCGTGCTGGCACTGATCTGCGAAGCCTATTCGGAAGACGAAGCGCCGGATGACAAAGGAAAAATGGAAACGCGCGTGGTGTTGCGTTTTCATCCCCGCGTGGCGCCTATCAAATGCGCGGTGTTCCCGCTCTTGAAAAACAAGGAGCCGCTGGTCGCCAAAGCAAAGGCGATTGTCGATTTGTTGCGGCCACACATGTTCGTTTTCTACGATGAGAGCGGCGCGATCGGACGGCGTTACCGTCGCCAGGACGAAATTGGGACGCCGTTCGGCGTCACCGTCGATTTCGAGACGCTTGGGGAGAAAGATGCGGCGTTGCGAGACACCGTCACATTGCGCGACCGGGATTCGATGAAACAGGAACGTGTTAACATTTCCGACTTGCTAGAGTTGCTTTCGGTGCGAATTGCATAGTCGAACCAATGAACGTTCAGATCTTTACATTATGCGATGCAGCGACGCTCGATGCTGCGGGCAAATTGAACATCCTAGGATCATTCGATCGCTTAAGCGGCGCAGTGGAACCGATCGTGCATATGCACTGTGCGTTGGCACTCAAATTGCGCTTTGAGCGTGTGGAAGAAGGGCAAAAAAAACTCCGTCTTGCGTTTATCGATTCAGATGGAACGGCCGTAATGCCGCCCATCGACGGTATGGCTGAAGTGCGCTTCCAAGACAACGATTCCAGTAGTAGCGTTTCGCTGGCTCTTGGTATTCAGCAATTGAAGCTGCCGAAATTTGGCGAGTACTCGATCGATCTGGCCATAGATGGTCGACACGAGGGCTCGATTCCGCTGTTCGTAAAGCCATCGACACCTGTGACTTCACCTAAATAGGAACGCGTGGCGATCAAAGAGTTGGCGAACATTCTTCTTTCGCGGATCGCCTGATGGATCTCGCGCAGTTCCGCGAATATTGTCTGAACAAACCGGGTGCAGCTGAGGGAACGCCATTCGGGTCCGATGTTTTGGTGTTCAAAGTCGGCGGTAAAATGTTCGCTTTGGCAGCCCTGGACGACTTGCCGACCACCGTGAACTTAAAATGCGACCCTGATTTGGCGCTCGACTTTCGTGATCGTTACGAGCAAGTCACGCCCGGTTATCACATGAACAAGAAGCACTGGAACACCGTCGAGATCGATAGCGGTATTCCCGACGCTGAGCTGCGAAAAATGATCGACCATTCATACGAGCTGGTCGCCAAAAGCCTGCCAACACCTATGGCAAAGGTCGCAGCTCGATCTCGCCGAAACTCAACTGCAGCGCGTCGCGGGCGACGTTGAGGAAATTATCGACTGCGTCGGTGAGGGCGACGTGTAGCTCACCCCGGTTTGGCGGCGCCGCGCGAAGTGATTTTCGATCCAGCATTTCTTCTACCGCACACGCACAATTTTGTGCGGAATCAACGAGCATGATTTGGCGCTTGAGCACTCGTGCGATCGCTCCTGTGAGCAGGGGATAATGCGTGCAACCAAGCACCAGCGTATCGATCCCATCAGCAAGTAGCGGCTCGACATAACGCATAATCATTCGATCCGTCACGTCGTCGTCGAGTAACCCTTCTTCGATTAGCGGGACGAGCAACGGGCATGCGCGACTGGTCACGCGCACATTATTGTCCGTTGCGCGCAACGCCTTTTCGTACGCGCCGCTGCGAATCGTCGCCCGGGTTCCGATCACGCCGATGTGCCGGTTGCGTGTCGCCTGCAACGCAGCTCGCGCTCCCGGCTCGATCACCCCGATCACGGGCACTGAAAATTTCTTTGTTAACAACGGCAGCGCGACTGATGAAACTGTGTTACACGCAACAACCAGCGCCTTCGCATTTTTCCGCATCAGCATTCCCGCTAATTCGACTGCGTAACGTTGCACGGTTTCCGGGCTTTTTGGGCCGTAAGGAACACGCGCTGTGTCGCCAAGATAACAAATGTCTTCATTTGGAAGTAAGTCGCGTAGTGCCTTCACTACGGTGAGGCCACCAATGCCGGAATCGAAAACGCCAATCGGCCGCGAATCGCTCATGCAGCGGGAAACTGATCGCGGTTGTGACGCGCTGCAACTGTGGTCGCCTCTCCCTTCCAAAGGGAGAGGATAGGGTGAAGGTTGATTGTTGCTATATCTGAGCGATCCCTCACCTCAGTCCTCTCCCTTCATCAAGGGAGAGGCGGGATTTCCGAGGCAAGACAGATCGGCCATTTGCAAACGTGCTCTCGTCTTGGATGATTGATCGCGATGGCCGAACTCCCCAAGAGGTACGATCCGAATTCGGTTGAACCGAAGTGGTATGAGCGATGGATCGATAATCGCGATTTCGTTGCGGGTCCGAAATCGCCGAAGCCGCCGTTCTCAATCGTGATGCCGCCGCCCAACGTGACCGGGGTGCTTACGCTCGGGCATGTGCTCAACAATACTATCCAGGATATTCTTGCGCGACGTGCGCGAATGCAGGGCTTTGAAGTGCTTTGGCTGCCAGGCATGGATCACGCCGGAATTGGGACGCAAACTGCAGTCGAGAAACATTTGCGGCGGACCGAAAACAAAACGCGCCACGATCTCGGTCGCGAAGAATTTTTGCGGCGCGTTCTCGAATGGCAGGAGAAACACGGCGGGATCATTATCGAACAGCTTAAGCGACTGGGTTGTTCATGCGATTGGTCGCGCCAACGCTATACACTCGACAATGCTTACGCCGCTACTGTCCAAAAAGCTTTTGTCGATCTTTACCGCAAGGGCCTGATCTATCGCGGGCGCCGGATGATCAACTGGGACCCGGCTGCGCAAACTGCGCTGTCAGATGAGGAGGTCGTTTCCAAGCCGCAGAAAGGAAAACTGTATTTCGTTCGCTACGAGATTGTGGAAGAACCCGGCCGTTTTCTCGAAGTCGCAACCACCCGGCCAGAAACAATCATGGCGGATACGGCGATGGCTTTTCATCCAGGCGACAAGCGATACTTCGACCTTTTAGGCAAACATGCGTGGCGTCCGCTGGTGCGTGAGAAAATCCCCATCATCACCGACGAAGCAATCGATCCGGAATTCGGCACTGGCGTTTTAAAAGTTACGCCTGCTCACGATGCATTGGATTTCGAGATCGGCCAGCGTCACAACCTGCCGGTTGTCGACGTGCTGGATCCCGACGGTCGCATCAATTGTCCGGCAGTTCCGGAATTAAATGGGCTGGACCGATTCGAAGCGCGAGAAAAAGCCGCGGAGTTACTGCAGGCGAGCGGGGCGCTGGCAAAGAGGGAGCCGTACGAAAACAATATCGGGTTCAGCGATCGCAGCGATGTGCCAATTGAGCCGCGTATCAGCGAACAATGGTTCCTGCGTTACCCAAAAACGAAAGAGGCATTCGCAGTAGTGCGGGATCACCTCATTCGCTTCTTTCCTGCGCATTGGGAAAAAGTTTACGCGCAATGGCTGGAAAACATTCGCGATTGGTGCATCAGCCGGCAGGTGTGGTGGGGACATCGCATACCCGCTTGGTATGCGAAATCCCGAACTCCAAATTCCAAATCCCAAATCTATGTTGGCGTTGCGCCTCCGAACGACCCGGAAAATTGGATCCAAGATGCCGATACACTCGACACGTGGTTTTCGTCGTGGCTCTGGGCGTATGAAACGATGGACGACGAGACGCGGAAGAAATTTTATCCAACGAGCGCGCTCGTGACTGCACCCGACATCATTTTCTTCTGGGTGGCGCGAATGATCATCGCTGGGCTGGAGTTCAAGCCGGGCAAGTCCAATCGCGATGAAGACAACATTCCGTTTCGCCATGTTTACTTTACGGGGCTCATTCGCGACAAGCTGGGGCGCAAGATGTCGAAGTCACTCGGTAATTCGCCTGATCCACTTGAGTTAATCGACAAGTATGGCGCCGACGGGTTGCGATTTGGTCTGATGCGCATCGCGCCGAGCGGACAGGACATTCGCTTCGACGAGAAACAAATCGAAGAAGGCCGTAACTTCGCGACGAAGCTTTGGAATGTTGCGCGCTTTCGGCAAATGCACGGACCGAGCGACGCGGCACCAAAAATCGACAAGCAAACACTGTCCATCTACGCGGTGGAAGTGCTCGCGCGTTTGAACGAAACGATCGACGCAATCGAGGCCGCATATCGCGAATATCACTTCAATACGGTCGCGCAAGGCCTCTACGACTTTATCTGGAGCGACTATTGCGACTGGTTTGTTGAAGCGGCAAAGACGGAAATCTTTGGTGAAGTTGAAGCGAACAAGAAATCTGCGCTGGCGGTGATGGATCTTGTGCTTTCCGCGATATTGCGATTGCTGCATCCATTTATGCCGCACATTACCGAAGAGCTTTGGTCATTGCTGGGCTTCGGAAAAGATTCGATTCAATTCGCTCCGCCGCCAGAAAAGCTGCCGCTAGACAACGTTGATCTCACAAATATAAGGCGGAAAGTCGCCGCGCTCTACGATGGTGTTCAGGTGGGGCGAAATCTACGCGCCGAAGCCGGCATTCCATCCAACACGAAATTGAATTTCCCAATAAAACCAGCGATTCCCGGCGTTGAACAAGAAATTCCAACACTTTCTCGACTCCTTGGTGCTGATACGGTTGAAACCGTTCAACTCGAATGGCCCGTGGGAACAATAGTGGGGATAAGCAAGATGGGAGAGTTGTCTCTCGTGATCCGGACGCAGAACGCCGTCGGCTCGACAACGAAATTGCGAAAATCGAGAATCAGGTGCGAACTGTTGAGGAGAAATTGAAAAACAAATCCTTTGTCGATCGCGCTCCCTTGGCCGTTGTGGAGGAGCACCGACGACGCCTAACAGATCTCACCGCGCAATTGGCGAAGTTAAGGCAGGCGCGCAAAGCCCTGAACTAAACATGATTGTGTGTTCGTTGATCTTGGCGCCGCGCTTTTGAACGAATTGTTTTAACTCTGGTGTGTAGAGGATCGTCAATTCCCGGTTCAATTCGAGCGAAGGCGCTTCGTAGTCTCGATCCTGAATGCAAACTACGTTCAAATAGGAAGATACATTTTATTTTACGCACGGATGAGAAATCGATTTCCGAGTACGTTCTGACCCTCACACGACTGTTGAACGCCGAAGAAGCTCCGGCGGCCGTTGTCGAGGAGCATCGGCGGCGCCTCAAAGAGTTCACCGCGCAACTCGCGAAGTTGAAGCAGGCACGCGAAGGCCTGAAGTAAAAATTATTTTGTGCTCGTTGATTCGCGCGCCGCGCTTTTGAAAGAATTCCTTTAGCTCGGGCGTGTAGAAGGTTTCATCATATTCCTGGTTCAATTCGAGCCAGACCCGCCCGCGCGCCGTTAAATGCTTGGCCAGGTCGTCGAGAAAGAATTCCCACTCTGGCACCTTCCAAAGGCCAGGCATTTTGTGATTGTTGAAGCAAACCATGAAGGCGGTGATGAGATCGAATTTTCGCCCGAGGTCCGGCAGAGGACGGAAAGCGTCAATTCGCTGGACTACGCGATGGACACCCAGGAGTCGCGTAATTTCGCGGAACATGGGCACGCGGTCCATATCAAGACCAAGTCCGGAATGACCGAGCAGTTGTGCAATGTAGAGGAAATATCCTGCGCCGCAGCCGAGATCGAGAATCCGCTTCGGCCGCGACAAATCGAGTTCAATCTCCCGAATCCGGCGGATGTTGATTTCGATCCAACGGTCCAAATCGAGATATTTTGGCCAGTCCGCGCCGGGATTTGCGACTGCGTATCGCTGACGAATTTTCTCGAAACCAGCTGGATCGATTGTTTCGATGACTCGTTTTGTGTCCAGCGAAAATCGATTCGTTCGGAGCAATCTGAGCGTATGTTTTCTTGCGCTGGCCAGGCTCCGGCCATCCACCAGTTTTCGTATTTTGTGGCGGAATCGCACCTGCACACCTTGTAGCGAAGCACAACAATTTCAATTAAACTCTAAACACAGATGAGCATCTGGAAGAAACTGCTCTGGTTTGGCGTGGCTGCGTTGGGAACGTGGGCCATTGCCGTTCTCGCGTTATCGCGCGGCGAACACATCAGCGCCCTCTGGATCGTCATCGCCGGGTTTTGCGCTTTATCCATCAGCTACCGTTTTTACAGCAAATGGCTGGCGACAAAGGTGATCGTGCTCAATGAGGCGCGCGCCACCCCGGCAGTTCTGCAAAACGACAACAAAGATTATGTGCCAACGAACCGATGGATGGTTTTCGGACATCACTTTGCGGCGATTGCCGGTCCGGGGCCGTTGGTTGGACCAGTGCTGGCGGCACAGTTCGGTTTTCTTCCCGGCACTCTTTGGATTTTGATCGGAGCGACGCTCGGCGGTGGCGTGCACGACATGATTGTGTTGTTCGCCTCAATCCGGCGTGGCGGAAAAACGCTCGGTCAAATGGTGAAGGACGAAATTGGCCCGAGTGTTGGCCTGCTCGCTCTGGTCAGCGTCCTGGCAATCATGATTATCCTACTGGCGGTCCTCGCGCTGGTAGTGGTTCAAGCGCTTGCGCAAAGTCCGTGGGGCGTTTTCACGATCGCTGTGACCATTCCTCTGGCGCTGATTATGGGCATTGCGCTGCGCACGGGAAAAGTAAGCGTTATCGCAGTTACGATTTTTGGATTGTTCGGTCTGGCGTTCGGCGTCTGGGGCGGACAATTTCTCGGGCAGTTTCCAGCGATTGAAGGATGGTTCCGCCACGACCAGAAATGGCTGGCATGGGCAATCATGATCTATGGGCTAGCTGCATCGGTCCTGCCTGTCTGGATGTTACTCACGCCGCGGGATTATCTGAGCACATTTTTGAAACTCGGCACCGTCGCGATGCTCGCGGCTGCTGTGGTGCTAATCAACCCGACCTTGCAAATGCCGGCGATCACAAAATTCATTGACGGCAGCGGCCTTGTGTTTGCGGGGCCTGTATTCCCGTTTGTCTGCATTACCATCGCCTGTGGCGCAGTCTCAGGGTTCCATTCGCTCATCGCCTCCGGCACCACGCCAAAAATGATAAGACGCGAATCACGAATCCGGAGCATCGGCTACGGGGCGATGGTGACTGAAATGATGGTCGCTTTGATGGCAATGATCGCCGCGTGCGTGCTACAACCAGGAGAGTATTTCGCCATCAACACAAAAGGCGCGCCTACCGAAGTTGTTGCAAAAGTGTCCGCCGCCGGTTTTCCCGTGACTGAGTCAGAAATGCAGAAGCTCGCCACGAATCTTGGTGAATCCACGATGTTTAATCGTGCAGGGGGAGCGCCGACTTTTGCAGTCGGCATGGCGCACATGTTTTCGCGAGTTTCCGCCAAACCGACAGCGCTGGCGCTGTGGTATCACTTCGCGATCATGTTCGAAGCGCTATTCATTCTTACAACGATTGATGCGGGGACGCGGGTGGGACGGTTTTTACTTCAGGACGTATTGGGAAACCTGTGGCGCCCACTTGGCAACACGCGTTCCTGGAGTGCGAATTTTTTCTCCAGCGTGTTGCTCGTGGCGGCATGGGGCTGGTTCCTGTATGAGGGCGTCATCGATCCTCTTGGCGGCATCAACTCGCTTTGGCCGCTGTTTGGACTCGCCAATCAATTGTTGTCGGTGGTCGCACTCTGCCTCGGCACGACGCTGCTGATCAAAATGCATAAGACCAGGTATCTCTTCGTGACGCTGTTGCCGCTTTGCTTCATGTGCGCTGTCACGTTTTCGGCGGGTTACCTCAAGGTTTTCTCGGCCGATCCGAGGCTTGGTTTTTTGAGTGGTGCACGGTCGCTTTTGCGTGAGGCGTCGGGAGTGGCCGATCCACCCAAGGCGGCTGAGCTAGCGCGGCAGGCAGGCGTCTGGCGATTCGATGCGTTTGTCGCCGTTTTCTTCCTGATGCTTGTGCTCGCGATCGTGCTCGGCTCTGCACGACAATGGTGGCAGCTAATTCGCGGAACAAGACGTGTCGTTTTGCACGAAAGCGAATTTGTACCCATTAGCGCTGCGCAGCTCGCACAGTTTTAGATCAACGCCTCAGCGCGTCGGAAATTATTGATCTTGAATCGTCATGACTTGCTTTCGGCGCGAGTTTTTAGTTGGATGGCGGCATGCCCGCCCAGGATGACGTTACTTCACTAACCGCGATTGGCGGAAATGCTCATCACGGCCCGGCGGCGTTTACTACTACGCATTGGAGCGTAGTGCTGGAGGCGCAAGGTGAATCGCCAGCCGCACGAGAAGCGCTCGAGAAACTTTGCCGCACGTACTGGCGGCCCATTTATGCCTTCCTGCGGCGGCAAGGTGTCGGGCCAGAGGAGGCAGAGGATATTACCCAAGGGTTTCTTGCGCAGCTCTTGGAGCGCAGAAAATTCGGTGCCGTCCGCAAGGAAAAAGGACGACTTCGTTCTTTTCTGCTTGGAGCGCTGAAATATTTTCTGGCCGACGAGCAGCGTCGCGCGATGGCGATCAAGCGGGGGGAGGGACAGCGGCTCATTCCGTTGGAAGACCTGCGTGCTGACGAGCGGATCGATATGGAACCAGCAGATCCGGTGACTGCTGAAATGATCTACGAACGCCGGTGGGCCTTGACGGTGTTAGAACAAGTGCTCAATCGGCTAAAAGGTGAATACGCGACGGCAGGTAATGCCGCGTTGTTTGATTCGTTGAAGCAATTGCTGCCGTAGGGATGACCGAAAATGCGCTTCGCCAGGCGTTTTACCGATTTCGGCAGCGCTATCAATCGTTATTGCGAGAGGAGATCGCCCATACCGTGGCGACGCCCGGCGATATCGAAGATGAGCTGCGCCATCTCATTGCCGTACTCGAGGCGTAAAGACACGAATTGCACGAATTATCACAAATCTCACAAGACTTAAGTCAGCCGTTTTGGATCAATTGGTGTGAATTCGTGAAATTTGTGTCTTATGAAAGTTCTTCGGTGGCGGTCACTGACGTGAGAAACATTAGGTACAGGCGGGCGTAACGTATGGGAGAATTTTACGGAGTACCAAGGGAGAGTACGCGGGAGACTCCGACAATGCTTAGGGTAATCAGAATTTGCCGGAAGTGCGGCGCCAGAATTTTTGCCGACGCCCCTGAGGGGCTTTGCCCCAGATG
>WNFO01002908.1_pt1 | contig 16634 bp, 16 predicted proteins | sample 5400251 | NCBI WGS metagenome assembly WNFO01 (sample SAMN13153354, study PRJNA577476) | soil metagenome | isolation source: 100 cm saprolite under Madrone tree | place: USA:California | collected 2016-06-14 | reverse complement strand
CCCACAGCGCCGCAGTTACGCGCCACGCAAGAGGCCTTCGACAGTGTCGCCGCGGACTATGACGGGCCACGCGGCAACAATGGCCTGATCCAGGACATGCGCACCGAGATGTGGCGCTGGCTGGACGCCACGTTTGCTCCAGGCACCCGCTTGATCGACCTGGGGTGCGGCACGGGTTTGGACGCCATTCGCATGGCTCACCGGGGGCATCGCGTTACGGCCACGGACTGGTCGCCGCGGATGATCGAGCGCACCCAAGGGCGCGCGGAGCGCGAGCACCTGGCTGATCGCGTGGAGGCGATCCCGCTGGGCGCGCACGAGCTTCACCGCATCGAGGGGCGGGACTTGTTCGATGGGGCGTATTCCAACCTCGGCGCGCTGAACTGTGTGCCGGATTTGACCGGCCTGGCACACGAATGCGCGCGGCTGCTAAAGCCTGGCGGCGCACTCGTGTTTACCGTCATCGGTCGGATTTGCCCGTGGGAAATCGTGTACTACGCGCTGCAGCGGAAGTGGGGGCGAATCCTGGTGCGCTTCGCGAGCGGCGTAGTGCCGGTTAGCATGAACAAACGAGTCGTGTGGACGCGCTACTACACCCCACGTGAGCTCTATCGCGCGTTCGAACGTCAATTCACGTTGGAGCATTACCGCGGGCTGTGCGTGCTCGCGCCGCCGCCGTACGTGACACGGCTTAGAGAAAGGCACTTACACTTGTACGAGCGGCTGTGGCGCCTGGACCGGCGCGTCGCGGGATGGCCGGTGCTGCGGAACGTAGGCGATCACTTCCTGCTAGTGATGAGGAAGCGATGACTGGGACGTCAGCCGGTCTCCTGGGCGATACGATCGCGCGGGACTACTCGCGCAAGTTGCAGCTTTTCAACACGTTCGCCGAGCCCGAGCCACCGCGAGCCGCTGCCAGCCGCCGCGCAGATTTCCACTTCCTGCAGACCTTCACGCTGGCCGTCGCAGAGGTCCCATGAGCGAGCCGCTGAACGCATGCAAATGAGGGCATTCATCACAGGCTGCGCGGGATTCATCGGCAGCCATCTGACCGACCGGCTGTTGTCGAGCGGCTGCACGGTCGTTGGCTTCGACGACTTCTCGAGCGGTCAGCGGCGCTTTCTCGAGAGCGCCGCGAAGGATCCGAGATTTCGTTTGGTCGAGGGAGATCTGCTCGATATGGAGGCGCTGACAGCCGCGCTGGAGGGCGCCGACTGTGTGTTCCATCTCGCGGCGAACGCGGATGTGCGCCATGGCACGGAGCATCCGCGTAGAGACCTCGAGCAGAATACAATTGCCACCCATAATGTGCTCGAGTCGATGCGTGCCAACGGCATAAGGAAAATCGCATTCGCCTCCACAGGCTCCATCTACGGGGAGGCCACGGTTGTTCCGACCCCGGAAGATGCCCCATTTCCCGTGCAGACCTCGCTGTACGGCGCCTCCAAACTCGCGTGTGAGGGGCTGATCGCCGCGTACTGCGAAGGTTTCGGCCTGCAATCCTGGATATTCAGATTCGTCTCGATCCTTGGCGAGCGCTATTCGCACGGCCACGTGTTTGATTTCTGCAAGCAGCTGGGCAGCCATCCGGCGTACCTGCAGGTGCTTGGCGATGGCAGACAGCGCAAGTCTTATCTGTACGTGCAAGACTGCCTGGACGCCATGTTGTTGGCGATGGCCCGCGCAGACGATCGCGTCAACATATTCAATCTGGGCGTCGAGTCATACTGTGAGGTGCAGGACTCGATAGCGTGGATCAGCGCCGCCCTGGGCTTGAATCCGAAGATCACCTACAACGGTGGCGACCGGGGCTGGGTGGGTGATAACCCTTTTATCCTGCTCGACACGCGCAGGATACGCGCCCTGGGTTGGCGCCCGAAACTCAGCATCGAGGAAGGTGTGCTGAAGACCGTCGCGTTCCTGCGCGACAACGCCTGGGTGTTTGATCGGTCATGATCATCGCGCGCAGTCCTCTTCGCATCACGCTCGGAGGCGGTGGCACAGACTTGCCATCGTACTACCGCGGCCATGAAGGGTTCTCGATGGCCGCCGCGATCGACAAGTACGTGTATGTAACGGTGATGCGGCCGTTCACCGCGGGCATCTACCTCAAATACTCATCGCTCGAGCACGTTGCACAGGTCGAGCACATACGGCATCCGATCATACGCGAGGCGCTGGCGTTGCAGAATCTGCGAACGCCCCAGATCGAGATCACCTCGCTCGCCGACATTCCGGCCGGGACGGGTCTTGGTTCTTCGGGAAGCTTTACGACGGCGTTATTGAAGGCCCTGTACGCGCACCGCCGCAAGTTGCTTCACCCGCAGGAGCCTTTCACAAGGACGACCGCGTGACGGCCGAGCCGCTGCGGGTGTCGATGGACACGATGTTCGACCTGGAGGACAACCTGCTGCTGTTCTTCACGGGCTTCAGCCGCAGCGCCGGCGGAATCCTCCAGGACCAGCAGCTGCGTACGCACTCGCACGATGAGGAGATGCTGCGCAACCTGCACTACGTCAAGGAGCTTGGATACCGCAGCAGGGCCGCTCTGGAGTCCGGCAATCTGCTGCAATTCGGCGAGCTCCTGCACGAGCATTGGGAGCACAAGAAGCGCCGCTCCGGCCATATGAGCAGCGAGCGGATCAACGACTGGTACGGGTTAGCCCGCGGGAGCGGCGCGGTTGGCGGCAAGCTCGTCGGTGCGGGCGGCGGCGGATTCCTGATGTTTTACGCCACCGATCGCAACCGGCTACGACATGCGATGGCGACGGCCGGACTGGAAGAGGTCCGCTTCAGATTCGACTTCGAAGGCACCAAGGTGATTCTGTCGTGACCATGCTGCCGGTTGCGGTACTCGCAGGCGGTCTGGCCAGACGGCTCCGTCCGGTCACCGACAAGGTGCCGAAGGCGTTGCTGCCGGTCGCCGGCCGCCCGTTCATCCACTGGCAGCTCGAGCTGTTGGCACAGCAGGACATCACTGAAGCCGTCCTGTGCGTGGGCTATCTCGGGGAGCAGATTCAAGCCGTCGTGGGTGATGGGGCATGCTTTGGGATCAGCGTTCGTTACTCGTTTGACGGGGAGTCCCTGCTTGGAACCGGTGGCGCGTTGAAGCGCGCGCTGCCGATGCTGGGCACGGCGTTCTTTGTCCTCTACGGCGACTCGTATCTGCCCTACTCCTTTGCCGCCGCCCAGGCGGCGTATGCAGCGAGCCGGGTTGCCGGGCTCATGACCGTTTTCTGCAATGACAACCGCTGGGACAGGAGCAACGTCTTGTTCCGGGAAGGACGCATCGTCGAATACAACAAACGCGCGCCGACGCCGGGCATGACGCACATTGATTACGGCCTGGGCATTCTGGCCGCGCAAGCCCTGGAGAAGTTACCGGATGACGCTGCGTTCGACCTGGCCGACGTCTACCATGAGCTGTCGCTGCGCGGGGAGCTCGCCGGCTTGGAAGTCGGCGAGCGTTTTTATGAAATCGGCTCTGCCCGTGGCCTGGACGAGACCGAAGATTACCTGACGACCAAGGGACCGCAGTGAGCTACGCAAAACGTCACTTGCAGGAAGCCGCCGAGATCATTCAAAAGCTCGATGCAGCGGCTATCGAGAAGGTGGCCGCGCTGGTGGCACAGATCAAAGCAGACGGCGGCCGGCTGTTCTTTGTGGGCGTCGGCGGGAGCGCTGCCAATTGCTCGCATGCGGTGAATGATTTCCGCAAGATCGCGGGCATTGAATGCTACGCGCCGACCGACAACGTTGCCGAGCTGACCGCCCGCACCAATGATGAAGGCTGGGCGAGTGTCTTCGTGGAGTGGCTCAAGGTCAGCAGGCTTTCGGCCAAGGACGCGCTCTTCATCATGTCTGTCGGCGGCGGGGACGTGGAGCGGAACATCAGCCCCAATCTCGTCAGCGCCATACAACTCGCAAAGAAAGTGGGCGCCAGAGTGACGGGCATCGTCGGTCGCGACGGCGGCTATACGGCGCAGACGGCGGATGCGTGTGTCATCGTCCCCACGGTCAACGTAGAGACGATCACACCGCATGCGGAAGCCTTTCAAGCGGTGATCTGGCACCTGCTCGTGTCGCATCCGCTCCTGCAAGCGACTCCGACCAAATGGGAATCGATCACCTTGCGGAGAGATGGACCATCATGACAACGATCGAGAGCCTGAAAGTCAAGATCTTCGCCGATGGGGCCGATCGGGCCGGAATGCTGGAGATGTATTCCAAGCCGTATATCAAGGGCCTGACTACCAATCCGACGCTGATGCGCAAGGCCGGTATCTCGAACTACAAGGCCTTCGCCAGGGAGATCCTCGCGCAGATCAGGGACAAACCCCTGTCCTTCGAGGTGTTGGCGGATGAGTTTGCAGACATGGAGCGTCAGGCACTCGAGATCGCAAGCTGGGCCGATAACGTGTATGTGAAGATTCCGGTCACGAACACCAGGGGCGAGCCAAGCTATGCGCTGGTGCGCCGCCTGGCGAGCCGCGGCGTCAAGCTCAACGTCACTGCAATAATGACGCTGCTGCAGGTGCGCGAAGCAGCGTCCGCGCTGAGCCCTGAGGTCGCCAGCTACGTCTCGGTGCTGGCAGGTCGTATTGCCGATACGGGGGTAGATCCCGTGCCGCTCATGGCCGCCGCAGTCCACCTGCTCAAGATCAATCCGAAGGCGGAGCTCATTTGGGCAAGTCCCCGGGAGCTGCTGAATATCTTCCAGGCGGACAGTACCGGCTGCCACGTCATCACCGTCACGCATGACATGCTGAGGAAGCTACCCCTGGTCGGTCGAGACCTGGGCGAGCATTCCCTCGACACGGTGCAGATGTTTTATCGCGACGCGGTCGTTGCCGGATTCTCTTTGTGAGGGCCAAATGACAGTCGATAGCAATCCGGCGGTCGCCGCGTCCCTTGAGGAGCTGGAGCGCGGCGCAGATCGCCGCGGCGCCGCTGCCGCCGCCGAGTTGCCGCGCGAGGTGGTCAACATCCTGCGTCAACGCGGTATCACGGGCGGTACGGTGCTGCTGCTCGCGGACGGTCCGCCACGCCCGCGCAGGCTCGAGGCCGCTCCTCAGTTCCACCTCACGAGCGGCGCGATCGGCCACGCGGCCTCACTCGCGGGCGCCGGCGACTTTGCCGCCGTCGTTCTGGTTCTTGAGGGCCCCCGCGCGCATGAGCTCGAGCGTGTGCTTGCCGCACTCGCCCCAGCGCTGGCGCCGGGCATCTCGCTGGTGCTCATGCTGCCCGCCTCTCGTGCAAGACACGCAGGCGATCCGCGAGAGCCTCGGACTGTTGCTGCGGGAGACAGGCGTTGGGCCGGCGACCGAGAAGCGGCCCACCTGTTGCTGCTGCGGTCCGGCTACGACCGCGTGTGGGCACATTCCCACCGCAAGGCGCTTTGCATTTCCGCGCAGCGCGCGCTCGCGCGCACTGTCAGGACCTGCTCGATCATTGTGCCCGTGTTCAATGAACAGCGGACGTTTCCGGAGCTCATGCGCAGACTCCTGCACAAGCGCCTGGATCACTTGGGTCTGGAGCGCGAGATCATCCTCATCGAGGGCAACTCAACCGATGGAACGCGCGAGCTGGTCGCGGGTTTTGCAGCGACACCCGGGGTCAAGATTCTCTGGGAGGATCGCCCGCTGGGCAAGGGGCACGCGGTGCGCGCGGGCTTGAGGGTGGCGACCGGCGATATCGTGCTGATTCAGGATGCAGACCTTGAATACGACCTGAATGACTACGACGCTCTGCTCGAGCCGCTGTTGCAGGATCGCGCCGCCTTCGTGCTCGGATCGCGGCACAGTGGCCGAGTCCGGATGCGCAGATTTACGGACCAGCGGCTGCTTGGCGAGGTGCTCAACGCCGCGCACGTACTCTTCACGACGCTGATCAACGTGCTGTACGGCCAGAGAATGCGCGATCCTTTTACGATGTTCAAGGTCTTGCGGCGCGATTGCCTCTACGGACTGCGGTTCGAGTGCAACCGGTTCGATTTTGACCATGAGCTCGTCATCAAGCTGGTGCTGAAGGGTTACCGGCCGCTGGAGATTCCCGTCAACTACTGCTCGCGTTCGTTCAAACAGGGCAAGAAGATCCGTTTTTTCCGCGACCCCCCGACCTGGATCGTCGCGGACGTGAAGTATCGGTTGCAGCCGCTGCGGCCCCGGTTCGACTGAGCGCGGACGGTTGGTACCTGCAGACCTCGTACACAGCACTCGATACAGGCACAGCGAATGCACAGCCACCACCCGATGTCGCCGCGGCTCCCCGGGGTGCGAGCCGACCCCGACGGGCCTCCACTGCCCGATCATGAGGGCTCGCTGGTCATGTTGGACCTCCTGTGGCGCGCCGAAGCGGCATTGCGAAACTACAGCGCCTACATCGTGCAACTCATCCGGCGCGCTCTGCCCAGGCCCCTTGCGACGATGAGCCGCGTTCTGGACTTTGGCTGTGGTGTAGGCACGATCGGCGCGCTGCTGGTGGATCGGACGAAACTGCGTCTGGACGGTGTCGAGAGCGATCCGGCGATCCGGGCACTCATCACCGACAAGGGCTTCAACGTCTACGCATCGCTCGCCCAGGTGGACGAGCTGTACGACCTCGTCCTGTGTGTGAACGTCCTCGAACACATCGCAGACGACAGCGCTGCGTTGCGGCAATTGCACCATGTCCTGAAGGACGATGGCGTGCTGGTCTTGTATGTGCCGGCGTTTCGCATCCTTTGGTCCACCATGGACGACCTGGCCGGTCACTATCGGCGGTACACCCGGTCAGCGCTCGAACGCACGGTCATCGACTGTGGCTTTCGAATACACGCGAGCCGCTACTGCGATGCCGCCGGCTTCTTCGCTTCGCTGCTTTACAGGCTCGTTGCGCGTACCGAGCGCCCGCCCTCATTGCAGTCGTTGCGGCTGTACGACCGGGTCGGCGTGCCGGTCACGAGGCTCCTCGATGCCGTTGTGCACGGGTGTTTTGGCAAGAATGTGCTCATCTGCGCAACCCGGCGCCAGCAGCCTAGCCGGTCGCTCCCTTGACCTCTGCCCGCGGACGAGCAATGAAATAGACGCACGCGATGAACATCGCCAACAGCAGCAAGAGCCTCGGATACGCCAACACTGTCAGTCCGCCGCGGCCTTCGAATGGAAAAGTGAATTTGTACGGAAAGAGACCGATGAGCACGTACGCGCCGAGAATGCAATAAGCCGGTACGCGTGCCCGTTGGCTCAGGAAGTAGTTGATGAGCAATCCCACGGGGAGCCAGAGCAGAGCGAAGTGGTAGGTCGCCGTGGCTGGTGCGATCAGCAGGACCAGAATTCCCAGGATGCCCAGAGACGGCGCAGTGGCAGTCGCAGCGCCCTTTGCCGCGAGTCTGATTAACGCCCCAACCGCAGCCAGCGCAATTGCGGCCTTCGTGATCGTCACGGCGGCGATGCTCAGCAGAGGCGCTGATGTTAGCGGATGAGCATTTCGAGCCGCGTCAAAAATAAATAGCCGACGAAACAGCGTGTCGAATGACTGGAACACTGCGCTAAACGGGTCCTGCAGCGCGAGATGGCCGGTCAGGTGATTGCCTAAAACCGAAAGCAGAAAGATCTGGTGAACTTTCCAGCCTAGCACAGCGACGCTGGTCAGCGTGACGGCCAGAATGGCAATCGCACCGCCAAGTAGCACCTTCCATTGCTTCTGGAACGCCAGGTAGGCAAGAAAGATCACCGGGTAATATTTGACCGGCACGAAAAGTCCGAAGCACACTCCCGCCAGCAAGGGTCTGCCTTTGAGGTAGGCGTAGTACCCGAGAATGCAAACTGATGACACGACAATGTACGGTTGCCCGAAACGCAGGCCGTTGAGGATGGCGTGACCCGACAACAGAATGAACACGGCCGCATCCACGACGCTCCACGATAGAATTCTCGCCAACAGAAATATCGAACAGACGAGGCACAGGACACTTAGAGCGCACACTACGCGTAGCGCAGTGATCGGGTCGAAGCGAGCGAGAGGAACGAGAAGCAGGGCTGTGGGCGGTGGAAACGGGGCAAATTTTCCTGGATTTTTCCCCGACTCCATCCCATAGCGACGCATTTGCTCTTGAAACCAAGAGTCGTTGTAGAGTTGCTGCGCGTCCCGCCCGTCAGCCACGATCCTGGCGGCGGTGAAGTAGCTCGGGAAATCAGCATCGAGTTTGGACATTGCGGGCACGATCCCCTGCAGGAACACCAGGGCTGCAAGACCGATCAACAATAGAATTGACACGGGTCGGTAGACGCGCAATTGCATCGAACTGCCGTTCTTATCGTGTGATCCGGCGCACGAGGGCGATCACGGCTCGCTTCACCAACCTTGCGACCCACAGAGGGTCGCGCCGCATTCCTGCTACAGAGTAGGAAACGAGCTTACCGAGCTCACGCCGCCGCGCAGCACGGATGGCCATCCTCAAGGTATCGCGAGTGTGCACCTGCCTGATCAGGGATCGCGCGCGGGGGGACAGGCCCGGGTTGCGCAGATAGCGGTCCGTCATTCTTACGTGCTCGCGGAGCAGTTGCTCCCATGTGTGGTCGTTCCCGCTGAAGGTCAGCGAACCGGGGTGGATCCGGTATCGGCAAATCAGCCTGTCGATCCTCGCAAACGGCAGGCCGCTCAACGCGAACCGGAGCATGAAGTCGCGGTCGCCAGCTATTCGATATCCGGGATCGAAATGACCTATCCTGGCGAACACCGATCGGCGGAAGAACCATGCGTTGAATGCGGGACTAGCGAGCGTCGCAAGCGTCAATAGATCGGTTCCTGTTGGAATGAATCTATCCACCACTTCTTGGCTGCCAGACCCAGATTCGCGAAAGAACACGGCTTCGCCCACCAGTGCCATGGTAACTTCGTCGCGAAACGTGTCACCGATCGAGGCCAGGGCATCCGCGGCGTAGCAATCATCGGAATTCAGAACGCCAATAATTTCACCGCGCGCGAGTGTCAATCCTTTGTTCAAGGCATCGTACATCCCAAGGTCCGGACCACTGATGACCTGCACGTGCGGATACCGTCTCAATACCTCCAGCGTGCCGTCGGTCGAGCCGCCATCAACTACGATGTGTTCGGCGTGCGCGGCTCGCTGAGCCAGTACACTTTCAATGGCTTCACCGAGGTAGCGGGCGCCGTTGAGGCACGGCGTGATCACGGAGACTGGTGGACCGCCCTCCAGATGACTCATAGAATCATGGCAGCATGAGTACCGGAGAAGAGTATATCCGGGCAATTACCAGACTTGAGTCCGATCGTCGGGCGCGTGCGGCGTTCCAGGCGCTGGTCTTGAACATTACCGCCCCCGGCGCCTGTATCTTTGACTTTGGAGCCGGACCCGGAATCGATGCCAAATTCTATGCGCAACAGGGGTTCAAGGTAGTTGCGTATGACGTGGACGCGCGCATGTGTGCGACGTTCGCCGAGTACTGCCGGCCCGAAATCGAATCCGGGCAGATCGAGCTATTTCAAGGAAACTACCGGCATTTTCTCGATGCCCTGGTTCCCGCCATCCGCGCGCGATTTGAAGTATCCACCATCACGGCAAACTTCGCCCCGCTCAACATGATCCATGACTTGCGTGAGCTATTTGCCAAGTTTCACGCACTCGCGGACTCTAGCACCAAGATTCTGGCCAGCGTGCTCCATCCATACTTTGCCAGAGACATGCGCTATAGATGGTGGTGGCGCAACAGGCCGCTGCTTTGGCGCCAAGGCTGGTTTAGCGTTGCGAGCCAGACGGGGATGCTCTTTCGCCGCTCCTTGGACAATTTCTCATCACAGGCCGCACCGTACTTCACGCTGGAGGCCGTTGTGCGCGGCCTGCCGGGGCGGGAGGGTCCGGAGCTCAAGCGTGCGGGTCGGTTGGCTGTCGCCGGCAGCCGCTATATGTTTTTGCTGTTCGCGCGACAGTGATCGCGTGCCTTGCCGTCCGTCAAGGTCTTGGCGGCGGCGAAGTATTCGGGAAATCGGTATCGACACGCCGCCGTTTACCGAACCCCGGCCATCCGCCTGAACGCCTCTGAGCTGCTGAGCAGCTCCGCATACGTCCCGTTTGCCGCAATTTCTCCATTGCGGATCTCGAAGATCACATCGCACGCCTGCAAGGTACTCAGTCGATGCGCAATCAGTACAATCGTGTAACGTCCGCGCAGTCTCAGGAATGTTGCCATCAACTCCTGTTCCGTCAGACCGTCCAGAGCGTTCGTCGCTTCGTCCAATATGAGAACCGATGCCTCCGTGTACAACGCGCGGGCTATACCGACTCTTTGGCGCTGGCCGCCGCTCAACCTCACGCCTCGCTCGCCCACCAGGTGATCGTAGCCGTCGGGTAAGGCCAGAACGAATTCGTCGAGTCGCGCAAGCTGCGCAGCCGCGAGCAGCCGTTGGCGGTCGATGGCAGCCCGCGGAATGCCGAGCGCCACGTTCTGCGCGATGGTCGTGTCCAGCAAGCAAATGTTCTGCGGAACATAGGCAATGCCGGACCGCCAGGCGGCGCGATTTGCATCATTCAGGGCAATCCCGTCGACCTGAACCTCGCCCGTCGCGGGCACGAGCAGCCCCGCGATCAGATCGACCAGAGTCGTTTTCCCCGAACCATTCGCGCCGACGAGGCCGACCGCGGCCCGGGCGGGAATACGCAGCGATACCCCGTCAACCGCCGCCGGCCGATCCGGCGCATAACGAAAGGAAACCTCTGTGAGCACGATCTCGCGCCGAGGCCGCTCCCGCCACGAGGAATCTGTCGCAGCGATGGCATCCCTTCTGGCGCGCGCCAGACGCAGATCCGGCGCTATCGAGGCGAATCCGGCGCGAGCGGCGCGAACTCTGACGATTGCGGCAAAAGCCTGTTGCAGCGTCGGCAGCAGCCGATATGCTGCGAATCCGGCGAATGTCAATTCCCCGAGCCACGGGCCGATCCCCCTCTCACGGGCGCTCAGGATGAGAGCAAGGCCCACGAGTCCCGCCACTGCAACGCATTCCATGACGTACTTGGGGCTCTGGGCAACCCGTTGAGTGCGCATCACCGCCAGCGAGACGGCCTGGCTCGCGTTGTCGAAGCTGCCGCGGAAGAAATCCTGGATCCCGAGAACGAGAATTTCTCTGATGGCGCCGAAGCTCTCGTTGACGATCTTGGTCTGCTCGATGAGCGACTCAGACTGAATGCGACCGCAGTGCAACAGGCGGTTACGCACGGCGAAGTAGATAAGAACATAGCCTCCGGCCAGGGCAACGATCATCACTACGGCAATGATGGGGTTTAGGAGCAGCATCGTCAGGATGATGAAGGCCGCCGTGACGGCGTTGGTGACGAAGGACAAGCCGTTGTGCAGAATCTCGTTGGTCGCACGAGCCGTCTCGGTGACGATGTTGTTGAGCAGCACCGCGCTGTGGGTGCGGGCGTGAAACAGGTACGGACGACCGAGATACTCTGCGAACAAGGCAGACTGCAGGTCGGTGCCGATCCACCACGCCAAGCGGTTCATCGCGAACGAGCCCAGAAGGTTGATCAGGTTGGCCAGCAGGACGAGCGCCATGAACCCAAGTCCTAGGGCGACTACGAAGCTGCGGCTGCTCGAGAGCCCAAGATAACCGTACAACCGCTGCAGGAGCCCGTTGTGTTCGATCAGTTGCGGGTCGCCCAACACGGAAAAGAACGGCGCGATCGCCGCGATCCCCGCGACAGTCGAGAAGGCCATCACGAGCGACAGGACTTGCGCTGCCAGCACCCAACGCCTCTGGCGAGGCGTAAGCACGGTCCAGATGTCGAATATCAGATTCATGGCGCAGTCACATCCACTCGAACACTGGATCACGCGCTCGCCGCCCGCCGAATGCGGCTCCGCCGGTATAGAGCGAGCAGGCCGCGCGGCATCGCTAACTTCAGCAACACTCGCAGCGCTCCCATCCACCAGTCCATATGCCGAACCGAGCATGCGCAGCTGCCGGCAAGGGTTTTCAGCGCCGCGACGCGATCCGTGTTCGCGTACACGCGGGCGAGGCCGAGTGCACTTTGCGAGTACTGTCGTTCGACGAGCCGGCGTACGTGAGCGTCGGTCGCGAGAGCGCGCGTCTTGCTCAGCAGCCTGTGCCTGCTTGCCGCCATCGGGATACCCCCCTCGCTGTAATGCTGCTCGTGCGAGCGCAGGCAGGTAAGCGGTTCGTCGATCAGTTCGATTTCACTGTGAGACGCCAGCCGCAACCACAGATCGTAGTGCTCGAACAGGGGCTGTTCCTCGTCGAAGCCGCCCACTTGCGCGAGCAGGCGGCGCTCGACGAGCACCGCGGTAGTCGCGACTGATGCCTCGAGGGTCAGTAATTGTTCGAGAATCGCACCACGATACGGTACCCAGGGTTTCGGGGCGCGGAAGGCTCTGGTTTTGCCGGCCTCATCGATGCCGACCCATCCGGAGTAGATCCAGCGGCAGTTGCTGCCGGCGCGCAAGGCCGCGACCTGAAGCTCCAGCTTCGGTGGCATCCACAGATCGTCGGAATCCAGGAAGGCGATGTATTCGCCCCCGGCCTCTCGCAGGGCGGCATTGCGTACGGCGCTGGGATTGCCCGTATGCGACAGCCAGACCACTCTGATGCGGGGCGGGTTCTCCAAAGCTTTCAGGTACGTCCTTGTTTCCGCGTCAGAGCCGTCATCGGCAACGATCAACTCCCAGTCCGAAAGAGTTTGTGCGAAAACAGATTCCACCGCCGGTCGAAGGTACTTCAGGCGATTGAACGTGGGCAGGATGACAGAGACGACGGGCGTTATCATCGGTGTTCGATCGCGCTCAGTGCGTTACGCTCCGCATAGCGGAAATCGCTACGCTCACACCGTCAGCCTGATCGACAATCCCATGAACCATTCGCGAGACCTCAGATACTCACCGCATCGCAACCACATGCTTCTTGCCATTGTGCTCTATCTTCGCTCAGTGCTTCCATGCATTTGCCGCTAGCGCTCAAAAAACGACTCCAGGCCACGCCTCAATGGCTCCCGATTTCTCTGCAGCCTCCGCAAGAAATCATTCAAGTGAGACTCGTCACTACCAGGGGTGCGTTTGATGTCACCGCTAACAATGTGGTCGCTGCACTGGACCCCTTGACGGTTGCAATAGGGCTGGATTCGCAAATGCAATCCGCAGTCGGCCCGGCGTCCGCGCCGGAACTGCATCTCGTGGATCGAGGCCTGGAGCGCGTCGTTGGAGTTCTGCATCTTCGCGCTGTGAAACACTGGAATACAGCGGGAGCGTTGCTTGCCTTGTTCGAAGTGCAAGCCGGAACTCATAGCTGCGCGCCCTGGCCGCGTCGAGCCTGGGACAGCTGGATGTACCGGCGCGCCTCGCAGGGGAATAATCGCTCGGGCAGCGTCGCGCCGACTGCGGGCGCCGTCGAGAACACGATGATCTTCTATATATGCCCGCGACCCGTTTTCCTCGTCAGTGTGGACGATGGTCAACGCAGCAACATATTTCCGATGGATCTCGTGGGGCCGATCGCTCCTGACCGTTTCACTCTGGCGCTTCGCAACAGCAGTCCATCCGTGGAAACCATCAAGACTGCGCGCAAGCTCGCACTCGCAAGCGTTCCCGCCGCTGATTACCAGATTGCTCATCAACTCGGCACTCACCACAAGAAGCCAAAAATAGACTGGGAGGGCCAGCCCTTCAGAGTCTCCCGCTCAAAGGAGTTTTCGCTACCCACAATGTCAACCGCGCTGCGCGTGCGCGAGATTGAAATCCTCGACTTTCAGTCGGCGGGATCGCACACGCTGTTCGTCGGCCGCATAGTCTCGGATGAACGGCTGGAAAATGGCCCGCAACTGTTTCATACGTGCGGCGTTTACCAACATCTGAGAACTCGTTACAAGCGTCCGTTCCAGGCAGTGTTCAAAGGCTCAGCACCCGGGGATCCCTGAGTCGTATCACCTTTTTCCACAGATCAAGCTCCCAGGGGCGGTCGTATTTCCGATAACGATAGCGCCACGAGGCCAGAGCGCGCAGAGCAGACTTCCCCAGGGACGGAGCGCGGATGTCCATGACCGTCGGAAACCGGCATCCCAAGACCGTCGTAAAATCGTGTATTCGCTGGCGCAGGCGCTCGGAGAGCCACGGCGCGCCCGAGTGGCCCCAATAGGCGTGCCATTGCGCCTCGGCCCATTCATCCGCTGTCGTCGGAAACACAACGGGGTTGCCGGCGCAGTCGCGCAGATCGCTTACCGAGCGCGCGACCGCGGCGTTCGTGCTCCCGGGAGCAGGCGGCAACGGTGTGTAGATGTAAATCATGATCTCCGTTTCCGGGTACCGGCGTTTGATGAGGTGGATGAATTCGAGAGTCTTCTCGGTCTCGCCCTCCGGATCCTGCGGAGGCGCCAACATGAAGGACAGCTCCGGAATCACGCCGTGGCCACGGCATGCTTCGATCGCCGCGAGCGTCTGATCCGCGCGGGTACCTTTCCGAATATCGTGCAGCAGCCAATCGCTCGGCGACTCTGCGCCCATGTAGGCCATGCGCAGGCCGCTCTTCCTGAGCAGCGCCCAGGAGCGCTCCGACAGATTCACCAGCGCGTCGGTCCTTGCGTAGCACCACCAGGGCAGCTGGAACTTCGCCAGAATCTCCAACAGCGGCACCATGTCGACTTCGCGGTCGAAGAAGTTGTGGTCATAGAACTGGATCGCGTCCACGCCGAGCCGGGTAGTCAGGAATTCGAGGTCCTGCTCGAGGCGGGCCGCGGTCGGCAACGCCATCTTGCCGCGAAACATTGCGGCCACTCCGCAGAACGTGCAACGGAACCGGCAGCCGAGGGCAGCCTGATAGCCCGCCGTGCGTTGGCCGAGATAGGTTCGAGACAGATATTGGGCAGGGTTGTCGAGGCGCTCGTACGGCAGCCGCCCTGCGAGGCTGGCGGCTGAGAATACCCGATTCTTGTTGTGAACGACTGCGCCGTCCAGCCGCCAGCTCAATCCGGGGATGGATGCAAGTGCGTCGCTCCCATTGACGAAGTGTGCGTCGAGAAGCTGCGCAAGCGTTTCCTCTCCTTGTCCTCTGACGGCGTAATCGACGTAGGGGGTATTCAGCGTGGCCTGCGGACAGTTGGTCGGAAACGCGCCGCCCCAGATGATCGGCATCGCCGGCGCTTTCGCACGAATGGCATTGGAGAGTGCGATCGCCGTTCGCAGCTGCGGCCCACCCATGATGGTCAGGCCGACGGCATCAACGCGCGACTCGCTGATAGTGCGCAGCGCGGTTGAGATGAAATCCTGATCGATGTTGCCGTCCAGGATGGTCGATGAGTACCTCCCGTCGAGCGCCGCGGACAGGCTCAGAACAGCAAGCGGAAACCGCGCGTTACGCCGCCCTGTTATGGTCGGGTTGACGAGCAGGACGTGGCGTGCGGTCTTTGGGTCGCTTGCGGCTGTCATGTCAGTCATCAGGTGCTTCCGAATTCTGGGCGTCGCGGCGCCCATCTAGTCGCAGCAGAGTCAACTTCTCGTTCACGAAGCAGCGCTCCGCAACGATCGCCATGTCGAAATGCCACCGGCGAAACTGGCGCACGAACTCGCAGGCATCGCCGTAGGTGGAGAGCAGCACTAGAGCGAAGCCGGTCGGCGTGAGATGCTCGGTCAAACACGCGGCGAAGCGCTCTGCGACATCGACCGATCGCCAGGCACGATCTGCATCGTTGCTGGGGATGCCGCGGATGAAGGGCGGATTGAACAGCACTATATCGAAGCGGCGGCTCCTCACCGGAGCAAACAAATCGCCTTGCAACACTTCAATCTTGTCCTCCAAGGCATTCATCAGCACATTGATCCGAGCGCAACGCACGGCGGCGGGATTGATGTCCACGGCTACCACGCGCCGCGCATACCTCGCCGCGGCTATAGCGCACACGCCTGAGCCCGTGCCCATGTCGAGAACGTCCGCGTCTTGCGCGACCAAGTCGCTCTGCAACTGCGATGCGAAGAAGTCTCCGGTGCGGGTGAGTTTGGGGTTGAGCACGCCAGGCAGGATGAGCAGCGGAAAATCGCCGAGCTTCTCCAGCACGACAGTGTCGTGTCGCTTGCTTAGAAAAAACCGGTAATACCAGTGGAGAGCCTTCCCGATCGCAAGCCGCGCCGCCCCGTAGCGAGGAGAACCCAGCAGCGCCTCTGCGGGCACCGTGTCCGCGCTCATTGCAGCGCCGTCGTAAGCCGTGGCAACGCCGGCGACAGCAAGTCGCCAGCGCCAAAGGCGCTCGGATCGCGCCACATCGAACAGACGCATGTCGTGCATTCGCTGCGGCGCCCCTCGCGGATGTTCTTGCGCAGCATCACCATCGCGTCGCCGTTCAACGCCTGGCGCAGATCACCTCGCACCAGCGCCTCCGGGGGCCCGGAAATGAAGAAGCACGGCTGTGCCCTGCCCTCCGCAGTGATGACGGAGGAAAACTCCGGCGCGTTGCAGCGCACGACAGGAAAGGGTCCGAGGCGGCAGACTGCGGTGAAGTACTGGAGAATGTGCCGCAGTTTCTCCGGACTTTCGGCGATGAATGCGCAGCGAAACTCGGCCGCATGATCCTGCTCGAGATCGTCCAGGAGCTGTTTGAATTCGGGCAGCTCTTCGGGCCGCAGCGCCAGATCCGA
>WNFO01008278.1_pt1 | contig 16639 bp, 18 predicted proteins | sample 5400251 | NCBI WGS metagenome assembly WNFO01 (sample SAMN13153354, study PRJNA577476) | soil metagenome | isolation source: 100 cm saprolite under Madrone tree | place: USA:California | collected 2016-06-14 | reverse complement strand
TCGCTTGCGAGATCGGCGAGCAGTGCCGCGGCTGCCACGGTGGCGCTGCCGGTGGCGGGATCTTCGGACAGGCCGCTCGATCCCGGGTGAAACATCCGCGCCTGCAAATCGCAGGCCTCGGCCGGAGGCACGTCGCGGGTGTAGAAATAGACCGCATCGCTGCCGTCGCACGGAAATGTGCGGGCGAATGCCGATGCGACCGGCCTGGCCCGACGCAGCGCGTCGCGTGAGGCCACCTCGACCACCAGAAACGGCAGCCCGACCGATACGATTTGCGGCGGATGCCGGTCGGTCCTGACGTCCGCAGCCGTCAGCGAGATACAGGCCGCGGCCTGCTCGGCGCTGAATGGCGTGAGCTTCTTGAGGGCCTGCGGCGCGGTGAGTTCGGCGCCGATGACCCTTCCCTCCTCAGTCAGGATCTCGACCGGCACCAGGCCTGCTTTTTCCTCGAACTTTAGCCGCGCCGGCGGCTTTGGCGTCTGCGTCGCCAGCACGAAGGCGGTGCCGACATTGGGATGGCCCGCGAACGGGATTTCGTACTTCACGGTGAAAATGCGAACCTGCGCATCGTGCGTCGGATCCTGCGGCGGCAACACAAAGGTCGTTTCGGAATAATTGAACTCGGACGCGATTGATTGCATCTGCGCGATCGAGAGCCCACCGGAGTCGAGCACCACGGCAAGCGGATTGCCACCAAAGGCGCGGTCGGTGAAAACGTCCACGGTGATGTAGCGCCGTTTCATCTGAGATCTCCGATTTTGTATAAGGTGAAACATGACGCGGATCGGTTCGTCAAGCGTAGCGAGAGTCCGCGTTTTTATCCAAGCTGCCACACCGTCATCGGCCGGTCGTATCCCCTGATCGCGACCTCCCCGAGCGGCACGGCATCGTCGCTGTCGTTGCCGATCGCGTCACGAACGGCGGCCGAAATCAGCAGCTGCGAATTGAACTCCTTGTTGAGCGCTTCAAGCCTTGCTGCAAAATTCACGGTGTCGCCGATCACGGTGTATTCCTTGCGCCGGGGAGAGCCGATATTGCCTGCGACCACTTCGCCGAAATGAATGCCGATGCCGATGCGCAGCGGCCAGCTGCTCGCCGCGTTGATGGTCTCCATCGCGCCGATCATTTTCCGCGCGGCGTCGACCGCGTGGTGCGCGGCGTCCGCATTCTCGAACGGCGCCCCGAACAACGCCAGAAAGCCGTCGCCCAGGAACTTGTTCACGATGCCGCCATGGCGATCAAGTATGTCCACCAGCACCGCGAACGCGCCGTCGAGGCGCTCGACGACGTCCGGCGGTGAGCGCGACCGCGCACCCGCCGTGAAACTGCGGAAATCGACGAACATCACGGCGACCCGCCTGATATCGCTGGCCGAATTGGTGCCCTCGACCATCAGCCGCTCCACCACTTCCGGCGAAACGTGCTGGCCGAACAGGTTGGTGATGCGATCGCGCGCGGTCGCGGCCTGAATGCTGGCCTCGAACTGGCGACGCACCTGCACGCCGACCGCCCCTGCCAGCACCCCACCGACCAGGACAATCAGGCTGCGCGCCGCGTGATAAAATATCTCGGGTTGGAGGTCTGCGCCGCCATCGGGATGATAGAACAGCGCCATGGCGAACAATTCCGCCGCCGCGACGAAGCCGGTAAAGGTCGAAAGCCAGAAATCCAGCCGCAGCGTCGAGAGAATGATAAAGAGGAAATAGGCGAGCGGCGCGACGAAGCCCAGCGCCTGAACCGCTCCCATGTTTTCGATGTGCAGGGCCAGCGCTGCCGTCGGCATCGTGGTTTCGATCAGCGCTCCAAGATATCGCCTGATCACCGGCACGTCGCGGTCCAGCCGCAGGTGCCGGCTGATCATCGCGTGCACCCAAAGCTCGAACAAGATGAACGGGACCAGGATCCCATAGAGGTAGGCTGGCCTCAGACGACCTCGCCAGACGTGATTGATCGCATCGGGATCGAGGAGGTAGACGGTCCAGAGGACCACGGCGAGAAGTGCTGCGGTTGCGATCAGCGCCTTGATCCTGATCAACTCGCTGCGCAGCACTTCCTGCATCAGCGCATGCTGGAAATCGGCCGGCACCGCCGGCCGCCGCTCACCTTTAATGCCGCGCCAAAATTCAGCCATCACGTTATCCAGTCATTCCGGGACACGCGCGAGCGTGGACCTCAGATGTGTGATTGCACATCGGGGAATCTCGAGATTCCGGGTTCGCTCGCCTAGCGCAAAATTGGCGCGAAGCGCCAATTTTGTCGCCGGGCTCCCGCCCGGGAAATGACAGTAAGCATTCTGCATCAATCGAGGGTGCGGCGGAAGCGCGTCACCGCGATCGTCATCGCTAGCAGCATCAATGCCAGCAGGGCAATCGTATCAGCAGCATCAATGCCAGCAGGGCAATCGTATCGTATTGCAGATTTGGCAGGGTCGCGCCCTTCAGCATGATGGCGCGGACGATCCGCAGGTAATGCGTCAGCGGCAGGCCTTCGCCGAAATATTGCGCCCAGACCGGCATGCCTGCGAACGGAAACATGAAGCCGGACAAAAGAATGCTCGGCAGGAAGAACATCATCGACAGCTGCATCGCCTGCAGCTGGTTCTGCACGATGGTCGAGAACGTATAGCCGATCGACAGATTGGTGGTGATGAACAGCGTCGAGAGCAGCGCCAGCATGATCAGGCTGCCCTGCACCGGTACCCCGAACAATAGCACGCCGATGCCGACGATCAGCGTCGCCTGGATGAAGCCGACCAGCACGTAAGGAAGGATTTTTCCGAGCATGATCTCGACCGGCTTGATCGGCATCGACAGCAGGCTTTCCATGGTGCCGCGCTCGATCTCGCGGGTCACCGAAAGGGCAGTGAAGATCAGCATGGTCATGGTCAGGATGGTACCGACCAGGCCGGGCACGATGTTCAGCCGCGACGACCCCGCCGGGTTGTAGCGCGCATGGGCGCGGATCTCGAACGGCATCGACGGCGGATCGCCCGTAAACAAGTCATGCTCCAGCGCGGTCTGCACCACGACGCCGAGTGCACCCAGCGCGGAGCCTGCGGCCACCGGATCGGTCGCGTCGGCTGCGACCAGCAGCGCCGGATGATCGCCGCGCCGCACCGCGCGCTCAAAACCGCGCGGGATTTCGACGCCGAACAGCACCTTGCCGGAGAGCAGCAGATTGTCGAACTCCGCGACGTCGTGCACTTCTTGGGTGAAGCGGAAATAGGCGGTATTCTCCAGCGCCTTGAGGATCGAGCGCGCGAGGTCAGAGTCCTCCTGCAGCAGCACGGCCGTGGGCAGGTTGCGCGGCGTGGTGTTGATGGCGTAGCCGAACAGCATCAGCTGCATCACCGGGATCATCACGATCATCGCGAACGATACCCGGTCGCGCCGCAGCTGGATGAATTCCTTGACCAGCATCGCATAGCTGCGCCGCCAGAAGCCGAATGGCGGCTCGCGGCTGTCGCGGCTATGGCCGGGTGCGTCGACTAGGCTCATTGGTAATTATCCTTCGAGCGGGTCATCAGTTCGATGAACACATCCTCCAGCGACGGTTCGCTGTGCTGCCAGTGCCATCTCTGCCGTTCGCGGTACGGCGCGATGGTGGCCTCAAGTGCGGCCTTGTCGCGGCCGGAGACGTGCAGGCTGGTGCCGAACGGCGCCACCATGTCGACGCCGGGCTTGCCGGTGAGTTCGTCCGAGAGCGTATGGAGGTCGTCGCCGGTGACGGTGTAGGTCGAGAGCGCCGATTTGGCGATCACCTCGTCCACGGTGCCGTGAACCAGGAGATGTCCATAGGCGATATACGCGATCTCGTGGCAGCGCTCGGCTTCGTCCATGTAATGGGTGGAGACCAATACGGTCAGCCCTTCCGCCGCCAGCGCATGGATCTCGTTCCAGAAGTCGCGCCGCGCTTTCGGGTCGACGCCGGCGGTCGGCTCGTCCAGCAGCAGCAATTGCGGATTGGGCAGTGTGCAGGCGCCGAGCGCCAGCCGCTGCTTCCAGCCGCCGGAGAGTTCGCCGGCGAGTTGTTCTTCGCGCCCCGTCAGCCCTAGCCGCTTGATCATGTCGCGCGCGGTGCCGCGCGCATCGCGCACGCCATAGAGCCTGGCGACGAATTCCAGATTCTCCCGCACCGACAGATCCTGGTACAGCGAAAAGCGCTGCGTCATGTAGCCGACCTGGCGCTTGATCTTGTCGGCGTCGCGGCGGATGTCGTAGCCGAGACAGGTGCCCTCGCCGCTGTCGGGCGTCAACAGGCCGCAGAGCATGCGGATGGTCGTGGTCTTGCCGCTGCCGTTGGGGCCGAGAAAGCCGTAGATGGTACCACGCTTCACCTGCATCGACAGGTCATGCACCACCTCGCGTCCGCCAAACGATTTTGACAGACCGTGAACGTCGATCGCGATGTCGGAGACGGAAGCAGGCATCCCGGTCATTGTTTGTCCGCAACTGGCGTCTTGGCGCCGAGAAACACGCTGACCGGCTGGCCGACGCGAAGGCTGTCGGGTCGCGAGGGCCGCGCCTGGATCAGGTACACGAGCTTATTGCGTTCATCGAGGCTGTAGATCACCGGCGGGGTGTACTCGGCCGAGGTCGCGATGAAATAGATTTTTGCGGTGAGATCGGCGGCGCAGTTGTCGCAGGCGACGTGCACTTCGTCGCCGATCGCAAGCTTCGGCAAATCCGGCTCCGGCACGTAAAACCGCACCTTCATGTTGCCGGGCGGCATGATCGACAGCACCGGCCGCTGCGCCGGCACCATCTCGCCCTCGCGGAAATAGATCTGCTGAACGGTGCCGCTGACAGGTGCAAAGCCGCTGCGCCGCGTCAGCCGGGTCTGCGAGGTGTTGACCCGCGCCTCGGCCACGCGCAGCGCCGACACCGCCGAATCCAGATTGGCCTGCGTGCCGGAACCGGTCTTGTTCAGCGACGCCGCGCGATCATAGGTCTGCTGGGCGTTGGCGAGCGTGGCGTTGTTCTGGTTGAGATCGGCCTGCTGCAGATCGTCATCCACCGAATAAAGCGGCGCGCCCTGCTTGACCTCGTCGCCCTCGCGCACGTTCAGCTTGATCACGCGGCCGGATTCATCGGGGCTGACGAAGATCATGTCGGCCTCGACCCAGCCCTGATAGCCGGGATCCCTGCGCTCGTCGCAGCCGGCGAGCGCTGCCGCCAGCGCAAGCGCCGCCAAAATTCGCATCGCCGTTCGCGACGAGGTCATGTCGTCCTCCGTTCGCCAAAAATCAGGTCGAGATGGACGCGAAACATTTCGGTTGCGTCGAGCGGCGCATGCCGGCTGAACAGGCTCTGCCAGATGACCGCGACGATCGCGGGCGCGATCATCAGCTGAGGAAAGCGCGCCAAGTCCTTTGGCTTGATCTCGCCGCGCGCCACGCCGAGTTCGATCAGGGCGCGCATGGCGGAGAGCCCGCGCGACACCACTTCGCGGTAGTAGAAATCGGCGACGCTCGGAAACCTCGGGCCCTCGGCGACGATCAGGCGGACGATTTCGCCGCGGCGCGTGTTGGCCACTTCCTGGATGAACATCCGCGCAAACCCCTCGATCATGTCGCGGACCGATCCGCCCATGGCCGGCGGTGCATGGAGTCGGCCGATCAGCGGCACCAGGGCGGTGCGGATCAGTTCCTCGAACATCGACTCCTTGTCCTTGAAATGCAGGTAGATCGTGCCCTTGGCGACGCCGGCGCGCTTGGCAACGTCGTCGATCCGCGTGGCGGTAAAGCCGCGCGCGACGAATTCATCCAGTGCCGCCTCGATGATGGCCCCGCGCCGCTCCGCCGCGCGCTCCGCGCGGTTGGAGGCAAGCGCCTTGGGCGACGCCGGCTTGGATGCCTTGGCCGAAGCGACCTGCTCACCCGGTCGGCCAGCGGCCGGCTTCGCTCCGCCTCGGCCACTGGCCGATTTCGATCCGGGTCCTGGTCGTGTGTCTGACATGCGCGAATATATGACTGACCGGTCAGTCATTGTCAATTGGACCAAGGGGCAGCGGTTGTCACATCGCCGTTACTCGGAAGCCGGCTGGGAATGGAATATCGGTCGTTATTGCGAGGTGTCATCGGGCGGCGCGATGCGCCGACCCGGTGGAGGGAGATGACGGCTGAGAATGTGACGCGTTCGTACTTTGCGACAGATTCAATTTTCAATGAGCCAATTGCAGAGCTGTCGAATCCAAATACGACTTCGCGATCTCGCGGCGCGTTGCGCCCGAGCTGTGCATTTATCTTCCGCCCCCATGGAGGGCGTGGGGAATGCCGGGTGCCCGCTGCACCCGCGGACTCGTGCGCACTTTGTATTGGTAGAACGCACACGAGTAACAACGAGTACACCGGAACGCCCGGCATTCCCGCACGCAATGGTTTTACGGCTTATGTCGCGCTCTCCCCGGTGACCGGGCTCTTTTGCCACCGTCATCCGCGAATTAAGGTCTTGTCTAAGCCCGGTCGGGCCGACTTAAACTCCGCGAACTTGACGCCAGCGTCGGGGCGTCAGGACCACACGATTTTGCCGTCCGCGAAAAGCATCTCTCGTCTGCGTGCTGTTGATCGCTCACAGATTCATAAGAACCCGCCCTGCGATCCCATTGCGCGCAAGAAGCTGCCGCGTCCACCGCATCCCGCCCCGCGTTCGTGACGATGGCCAACGCCCCTCTTGTGGGGTGGGATGGCGCGAATTTGTAGAGATGATTCGCCCGACGGGTGAAGCGAAATATTTTTGCAAGGGGGACTGGACAGCCCAAATCACATTGATCCGGTTCAACAATTTCCGCCGTGCGCGCACGACGATGCCGTCGTCATGTGCAAGGAGCCAACGGCCCGCAATGGCGACCTCAAACCCACGTCATTAGGCTGTAAATGAACGCCGTTGCGCCCAGCCGCCACGCGTCAGCGGATTCGGCAACCCTCGATGATCGACGCGACAGCCTGTTCGGCCGTCTTGCGCGCCCTGGAGGGATTTGGCGATCGGGCGACAACCGTGGCCGCCTCCAGGCCAGTTCAGCGTGCAACTCGGCCATGACCCTCTCGACGACGGCTGCGAACAGCCCCTCCTTGCCGTCGTAACGGTGATAGAGCGCGCCGCGCGTGACGTCGCGCTGACCGCACCCGAAGCGCTGGCGCTGGCGGTCGAAGCGCTCGGCCAGGGCGTGGACTCATGAGCGCCGTGCCAAATTCGGATTGATGCGAGTTTGACGAATGCCAGATAGTTGGCTGCGAGCTTGTCATATCGGGTCGCGACACGTCGGCATTGCTTGATCTTGTTGAAGAACCGTTCGACGAGATTGCGCGCACGATACAGCTGCATCGGCTTGATGGCGGTCCACTCCTAATCTTGCCGATATCGATGCCGATCACGGCGATCGCGGTATTGGGTGTCTGAGACATGGCGTGCTCCTTGTCTTTGGCGCCCCTTGCCAGCTTCGCTTGCTGGCGGGGCAGGAGCACGGCCGGACCATCCCATTAGCCGACTATCGACCGATTGCTCAGGCCGTGCTTATGGGGTTTCCTGGCGCAGGCAGTCAGAGGGGCCGCGATGGTCAAGCAGACGAAATCAAAGAAGGTTGCAAAGAAGACTGCCGTCAAGCCGGGCGCTGCGAGGCCTACCCTCCTCGCAGGCGGCAACCCGCGGATTGCGAAGGCCGACGGAGACGCCGCCGTGCAGGCCTACATCGCAGCCATGCCAGGCTGGAAAAGCGACGTCGGGCACCGCATCGCACCATCCCCGGCGTACGCAAGGCAGTAAAGTGGAACTCGCCGCTGTACGGGGTTGAAGGATACGGCTGGTTCCTCGGCATCCATTGCTTTACCAAGTACGTGAAGGTGGCTTTCTTCCGCGGCGCCTTGCTGCGTCCCGTTCCGCCCGGCGACTCCAAGAGCAATGATACGCGCTATATAGACATCCGCGAAGGCGACGAACTCGACGAGGTTCAGATGGCCGACTGGGTGAAGCAGGCGGCCGAGTTGCCCGGTTTCTTCGGGCCTCGATCCTAGTCAAGCCTCTCCGGATCTAGCCCCGAGCCGAAGAAGCTCGAAATTTCCCGCACGTCCGCTGCCACGGGTCGACGGGACTTGTCTTGCGCGGGCCTCAACCCTCGCTTTTGATCCAAAGCCGACGTCGGGCACGTCGAGCGGCGGCCGATATAGCCGGATAGGAATGTTATTGGCTCACCGCATTATCGACGCCGTGCCAGATTTGATCCTTTAGGGCGATCAGCGGCGGCGGCGGCAACATCTCGGGCGGCTCCGTTCGCCTGACGCCATCAACGACAAGACTGGCCATGTCGATTTCTCCGTCCGTGTAATAAGGATCGCCTTCGCCATTTCGGCCGAGCAATGTCGGGCCAGTTCCGGAAATCTGGAACAGAGTTTGGACCATTCCCGCCTCTCGCAAGTCGCGCATCAGCAGGTCACGATCCGCATCGATGTCGGGCCCGATATGGTGGGTGACCTGTCCGGTGTCGTGGCTCAAACCTACCCCACGATCGAACGTGACTGAGCCGAGCCAGACCGGACGGCCATCTGTTCCTTTTTCAATAACCAGCCACAGGCGGACGTGGTGTCGCTTGTCAGCGCTTCTGCCATCTGGCTTTTCGAAGGCTAGCTGTTCCTTTTTCCCGTTGTAATAAAGAGGGCTGACAGGCGCATCATGGTATGGCCGGTCAAGCACCACGCTGCCGACGATCTCGATGCTCGTGCGCAACGTGATCGGATCGGCAGGAAACCAGCCCGCCTCGTGCATGGCGCGAAGCACGTCTTCCTTGACGCCAACGAGTCCGACGTTAAGTGCATCTCCCGGAATTCCGGCGCTGGTGCGTGTAACCATTGGCAGCAAGGCCAGGCCGGGTTCATGCTCATGATGGGTCCACAAGACAGGGAGCAGGACGTAAGCCAGCATGAGATAAGCGACCGCAATGGCCGCTAGAGCGAGGAGCAATCGTTGTCTGGTTGGGATCAGTTTCATTCAAATCGCTCCCGCGGCGTCGACGCAACCAGTCAATCTGACCGGCACGTACATATGCGTTCAAATGTGTCGTTCGGGTCTCGTAGACTATCCCGCCTATATCACCCAGAACGGTCCCGATCTGAATCCATTCAACGAAGCTGGTGAGCCCGCCCGCGCATGGCCGGATTGGTTTTCACCGGCAACGCGGATCTGGATCGATGTCCAGAACCAGGGTGCCGTCTATTCACCGGACGGAATGCTCATTCAGTTTGATAGCGCAACGATCTGGCAGCGCGACTTGGGACCGCCGGCGCCGGCGCCTCGACGTCATAAATAGGTCAGGTCGTTGCGGTGCGGAATGTGTTCGCTACCGGGGCATAGCGGACATTGGTCAAGCCTGCACCAATCAAGTTCGATTCATGAATACGCGCCCTGGCCCTACCGGTCGCGATCCGGGGCACGAATATTGCTTCGCGACGGGCTTATGACCGTCCAGCGGCTCGAACCAGCCTTTGCTTCGGCGAAGACCTGAGCGGCGCGACAGGCAAAAACGCTAGCTATGAAACTTCAGCCCGTCGACGATCTTGCCGATCACCTTGCGCTCGGCCCGCATGGCGAGGCCGACCAGATTGAGCTCGCCGCGGATCACGGCCTTCACCACTTCCCGGTTGGCCGCGTCGTGCGTGGTCTTGAACATGTCCTCGGTATAGACGGCGGGCTTCGCATTGCGCGCCAGCGCCCGTTCGAGCGCGCGGGTCAGCGCCATCCGGTCAGCGCGATAGATCAGGATCGGCTGGCCGATCAGCGACAGATATTTTGTGCCCGAGCCATCCTCGTAGGGTTCGCCGATGCATTCCGGAAACGCCGCGGCAATGCCGCCGGCGAGGAACGACGCGACGTTGAGCTTCTGCCACGCTTCGAGGTCGGACCGGATCACGACCGCGATCTTGGTATCGAATTGCATGATGGCTCCGGTCAGACAGCGTCATTCCGGGATGCGCCGTTAGCGCAGACCCGGAATCTCGAGATTCCCCAATGTGCAATTGCGCATCTGAGGTTCGCCGCTGCGCGGCGCCCCGGAATGACTATAGTTGAAAATCTACCCCTTGGCGTCGCAGGCCCAGGCGCGGATCACGCATTCCTTGCCGCCGGATGCGTAGCATTTGCGGGTCGCCTCGTTGAGCGAACTGGAAATCCTTGGCTTGACCGCGTAGCCGTGGGCGCCGCAGGGATTGGCCATGTCGACCGCCAGCGCGGCGCAGGCGCGCTTCATGGTCACCGTGGTGCACTGGCCCCTGCAGTGCTTGAGCGCCTCGGCGCGCGCCACCTTCTCGCCCGCATAGTCGTAGGCCTGGCCGTAGGCGCCGCATTTGCCGATCGCGAACGCGCCCGCCGCCCGTGTTTCCGTGATGAAGCGCGATCCGGCCAATGCCAAAGTCAGAACCAGCACAAACCTCGCGCAACGTTGCGCTCTTGCAAATGACGTCAAGATCCCCTCCCCGAGGTCAGCCGGCGCCAATCTACGCGGGGGATATTTCGACTTGGTGAACGAAGTTTGAAAATGGACGTTCACGAGCCTGGTAACGGATTTTACCCCCGCTGCGCGGCCGCGAGCGCCTGCGGCGTGTCGATATCGAGGAAGGCGCCGTGGCCCTCGACCGGGACTTCCGCTACCGCCTCGCTGTGCCTGGCGATCAAATGCCGGGCGCCGATGTCGCCGTCCAGCGTCATCAACTCGTTGAAGAAGCGGCGCGACCACAATACCGGATTGCCGCGCCTGTTGTCGCTGACGGGGACCGCGATCAAATTGCCGCGGTCCGGCGCGAACGCTTCGATCAGCCGGTCGATCAGATGGGCATCGATCAGCGGCATGTCGCCGAGACAGATCACGGCGCCATCGGCGTCGCCTGGCACCGCCGCGACGCCGGCCTTGACCGAGCTGGCAAGTCCCTGCGCGAAATCCGGATTGCGCACGAATTTTACGTTCAGTCCCTGCAGCGCTTTCTCGACCTGCTCGGCCTGGTGGCCGGTGACGACAATCACGCCTTTCGCTTTCGAGGCCAATGCCTGCTCGGTCACGATCCGAACCAGCGTCTTGCCGCCGAGTTCGGCCAACAGCTTGTTGGGGCCACCCATCCGGGTCGAGCGCCCGGCCGCGAGAATGATGGCCGCGACATTGCGGTTGCCGTCGGTGCCGGGCTTTTCGCGCGGCTGCGGCCGGGTGACGATTTCCATCAAGAGCCCGCCGACGCCCATGCCGGTGAGTTCGGCGCGGGTGACCTTGAGCCCTGCCAGAAGACGCATCAGCACCCAATCAAAACCATTCTCCACGGGCGAGCGTGCGCAGCCCGGCGCGCCCAGCACCGGCACGCCGCCGGCGCTGCCGATCAGCAGGAGATTGCCGGGATCGACCGGCATGCCGAAATGTTCGATGGCGCCGCCGATCTCCGTGATGGCCGCGGGAATCACATCGCGCCGGTCGGCGATCGCCGACGCCCCGAACACGATCACCAAGTCCGCCCCGAGACCGAGCAATTCCTGGATCGCCGCCGCCAGCGCGGTCTCATCATGCGGCACGCGGCGTTCGGCGATAATGGTCGCGCCTGCGGGCGCCAGCCGCTCCGCCGTGACCCGCAGGGTTTTCTCCACCACCTTCGGCGCCAGTCCCGGCAGCAAGGTCGAGACGATGCCGACGCGCTTGATGGTGTAGGGCGCGATCCGCAATGCGCCGCCGCTGGCTGCCTTGACCGCGGCATCCCTTAGTTTTGCTTCGACCCCGAACGGAATGAGCTTGACGGTCGCCACCATCTCGCCTTCGACCACCGGCTTGTAGGCGGTCAGCGTGGCGAAGGTGATGGCTTCATCGACGCCGTTGATGCGGTCGACGGCGGCGCGGTCCACCACCAGCACGCCGGCCTTGGCGGCGAACAGGTTGGCGCGGCCGGTAAAGGCGCGCTCGACATGGATGCCGTCACCGGCGACGGCTTCGGCGATGCTGGCGGCCGCGACGTCCTCGGAGACGTCACCGTCCTCGAGCCGGACCACGACGACCTCCTTGACGCCGGCGCGCTGGAGCTGCGCGACCTCGGCCGGACCGATCGTAGTACCCTTCTTGAGCACCAGCGATCCCTGGCGCAGGGTGTGAACGGTGACGCCGCCGATCGCTTCCGCCGGGCTGGCAGGACCGAATTTCATGCCGCGGCTTCTTTTTCTTTCGCGGGCAGCCGCAGCTGCGCGGTGATCTCGGCCATGATCGCCACCGCGATCTCGGACGGCGAGACCGCGCCAATCGGCAGGCCAATCGGCGCGTGAATGCGGGCGATATCGCTATCCCTGGCGCCTTGCGCCTGCAGCCGCTCGCCACGCTTGGCGTGGGTCTTTCGCGAGCCCAGAGCGCCGATATAGAAGCAATCGCGTTCGAACGCATGCAGCAGCGCCGGATCGTCGATCTTGGGATCGTGCGTCAGCGCCACGAACGCCGTGTAGTGATCGATCTTGAGCGGCGGCAGCGCCACATCGGGCCATTCCGCGATCAGCGGCACATCGGGAAACCGCTCGGGACTGGCAAACGCGGTGCGCGGATCCACCACCGTCACGTCATAGTCCAGCGCGCGCGCCAGCGGCGCCAGCGCCTGGCTGATATGAACCGCGCCGATGATGACGAGCCTGGCGGTCGGCGCATAGACGTTGAGAAACAGCTTTTTGCCGCCGGCCTCGACCATGCCGCTCTTGCCCATCCGCAACTGCTTGGCGAGATCGGCGCGCAACGGGTCGGTAGCGATGTCGGCGGCCTTGACCAGCCGCTGCTCGCCATTGGCGGTATCGGTGACCACGATCACCGGACGCCGCGCGGCGCGCTCGACATTGACCTCTGTCAGCGTCTCAAGCTTCACGACTGGCCGACCTTCTCGACGAACACCCGGATGGTGCCGCCGCAGGACAGCCCGACATTCCAGGCGGTTTCGTCGGCGACGCCAAATTCCAGCATCTTCGGCTGGCCGCTGGCGATCACATCGAGCGCTTCGGTGACGACCGCGCCTTCGACGCAGCCGCCGGAAACCGAGCCCAGGAAGGTGCCGTCATCGTTGATCACGAGGCTGGAGCCGGCGGGCCGCGGCGCCGAGCCCCAGGTCTCGACCACGGTGGCGAGCGCTACGCCGTGGCCGGCCTTCTGCCAGTCCTCAGCCGCCCTGAGAATGTCTTCGTCGCGATTGAGCATGGGGAGCCTCTTTCAAGCTGCGGGACGGATGTGGCTGACATGGTGCGGCGGCAGGACGGACGAAAGTGCCGCGATCAGCCCCTCGATTGAACTCAAATTATGTACCGGGCGGAATTCGTCAACGTGCGGCAGCATCATTTTGATGCCCTGCGCCTTGGCCTCGAACCCGCCATAGCGCAGCAGCGGATTGAGCCAGATCAGGCGGCGGCAGGACCGGTGCAGCCGGTCCATCTCGAACGCCAGCCTGGCGTCGGCCTCGCGCTCCAGCCCGTCGGAAATCAACAGCACGATCGCGCCCTGCCCGAGCACGCGCCGGCCCCACAATTTGTTGAACGTATGCAGCGAGGTGGCGATGCGGGTGCCCCCGGCCCAGTCCTCCACCGTCGACGAACAGCTCGCCAGCGCCTCGTCGGGATCCCGCGCCCGCAAGCTGCGCGTCACATTGGTCAGTCGCGTGCCGAACAGAAACACCGAGACCCGCTTGCGCGCATCGGTGATGGCATGCAGGAAATGCAGGAACAGCCGGGTATATTCGCTCATCGATCCCGATATATCGAGCAGCGCCACGATCGGCGCCGGCTTGTCGATCCGCCCGAGGCGATGGATGTCGATGATGTCGCCGCCGGTGCGCAACGACCCGCGCAGGGTACGGCGCATGTCGAGCCGCAAGCCCCGCACGTCCGGCTGATAGCGGCGGGTGCGCAATTGGGCCTGCGGCAGTTTCATCTGCGCGATCGCGCGGGTGACCTGTGCGATCTCGGCCGCACTCATCTGCGCGAAATCCTTCTTCTGCAGCACTTCCTTGTCCGACACCGACAGCCGGAGCTCCTGCTCCTGGGCCTGCGGCGTTTCGCTCATCGAAGGCTGCGACAGCGCCTCCTGGACCCGGCGCGAGGCCGGCGGCGGCTTTTTCCTGGCGTGATCCGGCAGCGGCACCGAATCCAGCATGTGCTTCCAGTCCTCGGCGGCGCGGAAGAACAGATCGAACGCCTGCGCGAAAATCAGCGCATGCTCATGACGCTTGACGAAGATGGCCTCCAGCGTCGTGAATACATCGGCGCGATTGCCGATCTCGATCACCTGCAGCGCGTTCAAGGCATCGATCACCGCACCCGGCCCGACCGGAATCCCGGCGGCGCGCAGCGCGCGGGCAAAGCCTATGACGTTGTCCGCCATTTGGCCGGTTGGGGGCGAGAGATGATTGATGGCCATCGGACCTACCGTCGTCATTCCGGGGCGCGCGCAGCGCGAACCCGGAATCCAGAGATTGTAACGCGAGATTCCGGGTTCGTCGCTGCGCGACGCCCCGGAATGACGGGGGTTGCTAATTCTCGCTGGTCGCTTCCTTCAAAACCTTCTGCAGCGTGTCGCCCTGCATCCGCGCGATGTCGTCCTGGTACTTCAACAGCGCGCCGAGCGTATCACCGACGACCTGCGGGGTCAGCGAGCGGGCGTCGAGTTCGGTCAGCGCGGTGGCCCAGTCGATGGTCTCGGCGACCCCGGGCGACTTGTAAAAATCCTGCTCGCGCAGCGCCTGCACGAAGTGGACGACCTGCTGCGACAATTTCGCGGAGATCCCCGGCACGCGCGATTTGACGATCGCGAGCTCACGCTCGGCACTGGGATAATCCACCCAGTGATAGAGGCAGCGGCGCTTCAGCGCGTCGTGGATTTCGCGGGTGCGGTTCGAGGTGACGATGACGATCGGCGGATGCGGCGCCTTCACGGTGCCGAGTTCGGGGATCGTCACCTGGAAGTCAGAGAGAATTTCCAAGAGATAGGCCTCGAACGCCTCGTCGGCGCGGTCGAGTTCGTCGATCAGAAGCACCGGGGCGCCGGCCACATCCGGCTCCAGCGCCTGCAGCAGCGGCCGTTTGATCAGGTAGCGCTCGGCGAAGATATCAGAGGAAAGCTGGTCGCGATCGGTATCGCCGGCCGCCTCGGCGAGCCGGATCGCGATCATTTGCGCGGCACTGTTCCACTCATAGACCGCGGAGGCGACGTCCAGTCCTTCGTAGCACTGCAGGCGGATCAGTTTTCGCCCCAATGCGGCCGACAATACCTTGGCGATCTCGGTCTTGCCGACGCCGGCCTCGCCTTCGAGAAACAGCGGCCGGCCCATGCGCAGCGACAGATAGGTCACCGTCGCCAGCGCGCGTTCGGCAAGGTAGCCGCGCGAGGTCAGAAGTTCGAGCATCGCATCGACGGAGGTGGGCAACGCCGATGCAGTCATGGGAAAGCCAGTCTTGATGTCAACGGAATTGGCAATGTCAGGCTTTGCCGGTGGCGGCTTCGACGGCGCGCCGCGCCAGCACCCCGATCAGATGCGCCCGGTATTCGGCACTGCCGTGCAGGTCGCTGTTCAGCCCGTCGGCAGGCACCGACAGACCGTCAAGCGCCTTCGGCGAGAAGCGCTTCTTCAACGCTTCCTCGAACGCGGCGACACGGAACACGCCTTCGGAGCCGGCGCCGGTGACGGCAACGCGCACGTCCGACGGGCGCTTGGCGACGAACACCCCGACCAACGCATAGCGCGAGGCCTGGTTGCGGAATTTGATGTAGGCCGCCTTCTTCGGCACCGGAAACATCACCTTGGTGATGATCTCGTCGCTCTCGAGCGACGTCGTGAACAGCCCCTGGAAGAACTCTTCCGGCTTCAGGCGGCGCTTGTTGGTAACGATGGTGGCGCCGAGCGCCAGGCAAGCCGCGGGATAATCGGCGGTGGGATCGTTGTTGGCGAGCGAGCCGCCGATGGTGCCCTTGTGGCGCACCGCGGGATCGCCGATCAAGCCGGCGAGTTCGGCCAGCGCCGGGATGGACTCGCCGACGATGGCCGAATTGGCCACATCGGCATGTCTTGCAGTGGCGCCGATGACCAGCGCGCGGCCCTTCATTTCGATGCCGTCCAGCCCCTCGATGTGGGAGAGGTCGACCAGATGCGGCGGGCTGGCGAGCCGCTGCTTCATGACCGGCAACAAGGTATGGCCGCCGGCGATCACCTTGGCGTCTTCATTCTTGATCAAGAGATTGGCGGCCTGCCGTACAGTCGCCGGACGATGATATTTGAATTCGTACATGAAGTGTTCCTGATCGCCGTGCGATGACGTTACGCGAGGTCGGAGTTCGCCATCGCCTTGGCGCCCGCCACGATCGATTGGACGATGTTCTGGTAGCCGGTGCAGCGGCAGAGATTGCCTTCGAGCTCTTCGCGGATGGTGTGGTCGCTGAGATCATGGCCCTTGCGGTGAACCATGTCGACCGCGGTCATGATCATGCCGGGGGTGCAGAAGCCACATTGCAGCCCGTGATGCTCACGAAACGCCTCCTGCATCGGATGCAGCGGCGCGCCGTCAGCGGCAAGGCCTTCGATGGTCTTGACCTCATGCCCGTCAGCCATGACCGCGAGTGTGGTGCAGGATTTGACCGCCTTGCCGTCGAGATGCACGACGCAGGCGCCGCA
>WNFO01002395.1_pt1 | contig 16641 bp, 11 predicted proteins | sample 5400251 | NCBI WGS metagenome assembly WNFO01 (sample SAMN13153354, study PRJNA577476) | soil metagenome | isolation source: 100 cm saprolite under Madrone tree | place: USA:California | collected 2016-06-14 | reverse complement strand
GAAGTTTTCAGCGCGCGAAGCGTGGGATTTGATCTCGTGGACTACAGTACTCCATCCGGAGTCTAGAGGCAAGGATGTATTACGTCCGATCATCGGACGTGAGATAGCACCGTACTCCCCATTACCAAGGCGGCCGTTGTCCCTCCCTTGCGGGCAGGATGACAAACGAGCTACCACGAACACATCAGCCCACGTCGTTCCAATAGTTGATCAGAGACTATAACGTGGGGCTGGACATTGCAAGTTCATCGCCAAATACAACCGTATTCTTTCTGGGGTAGGAGTATGTTGTCGCCCATGGCTGTGTCACCTCTTTCTGGCGGTCGCGATCGGTAGTCGCCAGGCGGTCCTGAATGAGGACGAGGACAAAGCTGTGAGATAGGAAAGACGAAAATATTTCAATGCGGGCGCACCCGGAGATCTTTCATACGCACCTCAGGCTTCTGCTGGCTCCATCTTGACCCATCCGGTTCTCCAGGTTTCTTTCGGCGCAGCGTGGATGCGATTAGTTATTTTTTTTCTTTTAATTCATCCCTCGGGACATGAAACAATCACACTGAAATGCTTACCAAGAACATGAGGGGGTTTTCGTTTCGTTTTTCGCTCGATTCGAAGGACTGCAGGGTTGCTAGGCAATGCTAACGAAGCGAGAGCGTATGGTCGGACACGTTTTTAGGCGGATGCCACGTGATCGCGTCAAGTCCGATCGTCCAGTACGTTAGTATCCGGAGAGTTCTCGCCGGGAATTGTCGCTTCACCTTGACAGTTCGGTATTGCGGTCCTTTGGGGGACGTTATCAGCGGTCATCCGATATTCAAAACTATGTCCTCCCCTGACTGCATCCATATATGATGACTTCGAGTTCTCACTACTCGGTAGTCATAAATGGATGCGTCATGAGTCCAACAAACCGCTTCCGAAGACCCAAGGGTGGGGAAGATGCAGAAAGATACGCATTGCCTCCATCTTCCGATGCGGTACGTTCACAGTCGCTCCATTTCCGATCACCTTCTCTAAGGCATCTGCTTAGACCAACTGAACGATCATCTTCAGTACCTTGTATGAATGTTGTGGTTGATGTATGAGGCCACGACTACTGTGGTAGCGTCGCAATTAATACAGTAAGCAGCCCTACATAATGTTAAATGGACGAACGTTCTTTCTTCTCGAGGATATTCATGCTAGGTGAGTCCATACTTTACACCCACGGTCTTCGGACTTCTTTGTTCAGATAATCTCTTCTAGACTTCCTCCTGTCTGTGCCGCTTGGCAAGCCAATAAATAAACCCGGGGTCTGTGTACCCATTTTTACAACATCTCGCCAAAAAATGTTCGTCCGCAAAACTCTTTCTGTTGCTCTGGCCATTCTTTGGTCCGCAGTAGTCGTGTCTTGTTCTTATGACCCGTATCCAAGTCCCTGTACAGAACCTGCTATAAGGAAAGAATGGAGAGCATTCAGTCCTGAGGAGAAAGCTGAATGGATCCGCGCCGTCAACGTGTGTATTGACCCTTCTCCCACATTGGTTGTCTTGCTGAAGTGATATTCGGAATCCAGTGCTTGTCAAAACTGCCTCATGATTCAGCTCTGACCCCATCAGTAGATCCCTCGGTGTCACTGATTCCCCCCGTCAACACGTCAAGCTCCTATTATGATGGTATGAACCTAGGCCATTGGCCCCGTTTCTTGGAATTTTGGGTTCTTACTGCTCTGTGCACAGACCTAGTGTACCTTCACATGGACCTGAATACTCGAGTACGTCGGAATGAATCCTATTGACACCGCTTGACACGGAAAATGCCCTTCTTTAGATACATTGGACCGGGCTGTTCCTTCCCTGGCACCGCTGGTATCTTCACGTCTTCGAAGGGTCACTCAAGGACAAGTGCGGATATGAAGGCGTTTCTCCATATTGGAATTGGACTATCGGTTAATCCACCGTTCTGTTTCCCGGTTTACCATTTTGATCGCTACTTAGATGCACCTGACTTCTATGAATCTTCGTTCTGGAAGGACTCTGACCCCATGAGTGGATTAGGTGGTTGGGGTAACCCAAATGACGACTACAGTGTGCATGACGGCGGCTTCCGCAATTTCAAAATTGCCTACCCTGTACCACACCATGTTCGCCGCAACTTCACGCTCCTAGCGTGGAAGGACCTTGTATCTCCCCTTATCGTAGACCACTTGAAGATAGGTAACACAACATTTTCGGCCTCCGTAATCGAGGCGCTCCTCGAGACCCCGGCTGGAAACTACAAAAGGTTCCAGACAGTGTTAGAGGCAGTCCAGGTAAGAGCATGAATATACGAGTAACCATGGGTTGGGATCCCTCATCTTGAAGTAATGTCAGGGCCCACACAGTGGCGTGCATGCGACCGTGGCAGCGTGAGCCGCTTCATCACATACGCTTCGGGACTTCTTATATTTTGCGGTTTCTAGCGATCTTGTCGGAGCGTGCCCAAGTAGTGCCCCAGCAAATTGTAAGCCAGGGCCCACATGGGCACCGAACGGTGCGTCTACATAAACACAAGACCCTTTCCCCTGCACTGACGTTGATGCACTATACAGACCCAATTTTCTTTCTGCATCATGCTGTAAGTAATCACTGACGTATTAGTTAACGGAGGCACCACTGAGGTCGCTCTGCTTGATAACAGATGATTGATAAGATCTGGTACAATTGGCAGAATCGCGACCCCGTAAATTTCAATAGCTTCTATGGTGGCTCGGTGGAACACCTCGATAGCCTGGCTGCATTCAACCTATTCCCTAATGGTGGCCCTCCTTACCTCGGCGTAAGTACTTGTTGATTTAGAGTCTAATGGGTTCGACTTGACTTGATTGCATAGCTGAATTCAATCATGCCGGCCGACGGACTATTCCCCGAAGTGACCATCGCAGACGTGATGAATACAACCAGCGGATTCTTGTGTTATAAATACAGATAAAGTATGTACTGGGTGTCACTTTTAAAGTCAGCGGTAAATGCTGAGAATAAAAGCCGGCTCAAGGGAGAATGCCGGAATGAAGCTGCAAGAGTGGGGTGGTGGGGTGGCGGAGGCACCCTAGAAATGTTTTGCATCCACGCGGTGCAGAGAGGCCGTAGCCAAGACGGTATATGTACAAGTAAGGTGAAGCTGAAGTTAAGTAAAACATTTTTAATAGAAACACGTCGCTGTGGGTGGGTGGTACGCGCCAGTAGTGGAAGTTGCGAGCAGGGAGTACAGTACGCTACCGGGCAAATGTTAAACCAGTAGTGTAAGCAAATTCACGGCTGCTATTGGCCCACACCGGGCAATCGCCCATGACTAAGCTGAGCGATTGTAGGGAGGAGAACCAACTGGCAGGTGTGAGTCAGGGCTGGGGCCGAAGCAGAACCTTCAGCTAGGCTCATCACCTTTCACGGCAAGATGATTCTATGGGTCTCGACACTGCAGCAAATGGCTGCTGTCGAAGGACAGGAAACCGGTGGGGGAGGCAGACTCAACTGCTGACTGGAACAAGGCGAAGTGTGTTCTCAAAGACATGAGGACTATGTGGCAGATAGTGGGACGTTGGCGGATCCATTTGTCTAGAAAAGTCGGGGTCAAAATACAGGGAAACAATAAATCCCAAACATACAGTAGTCCGGATCAAAATTTGGCGGCATCCGGGCTCGGATGGTGATAGGTACGGGTATGTTACGTCGTAGACATCCTGCCGTGTCCCCACATCCAGCACTTGCTCTCGCTCAAGAGAAAAGATTGGCCCTGCTGTCCTGGACAAGGACAAAAATGTGGGACAGTGCGGAAGGAGGTGTTGTAAGGCGGGCGCACCTGGAGAGATTATTCGCCCATCACCTCAAGCTTTCGATCCTCCAAGTTTCTTTTCGGTGCAGACTACATTGTTTTTTCTTTACATAATTCGTTACCTGGGACATAAAATAGTCATACTTCAGTAAAATACTTGCCTAGAGCAATCTTTTTTCGCTTGAATCGAAGGACTGCAGGGTCGTAAACTGGATGTAAGCGTTAAGCGGCGGGAATGCTCCGAGTCGGACACGTGAAACCCTTCCCTTTTCGGAAATCTACATCACCACGTGATCGCGTCGCTTCACAGCGAGCTTCCGTCCTTTCAATGCCCACCATGGTTACAGCTCCTCAATATCCGCTGCGCTTCCCCAATTCACTACTCGACTCGGAAATAGTTATAATAGATGCCTCACGGGTTTAGTGAAACTTCTTTTCGAGAATCCAATGTGGGGGAGAAGATGCGGATGATATGATACGCAGTGTCTCCGTCTTCTGATGTGATGGTGCGTTACGATTCTGGAATAATCCGACTCTCACCAGGGTAATTTTGTAGTGTTACTCTCCTTACAATTTGCGTGGCCACTGGTCTCGGACGTGGAGCACGGAGCACCTGCTATATTGCCTCCCGATAAGTCGTGAGTAATTCATCAATTGTAGGAATTGTCGAGTCGTCGCAAAGCTTACGGTAGCGCGATGATTACAGCAATTATGTAAGTAGCTCTGCATTATGGTAAAACAATTGCCGTTCTTCATCCACTCCACAGAGTGCGTTTGTCCTAAGGGGGCACCATCCGACTATCGGACAGCGCTCTTTCGTTTATCATGCCGGTGGTCTTTACGACCTTTTACGAACTGAAACCAGTGATAATGATACTCTAATCGAAGTAAAAGCGTGCTCCTCCTGCACTCTAGGCGCTCACGAAATGCTTCGTACTTTATATGCACATCATTCGGACTTGAATTAGACAATGGTTTTCCAGACTTTCTGTCGGTGCTGACGGTCAACCGGACAATAAATAGACCCGGAGTCTGTGCCCCCATTCACACATCTTCTCGTCCGGATATGGTCGTCCACCGAGTTTTTTCCGTCGCTTTGGCTATTCTTTGGTCCGCAGTATTCGTGCCTTGTTCTTATGATCCATATCCAAGTCCCTGTGCAGAACCTGCAATACGGAAAGAATGGAGAGCATTCAGTCCTGAGGAGAAAGTTGAAAGGATTCGCGCCGTCAACGTGCGTATTGACACTCCTCCCACATTGGTGAAGTGATATTCGGGATCCAGTGTTTGTCAAAACTGCCTCATGACTGGGCTCTGACCTCATCAGTGGATCCCTCAGTGTCGCTCATTCCTCCAGTCAATGTGTCGAGCTCATATTATGATGATATAATCTAGGCTATCGTCTTCGCCTTTTGCTATGTGAGGGTTCTAACTGCGTGTTGCACAGATATTGTGTGCCTCCACATGGACCAGAATACTCGGGTCGGTTGGAGGGAATCCTGTCGATGTCATCTGATCTGAACGTGCTCCTCTTCAGATACATTGGACGGCGCTATTCTTTCCCTGGCATCGTTGGTACATTCACGCATTTGAAGAATCATTGAAGAATAAGTGCGGATATAAGGGCGTGTCGCCATATTGGAATTGGACCATTGGTAATACATCTGTCTCTTCTTCGCGTCGGTGGTTCTGATGGCGGGATAGATGCACCTGACTTTTATGAATCTCCGTTCTGGAAAGACTCTGACCCTAAGAGTGGATTAGGCGGTTGGGGTGACCCTAGTGACGACTATAGTGTGCATGACGGCGGCTTCCGCAATTTCAAAATTTCCTATCCTGTACCACACCATGTTCGCTGCAACTTCACTCTCCTTGCATGGAAAGACATTGCATCTCTCCTCGTCGTAGACCCCCTGAAGATAGGAAACGCGTCATTTTCGGCCTCCGTAATTGAGGCGCTCCTCAAGACCCCGGCTGGGGACTACAAAGGGTTCCAGACAATGTTAGAGGCAATACAGGTGAGAACTTGCAAATAAGTAACCACGGGGCGGGGTTTTTTAAACCTGAGTAAACGTTAGGGCCCACACAGTGGGGTGCACGTGACAGTGAATGGATCAGCTGCTTCATCATCATTTACATTTCGGCACTGCTCACCCTTCGTGGGCTCTAGAGATCTTGTCGGAGCGTGCCCAGCTAGTTCCCCATCTGACTGTAGGCAAGCGCCCACATGGGCACAGAACGGTGCGTCTGCATACAGGCATAAACCTTTGCCCCTGCGTTGACGTTGATACGCTTCAACAGATCCACCTTTCTTTTTGCATCATGCTGTAAGCAACCACTGAAGGGTCAGTCGTTGGAGATGGCACTGAGGTGCTCGATGATAGATGCTTGACAAGATCTGGTACGACTGGCAGAATCGCGACCCATCAAATTTCAATAGCTTCAATGGTGGCTCGGAAAAATTAGAGTCACCAGGGACATGTGGTGCTGCAATGCGGATAAACACTATTACGACGACACAATAGAGTTACAAGTTACATGACATTTAAACGGACCTCAATTCTGAGGACAATTTCTCATCATGCCGGTGACTATTTGCCAAGCCTTACGACTCAGAGCAGCGTTGGATCGGTACCGACCCTCTTTACTCATATACATAGCACAAGTAACCACCTGTCGTATTCATCACATCTCCGATGGTGACTTCAGGGAACAGTCCGTCTGCCGGTATGATTGAACACAGCTAGGCCATCAAATCAACACGAATTCCTCAATCTGAATTGGCAAGTACTCACGCTGAGGAAAGGAGGACCGCCGTTGGGGTATTTGTTGTGATCTTCTAGGGTAGTGACGTGTTGTACCGAGCCGCCAAAGAAACTCCAAGCATTCACCAAGTCGCGATTCTGCCAGTCAGACCAAAGCTTATCGACCATCTGTCATCGAGCACAGCAAGCTCAGTGCCATCCCCATTAAGAGAGTTGGTGGTCACTTACGGCATGATGCATAAAGAAAAGTGGCTCTATACAGTGCATTGACGTTAACGGAAGGGAAAGGTTTTCAGTATACACAAACCTGAACGCACCATTCGGTGACCATGTGGGTCCTGACGTGCAACCTGGTGGGGCATTTTTCGGACAGTCTCCGCGCAAATCGCTAGAGGACACGAAAGTCAGAAGTACCGAAGAATACGTGGCGATAAAGCGGCTCACCCGCCCGTGGTCACGTGCACGCCACTATGTGGGCCCTGATATTACTTCAAGATAAGGAAACTCGTTACTTATGTGCATGATCTTACCTCGGGTGCTGCTAACACCACTTGGAAACCGTTGATGTCCCCAACTGAGGTCTCGAGGAGAGCATCAATTACAGACGCTGAAAATGAAGAGTTGCCAATCTTCAGGAGGTCCGTCATGAGGGGAGACTGTGTGTCGAATGGCTGGAGCGTGAAGTTGCGGCGAATGATGTGAGGGGAAGGATAGGAAACATGGAGATTACGGAAGCCTCCATCGGGCACACTGTAGTCGGCATTCGGGTCACCCCAACCGCCTAATCCGCTTTCAGGGTCAGAGTCCTTCCAGAATGAAGATTCATAAAAGTCGGGGGCATCTATGCGGACATCAGAATCATAAATACAAGAAAGAGAATGGATGGATGACCGATAGTCCAGTTCCAATATGGGGACACGCCGGTATAATTGCACTTTTTCTTCAGTGACTCTTCAAAGACGTGTATGTACCAGCGATGCCAGGGAAGGAATTGCCCGGTACCATGTATCTGAAGACGTGTATGTTAGGTATCAGATAGTATTGATAGGATTCACTCCAGCATACTCGGATGTTCAGGTCCATGTGGATGTATACCAAGTCTATGAAAAATGCCGTAAGAACCCCATACCTCCGAAAAAGCGAAACCAATGGACTAGACTATACCATCAAAATATGAGCCTGACGCGTTGACCGGGGGAATGAGGGAAAGTGAGGGATCCACGGATGGCGTCAGGGCCGGGTCATGGGGCAGTTTTGACAAGCACTGGATTGCGTATACTGTTTTCAGCAGTACGACCGACGCGAGGGGGCTCTCCATACGCACATTGACAGCGCGGATCCATTCCGCTTTCTCCTGGGTACTGAATGCTCTCCATTCTCTCCGTATCGATGGCTTTGTACAGAGGTACGGCTCGGGATCATAAGAACAAGACACGCCTACTACGGACCAAAGAATGGCCAAAGCGACAGAAAGCGTTTTACGGACGAACATTTTTTGGCGAGATGTTGTGAAAATGGGTGCAGACCCCGGGTCTATTTATTGGCTTGCCAAGCGGCACAGACAGGAAGTCTAGAAAAAGAGATTATCTGAACAAAGAAGCCCGAAGACCGTGGGTGTAAAGTATGAAGCATCTTATTGAGCTTCTGGAAAGCGTTGAAAACACGCCTCTGCCCAGAGAAGCAGCTGGTTTAGAGTATCATCGCTGGTTCGGGCTTGTTAAAAGCACCGGAGGATAATGAGCACCGTCCGACAGTCGGACCGCATTCACCTAGCACAAATATCCTCAAGAATAAAGAACTTACCGCCATTCGACATTGTGTATTTTAGGGCTGCTTACGCTACCGCAATAACCGTGACCTCATATATCAACCGTGACATTCCTACAGGGTCGTTGGTCTACTAAGGAAAGGCCTGCTCGGCCCTCCATTTCTGATACCTGGCCACTTGAATTATAAGGGGCTGAATTACAAGGGAAGGAAAGGAGAATAGTTCCGAGTCGCGAGTCGGACTGCGAACGTACTGCATCGGAAGATGGAGTCAAAGGGGTTTGTTCAAGTGGGATCCCAGGGGGGGAATTCGAAAAAAAATTGATATTATGTCATATCACAAGGGTCACCCCTGTCACAAAGTCACATCCGGAAAATGCCGGCGGCGTGGCATGGCCGTGGGCCGTGGCGATGGCGATGGCGAGCCTAAAAAATTCTGTACTGCGCACTGTAGGAAGTCCAGAAGCGAATCAAGCGATCTTCTGAATGAAGTCCGACCAAAATGGGCAAGACCACGAGGCATTTCTTGGGCGTTTGGAAAGCGGTGAAAAAGCACCTTTATCCAGAGAAGCCATTCAGAGTAACTTTTCTGGATTCAGGTGCCATTCATCGCTTAAACCATAGAACGTTCACTTCCTTTCTATCATTAAGCAAGGCTGCCTACAGTAATGACTGCAACGCTACCGCAAACGTTGAGATGCTAACCCGATGTCCCTGCATAATACTCGAGACAATCGTTGGACTATCCGGTGACGATAGCAGATGTTCAGCCCTCCGCGTCCTAGATCACCCGTTGATTTGATCGCAAGAAGGAGAGTACATTACCACCATAAAGATTACCAGGTGAAAACAATTTTGAGTCTGACTGTGAATGCACCGTATCAGAAGATGCCAGACGGTGACTGCCTGCGTGATAGCGTCTCTTTGGCCGCCAGCACCTTTCTGGCCTTCAAGCTTCAACGCCCACCCTAATTGTCAACTCATTACATTCTTTACAGAAACGATCACTAGGCTTATAAAGACAGGCTTCCTCTACATATATACTGATCCAGATTCTTCGCTTCCGTGTTCGTAAGAGGAGGAATAACGCTGTAAGGTGGGCACCGAGGCTGCGCTCGCATGGACTACTCTGGAGCCATAGTCTCAACCTCCTCAACGTGTTGCGCCGATTCTCCCTTACCTAAGAATGCCTGACAAGGCGTAGTCGGCCGAGTAGGTACGTATTTTCTTTATTTCCGAAATATCCGAGCCGTTCGTTTTACGCTGCAGCAGTTTATAACTTAATAATCCTTCCTTCTCTTTTATCGGACCACGTTGCATGTTCTCTATTCCTCCTGACCTCTTTAGTGTCTTCGATTGTCCTTCGTTCGGCGCCTAGCTTTCATTCCGGAGTCTCGACTTCTATTTTACAGCACTTGTAAGCGACACGATCACGTGGTAATGTAGGTATTGTCCGAGGATTTCTCTCGAGTAACGAGAGAAGTGTGTCCGGTCCCACATACCCGCTAACGACCCTACACGCAATTCCTCGGGCAAGCAAAAACGAAACGAAGAGTTCTCAATTCTCTAATCAAGCATTTCAGTATGATTGTTTTATGTCCTAAGGAATGCCGTGACTGAATAACCAAAAAAAATAGCCAATGAATGGAGTAATCACTCTACGTATTTACTAATCCAGGCTCTCCAGTTCGGCTGCAGAGATAAGAGGAGAAAGTAAAGGCATGTTAAATGTTGCAGGACCCTTATCACGTTTATGTTGTTGCCTTAAGATTAGGAAACCTAACATTTACTACGACTTGGAGTGGCGCTGAATTGGTACACAGTTGCACTTCACTCGTATACATAGCACAAGTAGCCCCCCGTTGTATTCATCACGTCTCCGATGATGACTTCCGGGAACAGCCCGTCCGCTGGCATGATGGAACTCAGCTAGGCAATCAAATTAACACGAATTCCTCAATCTGAATTGGCAAGTGCTCACGTTGAGGTAAGGAGGACCACCGGTGGGGTATTGGTTGTAGTCATCTAGGTTAGCAAGGTGTTCCACCGAGCCACCAGAAAAACTCTTCGCGTTCACTAGGTCGCGATTCTGCCAGTCGTACCATATCTTATCAACCATCTGACACGGTCATCGAGCACGCGGACCTCAGTGTCGAATCTATTGGACAGGGAGTGAGCAGTCACTTACGGCATGGTGCATAAAAAAAAGTGGATCTGCGTGGTGCGTCAACTTCAACGCAGGGGGAAATTTTTTGGTATGTACAGACGCACCATTCGGTGACCATGTAGCCCCTGGCGTACAATTTGATGGAGCATTACTCGGGCACCCTCCGAGAAGGTCACTAGAGGTCGCAAGGGGTGACAAGTTCTAATGAGTACGCGACGAAAATGCGACTTACCCGCCTACAATCGCGTGCACGCTACCATGTGGGCCCTAACGTTACGAGATCAGAAACCCCATTCCATGGTCAGTCACTTCTTATATTTATGTTCTTACCTCGGGCACCTCTAACATTGTTTGAAACCTTTTGTAGTCCCCGCTAGGGGTCTCAAGGATCGCCTCAATTACAGATGCCGAGAATGACGTGTTGCCTATCTTCTGGCGGTCCGTGACGACAGTAAACTGTATATCCCTGAATGACAGAAGGGTGAAGTTGCGGCGAACATGGTGAGGCGAAGGGTAGGAAAGCTGTAGGTCGCGGAAGCCGCCATTAGGCACACTATAATCGGCATTTGGGTCACCCCAACCGCCTAATCCGCTCAGAGGGTCAGAGTCCTTCCAAAAAGAAGATTCATAGAAGTCGGGTGCATCTATTCCGGCCTCAGAATCTTAAATGCGAGGAAAAAGAGAAGTGGAGGACCGATAGTCCAATTCCAATATGGCGAGACGCCCGTATATCCACACTTGTTCTTCAGTGACTCATCGAAGACGTGTAAGAGCCAGCGGTGCCAGGGAAAGAACAACCCGGTCCAATGTACCTGAAAGAAGAGCACATTCAATATCAGATAGTATTAATAGTATTCACTTCGACGCACCCGAGTATTCAGGTCCATATGGAGATACACGAAGTCTGTGCAGAAAGCAGTTAGGAAACCCACCTCTGGGAAAGGGATACAATAATCTAGATTGTACCATCGTAATATGAGCTTGACGTGTTAACGGGGGGAATCAGCGACACTAAGGGGTCCACTGATGGGGTCAGAGCCGAGTCATGAGGCAGTTTTGACAAGCACTCGATTTCGAACATTGCTTCAGCAAGATGACTAATGCGAGAGTAAGTGAATATACACACGTTGACAGCACGGACCCATTCCGCTTTCTCCTTGGTACTGAATGCTCTCCATTCTTTCCGTACCGCTGGCTTTGTACAGTGGTACGGCCGGGGATCATAAGAACAAGACACGCCTACTACAGACCAAAGAATGGCCAGAGCGACAGAAAGAGTTTTGCGGACGAACATTTGTTGTGAAAATGGGTGCACAGACCCCGGGTCTATTTATTGGCTTGCCAAGCGGCACAGACAGGAAGTCTAGAAGAGATTATCCGAACAAAGAGGTCCGAAGATCGTGGGTGTAAAGTATGGAGCATTTTATTGAGCTTCTGAAAGCGTTGAAAACGCGCTTCTATCCAGAGAAGCAGCTGGGTTAGAGAATCATCGCTGGTTCGGGCTTGTAAAAAGCGCCAGAGACGAAAGAGCGCCGTCTGATAGTCGGACGGCGCTCACATAGCACGAATATCCTCGAGAATAAAGAACATTCGTCCATGTAACATTATGTAGGGCTGCTTACTGTATTGATTGCGACGCTACCGCAATAGTCGTGACCCCATATATCAACCGCGACATTCCTTCAAGGTACTGAGGATGATCGTTGGGCGCAAGGGAAGGAAAGGAGATAGTTCCGAGTCAGACTGCGGACGCACCGCATCAGAAGATGGGGACAATGCATATTTTTCTGCATCTTTCCCATCCTTGGGACCTTGGAAGCGGGTTTGTTGGACCCGTGACGCATCCATTTATGACTACATCGAGTGATGAACTTGTCGAAGCGCAGGTGAGCGAATTCTAGGGTCAACTAGGGCAGAAACCCGGACCGCATGATACTGTGGACCTAAAAATAGTCAGAGCGACAGAAATGATTTGAATTTCGCACGAACATATCTGGGCAGTATGTTGTGAAGCGCTGTGGAGTTGCTCGAGTGAGTTCGTGAGAATAGAGATTAAGGATCTAGGGAGTGAGGGGTCGTTAGCACACGACGGCTCGTCGGCTCGATACACGTCGGTCTTAGAAGGCTGGCAGGGAAAGCGAAAAGGGAAATCGTCCTGAGACGACTGGCACGCAGAGAAAGTGAGACTGAAAAGAGGCCTATTTAATTGTGATCGATAGGGAGTCTGTATAAATGCATGTGGCTCGACTATTCTACTAGCCCTTTGGGTGACAGAACCAGTGGACGCGAGCGAGGGGGAACAGAAAAAAGCGAAAAAGGTCAAGGAACCGGGCCGTCGACGTGTCACATGGCACGTGATGCGAAAAAGTATGAGTGAAACGCTAAGTCGTGCGCACACAGCAATCGCGCGTACAGCAACAGCAGTCCTGTCGCTGTGATAACGTTAGGTATAGAAAACCGCCAAGGCAGTGTGCCAGAGGAAACCGAAAGCTGTCCAAGAACACTGAGAACTAAGAAACTACCCTACCCCGATCCGAGGATCAGTGTTAGCCGCCGGGGCGGGCTATAAGTAGCGATCAGCGGATCACAACGCACACATCCAACATACAGTAGTCTGTTACTAGGAAGTCCAGAAGCGATCATCTGAATAAAGTCCAACCAAAGTGGGCAAGACCACGAGGCATTTCTTGGGCGTTTGGAAAGTGGTGGAAAAACGCAATTATCCAGAGAAGCTATTCGGAGTAACTTTTCTGGAAAAACGTGCTATTCCTCGCTTAAACAATACTCGCTAGAGGCTTAGGTTTGAAAAGAGGTTTGCAAAAAAATCAAAAGATACTGGCATGGTGAACGAAAGACTCAGAGTGCTCTTTGATACCTGTAGAGCATTCACCTACAGTGCAATAGAACAAACCGTCCTCTGTGGAGAATGAGGCTCACCTTTTTATCATTGTGCAGGACTGCCTACAGTAATAACTGCAACTCTACCGCAATCGTTGAGGCGCTACCCCGATATCCCTGCATATTACTCGAGACAATCGTTAGACTATCCGGTGACAATAGAAGATATTCAGACCCCCACGTTCTAGACCACCGGCTGGTTTGACCGCAAGGAGGAATGCCACAGTGGCACCATAAAGATTACCCGATTTGAATAGTTCCGAGTCTGACTGTGAATACACCGCATCAGAAGATGCCAGACGGTGACTGCGTGCGTGGTAGCCGCGTCGCTTTTAGCCGCCAGCACATTTCTGGCCTTATAATACCCACCCTATTTGCCCCAGAGTTCACCACGCTTCCACAATAGTCATAATTGGATGTCGTCACATCCTCGTGGGTACAGCAAAGGCTGCTCCTGGGAGGTAAAATTGGAGGGAAAAGATGGGCAAAAAGGCAGAAAGAAAGAAACGCAAGGATTTGTCAATTTCGAGCTCCGAATCATGTGACGAAACTTGCGGGTTCGGGTTCGAGATGAGATGGGCTATATAACCAATTCCAGTCAACTCATTACATTATTTTACAGAAATGACCACTAGGCTTATGAAGACAGGCTTCCTCTAATTCAGAGTCTCCGCCTCCGTGGTCTAATAGGAGTGATAAGGAGAAAAGGGAAACGGCAGTTAGAAAGCTGCTCCTCTCATCACCAGAAAAACTAGGAAACCTGACTTTACGAGTCACTCTGAATCAGTACACACTTTACTCATATACGTAGCACAAGTAGCCGCCCGTTGTATTCAGGACGTCTCCGATGGTGACTTCTGGGAACAGCCCGTCCGCCGGGATAATTGAATCAAGCTATGTAATCAAATAAAGATGAATCTCTTGATCTAAATTGGCCAGTACTTACGCTGAGATAAGGAGGACCACCGGTGGGGTACTCCGCGATATCACTTTGGTTTGCGAAGCGTTCCACCGAGCCGCCGAAGAAGCTCTTGGCACTAGCTGGATTGAGATTCTGCCAGTCGTACCATATCTTATCAATCGTCTGTCATCGAGCATAGTGCTCTCAGCGCAACCTCAACCAAGCGATGTATCAGGCGTCACTTACCGCATGATGCAAAAAGAATAGTGGATCTTGAAGTGTATCAACGTCAACGAAGGGGAATATATTAAGTGTAAATGCAGACACACCATTTGATGACCACTTGGGCCCTCCTTTGCAATTTAATGGGGCGTTTTTCGGGCAGAATCCGGACATATCACTAGAGGCCGCGAAGGGTGAAAAGGACCGAAGAATACTTGGCGATAAAAGCAGCTCACCCGCCTATGATTATGTGTACACTGCCGTGCGGGCCCTGATACGACTTCGAGGTGAGAAAATCCATGGTTCCATATGTCTATGTACTTACCCCAGGTTGTTCTATTACGGTTTGGAACCGTTTGTAGTCTCCGGGCGAGGTCTTAAGGATCGCGTCAATTACAGATGCAGTAAATGTTGCGTTGTTCGCCACCTGGGGGGCAGGAGGAGCTCCTGGGAAGGGTGGTAACGTGAGCGTGAAGTTGCGGCGAACAGTGTGGGGCGAAGGGTAGGAAAGTGGTAAAGTGTGGAAGCCGCCACCAGGCACCTGGTAGTCAGCATTCGGGTCACCCCAACCGCCTAATCCGCTCTTAGGGTCAGAGTCCTTCCAGAACGAAGATTCATAAAAGTCGGGTGCATCTAATTGGCCATCAGGATTATAAACGTTAGAAGGTGAAGAAGATGAATTACCGATAGTCCAATCCCAATATGGCGACGCGCCCGTATATCCGCACTTATCTTTCAGTGACTTTTCGAAGACGTGTCCATACCAGCGGTGCCAAGGAAGGAATAGCCCTGTAAAATGTATCTGGAGATGTATACGTTCAGTATCAGATAATACCCATTAGATTCACAACAACAGACCCTGATATTTAGGTCCATGTGGATGTACACCAGGTCTGTGCGTAAAGCAGTTAGAGCGCCCCACCTACGGAGAAGCGAAGCCAAAATAGACTCGATCACACCATCATAATAGGAGCTTGATGTGTTGACAGGGGGAATGAGAGACACAGTAGGATCTATCGATGGGGTCAGAGCAAAGTCATGAGGCTGCGTTGACAAGCACTGAATTACGAATGTCGCTTCAGCAAGACAATCGAGGTAAAAAGGCTGTCAATACCCACGTTGACAGCACGAATCCATTCCGCCTTCTCCTCGGTATTAAACGCTCTCCATTCTCTCCGTACCGCTGGTTTCGTACAGGGACACGGATCATGAGAACAGGACACGCGTAGTGCTGACCAAAGAACGACCAGAGCAACAGAAAGAGTTTTGTGGATCAACATTTCTGGGAGACTTTGTGTCGATAGGGCGCAGTATCCGGGTCCATATATTACCTTGAATTCTATGAGATATAGTAACCCTGCACAAGCCGGAGAGGAATGGCCGCCAGCGGTGACAAAAAGTCTATAAGCGATCATTCGAATAAGTCTAAAAAGTGTATGTGCGAAGCACAGCGCATTTGATGAGTGCTTGGAAAGCGGGGGGAAAGCGGTACCAGATAAGCGCCAGACTTTGAGAATCGTCTCTCGACTTCGGGCGGCCTCGGAGAACATGGGTTTACAAAAAGCACCGACACAATAAATGAATGGACGCTGTCCGATAGTTGGATGGCATTTACATAGCACGAACGTTTTTTTGTAAATAAGGAACGCTTGTCTCCTTACCAATGTGCAAGGCTGCTTAAAGTAAGAATTGATGCGACGCTAACAGAAGAGTCACGGCAGATGCTCAGCACTCCACGTCCTAGAGTACCAACCACTTGAGTCGCAAGGAGAGGAATGCTATAAAAGCGACCACCATGGTGAGGATGGCTCCAAGTCTAACTCACCGAACGCACCGCATCAGAAGATGGTGACGGTGACAGCGCGGCAGTGCGGCGGCAGCGGTTCCAAGTGTAAGTTAGTACTGTATCTGTATCCGAAGCTTTAAAGCCGCCTTGCTGGAACCTGTGCGACTGTCTGGCAAACACCGAAAAAATGTCAAAAAACTCGTATTATGTCATAATACCCCTGTCACATATGTTACGTCCGTCACGCCCGGAAAACTGCGACATATTCCAGCTCTTTCTCCATATGGCAAGTGGCACTTGCCGTATGGGTCTAAGGAGATACGCCGTCTGGTGCTTAAAACTCCCG
>WNFO01006123.1_pt1 | contig 16642 bp, 16 predicted proteins | sample 5400251 | NCBI WGS metagenome assembly WNFO01 (sample SAMN13153354, study PRJNA577476) | soil metagenome | isolation source: 100 cm saprolite under Madrone tree | place: USA:California | collected 2016-06-14 | reverse complement strand
GCGGCCGAAGGCGCCGGTGGCGATGGACCATTCCCAGATCGCGTTGCCGCGGTCGTCGAATTGGACCCGTCCGGTACCCCCGTTGCTCTTGGCACCGGTGTCGGCTTCTTGCGCAGACGTCTTGCCCGGGGCGTTGGCGCCGGGTTTGGGGGCAGGATTTGAGTTATCTCCGCTCACACTACCTTTTTAGGCAATGCACGGGTTAAGTCAACCCAAACAAGTCAAAATTCGGCGGGGCGTCACAATTGCAGGTGGTATTGGGCGCGCCAAAGGGCCAACGCCGTCTTGCCGTCGTTCCATTCGCCGCGAAGCACCTTGTCCGCCGCATCGCGCAACGGCAGCCATTGAATCTCCAATTCCTCATCGGCGTCCGGCGCGGGCGGCCCGACCTCAAGATCGCGCGCCAGGTAGAGGTGAATCACTTCCGTGAATATACCCGGGGCGGGGAGGAATTGGCCCAGGGAGGTCCAGCGCCTGGCCGCCACCCCGGTTTCTTCGGCCAATTCGCGCACTGCACAAACTTGCGGCGCCTCCCCCGGATCGAGTTTGCCGGCGGGGATCTCCCACAGGAAATCCGTGATTCCATGCCGGTACTGGCGCACCAGGCAGACGCGGGCGGCGGCGTCCACCGCGACCACTGCGGCGGCACCGGGATGACGAACGAAGTCGAGATCGTATTCCCGGCCGTTCGAATAACGGAGCCGCTCGGTGGAGACGTCGATGATGCGGCCGCTGTGAATGTGCCGGCTGTCAATGGGGGTTGGTTTGCGCATGGGGGGAGTCTACCGGCGCCCCACACAAGAAGCCCGAACGGAAAAGCTGGCGCCTGTGATCTGCCTCCTCGCGCGCGAGGTCCGGTATGCGCGATCCTGAGCGCTGCTTTAAGCGTATTGCATCGCGATCTGGATATACGTACAGTACCGGCACCGGCATAGCCTCCATGATGAAAGCCAAGACCACTGCATTCGATTCGCTCAACCCGTCGCAGCGCCGTGCGGCCACTTTCGGCACCCCGGTTGCGGACCAGGGCGTCGATGCGGGTCCCCTGCTGATATTGGCCGGCGCGGGCACGGGCAAGACCAATACGTTGGCGCATCGCACCGCGCATTTGGTGCTGAACGGTGTGGATCCGGCGCGCATCCTCATGCTGACCTTCACGCGCCGCGCCGCCCAGGAAATGATCAAGCGGACCCAGACCATCGTCGCCGAAGTGCTGTCGGACCGCGGCAGAGCGGGCGATCGCAGCGTGACATCGCGGCTACTGTGGTCGGGGACCTTTCATTCGGTGGGCAACCGGATATTGCGCCTGTACGCCAAGCACTTGGGGTTGGATCCCCAGTTCACGGTGCTGGACCGCGCGGATGCGGCGGACTTGATGGATGTGGTGCGCCACGAATTGGGATTCTCCTCCAAGGACAAGCGCTTCCCGCGCAAGGACACGTGTCTTGCCATCTATTCGTACCGGGTCAACACCCGGCTATCGCTGAAACAAACCATCGAAGAACAGTTTCCTTGGGTCAGCGAGTGGGAAGCGGATCTCACGCACCTGTATCGAGAATATGTCGGCCGCAAGCAAAGGAATCGCGTGCTGGATTTCGACGATTTGCTGCTCTACTGGCATGTGATGATGCAGAACCCGGCATTGGCGCAGAGTCTGTCGAAGAATTTCGACCACGTGCTGGTCGACGAGTACCAGGACACCAGCACCCTGCAGGGCGAGGTCATCCACGCGCTCAAACCCGACGGCAAGGGGGTCACGGTGGTCGGCGACGATGCCCAGGCCATCTACTCGTTCCGCGCCGCCGCGGTCGAGAACATCCTGGGATTTGCCGATCGCTTCAAGCCGAAAGCCGACATGGTGGTTCTGGCGCAGAACTACCGATCGACTCAGCAAGTGTTGGATGCGGCCAATGCGCTGATGGCGGACGGCGCGCGCCAGCATCGCAAGACTTTGCTGGGAACGCGCCAATCCACCCAAAAGCCGTTCTACGTGTCCATGGATGATGCGGCCGCCCAGGCGGAGTACATCACCGGCAAGATATTGGCGACGCGTGAAATCGGCGGCTCGCTGAAGCGCCATGCCATCCTGTTCCGCAGCTCGCATCACAGCGATGTGCTCGAGGTGGAACTCACCAAGCGCGACATTCCGTACGTGAAATACGGCGGCCTCAAGTTCCTGGAGGCGGCGCACGTCAAGGACATGATGTCGGTGCTGCGCTGGGCGGACAATCCGCGCAATTCGGTGGCGGGCTTTCGGGTGTTGAAGCTGCTGCCCGGCTTCGGCCCGGCGACTGCCAAGCAGGCGCTCGATCATTTCGAGGCGCAGAATTTCAGCGTCAAGAGTCTGGCCGCCTTCGATGCGCCGCAAGCGGTGACAATGGACTGGAAGAGATTTTGCGCGCTGCTCGAGAAGCTCGCCGACCCCTCCACACCCTGGCCCGGCCAGGTGGGTCTGGTGCGCGAGTGGTACAAGCCTCAGCTGGAACGCATCCACGACGCCCCCTGGACGCGCATGGGCGATCTGGAACAGTTGGAAACGCTGTCGGCACAACACGCGGGCCGCGAGCGATTCCTGACCGAGCTCACGCTGGACCCACCGGCCAAGAGCGGCGACCAGTCCGGCGGCGCCTCGAAGGACGAGGACTACGTGATTCTGTCGACGATTCACTCGGCCAAGGGCCAGGAGTGGGACATCGTCTATGTGCTGAATGTCTCCGACGGCAATTTTCCGTCGGAATTTTCCACCGGCAAGCCGGAAATGATCGAAGAAGAGCGGCGGTTGCTATACGTGGCGATGACGCGCGCGCGGAACGAATTGCATCTCTGCGCGCCGCTCAAGTATGCCGTCACTCAGCAGCCCAAGGACGGCGATGCGCACGTCTACGGCGCCAAGAGCCGATTCATGACCGACAAGGTACTGGATTGCTGCGAGCGAATTTCGCTGCGCAACATGCGCGGTGTGGAGGATTTGCAGGAGGGAGAAGCGGCAACGGTCGACGTGGTCGCGCAACTCAAAGAAATGTGGTGAGTGCAGACGGCTGTACCCCCTCGAGGGGTCCGCCCTAACCGAATCCATCCCGACCCGCGAGGGGTCGACTACCAGCGGCGTGGACCGCCGCCGCCGCCACCGCTTGCCGGCTTGGATCGAGGTGCCCGTTCCTGGGCTTCATTCACGCGCAGCGGACGTCCACCCATCTGGAAACCGTTCGTCTGTTGAATCGCGTTTTGCGCCTCACCGGCCGCCATGTCGACGAACGCGAATCCCCGGGGACGCCCGGTCTCGCGATCGTTGATGAGCTTGACCGACTCGACTTTGCCATGGCGCTCGAACAGCGCCCGTACTTCGTCTTCTGTAGCTGTGAATGGCAGATTGCCAACGTAGATCGTCGTCATTCAACTAATCTCACTTCAGTGTTTCGACACTCAAGCTCCGACGCACTGTCGCGCGCAACGGTGCGGCGGGGCCCGTACCTTACGGCCCGTGTAGGGAACGAACCTACAAGCCGACTCTACGCCAGGGGATTATTGTTGGCAAACGGGCGCGATTAATTCGATCTCGAGGGATTATTCGACCTCGAGATACGCGTAGCCGTTGAGTTCGTTCTCGTAGAAGCGCTTCACCGCCTGAGCTTCGCCCAGCGTCATGCGGCCCTCCTGGATCGCCCGTTCGCAGTCCCGGGCGATGCGCGGATACAACTCGTCGGTGTCGTATTCCATGTACTCGAGCACCTTGTTGGCCGTGTCGCCCTTGACGATTTCCTCGATCCACCATCCGCCACCGTCTTGCAGCCGAATATGCACCACGTGGGTGTCGCCGAACAGGTTGTGCAGATCGCCCAGGGTTTCTTGATAGGCGCCCACCAGGAACGCCGCGAGATAGTAAGGCTGCCCCGGGGTCAATTCGTGCACCTCGAGTGTGCGTTTGGTCGCCCGGGGATGCACGAAGCGATCGATTTTGCCGTCGGAATCGCAGGTGATGTCGGCCAGCACCGCATTGCGCGAAGGCCGCTCCCCCAGCCGTTGAATGGGCATGATGGGAAACAATTGGCCGATCGCCCAGCTGTCGGGCAGCGACTGAAACACCGAAAAGTTGCAGAAATAAATATCGCTCAGCATGTCCTCGATGTTTTCCAGCTCTTCCGGAACCCGATCGAGCTTGCGGCAATAATCGCGAATCTTGGCGCAGGTCGCCCAGTAGAGCTTTTCCGCCAGGGCGCGAAATTCCAGGCTCAAGTAACCCAGGTTGAACATCTGCAGCGCCTGCTCGCGGGCCTGCAGCCCGTCGTGGTAGCACTCTACCAGGCGGCGCTCATTGACCGATCGATAGCTGTCGAACAGATCGCGCACCGGCTGCGGCACTTCTTCCTTGCCGTGGTAGTCCTCGTCGGGGCGGCCGGTGACGTTGAACTGATCCAGCTTGGAGCAACCCAGGGTGTCGAACACCAGCAGGCTGTGATGCGCGGCGATGGCGCGCCCGGACTCGCTCACGATCATGGGATGCGGCACGTCGCGCGCGTCGCACACGCTCTTGATGCGATACACCACATCGCTCGCATATTCATTCAAGGTGTAGTTCATCGACGATTCAAAGTTGGTGCCGCTGCCGTCGTAGTCGACCCCGAGGCCCCCGCCGATGTCGATGTATTGCAGGCCGGCTCCCATGATCTTGAGTTCGGCGTACACATGCGCCAACTCATTGATCGCGTCTTTCACCCGGCGGATATCCTGGAGCTGGCTGCCCGGATGGCAATGGACGAGCTGCAGGCAGTCGAGCATGTTGCGATCCTTGAGCAGGGCGTGGAGGTCGAGGATTTCGCTGATGAACAGGCCGAACTTGGATTTCTCGCCCGCGGATTCGCGCCACCGGCCGGCGCCCTCGCTGGCGAGCTTCACTCGCACCCCGATCTTCGGCCGCACGCCGTAACGCTCGGCGTGCTTCAGAATCAGGTGAATTTCTTCGAAGTTCTCCACCACCGGAATGATGGTGCGTCCGAGTTTGGTGGCCAGAATGACGGCTTCGATGTAGCTGTCATCCTTGAATCCGTTGCACACGACGATGCGGTCCGGCGCGTCTTCGGTCAGCGACATCACCGCCAGCAGTTCCGGTTTGGAGCCGACTTCGAGTCCGAAGCCGAACTCCTTTCCGTAGCGGTAGACCTCTTCGACCACCAGGCGCTGTTGATTGACCTTGATCGGAAACACCGCGGCGTAGCGATTCTTGTAGTCGTTTTCCGCGATGGCCGTGGCGAAGGCCTCGGCGAGGTGGCGCAGGCGGTGCGCGAGAATGTCGGAAAAGCGAATGACCACGGGCGTGTGCAGGTCGCGGGCCTTCAGGCCTTGCACGACGTCGTACAGATCGATTTCGCGCGCCGCGTCCATGCTGGGCCTGATCACCACATGACCCGCATCGTTGATCGAAAAGTAGCCCTTGCCCCAAGCTTCCACCTGGTACAAATCCAACGACTCTTCGATCTTCCACGCGTGGTTCGCGGGCAGCAGCTTGGCGGGTGTGTTCATGTCGCGCGCACCATAGCAAATTGGGGCTGCAAGTAAATGACCGGACGCGCGCTGCGAGCAAATACCTTCGCGTCAGCCGCGGGCAACGGGCCGCCGCGGATCGCGAATCCACTCGCTCCAAGATCCGGCGTACAGCTTGCCGCCGGTGAGGCCGGCCACCTCGAGGCTGAGCAAATTGTGACAGGCGGTGACGCCGGAGCCGCACATGGCGACCAGATTCTGAAGATCGCTGCCGGGTAGACGTTCCTGCCAGCGGCGCTCGAGCTCGGCGGCGGGCAGAAAACGGCCGTCCGCGCCGAGGTTGGCGGTAAAGGGATGATTCACGGCGCCGGGTACGTGTCCGGCCACCGGATCGATGGGTTCCACCGCCCCGGCGTATCGCTCTTGGGCGCGCGCATCGACCAGCAGGGCCTTCCGGCCCTGCAATGCGCGCTCGAGTTCCGCCGTGCTCACGACGGAGCCCGCGTCGATCCGCGGCGTGAAATGGCGCGCGACCCTCTCGGCCGCCGCCGGGTCGGCCTCGCCCGACTGCAGCGCTCCGCCGCGAGCAGTCCACGCATTGAAACCGCCGTCGAGGACGGCCGCCGCGTCATGCCCCAGCCAGCGAAGCATCCACCAGAGCCGGGCCGCAATCGACCCGTTGGCCTCGTCGTAGGCAACGACCTGGGTGTCGTTGCCGATGCCCATCGCGCCCAGGCGGCCGGCGAAAACTTCCGGCGGGGGCAACGGATGGCGGCCGGTGTGAGGTCCGACGGGCGCCGACAGGTCTCGATTGAGGTCGGCATAGCGGGCCCCGGGGATGTGCGCCCGCAAGTACGCCTGGCGCCCGGCCTCCGGGTTCATGAGATCGAAACGGCAGTCGACGACGGCCAGCCGCGGCTGGCCCAGTAGTTCCTGCAACGAGTCCACGTCGATCAAGGTCTTGAACACCATGAATCGCAGCTTAGCGCGATGATCTGCGAACCGCATCCGCTACAATCGGCGCCATGGCACTCACTCTTTACTGGGGCAGCGGCAGTCCGTTCTCGTGGCGTGTACTTTTGGCTCTCGAGCACAAGGGCCTGGCCTACGAGTCGCAGCTCCTGCACTTCGACCAGCAGGAGCATCAATCGCCGCACATGCTGAAGCTCAATCCGCGCGGCCGGGTGCCGGTCCTCAAGGACGGCGATTACGTGGTATTCGAGTCGGTCGCGGTGCTGTACTACCTCGACGTCAAGTATCCGCAGGCGCCGATATTCGGGGCCACCCCCGAGGAAGCGGGCGTCATCATGCGCGTCATCTGCGAATTCATGGCGTATGCCGAACCTTCGCTGCTCAAGATCGTCAATGCGATCTTTGCGGGAGAGGTCGCCGAAGACATCGACGCGCTCACCGACGCCATGCACGTCGTCGCGCGCGAGGCGCGCACCATCGAGGGACGCCTGAGCAAGGAACAGTGGATCGTCGGCGCCAATTATTCCGCCACCGACATGGTGATTTTCCCGTGGATTCAGGTGCTGCGCCGCGCGCTGGATAAAAGCGCCGCAGCGGAATTGGGAGCGCGCTTTCTTCCCATGGAACGCAATTATCCGGCGCTCGCGCGCTGGATTCACCGGATCGAGGCGCTTCCGGGGTACGAGCGGACGTATCCGCCTCACTGGCGGGAAGGCTAGTCGGAGGGTTGGGCCTGGGGGGAGGGGAAGCCGGCGGGCAACGCGGAAGACAGTTGCCCGCCGGCTTCCCCTCCCCCCAGGCCCTACGCTGGGCCGCTAGCATTACCGAACAGTGAGGACGGTGGCGAGCGGCCATAGCGTCGGCACCGTCTGCCGACCGACGCCACTGTTCGTGCGGCGGGGCCAGGAGAGCCGGCGGGCAACTGTGTTCTTCGTTGCCCGCCGGCTCTCCTAGCCCCACCGCACGAGCGCTACCCGTCCGTCGGAACGTTTGCCTCGCTCGGATTTTTGCGACTCCGACCGAGATCTTTACGGAAACTTGAGAATTTCCTGCCGCCAGGTAGGCTTGCGGCGTCCGCCCAATGGGCGTCCAGCTGAGAATCAAACGAAATGAGAGAGAAAACCAACATGAGACAAGAGTTATGAGCAAACACGAAGTGCATGTGAGCTTTGCGGGCAAGATCGTATTTGTGGGTTTCGGCAGCATCGGACAGGGTGTCTTGCCATTGATCTTGCGTCACATTGGCACTTCGTCCGATCGCATTACCATCGTCACCGCGGAAGACAGCGGGCGGAGCGAAGCTGAACAATTCGGGGTCAAATTCGTCAAGACCGCGCTGACGCGGGACAACTACCGGCAAGTGCTAGGGACCCTCCTGGACGCCGGCGACTTCCTGTTGAACTTGTCGGTCGACGTATCGAGCGTCGCGCTGATCCAATTGGCGCGCGAACGCGGTGCGCTGTATCTCGATACGTGCATAGAGCCCTGGGCAGGGGGGTATACGGACCCGCACGCGACCGTGGACTCACGCAGCAACTACACCATGCGCCTGGAGGCCTTGGCCTTGCGCGACGGCGCCAAGAAAACGCCCACGGCCGTGCTCACGCATGGCGCCAATCCGGGCTTGGTCTCGCACCTGGTCAAGCAAGCCTTGCTCAACATCGCCAAGGACACGGGCGTCGACACGGGAACGCCCGGCAGCCGCGAGGCCTGGGCCAAGCTTGCCCAGACCCTCGGCATCAGGGTCATGCACATCGCCGAACGCGACACTCAGGTCACGAATGTGCCGAAGGTGGCGAACGAGTTCGTCAATACCTGGTCGGTCGACGGCTTCGTCAGCGAGGGAGCCCAACCCGCCGAACTCGGCTGGGGCACGCATGAGAAGCATTTCCCGGCCGACGGCGGACGGCACAAGGTCGGCTCGGGCTGCGCCATCTACTTGAGTCGCCCCGGCGCGAGCACCCGGGTTCGCACGTGGACTCCGCAGGCGGGGCATTTCCACGGATTCCTGATCACGCATTCCGAAGCGATTTCACTCGCCGACTACTACACCGTCATGGACGGCGGGCGTGTGGCGTACCGGCCCACCAGCCACTACGCCTACCACCCGAGCGACAACGCCGTGTTGTCGGTGCACGAATTCGCCGGCAACAACTGGCGCCTGCAGGATCACAAACGCATCATGCTGAACGAGATCACCGCCGGGATCGATGAGCTTGGCGTGCTGCTCGCCGGCCACAAGAAGAACGCGTATTGGTACGGCTCGCAGCTGTCCATCGAGGAGGCGCGGAAATTGGCGCCGTACAACAGCGCCACCAGCCTGCAGGTCACGTCGGCCGCGTTGTCAGGGATGGTCTGGGCCATGGAGAATCCGAACCGCGGCATCGTCGAACCCGACGATATGGAATTCAAGCGCCCGCTCGAGATCTGCATGCCGTACCTGGGCAAAGTGGTCGGCAAGTACACGGACTGGACGCCGCTGCATCAGCGCGGCGAATTGTTCGCCGAGGATCTGGACACGACGGATCCGTGGCAATTCAAGAACATCCGGGTGGTTTAGTTCTGGATTCGGCGCGAAGCGCCTGGCAATACGGACCTCATGGACGAGGTCCATAGCTGATGGCGACCACCGTCAACAGCGTGGTCCCCGCGGGCAGCGCGACGCTGACTTCGTCGTCGAGCCGCTTGCCCAGCAAGCTTCGTCCCAACGGCGAGTCCATGCTGATGTAGTCTTCCGCCATATCGAATTCGTCCGGCCCGACGAGGCGATACCATCGCAAGGTGCGGTCGCTCTCGATCTGCACCCACGCGCCAAAGTAGATCCGCGTCGGGTCGCGCCGGCCGGGATCGGCCTGTGAATCCACGATCGTCATGTCTTCGAGCCGTTTGCGCAAGAAACGCACCCGCCGATCGATCTCGTGCAGGCGCTTCTTACCGTAGGTGTACTCCGCGTTCTCGGAGCGGTCGCCCTGTGCCGCGGCCTCGGCGACTGCCGCGGTGACCCGCGGGCGCTCCTCGTGCCACAGCTGATGGAGTTCATCCCGCAGCCGCTTGGCTCCCTCGGGAGTGATGTACTTGGAGCCTGGCTGGATGGGGGGGCGATATCTTGACACGTTGCACAAAGTGTAGAGACATTCAAGGACGTGAACCAAGTGGTGGAGCGATGGCGATCGACTGAGCGGTCGCTCACAGATTGCGCGCGCCGCGAATCTTAAGCTCACCATCCATGAGCGTTAAATATTACACCCACTTTATCGCGCAATCGGAAGGAGCCGTCGAGTACAACGAATATCGGGGCGTCGTGGAACTCCTCGATCAGTCGGGCCGCGTCGAGGGTGATCGCGAAATCGCGCGCATGCTGGCGCGCAGCTTCGATCTCGAGGAAACCGATATTCAAGTTCTGCAGTGGGACCATCTGCACTGAGAACCGCCATTTTGATCCCCTAGCGGGCTTTACTTCCCTTCATTGAAGTCCGCCTCTCAGCCCCGAGTTCATCACTCGGGGCTTTTTTTGCCGGAATGTTAGACTCTCCCCAACGCCCCCAAGCCAGAGGGGTCAGGAGGGGGTTTCATGCGCACATTGGTTCTTGGGCTCACGGCGTTCGCCGGCTTGCTGCTGTCGGGTTGCGGATACAACGCGATGCAGACTCAGGATGAGCAGATCAAGTCCGCTTGGTCGGAGGTCCTGAACCAGTATCAACGCCGCGCCGACCTGATCCCCAATCTGGTGAACACGGTCAAGGGCTATGCCGCCCAGGAGAGCTCAGTCCTTTTGGGCGTGACCGAGGCCCGCGCAAAGGTCGGCTCCATCCAAGCGACGCCCGAGCTGGTCAACGATCCGGCGGCATTCGCAAAGTTCCAGGCCGCCCAAGCGGAGCTGTCGAGCGCCTTGTCGCGCCTCTTGGTGGTCACAGGCGGTGCAGAACTACAACGTGACGGTGCGGTCGTTTCCCGGGAACCTGACTGCCATGATCTTCGGCTACAAGCCTAAGCCGAACTTCGCCGTCGAGAATGAAGCGGCGATTTCCAAGCCGCCCGCCGTGGATTTCTCGGCGCCGGCACAGACGCCCGCCGCGACGCCCGCCCCGGCGCCGGCCGCGACACCGACTCCCGCGCCGGCGCGCTAGTCTGCACCCTGATGGGTCCGGCACCCGCGTGACTTCCCTTTGCCGCATCGCCGGTGTGGGGACTGGGCTCGCCTTGCTGCTGACAATTCTCGGCGCCCGGGCGGAAGTGGCCGTTCCGCCCCTGACCGCGCGAGTGACCGATCTTACGGGGACCCTGTCGGGCGAAGCCGTGACGCGCATCGAGACCAAGCTCGCTAACTTCGAGGCCAAGAAAGGCAGTCAGATCGCGGTACTCATCGTGCCGAGCACCGAGCCCGAGGACATCGACCAGTACGGCATTCGCGTCGAGGATGCATGGAAGCTGGGCCGCAAGGGCGTGGATGATGGCGTCTACTTGATCGTGGCCAAAAACGATCGGCGTGCTCGCATCGAGGTGGGATACGGCTTGGAGGGCGCGCTGTCGGATGCAGTCGCGAACCGTATCGTTGACGAGACGATAACCCCGCATTTCAAACTGGGCGACTACGACGGCGGAGTTGAAGCCGGCGTCGATCAAATGATCTCCGTCGTCAACGGGGAGCCCTTGCCCGAACCCGACAGAAAATGGGAACGCAGCAGCGGTTTGGGCCACTTGTTTCCGCTGCTGCTGGTGGTGGTGTTCGTCGCCAGCGGGGTGCTGCGCGCCCTATTCGGAAGACTGTTTGGGTCGGTGGCCACGGGGGGTCTTGCCGGCGTCCTTGCCTGGGCCTCGAGCCACTTGCTGCCCATCGGGGTGGGCGCCGGCGTCGTTGCATTCTTGTTCGCCATGCTGGCGGGATCGACTTCCCGTGGATGGTCGGCCGGCCGAGGTTGGGGAGGCGGCTTCGGCGGTGGCCTGGGCGGCGGTTTTGGCGGCGGGGGGGTGGGGGGGGGGGGCGGTGGGTTCAGCGGTGGCGGCGGCGGCGGCGGGGGCGGCGGCGCCTCGGGGAGCTGGTGATGCAGATCGGGCGCCTGATTCGGCATGCCGCGGCGACTCATTGGCGCACGCGCATGTTGTTTCCCGGTGCAACTCTCGACGCCATCGAGCAGGCCATCGCCCGCGTCGAGAGTGCGCACTCCGGCGAGATTCGCTTCGCCATCGAAACCGCGCTGACGCCGCTGCACATTCTGAGCGGCGTGGCCCCCCGTGCCCGGGCGCTCGAGGTGTTCGCCCACCTGCATGTGTGGGACACCGAGCATAACAACGGGGTGTTGATCTACGTGCAGCTGGCGGATCGCGGCGTCGAAATCATCGCGGACCGGGGTTTCCAGGGCCGCGTCAGTCCCGCAGAATGGGAGGCCGTGTGCCGCCGGATGGAAGAGCATTTCCGCGCGGGACGCTTCAAAGAGGGCTCGATCGCGGGAGTCGACGCCATCGGAGATCTACTGGCCCGCCACTTTCCGCCGAACCTTCAGACCCAGGCGCGGTCTCATAACCAATTGCCTGACCGCCCGACTTTGCTGTAGATAGTGCCAATGAAAATCCAAAAGCTAGCCGTTTGCATCGGCGGGTTGGTGTTGGGCGGCTGCTCGCTGTTCCACTCAGTGCCGGCGCCGCCCCCGCCCGTCGTGGCCGCGCCACCGCCGCCCGCGCCCCAATTGCCCACGCCCAGCGCCACCGACCGCTTTCCCGTCGAGCCCGGCAACGATATCGTGGGGCTCGTGCAGAAGACCGTCGTCGGCAAGGAAGACACTCTGCCCGACATTGCGCGGCGCTTCGACGTGGGTTACGAGGAAATGATCACCGCAAATCCCGGAGTGGACCCCTGGCTGCCCGGTGCCGGACGTGAGGTCATCGTTCCCACGCAATTCATTTTGCCGACGGCTCCCCATGAGGGCGTGGTGGTGAACGTGGCCGAGATGCGGATCTTTTATTATCCGCCCCACAAGAAGGACGAACCCCAGATCGTCTTCACCCACCCCATCGGTATCGGCAAGGTAGGCTGGAAGACTCCCGAAGGCACGACCAAGATCGTCGCCCGCCAGAAGGATCCGGTCTGGGTGGTGCCCAAGTCGGTTCGCGACGAGCATGCCGAGGATGGCGAAAAGCTGCCCGCGCAGGTGCCCGCCGGGCCGGACAATCCCCTCGGCGCCTATGAGTTCCGCCTCGGGTGGCCGAGCTATTTGATTCACGGCACCAACAAGCCCTACGGCGTGGGCATGCGCTCGAGTCACGGCTGCATACGCCTTTATCCGGAAGACATCGCTGCATTTTTCGATGCGATACCGATCGGCACCAAGGTGACCGTGGTCAATCAGCCGTATCTTTTCGGATGGCGCGACGGCACGCTGTACATGCAGGCCTACACGGTGATGGAAGACGATTCACGCGATTGGAGCAAGAATCGCAAGGCCCTGTTGTCGAAGCTGCTGAACCCGAAGCTGCAAAAGAAGATCTCGGACCACGACAAGGACATCGACTGGCAGCGCGTCGGCGATCTGGCGCACGCCCCGCGCGCCGTGCCCGTGCCCGTCACGGGGAGTTTAGGCGGGATCGACGACGTGGTCGGCAAATCGTTGCTGGTCGAGAACACATTGCCGGCGGGCTCCAATTGGGATGGCAAGACCGGACTGCTGGTGGACGAAAAGACGTTCAAGGAATTGGTCGGCGGCCGCACCGAAGCTCCTCCGGCATCGCAGACCCAAGCGTCCGTTCGCTAGGAGCCTGAAGATGCGCGTTCGTGCCGCCGGCCTGATTATCGCCTGCGCGGGGTTGCCGGCGGCCGGCGCCGACCTGTCGCCCATCGAACCCGGCTTCGACTATCATTCCTTCGCCAATGTCGACCAGTTCCGGACCACGCACATCGACTTGGACCTGCGGATCGACCTCGAAGGCAAGGTGATCAGCGGCGTCGTGGAGCTCGAGCTGAAGCGGCTCGATCCGCGCGCGACGCAATTGGTGCTCGATGCCAAGGACCTGATGATCAATGACGTGATGCAGAAGTCCACGGATGTTCTGGGCGCGACGGCCGGGAATCAAACCATCTGGGTCAGCCGGCCGTTTCACCTGGAGAAGCCGGATCCGATACTGGGCAGCGCGCTGGTCATCGACCTGCCGCCGTCGCGCAGGCCCGGCGAGTCCATCCGTATCGACTACGAGACCCTGCCCTCGGCCGGCGCATTGCAGTGGCTGACGCCGAAGCAGACGGCCGGCCGCCACAAGGCGTTCCTATACACCCAGTCGGAGCCGATAGGCGCGCGTACCTGGATTCCGCTGCAGGACACGCCGCAGGTGCGCGCCACCTACAAGGCCAAGATTCATACCCCCTCCGATGTGGTGGCGGTGATGAGCGCGGAGAACGACCCCACGCACAAGCGCAACGGCGAGTATTCGTTCGTCATGCCGCAGGCGATTCCTTCCTATTTGATCGCCCTGGCGGTAGGGGATCTGCAATTCAAGGAGACGGGGCCGCGCACCGGAGTGTATGCGGAGAAGCCGGTGGTCAAGGCGGCCGCGAAGGAATTCGCCGACACGGAGTCGATGATTGCGGCCGGCGAGAAGCTGTTCGGGCCCTATCGCTGGACGCGCTACGACATCCTGGTGCTGCCCCCGAGTTTTCCCGTGGGCGGCATGGAGAATCCGCGGCTGTCGTTCATCACTCCCACGGTGATCGCGGGCGACAAGAGCCTGGTGTCCGTGATCGCACACGAACTCGCGCATTCCTGGTCGGGCAACCTCGTCACCAACGCGACCTGGCGCGACCTCTGGCTCAACGAGGCGTTTACCGTCTACCTGGAGAGCCGCATCACGGCCGTGGTGTACGGCGAGCAGCGCGCGTCCATGGAAGAGGTGTTGGGACTCCAGTCCTTGCGCAGGGATTTGGCGAGGCTTCCGCCGAAGGATCAGGTGCTGGCGATCGACCTGCGCGATCGTGATCCGGAACTCGTGTTCAGCGACGTTCCCTACCAGAAAGGCCGGCTGTTCCTGAGCTACCTCGAGGCGAAATTCGGGCGCGAGCGCTTCGACGCCTTCCTGCGCGGCTATTTCGATCACTTCGCGTTCAAGAGCATCACCACCGAGCAGTTCGACCAATACCTCAACGAGCACCTGCTTGATCGCTTTCCCGGCATCGTCACCCACGCAGAAGCGCTTGCCTGGGAACATGACCCGGGCCTTGCCATGGATGCCGTGCTGCCGGTCTCGGGCGCCTTTTCGCCGGTGGATGAGGCACGCACCGCGTGGCTCGGCGGCAAGCTCGAGCCCAAGACGTTCGGCCTCGATTGGGTCACTCAGCAATGGCTGTACTTCCTGGATAACATGCCCGCAGCCCTCCGCGCCGAACAGCTGGCACGTCTGGACCAGGCGTACGGCTTCACGCGGAGTTCGAACGCCGAGATCGAACACAGCTGGCTGGTTCTCGTGATCCGCAACGACTATCAACCGGGCTTTGCGCGCCTCGAGGAATACCTGACCACGGTCGGCCGCCGCAAGTTGATCGCGCCCTTGTATGCCGAACTGATGAAAACGCCGTCCGGCAACGCATTCGCGAAGCGCGTGTTCGCCAAGGCGATGCCGGGTTATCACCCGGTAACGGTGGCCGCGATCGAAACGATCGTCAATCCCACCGTGGCTGAAGGATCGGAATGATCAGCGAGTGGATGAAGGTGATGCTCGAGGAGATCTCGCGCAAGCGCGCGGAGGCGGAGCAGGCGCGCGCGGAGGCGCAAGCCCGTGCGGAGGCGCAAGCCCGCGTCGAGCAGCAAAGACGCCGCGATGATTCCGCTCGAGGATGACTCACCTTACGCCTTGAAGCCCTCCGTTGCGATCTCCCTGATCGTGGGTCGTGCCTTCACATCGGCGGATTCTTGACCGGCATTATGCTCGTGCCCTTTCTCGAGCGGCGCGGCGTTCCGTTATGGTAAAATTTACAAGCAGCACCCGAGAGAGAGAATTTGGTGACGCCGAGAAACTTGAGTGTCCGCGTCGAGGAAGAGCGCGGCCCTGATCAGGCCATCAGGCGCCTCGGCACGGCGCGCACCGCGTTTGTCGGCCGCACGCTGCGCGGACCGGTCAATCGTCCGACATTGATCACGAGCTTCACGGAATTCCAGCATGTGTTCGGCGGTCTCTGGCAGCCGGGCCCTTTGGGTTATGCCGTCGAACAATTCTTCGACCACGGTGGCCGCGAGGCCCTCATCGTGCGTGTGGTGAACGGTGCGCGCTCGGCGACGTTGACCTTGAATGCGGGTGCCTCGGTACTTCGCTTGCGGGCGATGCGGCCGGGCACCCGGGAATTTCTTCGTGCCAGCGTCGACTACGACAATATCGCGGTCGAAGACTGCTCGGAATTCAATCTGACGGTGCAGCGCGTGCGCGCCCAGAGCACGGCCCAGGTGGAGGATCAGGAGATATTCCACAGGCTGTCGCTCGAACCGGCGGCGGAACGCTATCTGCCGCGCGCGATCGCCGATTCGGAGCTGATCCGGCTGGCCGGCGAGGTCCCGGCACAGCGGCCCGATCGAACCATGGATGCGGCCAGCGGATTGGCGAGCGGCTACGTCAATTCGAATTCCGACGGCGACGACGGCGCGCCGCTCACCGACTATGACTTGATCGGCAGCCCCGGCGAGCGCACCGGTCTTTTCGCTCTCGATCAGTCGGACCATTTCAATTTGCTTTGCATTCCCCCCTTGTCCCGGGATCGGGACGTGGGGCCGAGCGCGCTGTTGGTGGGCACCCGCTATTGCAAGGAGCGCCGCGCGCTCCTCATCGTCGATCCGCCGTCGAGCTGGCATACGGCGGACGATGCCGTGAAGGGCATGCGGGATTGGAATTTATTCAACGAGAATGCCCTCATGTATTTCCCGCGCGTGCTGGCGCACGATAAGCTGCGCGGCCATTTCGAATCGTTCGCGCCCTGCGGCGCCGTTGCCGGCATGCTGGCGCGTTGCGACGAGGCCGCGCCGGTCTGGGCTCCCGCCAAGAACGACGAGGCCGTCCTGCGTCCCGGCTACCGGCCCACCTGTCTCGTGACCGAAGATCGCCGCATGCGGCTCGCAACCCTGGGGGTAAACACCATTCAGGCGGTCCGGTCCGCGGCGCGGATCGGCGTCGCCGCGCGTACCCTGGCGGCGGGCGCGGCGGCCAGCGCCGATTGGCAGCACCT
>WNFO01002355.1_pt1 | contig 16643 bp, 14 predicted proteins | sample 5400251 | NCBI WGS metagenome assembly WNFO01 (sample SAMN13153354, study PRJNA577476) | soil metagenome | isolation source: 100 cm saprolite under Madrone tree | place: USA:California | collected 2016-06-14 | reverse complement strand
AGGTACAGTACCCAAATCGTTCGTTACCAAGCAGTGGTGGAGCGATGAACGTGTGAATTAAAGGTACGGGCATTTGCCATCGCGCGGGCGCCACGAGCCGCGGTGTGACCAGACATGCTTGACGTGTCTTGGAACACGGTCCGGTCAATAAGAGAGATTTACTTTCGTCTATCTCTTGGGCCGTTAATATCCCAAGCCAACCATCCGGGCATTCATGCATTCATGATCAATTCCCAGGCGTTCTGCGGAACGCTCAAGTTGTACGTACAAAGCTCACAATGGCATCTCGGCCGTTCCCCCGTATCATAACACTATCCGGCTTATCGTCTCGCTCTTCCATTCTTTTTTGCGCGCTTGCATCCCTAGAGAACCACCCTAGATCATCAAATTTGCAACAAAATGTACCGTGGCAGTATCGCGATCTCCTCCGTAGCTCCATAGCTGCGTATGAACGACGAACAAATTGTCTCATGAGAAGGTCGCCGTGTCACCTTTGCCAAATTGACGTTCGGATTTCGGAAGAACGTTTTTCTATTCCTTCCCCGAGTCCTCGTCTTCCTTCCTCAAGCCGCCTTGCCCTGTCCACGCTTCTGGCCACGTATGAACGCCCCGTGCTTCGAAAGGTTTCTAAATCCTTTGCCTGTCGCTTTAGGTCCCTCTGACATTTGTTCCCACATAGCCTTGGGCCTTCAGAAGCCTGACAACCTAGTAGTGGCAACGCATTCTGATCGTGACTTTAAAGAGTGGTAGTGGTAAACTATCTCAGACCTATTCTAGTCATTTTCCTGAGTGGTATGTCATTTCCATTCCCTTGTCTTCTTATTGTCAAGGAAGAGATCAAATTTCCAGGATGCGGATCAACATTCGAGGTACGCGTGTTAATTTGCCATTGGACGACAAAGACGAGATTTTCAATCAATAGAGAAGCACTGTATATCGTAATCTTCTCTGGCGCTGCGGAACGCAGTTGTTAATATCGTTCTTCATTCTTAGGTTAAAAAGATGTCTATGTCTTCTGGCGATTACTGAGGGTTCGTTTGTCAGTGTGCCAGTACTGACAAATGACATAGACTCGAAGTTGCAATACTTTGAAATTCATCTCGAACCCTCGAATTTCCACAAGGCTCCACACAACGGAGGGGCACTTATACAGTGAAGGCGGAGAGCTCACAGTGGCGTGAACTTCTTCAGCCGGATATGTTCGGTGGAGCCTAAACAAAACATTTGTGCGGAACGTTCACACCATTCAAGCTGTTGCTGCACTTTTTTCGTACTCAATTTCTTCAGAGATAGAAATTTGCGCCCAGAGGCTGCCCATGATTTGTTCTGAGGTGCTTAAAATAACAAGGTTCACTGCGGTCCTTTCTTATCAAAATATCGAAGGTGCCCAGGGTCGATCAGGAGCATATAGGTCCACCTACAGTACTTCTTGCCAGTTGCAATTCAGATTCCCGACACGCCGACATCTGATTAAATCGCTGTTTACCTGGAACTGAACAATTCTGTTTGAGCACCGTTGCGCCGCAACGCTCGGCTTTTATGTATTACTGTACCTACAAGTTCAGGCCTCAGTCAGCCAGGGCATCCTTGAGGACATCCGCAATTTTACGAAAAAATAAATAAATAATAACGAGTGATCGGAGAGCGCCGGGCCGCATTGGGCGAGTGAAGTGACATTCGCTGTACCTGACGGCGCAAACCTTCTGCCCCGATGCACCGTCCCATCATAATCACGGAGACCATTAAACTCGACTAATTTGTCCAATTCGCCACTCTCTCGGCATAATGAAATCCTCATGTCCTAATTTTTCAACCCGAAGCAAATCGGCTATGTTCATTCAATAATCCCGCACCAGCACGACTCCTCAAACAGCGCCACCACCTCGAGTTCCTGTACGTTACCACTAGCCCGTGAACGCGTGAACCCTTATCGTAGCAACGCGTTAGGTTGTCACCTTTTATACATTCACGACCACGATTCCGCTTCGCTGCCAGTTATAGTCTAGAGCACGGGTCCTAGTTCCCCTACAAGATAATCCAACCTCTCGGGCGAGTCCCAGGGCTTGGACACACACAGCAGGTCGAGCTTCTACTTGTTTCGTGGCAACAGTTGGCTAATAGGCTAATACTGGACCCATAGCCTCAGTGGACGAGGCCCGGGGCATAGCTGTAGGCGAAGATCATCTCGCAAACAACGTATACAAGTGAGACCTGCAACCGAAGCCCATGTTTATTTTCTTTCCTTCAAATTCGGTTGCCGTTTTCTCCGAGATCGGGTTAATCGTGAAACGCTTCGGGGGGAATCCCCACGATGGGTGGAGTCGACACCCCGTTCACGACAAGTTCCGACACGCCAATGCCTTCCTCGATACGCATAACAACTTTTCTATGGGTTGCGTTGCTGACAACTTTGGAATTTCGGCCCTGCAGCCTGGTGCGTATATCGAGGGTTTATTGCCGCGGCTATTACGCGATGTGTCACAGTGGTGTAGGGTCCAAGGACCATAACACATACGTTCCTAATAGGACAGAAGCTATCTACAGCTGGCTCGGTGAACTGTCTATAAATGCAAGTGTCTTCTGTTGGGTAACTTGGCCAACCATTTGCAATATGCTATGGATGCAGCCGTTCATCCAGAGCCTATGTTAGGGTCACCTATCTCCATAGGCCAATCAGCTCGATGGCATCACCTCATCTCTTTGACGCTGATGTGAACGTGGAGACGGAGAACAAACAATATGCTGTCATTAGGGCTTTACCAGATCTCCACCCACGATTCTTATCGCCGACGGTGAATGTCGTTACAAAATGCTCCTGGGGATTGCGGTACCCACTGAAGCGAAAGCGCGAGGAGGACCAGCGGCATGAGAAGGAGAACAGTATGAGCGTGAGTCCAGTCACGGGGACTATGACGAGAAGAGGTGTCCGAGGCAAGGGAGGAGTCGTTTCTCAGCACTTGTGAAATTTCGCGAACAAAGGCTCAACTTCGTTGGTACAGATAAAGTCTAGTTGGTATAACATCTAAGCTTATCTTCAAAAGGAAAACGCAAAAACGTAAAGATGTCGGGTTTGGCATGCGAGAGATGCACGCGTGATATCGAGTTGCCCCTTTTGCGTTTCATAACACCTGTACTGCCGTTCTCATCCTGATCGTAGAACATAAAGGATACAAGCTAATGCGTCGGTTGAACGAGATGCTGCGCGCAAGCAAGAATCAAGAGCATATCTGGAACATACACATCTTCGGTAACACCAAGGGCAAGTGGCTATGCGTTGGGACGTACGACAATCTCGAACAAAAGAACTGCAAACGAGAAACGCACGAGAACGATCGAGCTCGAAGCCCCGTCAGGCCACCCCAAAAAACTCATGTGAGCTTGTGCGAACTTGACGGAAGCCCCCAAGACGCGCCGTCGCAGCACGCGAATGCGCTTCGAAGACACTTGCCGCTCCCTGGTTCGAGGACGCGTCCCAAGCGAAGAGTGTAGGCCCCTACTTCATGCTGCAGAGGCGCATACAGAAGTTGCTTTCAGTTCCGCGTCTGACCCCAATATCGACCCGACGGTGACGCGTGCTGGGAATGGGATGTTGCTAATGGGACGGCTGATGAGAGTCATAGGGATTGCAACAATGGATTCGAGGTTTAGCCCTGAGGCAATAGTGACGAACTAGGGTGAGATATAGACTCGGCGTAATTGGCAAAGACGATCACGAGTCGTCAAGTGACGGAGAAGTCGTGAATACCGGTGAGTGCTTATGCTTGTTTGGGTCCATCGCAGTATTGCAACTACAGTATATCACAAGGGCACGATGCTGAACAAGCACTAGAGCCTGCTTCCCTCGATACAGGTGTACTTGCGTATCGCTTAAATTCGAAAGAAGGGTGGGTCGACACTGAAGGAGAAGCTGGGCACCATCTCTACGACTCAGTTACGCTCATTCAAGTTGGCACTGGCCTTTCGGAGACCCTCGCTTGCAAGTCAGCATCCAACCTATCGTAACCTAAGGTCCCATGATAGGTCAACTCCCAGTAAAATAAGGGTTAATCGTACGTTAATCGCTCACATTCAATTGTGCCCCCTACGAACATTGGGTCGGGACAGACACCGTTGTGTTCAAGGTATTCCTAACCCCGCCCTATTCATCGCTGGAATCTGAATCTCCGAGTCGCATACGCGATCAATCAAACACCTACCCTTTCGGATTAGAAGAGGGCAAATACGGAAGCGCAGCTTGTCGCCAGAGTATTTCGAACCATCAAACCATATAATCAATCACCAAACCCTCGTGGTGGCGACTTTTTATAAAATCATCTATAAAGGTCTCTGTACAGTATCCAAAATGTCTTCTATGTGAACGCACAATCGGGTCGTATGGCATAGGTCCGAATTCAGGTTCCGAGATGTATGTGAGAAACTCGTATACTCTAGAGATTCTTAGGGAGAGTCGAGTATTACACTAAACGTGTTCATGAACTCATGCTGGCCTGGCCAGGGAGACTTTTGGGGACTTTAAGAAAGTCACGATGCTCTCGCCTTGAGCCTGTTCGTTTTCGCGCGATAATGCCCGAGTACATATCCCGTGCATGGCAGTCGTCACGTAAGGGCTCTAATTACCACGTTCCTCGTCTCAAGCTGTCAAGTGTCAAGTTCTATGCCGTTTTACGTTACCGGGTCAACTTCGAGTACGGTTGTAACTGCATTACACCTTAACTTGAAAGCGCTTTGTTCATGGTGGCCAACCTTTCAGAGGGATGTCTCGGGTTTGACCGACACTGACCAAAACCAGTATTAGGACGTTCAGGCCTTTCTTACATTATCAAGGCGGCAACTTAAAAGCGTTCATTGGCACGGCGCTAAAGGCAGATATAACGTGGACGAATGAAACATGCATGTAGTTAATTGCATACCAACATATCAACGTGAACTACATACACTGACGCACCGGAGGTAGAATTACAGGAAAGCGCTGTTACATGTTCATGTGATAGATTAAGGATAGGACATGTAAACGACACAAGCCTGAGTTCGATGAGGAAATCATCAACACGTTCATTACGGCGGTGCTGCATGCGACACGTGGCATTGTGGAATGGAAAATAAAGATCTCGAGAAAAGAGAACGATCAGAGCAATGACTACATATCATATACAGCAAGAAGAAACATGGCAGAACTCGCAGCAGGGCATGTATGGGTTAAATTTAGGTTCCACAGGGCAAGGCACTTCGGTGTAAGTGGGTACAGGTACACAAAAGATGGCGTCAGTGGCAGAGCCTAAGCCTCCGCCATAGTTACATCCACTGACGTTGTCCCATCCGCCGCTGGATGAGTCTCACCGATAGGAACAGTTGCAGCTCCATTCGGCGCGTCCTCTTCTGGCTTGTCCACCTTAGACGGAACAGTGGGGCTTGAACCTGACGGGGTGCCATTTGCGCCTGGTTCCCCCTCCTTATTTGCGCTGAGGATGACATGCCACTTATCGACTAGCGCTTTCGCGCGCGAGCGGAAGTGGAATTCATCATCACGCGGGACCTTATCCGATGGCTGCATGTGTATATGGCGCATGACTTTTCCAATTTTCGAGTACTGTAAATCGTTAATATGTAGGAATGAAATAGAAAAGCGGAGACGAACTGAAAGGTAATGAATGTTCATCTTATCATATTGCTCGATAGCGGTAAACAAGTCATTGCATGCAGGCATTTCCTAAAAACCCTGTGAGTCACGCAAAAAACAAGTTGAAAGGGGAAAAAAGTTGACATCTGGCTTGGGCCCGGTCCCCTTATCGTTTAAAAATGTCTTCTGGAGCTTGTGTCGCCAGTCCCTGACTCGAACTGCTTCTGGATCGCTCGCCAAAGCTGTGTATGTCACATTAACTGGTCATGTAAGGAACCTAAAACAGCCCAAACACGCACGATCATCGTCTTTTTTGGGTTTCTTAGCAGCAGGCGGCGAAGCCGCTCGTTTGCTTGGCCCTGCATCATCGTCGTCATCACCATCAGCCTCTGCGGCTCCATCATCCTCAGATTCGACGAGCGCCTTGCTTCTGGCGCCGTTGCGCTTACCAGCTGCCTTGCGCTTCACGGAGTCTGCGTCCTTGTCTTTCTTGCCAGAAGCCTTGGTGCGCACCTTGGGCTTTGTCTCAGACTCGCGCTTACGCTTCCTGGACCTGGATGGAGCTTCATCAGCGTCAGCGTCGCCATCCGCGTCTAGTCCATCCGTCTCTCCATCGAGTTGGTCGACCTCGGCGTTCGCCTCTTCCTCTTCAGCGTTGGCACGTTTGAGTTCTTGCTCTTCCTCCCACTTAGCAGGGTCAAGGGCAACCTTATAGCCATCGAGTAATTCGCCACTACGCTTGCTAGGTTCGTTAATGAAGGCTTCGATCTCGTGGGGCTTCAGCCGCGATATGTCCTTGGAGACAAGCCAAGCGCTGTAACAGGTCAAAAGTGACTGCATAAGGAAGAGTAGAGTAGGACTTACTGGTCACCTTTAGGGAAGAACCTCACGCAATAGAAGGACGACTTTTTGTTTTGAGGTCGTTCTCTGAGCACCTCTTTTGAGACGGCCTGGGGGTCCACGACCTAAACGTAATCAAAGGATGTAGCAAGTTAATTGAGAAAGGCTGAAAGCCACGAAAAGGGACGCACCATGCCAGGCCACGGGGGATAGCCGCGCACTTTCGCGAGGACGATATCGCGAAACTCATATGTTGTCTCCTTATCTGACTTTGACCCCTTAACCATGGTATTTTAGTACGCGTAGGCAGAAAATAAAGCCGCGTTTATGAAAGCAGGAAGAAAGTGGGAAACGAAAAGGAGTAATACAGGCCGAGGGAAAGAACACAACGAGAGTAGAGCCAACGACCGACCCCCGGCTTTTCCCCCCGTGATCATCCGGAATTTGCCGGGGGCCCGTGCGTCCGTGGGAAAAACGTGACGACGACGACTCTCGTCCAACAGCAGCGGACAAGTCATGTTCGAACCAATTCGTGGCGGCACCCGTGGTGGCCAGGCCGAGTTCAAATGGACTGATGTCTCTGCTGACAAGGACAGAGAGGTCTGTTTCTTTCACAGGTCCCTTCCTTCTCCTAACGTTTCTGTCCCCACAGAACTACCTCGGCCATAGCATCAATGCCCCTACTGGCCGGTGGCAGAAAAATAAGGACGTTCATTGGTACAATCGTGATGCTAAATTATCACAAGAAGAGCATGCGGAAGAGATCCGTAAAATTAAAGAGGCAGAGGCAGAAGCACTCTCAGTTGCCCTGTATGCTTCGCTCGTTATCCATTTTGCCTTTCTTGTGCATTCATTCACACTCACACAGTGGGTTCGGGCCGTCAAAGAAAGAACCATCGTCGAGCACGCAAGGCACTGGCACAAATGCGATACCCATAACTCCCTCAATGCCAGTGGGTGAGCACGTGAGTCCAGATGCGGCTGTGAAGACAACGGAGAAGGCCGAGCGAAGACAACGGAGAAAGGAGCGCAAGGAGGAAAAGGCTGCAAGGAGAGCCGAAAAGGCAGCGCACAAGGAGCAACAGCGTCGTGTCCACAACGACAGATCTCGACATGACAATCCCACCTCTCGCTCTCTAACACCCGTGCGCCAGCAACGTGACAGCTGTTCGCCTTCGCCCAAAAGGCACCGCTCCTACAGCATTGCAAATCGTGATGATCCCGAGGATGAAAGATACCGGCGGCGATCGCGTGAATACCACAGCCCTGACCGTGGTCGTTTCCACGACCGCCGCTTCTCGCGATCGCGTTCGCCCCCTCGTCGTGACTCACAGAGACATTCGGAGTTGCCTCCACGCCGACCTACCAACTTTCGTGTTAAATATGACGAAGAAGAGCATGAGGGTGAGCGTTCTAGGGATCGACAGAGGTGGGACCACAATGCAACGCGTCAGACGCCTGCTGGAAGTGGGCTGTGGGGACGCAAATGAGCAAGTGATTGGCTTAGAAGGTTCGTCTGCTGCTAGTCCGTTGCCTGTACGTAGGCTTCCCTTCTGCCGGCCCAACAGTACATCCTTACTTCCAGCACACACGAGGCGTGTAGGGCGATCATGTAGTCAGCAGGTGCAACGTAATATAGGGATCGATGGTAATATGCCTTACATTACCGTCACGATATCACGCAGTGGCACGGGTGACTAGTACTGATCCTGTCTCATTACAGTAAGGGTTCTCAACATTTACGACATCATTCTTTACTCTTTGCATCAAGGAGCTTCAATTTCCGCTCTGCTTCTTAACAAACACGAGACGAGTCTCCTTGAGACCTCCATTTGATTGTGTTTGAAGCCAATTTATGATCCCTAGGGTTGTGTAGGGTCATTATTATGGATGAAACCGTCTAGAAAATGTGATCTATTGGGCGACAATGCTGTGTCCAGCCACAGAACCCGTCAAACGGCCGCCATTTATATCACTTCTCTCGCATGGCACCTCTGGCTCCGTAAAGGTAACAATATACATACATTCTATATTGCAGGAAGTGGACTGGCTTGGGGGGATGACTCTTGTAATGTCAATCAAGCACATATGAACACCGAAAGGCAAAGATAGGCGAGCGATCATCGTTCCAACGTTAGTTAGTTCTTTTGCTTGGCGCTCCGTACACTGTAATGACCTTCATGTACAGAGATCTTGTCATACAGTAATACCAGCCCCATCTATTGTTACATGAAGCGCTTCCCAGGAAGTGTCATGATGAGAATGAAGGAACGCGCCATGGGGAAAGTGTATGATCCAGACCCCATTTGTCGGTGCCTGAGACCCGATCAAGTCGTGACGTGATTTCGAGAATGCACACGACTCTGGACGTGGACGTTTTGCCACCGAGCTGCATGTCATCACAATCAATTGTTCTGTCGTACCCACAGGGTTGTTGGTGTGTGTGTCTACTTTTTCTTCTCCCTAAGTATACCGGCAGCTAGCACTCCAAACGCAATTTTTGGGGTCTTACTCCACTCACTACCGTCATCACTGCTTGGCGTTGAGCATGGTCTATGATGTATTCGTGATGAGCTGCCTCGGGAATGATCCGCCAACCAGTTGCTCCATCATGATCAGTGCATCGTAGGAGTAAAGGTTTACTAGTACGCGGCGGAAGGGTAGTCGCTTCATATATTAGCAGTGGCTGGTCGTACAAGAGAAGTGTGTGTGACGGTCACTGGCATGCTCCAGTGGCGAACAAACCTTGACTCCACCTCCTTGTGCCTAGTTGCAGGACAATAAAGCGAGTATTCACAAGTACTGCAACAGTTGCGTCATCCGATTAGGTATAGGTCTTTGTTAGAATCATTGCTTTGTCCTATTCGCAAACCATGAGGCACAACCGAACCTGCTGGAGACAATCACCAGGGTCGTACAATAAACACGGCAGTGTGATCTCAGCCGAGTAAAAACTGCCTTACCACGGCTGCCCGTCGGCCATCTCCGGCGGCCCTTGTCTATCACTATCACTTCTCTTGTTGCTGTTGCTTATTCACACTTTGTCATGTCGTGTCGATGCGGTCCCCCGGGGCGACAGTTTGCGCCCACTAGCACAATTGCGGCTCATTCTCTGGGCGCCTCCACTCATGTGCTATGAACCCGGTGTGCTACCCAGCCGCCAAATTTCTCTCCGAGTCAGACCTGCTGGCACAGGAGGCGAAGTGACCGCATTTGAGGTAGAGGGACAACTCCTTGCCCGCGATTCTCGGGGTTTGACGCGTTTTCACGCCCTTTGCTGTTGTCAGGCGTTTCCGGAGACTCGACTATTGTGATGCACACTCCAGAAAAACACTATGATGGATAACTCCGAAAGGACTTGATGTTCCTGGTTTGTCGCTGCGCATGACGAATTGACGATTCAAGAGTGATTCAAGACTGTGGTCGCCTCGTTGAAGCACTGTACTTTTTGGCAACTTCAAAGGCAAGCAGCGGCAGTCTAAACCATTTTCGACCAAACATATGGTGGATTATAGGCGTCTCAATCCGATCCTTGTTTTATGCCTTTTTCTGGTTCAGGGACCACATCATCTGCCTTCCAGTAAAAGGATATTTTGCGAATTATCAGCTTTTCTTGCCTCACCTGATGGGCGTGCCCGTGACAGATTACCCCGGTTACCGCGTTCATGGATGATTTATCCTGCAACGGAAAGCGTTTCAGTGACAGTGGCTCACCTGCTGGTGGCTGCTTCATTCCCTACTTTCTCCCTTCCCCCTTCAGCCTTTCCTAGAGCAACTCAACTGGTTTAGGCAACGCCGATCCACCACTGGGCGGCTTCCCTGGCTGTAGGCGACCGGTAGGCCGATCCCCCGTTCTACATCTCTATCGATAGCGCTCGACCTCGACCACACCTACACGTGCAAGCGCTCGTTTGCTCCCCTCCCCTCTCGAGGGAGGATGAAACGCCTAATGCGGAGTTCCTGGCCGCACTCGCAGGGAATCCGTGTGACCCACAAATGAACGTGAGATGGTGCTGGCACATCTAACACCATCCAGTTCCTGGGTAGGTGGATCCTTACGAATGCGGGCCGTATCACATACCAGTACCGTAGTAACCCCCTTGAGCAGCCACTAGTATGGCTCGTTCCCTCACTCACTACAAATACAAATAGGAAAAGGTATGCAAGGTCATCGGAACTCACTTCCCCACACCTTTCTCACACCCTTTAGAGTTGCCCATCCGCCCTCACTCTCGTACGTGCCAAGCCGCGAATCCTCCTCCCCTTCAAGTTGAACAATATCGTTGTGATTCCACATCACACATACACTGGCGCGATATAATGGTGAAAACCGGAATTCCATTCATGCTCCATGACAAGACCGGTTCGCTATTGGGGTCCGACTTCGTTGACCTGTATGATCGCATGAACCTGCGCGTTTTCTGTAGGCGTCGCGATCCTGACGGCGCTGCGTTGTACGAGATGTACAACATGCTTTCGAGGCATCACGATATACCGGTTGCCTTTTTCGAGTACGGCGCCGCGGGCGCACTAGGAGACATCTCTCTCATTGGTCCTGGAGGCTCGTTACGGACGCAGACGATGACTGCGTTTCTCGTTGAGGTCGGAGGGTACGTCAACTACTTCGACGCCAAGAATCCCTTCCCCCCTCACCACCTTCGCTCCTTTAACGCGCTCATACACATTTCTGCAAACCCATAGACCACGCCACCGGAAATTCATTGCTTCTGATGGGCATGAATATAGCTGGAGTTGGCGAACGAGCACGCACGAGGACCTCGAGTGGTCTGTAAGTATACTTTGAAGCACGTATACATCCTCGGGCGATGATTGTCTGAACAGTTGGCGGATTTACAGTGCGTCAACGCAAGCGGACATACTGTCGCATGGTACGCGGTTTCATCTGGTCGTATGTTTGGCATCGAGGAGCCGTATCCGCATCTCGCAGTAGGTAAGACATTTTTTGTTTTAAACCATTAAATGACCGTGTCAACTGATGGACATTATGATAGACTTCCTCACAACGCTAATGATTATGCGGCATATCGCAGCTCGCAGCATGTGAAGGCTCCTTTCCATATTCCATCAAAAGCTCTATGAATATCTCTAATGTGTATTATCGGCTCCCGACTTGATTCTTTCCGGCTTCATCACCAAGTTCATCACTGTATACTGCACTTGCACATACACGAATTACTAATCCGTAGCATTAATCATTTTACGTCCCTGTGCGTGTGCACAGGCAGTGTGCGATAAGAAAAATGACAATAAAAGGTTCGCGGCTGGTACGACGCGTGGACGCGTGTGACTCGATAATCGATGGGCGGCGATGCCGCATTGCCGAATGAACTTCCGCATATGGGGTTAGGGTAATGCCAATCACACGATACTGAGGCTGCTGTGTGCTGTACTGCAGTGTTGGCCACAGCATTACGCACCGAGATGAGGCGATGGTTTGAGTTTTATCCGATGAAGGTCGTCTATTTGCTATTTGGGAACGTGGTGCCGCGCTGCAGCTGATCGACTCGTGTACACCTGTATAGTGGACTCACTGGCACCGGCTAACAAGGAAGGTCGAGTCACGTTTACGCAGTGCAAACCTGACAGCTACGACTCGGATACCAACATGACCGTACTGCGATACTATACAACATGACGTAGCACGGGGGCACCGATTTACATTTAATGGCCATGCAAGTGCGCCGGGTCAATCAATCAAAGACATCCACGTTTTCCCTTCCTCTATCTCTCATCGAACTCTTTGAAAAGTTCGAATGGGCCCGCCTGCTACACCGAGTGCAGGAATGCCCCAGCATCGTGACGGGAGAGGTAGTTACACTGTCTATGGCGGTACACACCAGGCCCGACAGGGTACCCACCCTCAGGCCCCGCACTCGATGAATCCCTACTATCACTCGCACAGTCAGAATTCACCCATCTACGCTGTCTCGGCACAGCCAGGAAGACCAGTTGCTGTACGGCGTTACTGGCCCGGACATTGATCCCACCCCTCATGACACTCATTCCGCCTACTACATATCTTACTCCACCACGCGCACGTGGGACAGCAACTTGTCCTGTATAATATGACTCACCCGATTGCACAGGATTCGACTTCAATTCTATTCCCCTTAATACCATGCCATGGATCTCACTCCTAGCGCATACATTCCCACCAATTTGTTTTTCACCACTATGCCCTGGTGAGACCTGTTTTAGTTCCCCTTTTCGACGTGTATTGCATAGTGGCCCCCCTCCCCCCTCTTCTTTCAACTCCTGATACGCCACATATTTGTGGTTCTTGATGGTTGTGCCACGGCGATCGTCGCATAATACCCATATTTAGTACAGAGGACAGTATCTTGGATACGGCAGCGTTGCGAGGGGTTGTGGGTGGGTTTCAGTTGGGCAAGTTTGGGCAAGGGGCAGGAGAAATTTACAGTTCCGGGAAAGGGAGGAACGCGGCCGGCGTTGACCGGGGGCGGGGCGTCTCAGAAACGGTGCGTGTGCGTGATCAGTTGTGCGGGACAGCTGATTGCTACCTTCGAACCGTCGCTTCGTGGACACAACACACCAGTAGACCACGTCGATCCTAACTGCACACTGTTTAACTTCTTACTTCCTCCTTGAAACCCCTCTCCTGGCTGGCTGGTCTTCTTGCCACGCTACTTCCTTCCCATTTCGGACAGAGCGCAGCTGTGGATGGTGAAGATGCCCCTTGCATAGGTATTGGGATACTGAACTTGAAAGAACACTATTTACTATAAATCATGTATCAGTACCACAGGTACTGTGATTCGGATTCAAAAAAATTGATCAGATATTGTGATCGGTACGACTGGGACCTCCCCACGACACCCGCAACTCGGCATTCATTGATGGTAAAACTGCAGTCGATGGAGCGCACTGGCCACACACCGGAAGTGACAAGCGTGAAACCCCAAGTCTGTTTTGTCTCCACCAGAACCAAACATTCCAGAGCCTCGTTCGCGTTCGCGAAGTCGAAGATATCGTCATCCGGCCACAACCATAGCAGGTCATATTCAGGGGCATATAGTACCGCTTCAATTGTAATCCGAGGGAAACCTGAAAAGAGAGGGACGTGTCTACTACTGACACTCCTCCGCGCACCGTCGTCCCCACCCACTGAGGCGAAACCTGGAAGTTGGAAGTCCTTTCAGAAGCGCCCATGAATTTCAGATTATAAACACACAAAAGTAATGACACGGATATTAAAACCATCGCTTGGCCCCGACATGCACCATTCCTTTCTTTATTTCCGCCGCCGACTCGGACGGACGACAAAACTCAAAAAACTCATTCAAGTTACCGTACATGTACCGTGGATGTGGATGCCGGTCACGGCGGTAGGAAAGGGGAAGGAAGGGAAGCATAACCAGCAAATGTCAAAAAATAAATAAATAAACCCCCCACAAACTCCACAGATGAAATCCAAACTGACTGGCGACCGTCACCGCGTCACCGGCGGCCGCCTGCCCGCAAACGCTCAACGACTCGGACGAAAGAAAAAAGAAAAAAGAAAAAAGCAACATCATATGAAACCGCCTGACACCGACTCGCGGCACGGCCGAGTTGCGCAATCGCATGACTGCAGATACGGTAATTAATAAGGTATTTAGAGTTGACTACTGTAGTTTGTTCGTTCGAGTGCCACTGGAGACTGTCACTGTCAGTGAAAGTTGGCTGACCACCGTCTGTCAATTCGCAGTGCTGTACCTAGATACAGTACACTGTGGTGACGTGTCGTTGCTCCGGCGATGAAACGAGAGCGGTTTACAATACCAGTATAGGCTAAGACCATTTAATTCAATTGATCCAATGCAGTTTCAGCGCTACGTGTCGCCGGTGCACACAAGGAACAAAGGAAAAAAGGAGCTAAGCCATACCTGGAGTGTCGGAAAAGGTTATTATTAGATACTACTGTACTTATACTAAATTTTACTGTGGGCATTTTACAATGTAATCTAATTCAGTTGCTCTTGACCAATACTAGCCGACTGAATTGGCTTACATTGTAAAATGCCCACTGTTAGAGCGGCGCATCATCGTCGAGAAGAACAAGGTACGAACACCCCAGCAACAGATTTCGAAACATGGCATCACAAAAATGCCAAAGCGTGATTCGTTATACATATACATTATTATGTTGTTACCCCCATTGTGATAATAATTACAGCAGTGTCCCAAACACGAATACATGAGTAGTTCCAAATGGTTACACAAAAAGATGACCGGATGGCCTGGGCGTGGGCTATATGTTACGGTATATATTATAACCCCAATCAGGCGTGGCAGAGTGTCCAGTGGAAGGGTCATTCCACGGCCGCAGGCTGTCAATAATACAAAGAGCAAAGTCGACAGCAAACATAATACGACGACATGAAAAGAAAAAAAAGACCATAAACAAAAAGTTCCACGAGGTGCAGACAGGTGAAAGGAAGCAAGAAAGATGGCGCGCCTGGCTGAATAAAAAATGCGGTACGGCCAGTCATTATTTACCGGGAAGAAGTCACCGCTCTGGTGGTGCCCGTGTGATGATGGTGCAGTGCAGCAGCGAAGTCCGGTGTTGAAGGGGGTAATGGGGGCGGTATGCCGGCAGTTGCACATGCCTGAGAGAGCTTCGCGCGTAGCGCTTTACCTCGTAAATGGAATGCTGTGGGTGCGTACGCACAATACGTGCATGTGACCGAGTAAGTGACCCTCATAGAAAACCGATAACAGAGACATGAAGGAAAACGTACGCTGGCAGGGCCATAAAGAGTTGAGCACCTCTGTCGGTGCAAGGAACGATTTTGCGAGCTCTAACGCTCGCAACAGGTCTCTATCGCCTTCCCATAGCGCCAGGCACCTGAAAAAAGGTCAAAACCGAACAACCAAAGCCAAACGTCGTTAAAAAGAGGGAGAGGATGTCACGACAACAAAGAACGCACATGGATACCTGGTTGGTGAACCAGTCAATGTGGTATGGACGACGGAGGATAACCTGGTTGGATGGCTCATTGATACGTGCGAGGGAATTCTTGATGTTTAAACGCGAGAACCAAGATTGGATGCAGACACTCACGCCATTCCTCAGCCAGTCGGCGGTCCCAAACAGGTCTCGTCTTCACGTCTACTAGATCGAGAAGAATACTGTAATACGTGAAGGGGAAAGAAAAAAAGTATTATGTTCGGAAGACGGGGGCGACAAAATGCATAAGTTCTCACCTCCGTGTGAGATACGTGACCTCAAGACGGATGCTAAACACGACACGCGACACATCAGAACCGCGGACTAGCAGGGGACCAAGGTGGCAAGAATATTGTTTCCCAACTCACTTTGAAATAAACTCGCGGCACATATAAATCAGTGCAACATCTATGTTGCAGATATGCGTGTCAAGCGCTTCCTCCACCACACGGGTCTCAACAAATGCAGCGCAAGCGATTCGGGTGCGCTCTTCAGTTGTGAGGCGCTCGTCCCAAAACCGCAGGGTGCAGTTCCAAAGAAGCATGCTGCGGCAGTAGAGTGCCCACACGCTATCTTTCCCCGAGTGCGGCGAGACGACGTATTCTCGGCGATGATGGTATTCTCCAGGGAAGAGTAAATGGAACTATTGACGAGGCACAAACCAGGACAGGCCGGATGAGTAAGACGAGCAAGAATGACCCTGGGGGCGGGCGACAAAGCCAAGGTAAAGGGTGGATAACATACATTTGACGAATCAACCAAGAAGAGGTTCAGAGGATCCCGTTGCTCCGCGGCGCGCGCAGCCGTGTGATTCGCAACGAGTATGAGGGCGCTCCAACAAAGTCGACGTGTTTCCTCAGACTTCACTTCCGCCTCAGTCCACAAAGGATCCCAGGCAGGTTGAAGCGACCAAGTATTCGACCCATCACCCGGTGCGGCGGTGGCAGCACAGTCGCACTGTTTCGGCAGCGGGCGGGGATTTGCCACCGTTGGCACGCCCGTTGAGTGGTCAAGGGTATCTGGATCACGTGCGTCTAGTGCGGTCAGCTGCAGCAATCCGATGATCTTGTCCAGCGAAATTAGCGCAGCTTCCACGCTTGCGTCATCGTGCTGGGGGTGTGCCGAAGTCTCGAAGAGGGCAAGTACCATTGCCGCCTCTGCGAGACCAAGGTCGACCCACCGTATGTCCCAGGATTCGCGGAGATGTGTTTGCGC
>WNFO01005652.1_pt1 | contig 16645 bp, 11 predicted proteins | sample 5400251 | NCBI WGS metagenome assembly WNFO01 (sample SAMN13153354, study PRJNA577476) | soil metagenome | isolation source: 100 cm saprolite under Madrone tree | place: USA:California | collected 2016-06-14 | reverse complement strand
ACGATCAAGTTCCACAACCTGCAAACGGTGCGGAACCAGGAAGGCTTCCTCGTTGCAATGAACCGTAACGGAGTGATCGCTATCATGGATGAAAAGGGCCGTGAGAAGGAGCGCTACACCGTTGTGTATGGCGCCAAGCTCAAGGTCAACGAAGGTGATCACGTGAAGCTCGGCGCGACGCTCGTCGAGTGGGATCCTTACACGTTCGCAATCCTGACGGAGGTCAGCGGAACGATTCAGTTCAAGGATCTGCTCGAAGGCGTGACGATGCACGAGGAACTCGACGAAGTGACGGGTCTCTCGCGATGGGTTGTGACGGATTCACCCGATGAGAAGCGCCAGCCGACCATCCAGATCCGCGACGACAAGCACAAAGTCCTTCGGAAATACCTCATCCCATCGCGCGCCCACCTTATGGTTGCCGATGGCGATACGGTCCACCAGGGCGACGTGCTTGCAAAGATTCCACGTGAAACGACCAAGACCAAGGACATCACGGGCGGTTTGCCTCGCGTCGTCGAGTTGTTCGAAGCCCGCAAGCCGCGCGAGACGGCGGTCATCACGGAAATCGACGGCATCGTCAAGTATGGCGATATCGCCAAGGGTCAGCGGAAGATCATGGTTATCAACGAGAACGGCGTCGAGCGCGAGTACTCGCTGCCTCGCGGCGTTCATGTGAACGTCCAGGAAGGCGAACATGTTCGTGCCGGCGAGCCGTTGATGGACGGTCCGCGCAACCCGCATGACATTCTGGCAGTCCTCGGTGAGAAGGAACTGCAGGCGTATCTCGTGAACGAAATCCAGGAGGTCTACCGGCTCCAGGGCGTCAACATCAACGACAAACACATCGAAGTCATCGTTCGACAGATGATGCGATGGATCAAGGTCGAGGATGTGGGCGACACCGAGTTTCTTGTGGACGAGCAGGTCGATAAGTTCCGATTCCAGGAAGAGAACGAGCGCGTGAAGAAGAACGGTGGCAAGCCGGCTTCCGGCCGACCGCTGTTGCTGGGGATCACGAAGGCGTCGCTGTCCACGGAGTCGTTCATCTCGGCAGCATCGTTCCAGGAGACGACCCGCGTCCTGACGGAAGCTTCGATTAGTGGAAAGATCGATTACCTGCGCGGCCTCAAGGAGAACGTCATCATGGGACGTCTCATCCCGGCCGGTACGGGTCTGGAGTTCTACCGCAACGTCGAACTGATCCCCGAAGAGCCCGAACCGGTTCTGGGCGAGGAAACCCCGGAACTGGAGATTGCTGAGGATCTTGGTACCGAGGAACAGCCCCAGCAGGAGCGGTTGACGACGTAGGGACTGTAGCGGCGGTCTATGACCGCCGAACGGTCCGCAGGTTTGGAGGCTGTCGGCGGTCATAGACCGCCGCTACAGCCATTCCGTAAAAGTATCTTCTTGAAGGCTGCAAAGCCATTCAGTAAAATTAGAGGGTTTTCCCCGAGATAACACTGTCCTCGGGGACGCCGCTTACAAACGAGGAGTGAGAGGGTTCGTGCCGACATTTAATCAGCTGGTTCGACAGGGTAGACAGAAACCGAAGTACAAGACGAGTAGTCCTGCTCTGCAGGAGTGTCCGCAGAAAAGAGGCGTGTGCACCCGAGTATACACGTCAACACCAAAGAAGCCGAATTCGGCCCTTCGCAAAGTTGCACGTGTGCGTCTGACCAATGGGATTGAAGTAACAACCTACATCCCCGGTATCGGCCACAATCTGCAGGAACACTCCATCGTCTTGATCCGCGGCGGTCGTGTAAAGGATCTGCCTGGCGTTCGCTACCACGTTATACGTGGAACGCTGGACGCAGCAGGCGTCGCGAACCGGAAGCAGTCGCGCTCCAAATACGGTGCGAAGCGGCCTAAGGGATAAGAGCAAAAACACCCGAGAGCCTGGGGCAAGCCCGGGCTGTGGGTAACCTGGTAAGTTCCAGATCAATATCAGGAAGATAGATTTCGTATTTTGGGGACATGTCCCTGAAATTCGCAATTTGATATCAGAGGTTTCTATGCCCAGAAAAGCGCATATCGTCAAGCGCGAGATCGTGCCTGATCCGATGTACCAGAGCACGCTGATCTCGAAATTCGTCAATTGCATGATGTACGGCGGGAAAAAGAGTACCGCCCAGGGGATTCTCTACAACGCCATGGACGTCATTCAAAAGAAGACCAATGACGACCCGTTGAAGCTTTTTAAGAAAGCCATTGAGAACGTCAAGCCGGTTCTGGAAGTGAAGTCCCGCCGAGTCGGCGGTTCCACGTACCAGGTGCCGGTCGAAGTAGGCCCCGCTCGACGAACTTCTCTGGGCATCCGCTGGATCCTGACGTACTCCCGTGCGCGGGGCGAGAAATCCATGGAAGAGAAGCTTGCCGGTGAACTGATGGATGCCGCGAACAATCGCGGAAATTCAATCAAGAAGAAGGAAGATACGCACCGGATGGCGGAAGCCAACAAGGCCTTCGCCCATTACCGGTGGTGAGGAGGAGGCGCCTCCAATGCCCGCGGCTATCTCAGGTGGTGCCCAACCCGTCCATAGGGCGGACAGTTTAATAAAGGAAGTTTGGTAATTTTATGCCTCGTACAACGGCACTGGAAAAAACAAGAAATATCGGCATCATGGCCCACATCGATGCCGGGAAAACCACGACAACGGAGCGGATTCTTTACTACACCGGTATCAATTACAAGCTCGGTGAGGTGCATGAAGGCACTGCCACGATGGACTGGATGGAGCAGGAACAGGAGCGCGGTATCACGATCACGTCGGCCGCCACTACCTGCTTCTGGAACAATCATCGCATCAATATCATCGATACACCTGGCCACGTCGATTTCACCGCCGAAGTCGAGCGCTCGCTCCGCGTGCTGGATGGCGCAGTGGCCGTCTTTTGCGCTGTTGGCGGAGTTGAGCCGCAGTCGGAGACCGTCTGGCGCCAGGCCGACAAATATCGAGTACCCCGAATCGCATTCGTCAATAAGATGGACCGTCCGGGCGCGGACTATCAGCGCTGCATGGACATGATGCGAAGCCGTCTGCACGCGAACCCCGTCGCCATTCAACTCCCGCTCGGAAAAGAAGATACATTCCGGGGAGTCATCGATCTGCTCGACAACAAGGCGATCCTGTATCTGGATGAGACACTCGGAGCCGAATACAAGGTCGAAGAAGTTCCCGAAGACTACAAGCAGATCGTTCGCGAGTATCGCGACAAGATCATCGAGGCCGCTTGTGAAGCCGATGAGCAGGTATTCGAGAAGTATGTTCACGGCGAAGTGATCTCGAATGAGGAACTCAAAGCCGCGATCCGCAAGGGCACGATCGCGATCAAGCTGACCCCGGTCCTGTGCGGATCTGCCTTTAAGAACAAAGGCGTGCAGCCGCTGCTGGATGCTGTTGTGGGTTATCTGCCCTCACCGGTCGATATACCGCCTGTTCAAGGTCTGACCACGGATCGGTCGAAGCCTGAAGTCCGCAAAGCCGACGACAAAGAACCGTTCTCGGCGCTGGTTTTCAAGATCATGACGGATTCCTTCGTCGGTCAACTCGCCTTCTTCCGCGTTTACTCGGGCAGCCTCAATTCCGGTTCTTACGTTTACAACTCGACGAAGCAAACGCGTGAGCGCATCGGCCGCCTTCTCAAGATGCATGCGAACAAGCGCGAGGAGATCAAGGACGTGTACGCCGGCGACATTGCCGCGGCCGTCGGCCTGCGCCACGTCACCACGGGTGACACGATCTGTGATGAGAACAAACAGATCCTTCTCGAAGCGATGGATTTCCCGGAACCGGTGATTTCCGTTGCCATCGAACCGAAAACCAAAGCGGATCAGGAAAAGATGGGAGTGGCTTTGGGCAAGCTGGCGCAGGAGGACCCGACCTTCCGGATTCACACGGATCCCGATACGGCGCAGACGATCATCTCCGGAATGGGCGAACTCCATCTGGAAATCATCGTCGACCGCATGATGCGCGAATTCAACGTGGGCGCCAATGTAGGGAAGCCCCAGGTTGCCTACAAGGAAACCATCCGAAAGAAGGCCGACGCCGAAGGCAAGTACATCCGCCAGACAGGTGGACGCGGCCAGTACGGACATGTGCGCATCACGGTCGAGCCGAGCGGAGTCGGCGCGGGGTTTGTCTTCGAGAACGAAATCATCGGCGGATCCATCCCGAGGGAATATATCAAACCGATCGAGCAGGGAATCAAGGAGGCGATGCAGACCGGCGTGCTGGCGGGCTACGAAGTGAAAGACGTTAAAGTCTCGCTGTACGACGGTTCGTACCACGAAGTCGATTCATCGGAAATCGCGTTCAAAATCGCAGGTTCCATGGCTTTCAAGGAAGGCTGCCGCAAGGCGAGTCCCGCTTTGCTCGAGCCCGTGATGAAAGTCGAAGTTGTTCTGCCCGAGGAGCACATGGGCGACGTTATCGGCGATTTGAATTCAAGACGCGGACGCATCGAAGGACAGGAAGCGCGGCCGGGCACCCAAATCATTCGTGCGCTGGTTCCGTTGTCGTCGATGTTTGGATATGCGACCGACTTGCGTTCAAGAACGCAAGGCCGCGCAACTTATACAATGCACTTCGCGCATTACGAAGAGGTGCCGAAGACGATTGCAGACGAAATCATTGCCCGGGCACAAGGCCGGGAAGTCGAGAAATCGGTGTAGACGCCTACGAATGGAGCTAAGTCATGGCGAAAGAGAAGTTCGACAGAAACAAGCCGCATGTGAATGTGGGGACGATCGGACACATCGACCACGGGAAGACGACACTGACGGCGTGCATCACGAAGGTTTTGGCGAAGAACAATCCGAAGGTGAAATATCGGTCGTTTGACTCGATCGACAACGCGCCGGAAGAGAAGGCCCGAGGGATCACGATCGCGACCGCGCACGTGGAATATGAGACGAAGAAGCGGCACTATGCGCACGTGGACTGCCCGGGGCATGCCGACTACATCAAGAACATGATCACGGGAGCGGCGCAGATGGACGGGGCGATCCTGGTGGTGGCGGCGACGGACGGGCCGATGCCGCAGACCCGGGAGCACGTGCTATTGGCGCGGCAGGTGGGAGTGCCCTACATCGTGGTGTTTTTGAACAAGTGCGATGCGGTGGAAGATCCGGAACTGCTGGACCTGGTGGAGTTGGAAGTACGGGACCTGTTGACGAAGTATGAGTTTCCGGGAGACGAGATACCGGTGATCCGGGGATCGGCGCTGAAGGGGATGGAAGACGATCCGGTGTGGGTGAAGAAGATCGACGAGTTGATGGACGCGGTCGACAGTTACATTCCGGTGCCGCCGCGGGCGGTGGACAAGCCGTTTCTGATGCCGATCGAGGATATTTTTTCGATATCGGGGCGCGGCACGGTAGTGACGGGGCGGATCGAGCGGGGGATCGTGAAGGTCGGAGAGGAAATGGAGATCGTGGGATTCAAGCCGACGTTCAAGACGGTGATCACGGGCGTGGAGATGTTCAAGAAGTTGCTGGATGAAGGGCAGGCGGGCGACAACGTGGGGTTGCTGCTGAGAGGGACGAAGAAGGAAGAAGTGGAGCGGGGACAGGTGGTGGCGAAGACGGGATCGATCACGCCGCACACGAAGTTCAAGGCGGAAATCTACGTCTTAACGAAGGAAGAGGGCGGGCGGCATACGCCGACCGGCCGCAGTTCTACTTCCGGACGACGGACGTGACGGGATCGGCGGAGTTGCCGGAAGGCGTGGAGATGGTGATGCCGGGCGACAACGTGTCGCTGGCGATCGAGTTGATCACACCGGTGGCATTGGAGAAGGGGTTACGATTCGCGATCCGTGAAGGCGGACGCACAGTCGGCGCCGGTACGGTCGCCGAGATCATTGTCTAACGGATTCAAATCCTATGCGAGACATCATTACTTTGCAGTGCAACGACTGCAAGGAGCGAAATTACTCAACGACAAAGAACCGAAAGAAGACAACCGAACGTCTGGAAAGGAAGAAATTTTGTTCAAGATGCCGCCATCACACGGTTCATCGTGAGACGAAATAGCTTTCTTTTTGCTAGAATGTTTGGATGTTCTCTAGTCCAGGTACAGGCCAGTAGCTCCAACTGGTAGAGCGCCGGTCTCCAAAACCGGATGCTGGGGGTTCGAATCCCTCCTGGCCTGTCAGCACTTATTTCATGAATCCGGCAGATAAACTTAAAGATTGGACACAAAAATCGAGGCAGTTCTACTCCGATGTTCGGAGCGAGATGAAGAAGGTCTCCTGGCCTGGACGGCAGGAGGTGGTCGGCACGACGATCGTGGTGGTCGTGGCGGTCTTCTTCTTCGGGTTATACCTGGGTCTCGTTGACTACCTTTTGTCACTGGGACTGGACCGGGTGCTCCGATACTTCACCTCCACCGGAGGCGCATAAGTTCGTGTCCAAACTCTGGTACATCATTCACACGTACTCGGGATTCGAACGCAAAGTTGCAGAAAGTCTGCGCAGCCGGGTGAAGGCGTTCAATCTGGAAGATGAGATCCACAACGTCCTTATACCGACCGAGGAGGTTGTCGAAGTGCGAGGCGGCAAGCGAGTCATTTCGCAAAAGATGTTTTACCCGGGATACGTGCTGGTGGAAATGGACACCACGGAGAAAGGCGGTCCAAGCGACAGGGCCTGGCACGTGGTGAAGAACACCCCGCGGGTGACGGGTTTTGTGGGCTCGGGTCAGAGTCCGACCCCGCTGAGCGACGAGGAAGTACAACAAATTGTTTATCGGGTTTCGACTGCGGCTGACAAGCCCAAGCCGAAACTGTCGTTCGAGAAAGGCGAGACGGTCAAGATTATTGACGGACCGTTCGCCAGCTTCACCGGTTACGTGGACGAAGTAAATACGGACCGAAATACGCTCAAAGTGATGGTGACCATATTCGGCCGGTCCACTCCGGTTGAACTCGACTTTCTCCAGGTGGAGAAGACATAGGCGAACAAAAATGGCGAAGAAAGTTATAGGCCAGGTAAAACTGCAGATACCCGCGGGCAAGGCCACACCTGCTCCGCCCGTCGGTCCGGCGCTCGGCCAGCACGGCGTCAACATCATGGATTTCTGCAAAGCATTCAACGCGAAGACATCTGCAAAGGACCAGGAAGGTTTGATCATTCCGGTCGTTGTGACGATCTACGCCGATCGTTCTTACAGTTTTATTACCAAGACCCCGCCGGCTTCGATCCTGCTCAAACGCGCCGCAAACATCGCGAAGGGATCGGGTGAGCCGAACAAGAACAAGGTCGGCACCGTCACACAGAAACAAGTTGAAGACATTGCGCGATTGAAGCTGCCGGATCTGAACGCGGCCAATCTCGAAGCCGCAGTCCAGACTGTGAAAGGGACGGCGCGCAGCATGGGAATTGAGGTGGTGTAATGGCGAAGGCAGGCAAGAAATACGAAGCAGCGAAAAAACAGATCGAAGAGCGGCCGTATACGGTTGAAGACGCGATGGGCACTCTCAAAAAGGTCCATTACGCGAAGTTCAACGAGACCATCGAAGTACACATGCGCCTTGGTGTCGATCCCAAGCATGCAGACCAGATGGTGCGTGGAACAGTTGTCCTGCCCCACGGTCTCGGGAAATCGAAGAAAGTTGCCGTGATCGCTTCGGGCGACAAGATTAAGGAGGCCGAACAGGCTGGCGCTGAAGTTGTTGGCGGAGATGATCTTGTCGAGAAAATCGCGGGCGGCTGGATCGACTTTGATGCCTGTATCGCGACACCGGACATGATGCGAGGCGTCGGCCGCCTCGGAAAAGTTCTCGGTCCGCGCGGCCTGATGCCGAACCCGAAGACCGGAACGGTAACCATGGACGTCGCGAAGGCAATCAAAGAGGTAAAAGCCGGCAAAGTGGAATTCCGCGTCGACAAAACTGGCATTATCCATGCCCCCGTGGGAAAAATTGAATTCACGAAGGATCAATTAAGTGAGAACGCCCAGACGCTGATCGACTCGGTCCTGAAAGCGCGGCCTGCTGCGCTCAAAGGAAAATACGTGAAGCGCATCACCATCGCTTCGACCATGAGTCCCGGTATCGATCTGGATTTGGACGCACTGGATGCGAAATGAAAACGAACGCGGGCTAAAGCCCGCGACTACATTCGGGCAGTGCTCCGATTAAATGTAGTCGCGGGCTTCAGCCCGCGTTCAATGGGAAATATTTATGAAACCCAAGGGTAAGAAACAAGAAGAACTCAATGAGCTGAAGAAGGACCTGAACGACGCGAAGAACATGTTTGTCACCCAATTTCAGGGGATGACTGTCGCACAGGACACCGAGCTTCGGCAGAAGATCCGCGGTACGAAGAGCAAGTATCGCGTCGTAAAGAACACGCTGGCGCGGAAGGCTGCCGAGGGAACGCCGGCGGAAGGCATGGTCAAGTCTTTTGACGGGTCTACTGCCATCGCCTACAACGGCAGTGATCCGGTTGCCCTTGCGAAGGTGCTTACCGCCTACGCCAAGACAAATCCGCTCTTCATTTTTAAGGCCGGCATGGTCGAAGGCCGCGTGGTGAATATCGCAGACATTGCAAATATTGCTGCCATGCCTTCGAAGGAAGAACTCATCGCCAAGCTGCTCTTTTTGATCAACTCGCCGGCGCAGCGGCTCGTGGTTGCGATGAATGGCGTTGCGAGAAATCTGGCCGTCGTTCTCGGACAGGCCATTGAGAAGAAGAAGTTCCAGGAATAGTTATAGCCGCGGGCGCTGGCCCGCGTTTTAATCACGTTAGGAGAGAGCGATGTCCGATAAGGTCACAAGCATTATTGACGAGATCAAGGGGTTATCGTTGCTCGAAGCTTCTCAGCTCGTCAAAGGGCTGGAAGAAGCGTTCGGCGTCAGCGCGGCCGCAGCCACAGTTGCGGTTGCCGGCGCGGCACCGGCGGCAGGCGCCGGCGCAGCGGCACCCGCTGAAGAGAAGACCGAATTCAATGTCATCCTTACAGCAGTTGGCGGTAACAAGATCGGTGTCATCAAAGTTGTTCGTGAAATCACGAGCCTTGGCCTGAAGGAGGCCAAGGATTTGGTCGAAGGCGCTCCGAAACCGGTCAAAGAAGGCGTACCCAAAGACGAAGCAGAGAACATCAAGAAGAAATTTACCGAAGCCGGCGCAACAGTCGAAATTAAGTAGGCAGCTACACGTATTCCACGTGCTGACCTGAAGGGCGTAGTCCGCCTCTTCGGGTCCGCCTCGTTTTTTAGGAGCGATTGATAAAATGGCGGAAACCAAAACGACTACCTCAAGGGAAAGAACCAATTTCTCCAAGATCCGGACGGCGATCCAGATCCCGAATCTCATCGAGGTACAAAAGAATTCCTACGAACGGTTCCTCCAGATGAACATGCTTCCGGAGGAACGCGAAGATACAGGCCTGCAGGCGGTATTCAACTCCGTCTTTCCGATCTCGGATTTCCGCGGTGTTTCGACACTCGAGTTCATCAGCTACTCCATCGGAAACTGGGAGTGCAAGTGCGGTAACCTGAAGGGTCTTCATCATCTGCGCAGCACTTGCAAATCATGCGGCGCCACCATCGCGACGAACCCGTTCTCCTCGGAAACCACGGTTTTGTGCCCGAAGTGCGGCACGACTAACAAGAACCAGGTCACCTTCTGCAACAAGTGCGGCGACCCGGTTCAGCTCAACCTGAAATACGACGTGTCCGAATGTCAGGAACGCGGCATGACTTATGCCGCGCCACTGAAGGTCATCATTCGCCTCACGATCTTCGACAAGGATCCCGACACTGGTGCCAAGACGATTCGGGACATCAAGGAACAGGAAGTGTACTTCGGTGAAATCCCGCTGATGACCGAGAACGGCACCTTCATCATCAACGGTACCGAACGCGTCATTGTCAGCCAGTTGCATCGCAGCCCGGGCGTCTTCTTCGAATCGACGCAGAGCAAGAGCTACTACCTCGGAAAGATCATTCCCTATCGCGGGTCATGGGTCGAATTCGAATACGAGACGGCGAAGAACATTTTGTACGTCCGAATTGATCGGAAGCGGAAGTTCCTTGGAACGATCTTCCTTCGCGCCCTCGGCCTGAAGAACGAGAACCTGCGAAGCGACGATGGAATCATCCGCACCTTCTATAAGACGGATCGCCTGACGATCGAAGGCAAGAAGGTTTACTGGAATGTTTCCGACAATGTCGTCGGGTTGAAGGTTTCCAAGGATATCGTCAATCCGAAGTCGAAGGACGTCCTGGTACATTCCGGCAAGAAGATCACGAGCACCGTTTACAACCACATCAAGCAGGCGAAGGTTGAACGGTTCGAAGTGAACGTCGAGGATCTGGAAGGCGCTTTCGCGGCAGCAGACGTGGTCGATACGAGCACCGGCGAGGTGATCGTCGAAACCAATAGCGAAATGACGCAGAACATCATCCGGAAGATCATCGACGCGGGAGTGCCTGAAATCACTCTCTTCTTTCCGGAGCGCGATGACATCGGTGTCGTGCTCAGCCAAACGATGCGCAAGGATACGATCAAAACCACGCAGGAGGCTCTGATCGAGATCTACCGCAAGCTGCGTCCCGGCGATCCCCCGACGCTCGAGACCGCGACGGCGCTGTTCGAAGGCATGTTCTTCGACTCACGCAAGTACGACTTCTCACGCGTCGGCCGGTTGAAGTTCAACATCAAGCTGGATCTCTCCACGCCGCTCGATAAGCGTGTTCTTGAGGCGGCGGATTTCAACGGCGTTATTTCGTACCTGCTCAAGCTGCGCAAGAACATCGGCCAGGTGGATGATATCGATCATCTCGGCAATCGCCGCGTCCGCGCCGTTGGTGAGCTGCTGGAGAACCAGTTCCGCATCGGTCTGGTCCGCATGGAGCGCGCCATAAAGGAGAAAATGTCGGTGTACCAGGAAATGGTCACCGCGATGCCGCACGACCTGATCAATGCCAAGCCGGTCATCGCCGCCGTGCGCGAGTTCTTCGGATCGTCTCAGCTCTCACAGTTCATGGACCAGACGAACCCGCTTTCGGAAATTACCCACAAGCGCCGTCTGTCGGCCCTCGGACCGGGCGGTCTTTCGCGCGAGCGCGCCGGATTCGAAGTCCGCGACGTGCACCCGACGCACTACGGCCGGATCTGTCCAATAGAAACGCCGGAAGGGCCGAATATCGGATTGATCTCGTCGCTGAGCTGCTACGCGCGCATCAACGAGTTCGGCTTCATCGAGAGTCCATACCGCAAGGTGAAGAACGGACGCGTGGTGGACTACGTCACAGCGATCAGCTCGGGCGATTCCAAGTTCAAGGTCGGCGAGCACGTCGAGCGTGAAGCGGTTGAGGAGGAAAACGAGGAACTCAAGTCGAAGAAAAAGAAGCGAGCCGAATATATTCCGTATTCCTTCTATCTCTCCGCCTGGGAAGAGGACAAATACCTCATCGCTCAGGCGAATGTGGAAATGGATAAGAACGGGCGTCTCACGCACGAGCTTGTGAACGTTCGTCAGGCCGGCAACTTCGTTCTGAAACACCGGAACGAGGTCGATTACGTGGACGTGTCACCGAAACAGCTCGTTTCCGTCGCGGCATCGCTGATCCCGTTCCTTGAAAACGACGACGCTAACCGGGCACTGATGGGATCCAACATGCAACGCCAGGCCGTGCCGTTGCTCCGCACGGCGGCTCCGCTGGTGGGAACCGGCATGGAAGAGATCACTGCACGCGACTCGGGCGCTGTGGTGATCTGCCGCCGAAACGGAATCGTTGATTCGATCGACTCCGAACGCATCATTGTTCGCGTCGAAGCCGCTGAAGACGGTCACTTCTCTCGCGAGGTCGGGGCGGACATCTACACGCTCACAAAGTTCAAGCGATCGAACCAGAATACCTGTATCAATCAGAAGCCGATCATCCGCCAGGGTGATCGCGTCACGAAAGGGCAGGTACTGGCCGATGGTCCTTGCACCGAGAGAGGCGAACTTGCTCTCGGCCGCAATGTGCTTGTCGCGTTCATGCCTTGGCGCGGCTACAACTTTGAAGACGCGATTCTCGTGTCCGAGCGCCTCGTGAAGGACGATTACTATACTTCGATCCACATCGAGGAATTCGAGATCGAGGCGCGCGACACGAAGTTGGGGCCGGAAGAAATCACCCGCGACATTCCAAACGTCAGCGAATCATTTCTGAAGGATCTCGACGAAGCCGGCATCATCCGCATTGGCGCCTACGTCAAACCGGGCGATGTGCTCGTGGGCAAGGTCACACCGAAGGGTGAAACCCAGCTCACCCCGGAAGAGAAACTCCTCCGGGCGATCTTCGGCGAAAAGGCCGGGGACGTCCGCGACGCATCGCTGATCTGCCCGCCGGGCATTGAAGGCATTGTCGTGGACGTAAAGATCTTTTCACGCAAAGGCGCCGAGAAAGACGAGCGCGCCAAGCTGATCGAGAACATGGAAATCTCGCGGCTGGAAAAGAATCTGCGGGACGAAATTCGAATACTCACCGACGAGCGTAACAAGCGGCTTGTCGGGTTGCTCGAAGGCAAGGTTACCTCGAACGAATTGGTTCATGACCGCACCGGACGAAAGATCGTGGGGAAAGGCACCGAGATGACCAGCGAAGTCATCGAGAACCTCTCGCTGAGAGAGCTTCTGAAACTCAAGTTCAAGGACGGAGCCAATCCGCACGATTCCATTCAGGAAATCGAAGAGATGACCACGCGTCAGATCGATGTCCTGCGAAAGATCCATGAAGAGCGGATCAACAAACTCCGCCGCGGTGACGAGTTGCCGCCGGGCGTGATCAAGCTCGTGAAGGTTTATGTTGCGATGAAGCGCAAGCTCTCGGTCGGCGACAAAATGGCCGGCCGTCACGGCAACAAGGGCGTCATCGCGCGCATTCTCCCCGACGAAGACATGCCCTATCTCCCGGATGGAACGCCTGTTGAGATCGTGCTGAATCCGCTTGGCGTGCCTTCGCGAATGAACGTCGGCCAGATTCTCGAAACACACCTCGGTTGGGCTGCCCATGCGCTCGGCATGTACTTCGCAACGCCGGTTTTCGATGGAGCCACCGAAGGCGAAATCAAAGATATGCTGACCAAGGCTAACCTGCCGCAGACCGGAAAAACGCGTCTTTATGACGGTATGACCGGTCAGCCGTTCGAGCAGGAGGTTACGGTCGGCTATATCTATATGTTGAAGCTGTCACATCTGGTGGATGACAAGATCCACGCCCGCTCCATCGGTCCCTATTCGCTGATTACACAGCAGCCGCTCGGCGGTAAAGCTCAGTTCGGTGGACAGCGATTCGGAGAAATGGAAGTGTGGGCCCTCGAAGCTTACGGTGCCGCCCACATTCTGCAGGAACTGTTGACAGCCAAGTCCGACGACGTGTACGGACGAACGAAGATTTATGAGGCAATCGTGAAAGGTGAAGCTGCGATGGAGCCGGGCGTTCCGGAGTCCTTCAACGTTCTGATCCGAGAGCTGCAGAGCCTCTGTTTAGATGTCGAACTCATGAAACGAAAACCTACTGTTTAGGGTAGGAGGGTAAAACATTGATTAGATCGAATCCTTACGACCGGGCGGCATCCATCGCCGATTTTGACAGCATCCGGATCAGTCTGGCTTCTCCAGAAAAGATTCGTTCGTGGTCTCACGGCGAAGTAACGAAGCCTGAAACCATCAACTACCGTACTTTCAAACCAGAGAAAGACGGGTTGTTCTGCGCCCGCATTTTCGGACCGGTGACGGATTGGGAGTGCCTGTGCGGCAAATACAAGCGCATGAAGCATCGCGGCGTCATCTGTGACAAGTGTGGTGTTGAAGTCACTCTCTCGAAGGTTCGCCGCGAGCGGCTGGGCCACATCGAGCTGGCCAGCCCGTGCTCGCATGTGTGGTTCTTCAAAGGACTGCCGAGCCGCATCGGGCACCTGCTCGACATGTCGCTCCGCGAGCTCGAGCGGGTTCTGTACTTCGAAGCGTACGTCACGATTGATCCGGGCGACGCTCCGCTGAAAGAACGCGAGTTGCTCACGGAGGAAAAATTCCGTCAGCTGCAACAGGAATATCCCGGAAAGTTTGTCGCGATGATGGGCGCCGAAGCGATCAAGGAACTTCTGAAACGTGTGGACATCGATGAATTGTCCAAAGAGCTCCGCGTCAAGATGAAGAGCGAGAACTCGCAGCAGAAGAAAGTGAAATTCGCCAAGCGGCTGAAGGTCGTCGAAGCATTCGTGAAGTCCGGCAACAAGCCGGAGTGGATGATTCTCGACGTGATCCCGGTCATCCCGCCCGAGCTGCGGCCTCTGGTTCCTCTTGATGGAGGCCGGTTCGCGACGTCGGACTTGAACGACCTGTACCGACGTGTGATCAACCGGAACAACCGTTTGAAGAAGCTCATCGAGCTGCATGCCCCGGACGTGATCGTCAGAAATGAAAAACGCATGTTGCAGGAAGCCGTCGATGCCCTGTTCGATAACGGCCGCCGCGGCCGCATCCTTCGGGGCGCGAACAATCGTCCGCTGAAATCGCTGTCGGATACTCTGAAAGGCAAGCAGGGTCGCTTCCGTCAGAACCTCCTTGGAAAGCGCGTCGATTACTCCGGCCGTTCGGTGATCGTCGTCGGTCCCGAGCTTCATCTGCACCAGTGCGGTCTGCCGAAGAAGATGGCACTCGAACTGTTCAAGCCGTTCATCTATAACCGTCTCGAGCAGGGCGGACACTGCACGACCGTGAAGGCTGCGAAGGAAATGGTCGAGCGTCAGGACTCGGTGGTCTGGGATATTCTCGAAGAAGTCATCAAGGACCATCCGGTTCTGCTCAATCGCGCTCCGACGCTCCACCGTCTTGGCATCCAGGCGTTCGAGCCGGTGCTCGTCGAAGGAAAGGCGATCAAGATCCATCCGCTCGTTTGTACCGCATTCAACGCGGACTTCGACGGCGATCAGATGGCGGTTCACATTCCGCTGTCACCTGAAGCGCAGATAGAAGCATCCGTGCTGATGCTTTCGACACAGAACCTGCTGTCGCCCGCCAGCGGCCAGCCCGTTGCGGTTCCGACGCAGGATATGGTTCTCGGCGTTTACTACCTCACGCGCCCAAAGCCCGGTACTCGCGGAGAAGGACGCACGTTCGGCTCGGTCGATGAAGTGCTCATGGCATGGGATGCAGGCGAAGTCGAAACACAGACGCCGATCCGGCTTCGTTACAACGGCTCGCTCATCGACATGACCACTGCCTATGATGATCAGGCCATCGCTCACGCCGAAGCCATCGAAGCCAAGAACCACATGCTCAGCACCACGGTTGGCCGCGTGATTCTGCATGACAACATGCCGCCGGCTTTCCCTTTCATCAACGGCTTGCTGAAGAAGAAAGGGCTTGGGCAGTTGGTGAGCTACACCTATTTGCGGTACGGGCCGGAAATGACAGTCACGATGCTGGACCACATCAAAGAGTTGGGCTTCTATTACGCCACCCGCGCGGGAATCACGGTCAGCATCAATGACCTGGTCGTGCCTCCGGGCAAAAGAGAGTTCGTGGAGAACGCTCAGAACGAAGTCGTGAAGGTCGATCAACAGTACCGTGACGGTGCGATCACGAACGGCGAGCGCTATAACAAGGTCATAGCGATCTGGTCCGACGTGACGGAAAAGATCTCCGACATGATGTTCAACGAGATGGAGCGTGCCGAGGAAGCCAGCCACGGGTTCAATCCGATCCTTCTGATGGCCGACTCGGGCGCCCGCGGATCGAAGCAGCAGATTCGCCAGTTGGCCGGTATGCGCGGTCTGATGGCGAAGCCGTCGGGTGAAATCATCGAAACGCCGATCACCGCGAATTTCCGTGAAGGTTTGAACGTGATGGAGTATTTCATCTCGACTCACGGCGCGCGCAAGGGTCTGGCGGATACCGCTCTTAAGACAGCGGATTCGGGTTATCTCACGCGCCGCCTGGTCGACGTTGCTCAGGACGTGATCATCAGCGAAGCGGACTGCGGAACGGTCGACGGCATTTACGTCGGTTCCATTGTGGAGTCGGGCGAAATCATCGAGCCGTTGAGAGACCGAATTATCGGCCGGGTGTCGCTTGAAAAGATCAAGGACTACGAAGGCCGGGTTATCGTCGAAATCAACCAGGAGATCTCGGAGGACCTTGCCAGTGCGATTCAGGCAGCCGGTATCGAGCGAGTAAAAATCCGGTCCGTGTTGACCTGCGAATCGCGGCGCGGAGCCTGCGTCCGGTGCTATGGCCGAAACCTGGCGACTGGAAAGTTAGTCGAGATCGGTGAAGCGGTCGGCGTCATCGCAGCACAGTCGATCGGTGAACCGGGAACGCAGCTCACCATGCGTACGTTCCACATCGGTGGTACGGCATCGCGCGTCTCCGAGCAGTCGCGCCTCGAGGCCAAGAACCACGGCACCGTGCGCTTCATCGGACTGCAAACCGTCAAGTCGAAGTCTGGCGACCTGGTCGTGATGAACCGTCAGGGCTCGATTGCAGTGGTCGACGAAAAGAACCGTGAACGCGAACGCTACTCGGTCGTGTACGGCGCCAAACTCAAGGTCAACGAAGGCGATCCGGTTACGATGGGTCAGGTCATGGTTGAGTGGGATCCTTACACCTTCGCCATCCTGACCGAAATCGGCGGC
>WNFO01004340.1_pt1 | contig 16649 bp, 17 predicted proteins | sample 5400251 | NCBI WGS metagenome assembly WNFO01 (sample SAMN13153354, study PRJNA577476) | soil metagenome | isolation source: 100 cm saprolite under Madrone tree | place: USA:California | collected 2016-06-14 | reverse complement strand
TCGTCGATCATCGGCCGCAGCTTGATTTCCTTGATCTCGACGACCTTCTGTTTCTTGCGGGCTTCGGCGGCTTTTTTCTGCGCCGAATATTTGAACTTCCCGTAGTCCATGATCTTGCAGACGGGAGGATTGGTATTGGGCGAAATCTCCACAAGGTCCATGCCTGCTTCGAGGGCCATCTTTACCGCAGCCGCCGTCTCGACGATGCCATGATTGGTACCGTTTTGATCGATCAGCTGGACCTGTGCGTTGCGGATTTCGTCATTGGTGCGCGGCCCGTCTTTGGTGGCAGCGGGCGGGGCTCTATTGGGACGGCGAATGGGTAGCTCTCCAAAGTTGTGAACGAAGGCGGCAGTTTGAAGGAATAAGGCTCGGCGGGCAAGCAAACTCGCACGTCCGCTGGCGAAAACCATCAAATGCGAGGCATTTTGGTCACGCCAACGACGATTACCGGCACCGAATGTTCTGACCAGCCCACATAGAGAGCCGGGGTTTGTTGCGCAAGCGTCGCGGCGGCCCTTAAGACGGTATTGGAAACGAGAGTGACAATCCCATGACCAATTCCGCGGCAACCGATCAGGAACCGGCCTTCATCGAGGTCGGCCAGCACAGTGCGGCGCGCCGCATCGCCGTGCGCGCCCGCGCCGGCGGCACGCCAGGGCTGTTCTGGCTGGGCGGTTTCAATTCCGACACGAAGGGCACCAAGGCGCTGGCGCTGGACGCATGGGCCGCCGAACATAGCCGCGCCTGTGTTCGGTTCGACTATTCCGGCCACGGCGAATCCGGGGGCGCGTTCATCGAGGGCACCGTCGGCCGCTGGCTGGAAGAAAGTTTTGCCGTCTTCGAGCGGTTCTGTAGAGGACCGCAGGTCGTGATCGGCTCATCGATGGGTGGCTGGATGGCGCTCTTGCTGGCGCGCGAGATCGCGCGGCGCGGGCCAAGCGGCGCATCGCTGGCCGGCCTGGTGCTGATCGCGCCGGCGCCGGATTTTACCGAAGCGCTAATGTGGAACGGGTTTTCGCCCGAGATCCGACGGGAGATCGAGACCAAGGGCGTGTGGCTGCGGCCATCGCAATATGGCGAGCCGTATCCGATCACGCGCGCACTGATCGAGGAGGGTCGCAATCATCTGTTGCTCGGCAGCGCCATCGATGTGGGGTGCCCGGTTCGCATCCTGCAGGGTGCGCAGGACCCGGACGTACCGTGGCAGCACGCCTTCGCGCTGGCACATCGGCTGCCGAGCGATGACGTGGTGCTGACCATGATCCAGGACGGCGATCACCGCCTGTCGCGGCCACAGGACATCGCGCGGATCATCGCCGCGGTGACGGAGATAGCATAACGCCACGATTTAGGGAGCCGGCGGCGCGGGCTGGACCATCGGCTTGCGTTGCGCCAGTGCGGCGACGGTGGATGTCCCGATCGGGCCCTGCTGGTCGTACAAAAAGCATTCACCGATCGCGACGCCATCGGTGGCGTGGTGATTGACCACCTCGAAGCCGATCCATTCCCTCACCGGCAGGCGATGCAGGTACAATGTGACATCGCTGTTGATGTAGCCCAGGTCTTGTTCGCCAGCGTTCGCGAAGGGGCTGGCGAAATCCGCGGCCACCGCGAGCCGCACGAACGGCGTCAGCGGCGCGCCCTCGACGAGGTCGCGCACCTCGCGCATCCACAGCCGCCGCGGGCCGACCGTGCCCATCGCGCCGACAATCGGGCGGACGGTCCATTTTCCGTGCATGCCGAGGCGCGGATCTTCGGGGGCAGCCATATCAGCAGGCGCCGGCACGTCCCAATTCGGCGGCGACCAAACGCGGCCTTGCGGGTTTTGCGTCTTGCGCAGCAACTGGCACGAGGCGCGCGCCATGCTGACGCCGCCGCTGTAAAAATCCGCTTCGACCACCTTGATGCGCAGGCCATCGCGGATGAGCTTTGTGGTGACTTCGATCGGCGCCAGCGTCGGCAGGCGGAACATGTCTACCGTCAGCCGCGCCGGCACGAAATCGTCGGCGCCGTGGCGCTGTTCGATCGCAAAAGCCAACAGTCCGATGATGACGCGGCCGTGCAGCGAGTTCAGGTCCCACGGCCCGCTAGCGACCGGCGTGGGAACGAACGCGTCGTGGCCTCGCTTGAAAAAAGGCTGATTTGTCATGGGCGATCGACCATGACGGACTTAACTCCATCTGACATCGTCCGCGAAAGCGGACGATCCAGTACGCCGTGGACATATCGACCGTCTCGAACCGCTCTGGAATACTGGATGCCCCGCTTTCGCGTGGCATGACCGACTGAGTGTTCAGGACGCGGCGCCCCGAACACTGCCTGCGGCGCGCCATTCCGCGCCCACGGTCTCGTCCCGCTCAGCGCTCATGGCCGTCGCCGCAAGCTCCGAAAATTCCTTTGGTTCCAGCAACTGCGATAGCGCCCACACCGCAGCACCCCGGACCAGCGGGCTATCATCGGTCACCAGGCGTTTTGCCTCACAAGCCAACGTACCGTCACCCGAGTTGCCGATCGCGATCAGCACATTGCGGACAAAACGGTCGCGGCCTATGCGCTTGACCGGCGATTTTGTGAATTGGGCGCGAAATGTTGCGTCGTCAAGCCGCGCGAGCTCGGCAAGGGAAGCCGCGCGCAAGTCTTCGCGCGCGGCGAGCTTTGCTTCGCGCCCTTCTTGCGCGAACTTGTTCCACGGGCACACCGCAAGGCAATCGTCGCAACCATAGATGCGGTTGCCGATGGCTTTGCGAAATTCGTGCGGGATAGGTCCCTTGCTTTCGATGGTGAGGTAGGAAATGCAGCGCCTTGCATCGAGCTTGTAGGGCGCGGGAAACGCCGATGTCGGGCAGATATCGAGGCAGGCCTGGCATGAGCCGCAATGATCGGCATCGGCCGCGTCACGCGGCAGATCGAGCGTGGTGAAAATCGCGCCGAGAAACAGCCACGAGCCGAACTCGCGCGATACCAGGTTGGTATGCTTGCCCTGCCAGCCCAGTCCCGCCGCCTGCGCCAGTGGTTTTTCCATGACCGCGGCGGTATCGACGAACACCTTGACCTCGCAGCCTGATGTCGCGACCAGCCATCGTGCCAGCGTCTTTAGCCGCTTCTTGATCAAATCGTGATAGTCATCGCCCTGAGCATAAACCGAGATTGCGCCCAGGCCGCGACTTTCTAGGATGGTGAGCGGACTTTCGTCGGACCCGTAGTTGAGGCCAAGCATGATCACCGAACGCACGGCAGGCCACAGCCCGCGCGGATCGGCGCGGCGTTCCGGATTGGCGGCCAGCCAATCCATCTCGCCATGCGCGCCACTGTCGAGAAAGGCGCGGAAATGCCCGGCCGCATCCGCGATGGCGTCCGGACTGGTAACGCCGACGCAATCGAATCCAAGCGCGCGCGCTTCGCTCGCGAGCGCGTCCTTCAGGTCGGCAGCGGAGAGCTTTGAGAGTGCGTTCAGAAGTCGAGGTCCACGTAGGTGCGCGACGCCGGCACGCCCGCCAGCCATTCGCTCAGCAGCGGACGGAACGACGGGCGGGATTTCACCCGCGCGTACCACGCCTTTGCTGCGTCGTCCTCTATCCATGGCACGTCGCCCAGGTAATCGATCGCCGAAAGGTGCGCCGCGGCGGCGAGGTCCGCGTAAGTCAGCCGGTCGCCGGCGAGATAATTCCGCGTCCGCGCCAGCCAGCCGATATAGGCGAGATGATAGCGCACATTTGCCTTCGCCGCGCGGATCACATCCGCCGCCGGCGCGCCGCCGCCGTTATCCTCGCTCATGAAGCGCTTGTAGATGCGCTCGGTGACCAGCGGATCGGAGGCCTCCTCGAAAAATTTCTCGTTGAACCACGCCAGCAACCGCCGCACCTCGATGCGCTCGGCCATCGCGGTCGGCAATAGCCGCCGTTCGCCCATCTCCGCGCCATGAGTTTCGTCGAGATATTCGGCGATGATGCCGGCGCCGGGAATCGGCGGCTGGCCCTCGGTGATCAGCACCGGCGTGGTGGCCGCGGGATTGAGCGCCAGAAACGCCTCGCGCCGCTCCCAGACCCGCTCCTCCACCAGCCGTAGATCGAGCCCGTGCTCACCCAGCGCCAGGCGGATGAAGCGCGACTGCGGGCAGAACGGGTGATGAAACAGCGTGAACATGAAATCCTTGACAGCTTTGCGGCCTTAAGAAGGCCTTTTAGACCCCGGCGCCGGGCGCGCCGCGGGAGCGCGCCAAACTACCGAAGCACGCGAACGAGGCAAGGCGCATTTGATATTTTTCACATTGCGGCGGGCAGGCGAATAGGCGAGAACGACCCGGCTTTTTCGGCCGATATCGATCAGAATGGACCAATGTGATGATGTCTGATGCATTGCGGGCGGTGATTCTCGGCATCGTCGAGGGGGTCACGGAATTCTTGCCGGTGTCCTCGACAGGTCATTTGCTGCTGGCGGAACGATTCTTCGATCTCGGCGAGGGCAGTTTCTGGAAGAGTTTTGCGATCCTGATTCAGCTCGGCGCGATTCTAGCGATCGTAGCGCTCTATTTTGGCAGATTGTGGCGGATCGCGCTGGGCATGTTCAGCGATCCCTACGCGCGGCGGTTTGTGATCGGCGTGCTGGTGGCGTTCTTGCCGGCTGCGGTGATCGGCGCCGCGGCCGGCGGCTACATCAAGGCATTCTTGTTCAATCCATGGGTGGTGTGTTTTTCGCTGATCGTCGGCGGCGCCATCCTGCTGTGGGTAGACCAGCTCGACCTCAAGCCGCACGAACACGATGCCACGGCATTTCCGTTGCCGATGTATCTCGGGATCGGGTTCGCGCAGTGCCTGGCGATGATCCCCGGCGTGTCGCGGTCCGGCGCCAGCATCGTCGCGGCGATGCTGCTCGGAGCCGACAAGCGCGCGGCAGCGGAATTTTCCTTCTTCCTGGCGATTCCGACCATGGTCGGCGCGTTCGCCTACGACTTTTACAAGAACCGCGCCGACATGACGACCGATCATTTGGGCATCATCGCGATCGGCTTTGTGGTGTCGTTCATTACGGCGATGATCGTGGTGAAGACGTTTTTAACCTACGTCACGCGCCACGGCTTCACGCTGTTTGCGTGGTGGCGCGTGATCGTCGGTACGTTCGGCCTGATGGCGCTGGCGATGGGACGGTAGTTTCTCTACCTCGTCGCAATGACGGTGGCATCGTGCCCCGTGCGGAGCATCAAGCTCCCTTATGCTGAAACTGTCCGGTCCTGCGGAAGCGCCATAGATATTGCGGCGCAATGGCTTCCAGCGAATCCGGCGCGATTCCCAGTCCTTTCAGCGTGAGCTCGGCGGCTTTCGCCGCAGGCGATACCACATTGTCTGATTGCAGCAGCACCACCTGGTCCGGCGTCAGTTTCAACGGCCCCGGCGCGAACTGCAGCAACAACGCTTGAAGTTTTGCCAGCCCGAACGGCAGCGAAACCAGCATGCGCCGGCGCCCGGTGATTCTGAGAATGATTTCCATGATCTCGCGCATGGTCAGCACTTCCGGGCCACCGAGTTCATAGATCGCGCCCTGCTTCGTCTTGCCGTCAACGGCGCCGGCGACCGCAGTCGCGACGTCGCTGACATAAACCGGCTGCAATTTTGTCACCCCGCCGCCGATCAGCGGCAGCACCGGCGAGATTTGCGCCAGCGCCGCAAAGCGGTTGGTGAATTGATCCTCAGGGCCGAACACCACCGAAGGCCGCAGGATGGTGGCCGTCGGCGCGGCCGCCAGCACCGCCTTTTCGCCCGCGGCCTTGGCGCGGGCATAATCGGAAGGCGAATTCTCGTCGGCGCCGATCGCCGAAACATGCACCATCCGCGCGCCGATTGCGCTCGCCGCCCTTGCCACCGCGCCGGCGCCCTGGCCTTGCACCGCCTCGAAGGTCTGCGCACCGCTCTCGGCCAGAATGCCGACCAGGTTGATGGCGAAATGGGAATCGCGCATCGCAGCCTCGACGGAGGCCGGGTAGCGCAGATTGGCCTGCACGGCATGGACCTGGCCGACCTTGCCACCCGGCTGCAAATGGCCTGCGAGTTCCGGCCGCCGCACCGCGACCCGGATACGGTAATCGCGTTTGCAGAGCGCGCGGACCACGTGTCGCCCCAGAAAACCCGATCCTCCGAAAACCGTGACCAGAGTGTCCAGATTCGATGCCATGAGGTCTATTTCCTGGGGTCAAATTCGAGAGGCCGCGGGCCTGGTCAGCGGTTCCGCGATACGCCATCAGGTCCGCGCTGTATAGTATATTTGGCTTGCGGCGCGGCAATTTGACAAGCGCGCGACCGGTCCGTAGTAACCGGCCCGAGCCCAGGTGGTGGAATTGGTAGACGCGCTGGCTTCAGGTGCCAGTGGCTTAACGGCCGTGAAGGTTCGAGTCCTTTCCTGGGCACCACGCTCGCCCGAACCCGTAATCCAGCTTCAATCCGATGCTCTGATGCGTACCAGCAGCTTCATCGCCTGCTCGGCGCGATGGATCGGCTCGAGGCTGCGATAGGTACGCGCGAGCAAGAGCGCGCCTTCGAGTTGGCTGAGCACCATGGTCGCGGCCAGTTCCGCATCGCCCGCCGACATGCCGAAGCGGAAGAGCCCGCGTTTGATCTCAAGCTCCCATTTCTGGAACGCGTTGCGGGTTGCGGCGCCAAGCACCTCGGATTGCGCCGCGGTTTCCAGCGCGGTGGTCGCGATCGGACAACCTTCCTTGTAGCCGGACTTCTCCAGATCCGAGGCCATGCCGCGCGCAACCCGGGTGAGGAATATCTCGGCATTCGCCGAGGTCTCAGCGGCATGCGCGATAGCCTGGCGCACCGCTTCGCCGGCGAGGGTCAGCGCGGCCTCGCCGATTTCCTCCTTGCCTTTGGGAAAATGGAAATAGAGTGAGCCGCGCGGAGAGCCGCCAGCGGCCAGAATGTCGTGCAGCGCCGTGCCGTGGTAGCCCTGCTGGCGAAACAGTTTCGCCGCCGCCGCCAGTGTTTTCCCTTTGGAATCAGAAGCTTTTGCCATGCTGAAAAATATCAGTTGCAAATCAGTATGTCGACCTTCATAATATGTAGGATGACATATATACTAAGTATAATTGCAGCAATTTCGCTCTTCTCGGCTCCGTGCTCCGCGCAGAAGTCTCAACTACCCCTCAGCACCCAGGAAACAGCCATGACCAGCCTCACCGAAGAACAAGCCCGCGCCGCCATCGCGCCCTGGTACAGCCTGTTCAATGTCGCTAGCCGGGGCGATGTCAGAGCCATCCAGGAGCAGGTCCTGACGGCAGACTACGAATCCTGCGCCGGCTATTTGCCGGGGGAATGCTGGGGCCGCGAGACCTCGATCAAGGTGGTCTCGAACTTTGCCAACACCATTCCCGACATGAAATTCGACATCAAGGAAGTGCTGGTCGCGGGCGACCGCGTGATCGTGCGCGGCGAGGTGACCGGCACGCCTGCAGGCGAACTGTTCGGCGTGCCGCACACCGGCAAGAGCTTCAGGATCATGGCCGTCGATATCCAGACCATCAAGGAAGGCAAGATCGCCCGGACGTACCATATGGAAAACTGGCTCAGCGCCATCGGCCAGCTTCGTGCCAAGTAATCGGCGCCAAGTAATCGCGCGCGGTCGACAGTCCTGAGACCGAGGTTGATCGCCAGGTTCCCGAATTCTGTAGCTATTGGGTACGAAACCGCTTCAACTATATCGAGAGTCAATTTGTTTCCCGCGCTGGATGGGCGCAGCCATCGAACCAATTGGCAGCCGGAAGCCATGACTGACTGGACCATCGCCAACATTCCACCCCAGGCGGGCAAGCTCGCCGTAGTCACCGGCGCGACCGGCGGCCTTGGCTATCAGACCGCGATGCGGCTCGCGCAGGCTGGAGCGGAGGTAGTCCTGACCGGCCGCAACGAAGCCAAAGGGCGCGAAGCGGTCACGAAAATCCGCAACCAGTTCCCTGATGCCAACATCAGTTTCGAAGCGCTCGACCTGGCAAATCTTGCCTCCGTAGCCGGTTTCGTCCGAGACTTCGCCACCGCGCACCCGTCGTTCGATTTGCTCATCAACAACGCGGGTGTCATGGCTCTGCCGACGCGGCAGACCACGGCCGACGGTTTCGAAATGCAGTTCGGAACCAATTATCTCGGTCACTACGCGCTGACGGCACAATTGCTTCCGTTGCTGCGCCGTGCTCACCAGCCGCGGGTGGTCAGTCTCAGCAGCATCGCGCATCGGACCGGGTTCATTCAGTTCAACGATCTGCAAGGCGAGCGATTTTATTCGCCTTGGAAGGCATACAATCAGTCGAAACTGGCGATGCTGATGTTCGCGCTGGAACTGCAGCGCCGGAGCGACGCAGCGGGCTGGAATCTGATGAGCAACGCTTCGCATCCGGGATGGGCCCGTACCGACCTGTTCGCAAACGGGCCCGGCTTCGGATTGATATCGTTCGCCAGCCAGTTTGCGGCGCCGCTGTTCAGTCAGTCCGCTGAAAGTGGAGCACTGCCAACGTTGTACGCCGCGACCTCTCCGCAAGCCGAAGGTGGCGGATATTACGGTCCCAATGGCCTTTATGAGTTAAGGGGCCCGCCGGCTCCGGCCCGGATCATGCCGCAAGCCAGGGACAAGGCTGCCGCAGCTAAGCTCTGGGATGTGTCACAACAACTGACGGGCGTATCGCTTGAATGAGCGGCTGCGACTTAATTGTCGCGCCGATCTACGGCGTCGCGCCGAAAGCTCACCTTGTCTTCCCCTTCGCGCCGCCGTCGGCGAGCTTGGCCCGGATGCGCATGTCGCCAGCGATCTTTTCGACGTCGAACGCGCCTGTTTTCCGCACGAGATCGCTGAGCTTCCTATGGCCATAAGAACGCACGTCGAAATCCGAGAACAGGTTTGAGATCTGTCCACCGACTTCTCCGAGCATCACCCACCCATCCTCGCTCTCGATTTGTGAAATTGCCTTTTCCAGAATCGGAATCGCCGCGGCCCGCGGCTGCAACGATTTTGATTTCGGGGGCGTATCCGCGCCGGAAGTTACAGCTTCCGGAAGCAGGTTCTCGGTGTAGATGAAGCGGCGGCACGCCTGCCGGAAGCTCTCCGGTGTTTTCTGCGCACCGAAACCGTAGACATCGGCGCCCTGTTCGCGCAGGCGCGAGGCGAGCCGCGTGAAATCGCTGTCGGAAGACACGAGGCAAAAGCCGTCGAATCGTCCACTGTGCAGCAGATCCATCGCGTCGATGACCAGCGCAATGTCGGCGGCGTTCTTGCCTTTGGTGTAGGAAAACTGCTGATAGGGGTCGATGGCGTGCTTTTGTAGGATGTCGGACCATGATCTGAGCTGCTGGCCGGAGAAATCCCCGTAGATTCGGCGAACGCTGGCCTCGCCGAACTTCGCCACTTCCTCGAAAAGGCCGCCCGCGATTTGCGGCGAGGTATTGTCGGCATCGATGAGCACCGCAAAACGCGGCAATCGTTCTTGTTCGCCTTTCATACGGCACCTTCGGTTGTGGCGGCGGTCATTGCATACTGCCGCATCCTGCTGAATCCTGAAAATGCGCGTTGAAAATACGACACGGAATATCTCCAGTGCTCAGGATTGGTAAGACCTGTTTTCTTTCAGTAGCTTATCAGATAAAATCAGGCGGCCTTGAGATTCATGGCCGATGATCGATCGCGGAAGCAGGCGGGGCTGGGGTGCGCGCCCCTCGTTTGTTGAGTATTTCAACGTTAGTTTAGCGGCATCGATTCGACGAGGTTCGTAAACGCCATGACCGTACGCCTGCATCGCGGCGATCTGCCCGATCTTACCCGCTATACCGATTCGGTGGCGATCGACACCGAGACCATGGGGCTGCATCCACATCGCGACCGGCTCTGCGTGGTGCAGATGTCGAACGGCGACGGCAGCGCCGATATTGTACAGATCCCGAAGGATCATGCCGGGGCGCCGAACCTGAAGGCCTTGCTGACCAATCCGCAGATCATGAAAATCTTTCATTTCGCGCGGTTCGATCTCGCCGCGCTCTACAATGCGTTCGGTGTGATGCCGCAGCCGGTGTATTGCACCAAGATCGCCTCGCGGCTTTCCCGCACCTATACCGATCGCCATGGCCTGAAGGATCTGGTGCGCGAGGTGCTCAACATCGATCTGTCGAAGCAGCAGCAGTCTAGCGATTGGGGCTCGCAAACCTTGAGCGAGGCGCAACTGGCCTATGCGGCGTCGGACGTGCTGCATCTGCATGCCTTGCGCGAACGCCTCGATGCCATGCTCGCACGCGAGGGCCGATCCGCGCTGGCGCAAGCCTGTTTCGAATTCCTGCCGACGCGGGCCAGGCTCGATCTCTTGGGCTGGGATACCGAGGACATTTTTGCGCATTCTTGAACGACGGCGCTTTGCCGCGGTTGCCGCCCCGTTTCGGTCACACTCGTAACGCGACGTCCGGGGTGAATAGTCCGGGAATTCCGGCTAGAATGCCGGTGATCGGAAGCGCATTGGAACAGCAGTGAATTCAGTTCAGAATCCAGCCTACCAAGCCGGAATGGAGGCGCGCTTTGCCATTGCTGCGCGCCACAGCCGGATGGTGCGCCTGCTCCGCATCGCGGTCCCGGCGGCTGTGCTCATGGCGATGGCGGCCATCATCGCTGTGTCGATCTTCAATCCGTTCCGGCTGTTGCTGCCCAAGCTGCCGCTCGACGTCGGCAACCTCGTCGTCTCCGGCACCAAGATCACGATGGAATCGCCGCATCTGTCCGGCTACACGCCCGATCGGCGGCCATACGAACTCTGGGCCAACACCGCGACCCAGGACCTGACCGATCCGGATCATCTCGATCTCAAGACGTTACGGGCAAAGTTCTTGATGGAAGATCGGACCACCGTGACGCTGGACGCGCGCAACGGGTTGTTCGATACCAAGGAGCAGTTGCTGGAGCTGCGCAAGGATATCCTGTTGCAATCCTCGACAGGCTACGAAGCACGATTGACGCGGGCACTTGTCGACATGGGCAAGGGCACGGTGACTTCGGATGAGCATGTCGACGTCAAATTGCTGAACGGAACGCTTACCGCCGACAAGCTCAGGATTACCGGGGGCGGAGAGGTCGTGAGGTTCGAAGGCAACGTCGTGATGAATCTGGATCACCTATCCTCCGGCGAGGCGTCGGAGCAGCAACCTGAGAATGCGACCGCCGAATCGGCGGAGCCCGCCCAGCCCGCGAGGACGCAGTCTGTCTCGGGCAAGTCCGCCAACTCGAAATGATTTTCAGGATGATGTTTTCCCCGCCCAGCATCGGGATCCGTCGGATCGCCTCCTGTGCCTGCGCGGCCGCCCTGGCGCTCGCGGTGATCGGGGGCAAGGCCGCTGCGCAAAGCACGATGCAAGGGGTGCCCAATGCGATGCAGGGCTTTTCGCAAAACCGCGACCAGCCGATCCAGATCGAAGCCGCTTCGCTTGAAATGCGCGACAAGAAAAAGGAGGCGACGTTCGCCGGTAATGTGAAGGTAGTGCAGGGCGACACCACCATGACCTCGAAGACGCTGGTGGTGTTCTACGATTCGACGCCCGCGCCTGCCGCGGCGGCGGCCAATTCGAAATCCGCAAAATCGGCGCCGATCCAGTCCGCAACGCCCGGTCCCGGCGGCAGTTCGTCGATCCGCCGGCTGGAGGCGAGAGGCGGCGTGGTCGTGACGCAGAAAGATCAGGTGGTGACCGGGGAGACCGCGGTGTTCGAGACCAAGACCAACCTGATCACCATGCTTGGCGGCGTGGTCTTGACCCAGGGCAAGAATGTGCTGCGCGGCGACCGGCTGATGGTAGACATGACGACCGGTGTGTCGAGGGTGGAATCCGGCTCGGGCCGCGTGCAGGGCCTGTTTCAATCGTCCGGCCAGGGCGGGCCGACAATACCCGGCATGCCGTCGCCAGCCGCCCCGTCGGGCTCAGGCAGCTCAAATAAACCAAAATAATATCAATTACTTGTTTGCAGCGCTTGAGCCGCGAGGTTGAAGCCTGCGGCGCAAGCCTGTATCTACGGGCGCGGCCAACGGCGCGATCCATCCCTCGAATGGAGGGTGTCGCTGGGCAAGGGACATCCGTTCATTCATGTTGCGCGGGCGAATCGAATCGCGGACATCCGTTCATTCATGTTGCGCGGGCGAATCGAATCGCCGCGGCGGGTCGCGAAATCACCGTGAAAGGCTTAAGCGAAGCAGGGATGGTGGATTTACTCGGCATGTTCCGTCGACGTCCGGCGAAACGCAGCGCGCCAGGATTTGCGCGCACGCGCGCGGATATCACCGCGCTTGGCGATGCCATCGGCGAGATGCTGACCAGCCCGGTGCGCGACGCCCCTCCGATTGCCCGCGATGCGCCGCCGCCGAAACCGCATGCGCCTCGCACAGAAAGAGCGCGCCCTCGTGCCAAGACCAATGGCGGGGGTGCTCCGCAGCTGGCGCCGCGGAGGGGCTATCTGGCTGTGCATAGCGTGGAAAAGAGTTTCGGCACCCGACAGGTCGTGCGCGGCGTCAGCATCTATGTCCGACGCGGCGAAGCCGTGGGTTTGCTGGGTCCGAACGGCGCCGGCAAGACCACTGTATTTTACATGATCACCGGCCTGATCAAGGCGGATCGCGGCGCCATCGAACTCGATGGCCACGACGTCACCAGGCTGCCGATGTATCAGCGCGCCCGATTAGGCATAGGTTATCTGCCACAGGAGGCTTCGATCTTTCGTGGCCTCACGGTGGAGCAGAATATCCGCGCCGTGCTGGAGGTGGTCGAACCCTCGAAGAAGAAGCGCGAGGCCGAACTCAATGCCCTGCTTGAGGAATTCAACATCGCGCGGCTGCGGAAGACGCCGTCGATTGCGTTGTCGGGCGGCGAGCGGCGCCGGGTCGAGATCGCCCGCGCCCTTGCTACTCGCCCCAACTACATGCTGCTCGACGAACCGTTCGCCGGCATTGATCCGATCGCGGTCGGGGACATTCAGGATCTGGTCCGCCACCTCACCAATCGCGGCATCGGCGTGCTGATTACCGACCACAACGTCCGGGAAACCCTGGGACTGACCGACCGCGCCTATATCGTCTATGCCGGCGAGATCCTGACGGAAGGCAATCCGGACGAGATCGTCAACAATCCCGATGTACGGCGCCTTTACCTTGGTGAGGAATTCCGCCTCTAGCGGTTTTTTCTTGTGCGTCAAGCCGTGTACATCGGCTTTGGACTGGTTTAAGCAAGAATCGGACCAACTTTAGAAAATCGGTTCTTGCCTCCATGGCGCTGACGCAGAGATTAGAGTTCCGCCAGTCGCAGTCGCTGGTGATGACGCCGCAGCTGATGCAGGCGATCAAGCTGCTGCAGCTGTCTAATCTCGACCTTTCGGCCTTCGTCGAGGAGGAACTGGAGCGAAATCCGCTGCTCGAGCGTGCCAGCGACGGCGCCGAGCCGCCGGTTGCGGGTGAACCCTCCCCGGAGCAGGCCGAGTTTTCCGACCACGAGGACGGCGTTTCCAGCGATGGCGACGGTGCTGCCGCCGAGCATTCCGACATGACCAACGGCGCCGGCGACGGTTTCGAGCCGGCCCATGAGGAGTGGTTGAATCGAGAGCTCGGCAGCCGCAGCGAGATTGAGCAGACCCTCGATACCGGCCTGGACAACGTCTTCACCGAAGAGCCCGCCGAAGCCGCGGCGCGGAACGCCCAGGATGCGGCGCCGACTGCGTACACCGAATGGGGCGGCGGCGCCTCCAACGACGAGGCCTACAATCTTGAAGCCTTCGTCGCCGCCGAGGTCACATTGGGCAACCACCTTGCCGAGCAGCTGGCGGTGGCCTTCACCGCGCCGGCGCAGCGCATGATCGGTCAATACCTGATCGATCTGATCGACGAGGCCGGTTACCTGCCGCCGGATCTGGGGCAGGCCGCCGAGCGGCTAGGGGCGTCGCAACAGGACGTCGAAGCGGTTCTTGCGACGCTGCAAAAATTCGATCCACCCGGGGTGTGCGCGCGAAACCTGAGCGAGTGCCTCGCGATCCAGCTGCGCGAGCTCAATCGCTACGACCCTGCGATGCAGGCGCTGGTCGAACACCTCGATCTTCTGGCCAAGCGCGACATCGCGTCCTTAAGAAAATTCTGCGGTGTCGATGACGAGGACATCACCGACATGATCGGCGAAATTCGCCGTCTCGATCCGAAGCCCGGTTTGAAATTCGGCTCGGCGAAGATGCAGACCATGGTGCCGGATGTCTATGTGCGGCCCGGGCCCGACGGCGGCTGGCATGTCGAGCTCAACAGCGACACGCTGCCGCGCGTGCTGGTCAATCAGACCTATTATACCGAGCTGTCGAAGACGATCCGCAAGGACGGCGACAAATCCTATTTCACCGATTGTCTGCAGAACGCGACCTGGCTGGTGCGTGCGCTCGATCAGCGCGCCCGCACCATCCTCAAAGTCGCAACCGAGATCGTGCGCCAGCAGGACGGCTTCTTCACCCACGGCGTCGCCCACCTGCGGCCGCTCAATCTCAAGGCGGTGGCGGACGCGATCCAGATGCATGAATCGACGGTGTCGCGGGTCACTGCCAACAAATACATGGCGACCAATCGCGGCAGTTTCGAATTGAAGTATTTCTTCACCGCCTCGATCGCCTCCGCCTCCGGCGGCGAAGCCCATTCGGCGGAGGCTGTCCGTCACCACATCAAGCAGCTGATCGATGCCGAGGATCCTGCGGTGATCCTGTCCGACGACACCATCGTGGAACGGTTGCGCGAATCCGGCATCGATATCGCCCGCCGCACCGTCGCGAAGTATCGCGAAGCGATGCGAATCCCGTCTTCGGTACAGCGCCGCCGCGACAAGCAAAGCATGCTCGGTAATGCGCTTTCGGCGCCCGTCGCATCTTCCGATCGCTCCCGCTACACTCAGCCGGCTTGATTGCATCCCGGCTAAATCGGATAGTGTCGGTTCCGCACTGGAGTCCCAAAATCCGAACTTCTCCATACCTCGCAGCACCAGTCCAATCGAGGCATCAAAATGACTCTCCGGATCTCGGGAAAAAGCATCAGCGTTGGCGAGGCCCTGCGCGGGCGCGTCAGCGAGCGCACCGAGGAAGTCCTGCGCAAGTATTTCGATGGCAATTATTCCGGCCACATCACGCTGAGCAAGGACGGTTTCGGTTTCCGCACCGACTGCGCACTGCATCTGGATTCCGGAATTACACTCGAGGCCGATTCGAATGCGGCCGATGCCTATGCCAGCGCCGACCAGGCCTTGCTGATGATCGAAAAGCGCCTGCGCCGCTACAAAAGCCGCCTCAAGGACCGTTCGGCGCGCAAGGCGCACGCGGCTTCTGCGGCGCTTGCCGGGATGAATGCCCCCGCGCTCGACGCGCCGAGCTACGTCATCGAGGCGCAGCGGCTTTCGGTCAGCGAAGCCGTGATGGAGCTCGATCTGACCGGCGCCGCCTGCATCGTGTTCCAGCACGGCGGTAGCGGACGGGTGAACATCATTTATCGGCGGGCCGACGGCAATGTGGGTTGGATCGATCCCCCTGTGGTTACTAACCAGGGGAGTTAGACGCCAATCGGCATTGACGCCCAAGGGGACCCTCCCTATGGTCCGCCGCCCTCGAGGGGAGGGCTGGAAACGATGTCGCGGGAGTTGGCACCGGTCTTGCGTTGGAGTAGAAGCCCCCCAATTAGGACGCGGGTTCAAGTCGGCCTCCCGCCCCACCTTCTTGACGCCGCCCCGCTAGAGCCTATTTCGCAACCTGACGGTTAAATTCACCTCGGAACGCCCCATGACGATTACCGATCTGGTCGCACCCGAGGCGGTTCTCCCTGCTTTGAAGGTCAACAGCAAGAAGCAGGCGCTGCAGGAGCTGGCGGCGCGGGCAGCCAGCCTTACCGGTCAGAATGAACGCGCGATTTTCGAGGTGCTGCTGCAACGGGAGAAGCTCGGCACCACCGCGGTCGGCTATGGCGTCGCCATCCCGCACGGCAAGCTTCCGAAACTGGAAAAGCTGTTTGGGCTGTTTGCGCGTCTCGAACGCCCGATCGATTTCGAGGCGATGGACGGCCAGCCGGTTGATCTGGTGTTCCTGCTGCTGGCGCCGGAAGGCGCGGGCGCCGATCACCTGAAGGCGCTGGCCCGCATCGCACGGCTGTTGCGCGACCAGGACGTCGCCAAGAAGCTGCGCGCCTCGCGCGATGCGCAGGCCATCTATTCGGTGCTGGCGCTGCCGCCCGCGAGCGCGGCGTAAAATCCCAAAGCCCTCACCGCCGGACACACGGGTCCACCTCGCGCAGACCACGTCTGCGCTATCGGCAATTCACGATTTGATTTCTGGAAAAATGCTTCCTGCGAAGATCGATGGATACGCGGGGTCAAGCCCGCGTATGACGTCACCATTCGCGATTGCCAGTGACGGCAGCAATCACCGCGTCCGCTACATCGTCCATCGCACCGTTCAGTGAACGCTGACGGCCTGCAACTCGTTGCTCCAGGCGTTCGCAATCGCCGCTTCCCGGCTATCGGTCAGCATGATCGGCGTGCCGTCGGCAGCGTGCAGCGCAAACAGCTTCAATCCCGGTGCGATCGCAGGTGCTTGGGGGAACAAGCCCGGCACGTCCTCGGAACGGATCTGCTTCACATAGGCGA
>WNFO01012601.1_pt1 | contig 16659 bp, 17 predicted proteins | sample 5400251 | NCBI WGS metagenome assembly WNFO01 (sample SAMN13153354, study PRJNA577476) | soil metagenome | isolation source: 100 cm saprolite under Madrone tree | place: USA:California | collected 2016-06-14 | reverse complement strand
GTTCGCCTGGCTGGGCAACTTCCGGCGGCTGACTGTGCGCTACGACCGTTCGCTGACGGTCTATCGCGGTTTCTTTCATATCGCTTGCTTCATGATCACCTTACGGAGGGTTTTGAAATAGCTTCTAGAACAAATTCCAGAGGAACTGATTGTAGACCTCGTGGTGGAACTGGACCTCGGGCGCCTTGACCACGGTTCCTAGAGAGCGCGGGCAACGGTCGGCTGCAGCGCGCTTCAGCTCAGCGTAGCGCGCCTTGACGTCGGCGCCAAAAAGCGTCGTGGTCCATTCAGCTTTCTCGAAATTCTCGAGAGCCGTATAAATGTTGTCCGGCAGATAGCGCTGGGCGGAGCGCAGATTCTTGATCTTAGCCGTGTCGCCATCGAGCCCGGTCTTGAAGATGGAATACATCACCATGTAGGGGTTGGCGTCGGGAGCGACGGCGCGCACTTCGGTGCGCATGCTGCGCTCGTTGCCGATAGGGATTCGCACCATGGCGCCCCGGTTGACGGGTGAAGCATTAAGCTGGTTTGGCGCTTCGAAGTGGGGATCGAGGCGGCGGTACGCGTTCACACTGGAATTAATCAGCAGGCAAATATCATTGCCGTGGCTGAGGATGCGGTCCACAAATTCCCATCCCAACTTGCTAAGTTTCTCTTCGCCCTTGGGATCCCAAAAGAGATTGAGAGGGAGCGACTTCTGGGTGGTCCTTTTCATTCTGGAAGCCCATGGAGCGCTGCACTTCCGCAGTGGTGTCAATGAAAGTGCGCAGTGGATCGCCGGGAAGCGAATGATAGTAGCCGCCGGTGTTAACGTACTCGAACTTGGCGGTTTCGTGATAGCGGCGTTCGGCGTTTGTCCCGTTAAAGAGAAAGCCTTCAATCTCATTGGCAGCGTTGAGTGTGTAGCCTTTCTTCTCGTACAGACCATCAGCGTATGCTTTCAGAACTCCGCGAATATCGGCAGAGTACGGCGAACCATCCTTATCAATGACGTGGCCGAAGACGAGAACTTTGCCGGAGCCAAAGACGTCGGCAGGCGCCCAATAGAATGCGCCCCAGTCCATGCCGAGCCGGAGGTCGCTCTCGCGCTGCGCCGTAAAACCGCGGATGGATGACCCATCGAAGGTCAGATTGTCCCAGCTCTTGATGAGAAACTTCTTGTCATAGTCGAGCATGTGCAAACGGCCTTCGAGGTCGCTGAAGAGGACCGTGACTGCCTTGATGCGCTTCTCATCGGTCAGATACTTGATGCGCTCTTCCTGGATTTTGTGAGGGGCGACGCGGTTTTTGCGCTGCTCTTTGGCCTTCAGATTGAGCTGTTCGAGCTCGTCATAGGATAACGACAGACGGAGAGCGGGATTTCACCGGGGCGCGAGAAAGTGCGCCCCGATGGCTGGACGAAAAGACGGGTTAGCGGCCCGAGGCGTAACTCGCGCCAGTTGCCGTCGTGCCGGGAATGGTGATGGTGCTATCCATGCGCACGAGCATGCCGGTTTTCGCTGGCAAATCCACTTCCTTGCCCTTGCGTGCCACGACATAGACCGCACTGCCGGCAAGGCCGAGCCCGAAACCGCGGGCAGCATGGCTGAAGATTGCGCCGATCAGCGTGCCGCCGCCGCTGCCGATGGTTCCGGCAACAACATCGCCTTTAATGTCGTGTTTTTGTTCGACGACCTGGCCTTCCGTTATCTTCACGTCTTTCCGCTGACGGCTATCGCCGTCATTTGTTGTCGGCTTCTGGATGGCGAGCAAACTCATCTGAACGGGGATGAGGCGGCTGTCAATTTCGATCGAGCGGAAAGAAAGGTTTAGATAAGCCTCGCCACGGAACAGGGAAAAACGGCGCGCTTTGTTGATTGTGGTGACGACGCCGCGGACGCGCGTGCCTGCGGGAAGCAGAAGCTGATCACCGATTGCGACGGGTTCGGTGACGATGGCCATGATGGGGTCGCCATCCTTCGCCGCGCCGGTGCTGATATCCGTGAGCAGTTGCAGACGAATCTGAGTTCCCTGCAAAAGCTGGCGCGGCTCGGCAAAAACGGCGGGAGCGGCGAGAGAAACCGCGAGTACAGCAACCAACACAACACGAACTGCTTTCATCGAGAAGTCCTCCTGCCTGCACGGTGCGTGCAGGTTGGCCCCGTAACGTGGGGTGTGCCGCTGGCGCTAGCGGGCCCTGCGCCGCTGCGGGCGGCAACAAGGAGCACGGGGAGGAAAATCCGTCCACGACTAGAGTACTCGAATTTGCGCAAGCGTCCACAGAAAATTACTGGTGTTTCTAAACTGTGAAGCAGGTCGTGCCGGCAAAGAAATGGATTTTATTCCGGCAAGCTCGGAAAATTTGGAGCGGCTTTGTTCGCGTTCGCGGCGCTGTGTTAGAATTTTTGTCTGCAGTTGCGCGGCCAGATGCTTGGAATTGGGGCGCGACTGCCGGAGCGTGGAACTTCGGGCTCTGTGCAACGAGGTCCCGCGAACCCCGCCAGGCCCGGAAGGGAGCAACGGTACCGGGAATGCCTCGGGTGCCGCAGATCACCCGAGGTTCCTCGCATCGAGAAAGTTTTCAGTCCTCAGTTGTCAGCCATCAGTAAAAAGATACAATGCGCAGCGAGTTCGACTGAAGACTGAGAACTGAAAACTGACGACTATACCTATGACCTACCAAGTCATCGCACGAAAATATCGTCCACAAACATTTCGGGATCTTGTCGGACAAGAACACGTGACGGAAACACTCGCGAACGCGATCAAGAACAATCGCGTGGCGCACGCGTACATTTTTTCCGGCGCGCGCGGCGTGGGGAAAACTACGGCGGCGCGAATTCTGGCGAAGGCGCTGAACTGCGTGAAAGGGCCGACGCCGGATCCTTGCGGCGAGTGCGATTCGTGCAAGGAGATTGCGGCGGGAACTTCGCTGGATGTGATTGAAATTGACGCAGCGTCGAATCGCGGCATTGATCAGATTCGCGAATTGCGGGACATGGTGCGGTACGCGCCCGCGGCAGCGCGCAGCAAAGTGGTGATCCTCGACGAAACGCACATGCTGACGGACGAGGCGTCGAATGCGCTGCTGAAGACTTTGGAAGAACCGCCCGAACGCGTGATTTTCGTGATGGCCACGACGCAGCCGGAAGATTTGGTGGACACGATTCGTTCGCGTTCGCAGCATTTTCATTTTCGCGCGCTGACATTCAACGAAATCGCGGGACGCATTGAGGAAATCGCGCGCAAGGAAGATTTGAAGATTGAAGCAGGCGCGGTGAGCGTCATCGCGCGGATGGCGGAAGGAAGTTTGCGCGACGCCCTTTCGTTTCTGGAGCAGGCGCGCGCGTACTGCGGCGACACGATTGCGGATAAAGCGGCGCGGGAACTTTTTGGCGTCGTCCCGGAAGATGCGCTGAATGAATTGGTCGAAGCGATCGCGGCCGGTTCGGCGGAACGCGCACTTGGCCTGGTTCACACGTTTCAGAAAGAAGGGCGCAACCTGCAGCATTTTTGCCGTGAAGCCGTGCGGCACATTCGCAATCTGCTGATTGCGCGGGTGAGCGGCGCGGATTCGGATTTGATTGCCGCAACGCCGGATCAACGCCCTGCGATTGCAAAGGCTGCGGCGCTTTTCAGCGAAGAAGATCTGACGCGATTTTTCCAAATTCTGTTGCAGACAGATGATGACTTGCGGCGTAAGCCCGACCCTCGCGTGCATCTGGAAATGGGTTTGTTGCGTTTGATCAACGCAGGGCGATTGGCTCCGCTCGAAGAACTGCTTGCGGAATTGCGCGGCGGTTCGGCAAGCGGAATTTACAATGCAGCGGCGCGGAGCGCCGTTTCAGCTGCGCCGGCGATTCCCGCAAAGCGCGAAATGGCCAGTGCGGCAGCAGTAGGAGCGTCTTCGACCACGTCACGCGAGACTGTTCCGCCGAAGCGCGAATTTATTTCACCACGCGAATCTGTTACAGCGCCAGAGCCGGTGCGTGAAATTCCAAGTGAGCCGGTCAAGAATGCCGAAAAAGAAATTGCAAAAGTTGCCGCAGAAGGCTTGAGCGAAGCACAGGTGCTGGAAATTCGCGCGGCGATTCAGGCGCAAGAGAAATTTTTGGGCGAACTTGTCGAGCACGGACATCGCTGGGAACTCGACGGCGCGGAATTGCGAATTTATTTTGCTACGGAAAAGCGTCCGTTCGCGGAAATGATCGAAGGGCGCGAGACGATCGAGAGGGTGCGTATCGCTTCGAGCAAAGTACTAGGGCGTGCGGTTCGTGTGTGTGCTAGGATTGAAAATGTCGCGGGAAATGTTGCGCCGCAGGCAGGGGACACGCAAGCGTTACGAGCGCAATTTGAACGCGACCCGATGGTCAAATCCATGCTGCAACGCTTCGGAGGAAAAATTTCCGAAGTGAAGCGGCCTGTGAATTAAAGACTGCAGGGGTGAACAACCATGGAAGTCGGCGCTCTCCAGCAGATGCTCACGCGATTGCGGCAAGTGCAGGAAGACTTGCAGCGGCAAGTGAACCAGGTTGCGGTCGAAGCTTCGGCCGGCGGCGGCATGGTCACCGTGAAGATGAACGGGCAGAAGCAAGTGCTGGAAGTGAAGATCGAGCCCGCAGTTTTTGCGGACAAAGACCAGGAAATGCTGCAGGACCTGGTGCGCGCCGCAGTAAATGAAGCTTCCCGCCGCGTGGACGAAGAACTCGCGAATCAAATGAAAAGCCTTGCCGGAAATATTCCCGGCGTTCCCGGATTGAAAATCCCGGGGTTGTTTTAGTTTCCTCCTTACTAATTCTTAGCTTCCGCCTTCGACACATCAACTGATTGTGTTTGAGTGTTTTCATCCTGTCGCGGATTGATTGTCAGTGAATCAAGAATGCTTTCGAGTTTTTGTAGGACGGCCTGGTTGTTCACCTTTTTGAGGCCGTCCATGGACCCGTAGCCTGCGGTGGCGATGCCGTAGCCGATTTCGTAGCAGGATTCTTCCGAATAGCCATGCCAGTAAGTTCCGGAGTATTGGTGCATGCTCGCGGCTGCGCTTTCTTTTCTTCCGTGGAATTCGATGCCGTCAATCTTGCGAGCGAGCCATGGAGTCCCATCACCTTCGGCGGAGACGAATTCAGCGCATTGCGCTTCGGTGACGTTCGGGAAAACGCTGACGGTGAAGAATGCGTTTACAAAATCGGTGCCGGGATGCGCACTGCGCGGAACTTCAATTGTTGCGAGGCGCATCCCACCGGGTGATGAAAATTCCATGCGAATTTTGCCAAGGTAGCCGAGGCCGCGATCCATATCCGGTAAATCGCCTTCGTGCAGGTCATAGTTCTTTGGGAAATCGAAGGAAACGCCGTATACGTCGTCAGTGAATTGACGCGAGGTTTCGTGCTTCTGCTGACGCTTCTCGATGGTGAGTTGCCGTCCCGAAAGTACATGCGAGGCGGGCCGAACCTCCGCGTTGCCAAGGGCCGCGACTTTGGCTGCGGAGGTTTTTGCTTTGGGAAACGTTGCGTCGCTTGACTGGACGGGAGCGCGGCGCGAGCAGCCCGCAGTTGCGATCATGATGGCGGCCAGGTAGAGCAGCACTAGGAGGACGCCATATTTGAGTTCCTTCTTATCGAGTTCCTGTTTCCAATCGAGTTTTGGCCGAGGCATAAATGACTCCTTGCTTCCATGCGGAGAAGGAGCAGTGCCGAGGCCATTTTCTAACTGATTGAAAAGACGAAGGATGATTTCAGGGGCCACGTGGCCAATCGTGTGTGAGCCAGCGCGCTCTGTGTCTGGGTTGTGACAGATTCCGGAGCTGTTGAGGCTCCCTACACCCACACCCCGGTTGTTTTGCGCAAGAGTGCGGAAACTATACAAGACAAGGAGGTTAAGCTGTCACTCCTTGCAAGAGAGTGCGACAAGAGTGCGCAAGCCCTTGAAAGAGAGAGCGAGCAAATCCAGCTACACTTTCACTTGAAATCAGTATACCGGATTCGTTAGCTAACTTCAGGGGAAATACGCTCGATTTGGGCGCCGGCGAGGACCTCAATCGGGGAACCTTCGGCGATATATGCTGAATCCGGAGGGCGGGACAATATCTCGGCCAGATCCTGTCCATAGAGTGCAGTGGCGTCGCCCTCAAAACGTGCTTCGGAAGCTACCTGCACGCTCCAAGGGACGTGGGTGACGTGATATTCGAGCGTGCGGCCGGACTTCTGGCGAGAATATCCCCAATAATGCTCGGTAATGTATTGCTCAAGACTGTTTTCCGCCGGCAGTTTCGAGGCTACCTCGGAGCGAGCGAAGAGACGCGACCAATTGCCTCGATGCCTCCAGGAGTATTCGACTTCCCTCTTATCTCCAGTGGAGACGACCCTGTGTTTCGTGGGAAGCGACACATAGTTTTCGCCGTAGACCAAACGCGCGGTGAGGGCGATCGCCGGCTTCGGCACAATCTCCTTGATGAAGACGACGCCGCGGCGAAGTTTGCCTCCGACCGCGCGATGAACGTAGAAGCGGAGATTTATTTCTTCGAAATCACGGTGAAACGGGACGGAGAGCTTTCCCCAGAGTTTGGTTTTGCAAAAGCGGAAACCAACGAGGCTAATATAGGTCTTTCCCTCAAAGGAGCCGAGCGTAGTTCCTTGCGGAACAAATGGCTGGAGCAGCGAACGATGAACTACGTAGTTCAATAAAACGAGATCGCACCATTCCGCGGTGAGGAAGATATTTTTGCTATCCGTCATAGGCGATGTTTTTCGCAATTAGTTTAGCCGCGAGACGGATTGCGCGCTGCGGCGGTTTGCGCGTGGATGCGGGGTGTGCTACACACAATACATGCCTGATTTCGCAGCTCCTGTCGAACGCCTCATCGATGAACTAAAGCATCTCCCCGGGATTGGCCAGAAAACCGCACAGCGGCTGGCGTTTCATCTCCTGCGCGCGGCGCCGGAAGACGCGCTTGGACTGGCCGACGCGATTCGCGATGCAAAAGAGAAGATTCGCGAGTGCTCCGTGTGCAGCAACATCACGGACGCGGATCCTTGTCTTTACTGCACCGGCGCGAATCGCAACAAGCACCTGATCTGTGTGGTCGAGGAAGCGCACAACATTCTGGCGATTGAAAAGACACGGACGTTCAGCGGCATGTATCACGTTTTGGGCGGGTCGTTGTCGCCGCTGCAGGGTCGCGGGCCGGAGCAGTTGAAAATTAAGTCGCTGATCGAACGGCTGAAGGGCGCCAGCGTTGAAGAAATTATCATTGCGACGAATCCCACTGCGGAAGGTGAAGCGACGGCGGTTTATCTTTCGAAGCTGCTGAAACCGCTGGGCGTTCGCGTGACGCGTATCGGCGTCGGAATTCCGGTCGGCGCGGACCTCGAATACGCGGATGAAGTGACCATGCTCAAGGCGCTTGAGGGACGGCGGGATTTGTAGTTGAGAACCAAGCCCGCTTGGATGGCTGTCTAGCAAGGGCCGTCTCGGAAGACGGCCCCTACAACTACATGGCCCATCTGTGCTGGTAGTTTTTGTGAAATTTTCACAGACTGCCCTACTAGATAATTTGCGCAATCGGGTATAAAGTCCGAAGTCTACGAAGAATGTCCCCGCGCTGTGACCCCTCGCTAAGGGCGTGGGTTACCCCTCGCTAAAAAGCGCTCGGGGTAAAAAGGAGTTGCGCTATGGCCGGTTTGGCGCACTACATGAGCCAGTACGATCACGAGCATCATTCAGGCTGGAACAAGCTGTTGCATGCGATTGGTATCCCGCTGATCTTCGCAGGAATAGTTCTCCTAGTGCTGAGGCACTGGAGCTGGGGTACTGGAAGTTTTCTGGGAGGCTGGGCACTACTGTTTTTAGGTCATCGCATCGAGGGCAACAATCCGGCGTTCTTCCAAGGTCCAATTTATCTCCTAGTTGGGCCCATCTGGGTAGCGAAAGAAGCATGGTCGTTCCTATTCCCCGGGGCTGCCAATGACGGGCCGAAAGAAGAGAAGCGAACAGCCTCGTAAGGCAAAGAAAAGATTAAGGATATTAGGCACGGCGGCAACCCCCCATGGACGAATTTGGCAACGGTATTGCCGATGATTCCCCTGAGATGGTGTCAGAGGGCATGACCAACGCAAGCACGGAACTACGCAAGCGGCGTAGTACGCGCATCGTGCAAGCTGTGCCGCTCGTGGTGACGGGTGTGGACGCGCTCGGGCGCCCGTTCATGGAGCGCACGTCCAGCCTGATCATCAACTGCCACGGCGCCCGCTACCAATCGAAACACTACGTTCTGAAGAACATGTGGGTGAAGCTGGAGATTCCGCACCCGGAATCCGGCCAGGCACCGCGCACGGTGCGGGGACGCGTGGCGTGGATTCAGCGCCCGAGAACGGTGCGGCAGCTTTTCCAGGTTGCGCTGGAACTTGAGATTCCTGGCAACGTGTGGGGGATCGCATTTCCGCCGGAAGACTGGTTTGGGTTCGACCCTGACGCCGAACAGCACCGCACCGTAAATCTGACTTTGGAGCCGACGCCGGCTGATTCCTCTGCGGCGCTGAATAGCGAACAGGGCATGCCGCCGATTGAAACGGAATTACCGCCCCCTGCAGTAGGGACGGACAACGTGCGCGTCTTCCCTGCCCCGACTAGCGCGACGGATGCGTCCCTGCAGCTCGCGAGGCAAATGACGCGACTCGTGGCGGAAGCGAAACAGCAGATTCATTCGACAGCTCACGAAGTCGTGTCGCAGGTGGTTGCCGCCGAACAGCGGATCGCGTTCGAACAGTGGGAACAGAAGTTTGCTGCGGCTCGGGCGGAAGTTTCGAATGAGGCGGATCGTGCCGTCGAGCGAATTCAGAAGGAAATTGACGAGCGCACGCAGACCGCGCACGCGGCTGCAGCCGAGGGACTGAAAAACGATTTGCCGGGATGGGTTGCGCCGCAGCTCGAGCGCGTAACGCAGGAATTGACCGGGCGGATCGCGGACGCTGGAACGGCGCAGGTGCGCGGCTTGCGGAGCGCGTGGAATCAGCAGCGCGCGCAATCGAAGAAGTGGCGCGGCAAAAAGAAGAAAGCACCGGCGCAAACCGAGAGAGTCTTGGCGTGGAAGTGGGACAGGCGCGCGAACAATTGCATGCCACCGTTGCGGAAGCGAAATCGGCGCTGGAACAGCACGTGGCAGAGCACGTTGGCGGCGCACAGGCACGGCTCCAGGGCACTGCCGACGACGTTGTCAATTCTGCTCAAGAGCGCATCGCGGCAAACCTGCAGGAACATTCCAACCGGCTCCTGGCCCAGGTACACGAAAACCTCGCGAGCGAAGCAGCGCGGCATGTGACCGGCTTTCAGGAAGCGGCGGGGAGGGCTTCGGGCGAAGTGGAACAGCGGCTGCAACAATTGCGCGAGGCGGCCCAGGGTGAAGCGGGACAGTTAGACGCCGCGATTGGGCGTGCTAACACGACCATCGAAAATCTGGATCAATTCCTGCCGCGCGTGGCGAGTTTGCAGCAGCAGGCGCTGAACGAATTCCAAAATCAGCTCGATGACGTGCTCTCACTGCATCGCAATGAACTGCACCGCCGCAGTGAGTCGCTCTATGAAGAGTTGAGCACGCGCATGAATCTTTCCTTCGCGGCCGCGGGGCAGGACGCGCTGGCGCGCTTCGACGAGCAAGTGCGAACCGTCATTGAACCGCACATAAATGCGACCAACGAGGCAGTGCACCGGCTTGCAGGCGGGCGTTCGCTGCTCGATGCGGCCCTGACGCTGCAGCAGGACCGCATTCGAAACACGGCGGACGAGGCATTTGCGGAATCGCTTGGGAGATTCCGCGAGAATCTTGGCGGAGTAGAGCAACTGCTTCATGAATCGGTGCAGAAAATCACCGCGCAACATTTAACCGAACTGGAAGGACGCGCGGGCGACGTGCGGCACCAGACTGTGGACGAAATGCACAAGTCCGCGGAATGGTACGAAAAGAAAGTGCAGATGCAGATTTCTGGCCTGACCGAACGCGCGGTGGAACACGCCGGCAACCAGCTTCGCGAAAAAGCGGGAGAGGTTTCCGCAGTTTTTGCAAGCGAACTGGATCATTCGAGCCGCAGCTTTGTGCAGCATACGCAAACGCAGATGGAAGAAGTGGTGCGCGATGCGTTTGACCGGGCACGGGCCCTCTTTGCCGAGGCTGCGGACACGACTTCCGCCGCGTTCACCGATGAAATTCAGCGGCACGGCCGCGAAGAGCTGCAAGGCTTCAGCGAAGTCGTGCACGACACTGCTTCCGCTTCGTTTGCGCAACTTCAGGCGAAGCGTGCGGAAATCGTGCAACAAACAAACGCCGAGCAGGAAGAATTCTTGCAACGTTTTCGCGGCGCACTTTCCGGCGCGCTGGAAACCGGCATCAGCGAGACGCGGGAAAAAGTGCAAGCGGGTTTCGCACCGCTGCTCGACTCCTGGAAACAGGCGACCGAAACGCATCAGGAGGAAATGCGAAAGAATTACGCGCTCCTGAGCGATCAGGCCGCGGAGCACTACCGCGGTCGCCTCGAGAACGTTTCGAATTCCTGGATGGTGGCGACTGTAACGACTTTGGACAAGCAGGCACGCGACATGATGGCCAACATTGCGGTTGAGGCCGAAGGCAAGATGCGCGAGACGTGCTCGCAAGTTTTCGAGAGCCTGGGCGACACTTTGAAGGAACGTTTGCGGCAGCTTGCGGATAATCCGTCGAAGGCGAAAGACGCGCACGCTTAGGTCAGCAGCGGCGCTTCCTGCACGGCAAACCGAATCCCGTTATAATTGAATATCCATGGCCAACCGAGCCTATTTGCGCGTATGGACGCGCGATTTTTCCGAAGCCACGATGATTGCGGAGTTTGCGCGCTTTCTGACGACGGCGCCGCTCGCCGAGTCGCGGCAGTATTTTGACGAACTCGTCGTGCAGCCAATCGATCCCACGGAACCTCCAGCGGCCGAGTGGGACGTCCATGACGGAACGTATGGCGCGCCGGAGGCTGCGGCGCTCGCTGCGCAGCATTTGAATGCCGACACTGCGTATATTGTTTACGCAAAGTGGGATCTGTGGACCTTCGACACCGACACGCTGAAGTGGAAGCGTGGGCCGCAACCGCTCGTTCTCATTTGCAACGGGCCTGAATATGACGGCGGCGTGGCGGTTAGCGAGGGGCATTTTGTTGCCGACCTCGGTTTCGAACACTTGTTCACCGGGCACGGGGGCATTCTCGCGCCGGCCGCCGCTTCGAATCCGTTTGACGGCTCCGACCATCCCATCGAGAAGACCTTTCGCAGCTGGATGAGCGTGGAGGCAAATCGCAAGGAATATGCCGGAAGGACGCGCGAGAACATCCAACATTTAATGAATTGGGTGGAGGCGGTTTCGCGGGCGTTGCCGGTTGACCGGAGCGAGTTGTGGAGCGAAGGGGAGGAAAACTTTGAGGCGCGCCTCGACGCGATTCTGGCTCTGCGGTAGTGCGACAGTCGTCTCGCTGGCTGTTGTAATGAGCCTAGCGGCTCATCTCCAATCTGAGAAACAAGTTTCACCAAAGCGTGCGAATGAACTTTCTTTGGGTGGACTTCAGCCGGGACGGGATACGTTGAAGGCGGCAAGAAGATCCTACAGGCACTTAGATTCGCAGCCTAACGACAATGCTGCCTTTGTTCTGCGTAACCCTTGCTATAGAAACGATCTCTTCCTGGAGGCAGACTCAACTGGACATATTAGAACGCTTCGCTTGGCAGATAACGGCTCTATGGCGATTGTTGACTGCTATACGGAAGGTCCAAAACGCCCCCCGTTGTTGGCCACAGGTAGGGGACTTTCCACTTTTGATTCTGCGTCCAAAGTGATCGCGCTATATGGCAACCCCGACTCGCGGAGTCCTAGCACGAAGAACGGTCAACCGCTAGAATTGCTGTACTACGCCTTTGACTGGGCGGGTCCGGACGTGCCGCAGGTCATGGAAGTGGTCTGCACGGCTCCCAAAGACGGTAGTAGCGGGCGCGTTGTGGAAATTACCCTGGCGGCAGGCAGCCTCTAATGAAAATTTCTCCTTTGCAATGCGTAGATGCTCACGAGTGGGAAGTTCTGCCGTCCTGTAGTAAGGGAAGGCGCGCCAATCCCCCTTGCACAAGTTATTCGTCGAAGGTGGCGGGAATGCTCCTTGTCGCCGCGGCGCTGGTGGTGGGTGCGGGCTGCGATTCGTCCCAGACGCAATCGTCCACGGCGCAAACCGCGGCAAAGCCGGCGGAGCCTGCTGTTCCCGACGACGTGCAATCGGCTGCAGACGCTTTCCTGGGAAAAGAGACGACCGTGTTAACGTTCGGCGACCTGGCTAAAACGGGAACGCGGCAAATGCTGGCGGCAAACGTGGTGCCGAAAACGCCGAAGAATAGTCTGCCGGGAACGATTGTGACGCGCGCCGTGCTCGCGGAAGAATCGAAGGGAAACTGGCACGAACTGGTGCGTTGCGACGAACACTTGAAAAACGAAAAGGGCTACCTAGGCGGCTCTCCCATCGAGCCCGTCGCCGGCTGGCGCGTGCAGTTTGAGCAAAATGCGATCGAAGGCTTCCATTTATATTTGACGCCGGTGAAGGGTACGGATGATCCGCACGTGTTGCCGCTAGCGGTGCGCTGGAATCCGGCGGTGAAACGTTATCAAACGCTTGACCGCAATTACGAACATTTTGTGCCTGAGGCCGCTTCGCTCGGCCCGGCGAGGTCTCATTTCTAATGAGTGCTCCGGCTAAAACTGAAAAGCCGAAGAAAGATCTGAGCGGGCTGATGCCGTATTTGGGCCGCTACCGCAGCCGAATTGTTATTGGCCTGTTCAGCGTTGTGCTCATGGCCCTGCTCGGCAATGTGATTCCGCTCGCGACCGGCGTTATCACGGACACACTACGCGGGGATCCGGTTCCTTTCCAGCACGCAACCAACGCGACGCAACCAGAGTCTCATCCACTCACCTCGCCAGCGTTAAGCGGCTTAATTCCCTACTATGCGCCTAGCAGCCGGTACACGCTGGGAATCTACTGTCTGCTAATCGTCACGGTTGTGATTCTAAAAGGCTTGCTCTCTTTCGGCGCACGATGGGTTTTGATTGGCGTATCGCGCGACATTGAGTTCGACATTCGGAACGGCTTGCTGAAGCGCCTGCTCCTGCTCGAGCCGGAATTTTACGTTCGCAATCGCACCGGCGAGTTGATGTCCCGCGCGACGAATGATTTGAACGCCGTACGCATGGTGCTCGGCCCGGGCATCATGTACAGCGCCACAACGATCGTGACCATGATTCTCGCCATCGCAGTCATGATCACGCTTTCTCCGACGCTGACGATTTGGGTGCTGCTGCCTGCGCCGATTGTGGCTGTCGCGGTTTGGTTCTTCGGCAAAACGATTCACGACCTTTATGAAAAAATTCAGGCCGCGCTCGCTACGTTGACCGCGAAGGTACAAGAGAATCTCTCCGGCGTGCGCATCATTCGCGCTTACGCGCAGGAAGAAGCGGAAACCCGCGGGTTCGATGAGCCAAACCGCGAATACGTCTCCCGCAACATAAAGTTGATCCGCACGTGGAGCATGTTCATGCCGTCGCTGTCGGCGATGATCGGCACAACTTTCCTGATTGTGCTCTGGCAAGGCGGACATCAACTCTTGCGCGGGCAAATTTCTCTTGGCGCGCTGATTGCTTTCAACGGCTACCTCGCGCAACTCGTCTGGCCGATGATCGCACTCGGATGGGTTACGAACATTTTTCAGCGCGGCGCGGCGTCCATGGGCCGCCTGAATTACATTTTGACGGCACAGCCGGGTATTGACGATCGCGGATCAACAATTTCCGCCGCAGTCATGCCGAAAGGCGAGATCGAATTTCGGGATTTGACGTTCGCGTATCCCACAACCCTTGCCGGAAATTCCGCGAATGGCAAAGGCTCCGCAAACGGAAATGGCAAGCATGCCGTTTTGCGCGACATTAGTTTGAGCGTGCCAGCCGGCTCAACGCTCGCGATTGTCGGACCGACGGGCAGCGGGAAGACCACTCTTGCCGCGCTCGTCGCGCGCCTCTGGGAAGCTCCCGACGGAACGGTACTTCTTGACGGGAAGCCGCTTCGCGAATGGCCACTCACTACGTTGCGCCGCGCCATTGGCTACGTTCCGCAGGACACCTACCTCTTTGGCGAAACAGTCGGCGGCAACATCGCGTTCGGTCTTTCGGAAATTGACGACGCACGGGTTCGCGAAGCGGCAGAAATCGCGAACCTCGACGGAGATGTGCAAGGCTTCACCGAAAAATACGAAACGATGGTGGGCGAGCGAGGCATCACGCTTTCCGGCGGACAGAAGCAGCGCACTGCCATTGCTCGCGCCGTGGCGCGCGATCCACGTATTTTGATTCTCGACGATTCCCTTTCCAGCGTGGACACGCAGACGGAAGAGCGTATCCTGCAACGTCTTCGCGGCGTGATGGACGGCCGCACGACGATTTTGATTTCTCACCGAACTTCTACTGTGAAGGATGCGGACCAGATTGTTGTCCTCGTGGATGGCGGCATCGCGGAATGCGGCACGCACGACGAACTGCTGTCGCGCGGCGGTTACTACGCGGATCTTTATCAGAAGCAGCTTTTGGAAGAAGAGCTCGAACGCGCATGAGCAACATTCACGAAGAAGAGGCACTCGGCAAAGCGTACGACTCGCGCTTAATGCGGCGGCTTTTGGCTTACATGAAGCCCTATCGCTGGAGCGTCGCGCTCGCGCTGGGCATGGTTGCGATTGTCACGCCTCTTGAACTCGCTCCGCCCTGGTTTTTCCAGCGTGCGATTGACAAGTATTTCGTGCCTGCGGCGAACAAAACCATCGCGGAAACTGCCGCGTGGCATGGAATCGGCTGGCTTAGCCTGATTTTTCTGGTCGTGCTTGCGGCAGACTTTCTCGCACAATATCTGCAAATTCGCATCATGCAGCGCGTCGGCCAGAACACCATGTACGACATGCGCAAAGGAATTTTTGCGCACCTGCAGCGTTTGCCGATGAGCTATTTCGACCGCAATCCGGTGGGACGTCTCGTGACACGGGTGACGACGGATGTTGACGCTCTGAACGATCTATTCGCCGCGGGCGTCGTCACGATGATCAACGACTTTTTCCTACTCGTGGTGCTGGCCATCTTGTTGTTGGCGATTGATTGGCGGCTCGGTCTCGATACGTTGGCGATCCTTCCGGGCATCCTCATCGTCACAATGATTTTTCGCAACTATGTCCGAGACGCGAATCGCCGCATTCGCACGGCCATTGCGCGCATCAACGCGTTCCTGCAGGAATACATCGCCGGCATGAGCGTCGTGCAGCTCTTCAATCGCGAACAAAAGGCGATGCAGGAATTTGAAAAACGCAATCGCGACAACATGCTGGCCTGGCGGGACGCGATTCTTGCCTACGCACTCTTTTATCCGGCAGTGGAATTCTTGAGTTTCGCCACCATCGCGCTCATCTTCTGGGCGGGCGGTGTTCGTATCTTGCACGACGGCCTCACGCTTGGCGTGCTCACGGCATTTACCATGTGGGCGCAGCGGTTCTTTCGCCCGATTCAGGACCTCAGCGAGAAATTCAACATTCTGCAGTCGGCGATGGCGGCGAGCGAACGCATCTTCAAATTGCTTGATGAACCTGTGACGATCCAGTCCTCGCAGCAAGCGGTGCACCTCGAAAACCCGCGCGGCGAGATCGAATTTCGGAATGTGTGGTTCAGTTACAAGCTGAGCAGCGAACCGGGAGACGATGACTGGGTTCTGCGCGATGTGTCCTTCCGCATGTCGCCCGGGCAAACGTTCGCCATCGTTGGCCACACCGGCGCGGGGAAAACCACGCTCATTTCGTTGCTGCTTCGCTTCTATGATGTTCAAAAAGGGCAGATTCTGCTGGATGGAAAAGACATCCGCGCGCTCAACTTGCAGGATTTGCGGCGTCATTTTGGAATTGTGCTGCAGGATCCATTCCTCTTCACGGGCACGATCGAAACCAACATTCGCCTGGGCACACCCGGAATCGAACGCAAAGACGTCGAGCACGCGCTGCATGAAGTCGGCCTAGCGGAGTTCATTCATTCACTGACCGACGGAGCGGACACCGTCGTCAACGAGCGGGGCTCGACGCTTTCCGTTGGCCAGCGCCAGCTCATCAACTTCGCGCGCGCTCTTGCGCACAATCCGCGCTTCCTGATTCTGGACGAAGCTACGTCCAGCGTGGACACGAAAACCGAATTGCTGATTCGCGAGGCGCTCGACCGGCTGCTTACCGGCCGCACGGCGCTCGTCATCGCGCACCGCCTCAGCACGATCCAACACGCCGACCGCATCCTCGTCTTCCACAAAGGCAAGCTGCGCGAACAGGGTGATCATCAGGAGCTTCTTGCAGAGCGCGGAATTTACTATCGGCTCTACCAGCTTCAATACAAGGAGCAGGAGCTGCACCTTCCCGCAAACGCTGGTGACGCCGCTTCCCTTTCCGCTCTGCCATCTCCGCAGCCGGCAAGCGACTAAACTTTCTTCTTTTCTATGCCGCCAACAAAAATTCTGCTTTCCGCGGGCGAAGCGAGCGGAGACATGTATGCCGCGCGCCTTGCCGCCGAGCTGAAGAAGCGAGCGGACGTGGAAATTTTCGGCATGGGCGGAGCGCAAATGCGCG
>WNFO01001982.1_pt1 | contig 16662 bp, 13 predicted proteins | sample 5400251 | NCBI WGS metagenome assembly WNFO01 (sample SAMN13153354, study PRJNA577476) | soil metagenome | isolation source: 100 cm saprolite under Madrone tree | place: USA:California | collected 2016-06-14 | reverse complement strand
TTGACGAGGATCTGGCGGAGGCGCTGAAAAAATCCTGCCCGTTGCTGTGCGAAGACAGCGTGGCGCATAGCGCGGAACATTCGTTGGAAGTGCAGCTGCCGTTTCTTCAGGTGCTGGCGCCGGACTTCACGTTTGTTCCCGTTGCTCTGGGAACGGTGCAATTTGAATCGCTTGTGAGTGTGGGAGAAGCGCTCAGGCGCGTGCTCCGGGCTTCGAAAGAAAACGTGCTGCTTTTGACGACCTCGGACTTGAATCACTACGAAGATGACGCCACGACGCGCGTCAAGGACCGCAAGGCTATCGACCAATTGCTGGCGCTGAATTCGCGCGGACTCTACGACACTTGCCGTAACGAGGAAATTTCCATGTGCGGGCTGGGGCCGGCGGTGGCGATGATCACGGCGCTGAACGCGCTGGGTGTGAAAAAAACGGAATTGGTGAAATACGCGACGTCCGCGGATGTGTCCGGCGATAGCAGCACGGTGGTGGGCTACGCGGGGATGATTTTTTCCTGACCGTTGAGAATCGCAATTTTCCGCCACGAATAGAAAAACGGCTCCGCAATATGGAGCCGTTTTTTTTTTTGGCAATCGTTTCCGGTTCGATTAGTGCGGACGGCCGGAAGAGGGGTGCGAAGACGTCGATGGAGAAGGGGAGGACGAGGATCGTCCTGAACTGCTGCCGCTCGAAGAGGCAGAGCCACCCCAACTGCTGCCTCTGCCGCTGCTGGCACTAGAACTTCCGCGTTCGCCGCCAGAGTAGCGCGGTGCGGGCGGCGGGACAGTATTACGCGGTGGCGGAGACGAAGCGCTACGAGTCGCCGGAGGAGCGACGGTAGCTCGCGGCGGTGTAACTCCAGCTGCGGCTGTGGTCGAACTAGCGGCGGCCGTCCCTACCCGAACATGTTCGAGTGGAGTTTCCTTTTCGTTCAAGGAAGACCTAGCGGCGACGGAATTTGTATTGACGAAACGGTGTTCGGCCGGATCGTAGGCGATGGAAGAATCCTTTCCGAGTGAAGCGGCTCTAATTCCGGATTTGCTTTCAACCACTGTCCTGGACACGCGAGCCGGCGGCCCAGTGGCCACCAGGCTGCCGCTGAGGCCTTCGCGTGGAGGCGACTTTAAAGTTTCCCATTTTTGTCCGTGCTCGACCGGCAGAATCTGCGCGCTGACGCCCTTGGTTCCCACGTTCGAGAAAACGCCGCGTTCCAAATTCAGGGGAGTCTTTCCTTTTTCATCGAGCGGATGCATAGGCACGATGCCGCTCTTGCCGCCTTGGTGAACGAAAACAGCCGTCACCGGACGATAGATGAGGCGGGGAGGATGAATGACCTTGGGGTGTCGGGTCACGGGGCCGAAGCCGTACCCAGGGTATCCGTAAAGAAGCGGCGGGGAATAAAACCAGCCGCCGCAAGAAGAGTCGAAGAGCCATCCTCCATAGTGATAGGGGGCCCAGCCCCACGGTTGATAGCTAACCCAAGTGGGGCCGAAAAAAGGATCCGAAACCCATTGGCCATCTGTGAAAGGGGACCAGCCAAACCCCACACCGAACGGCCTCCAACCGTATCCATAAGCGCCGCAATTGGAAAAGGCGCCATAGGTATACAGGTCGGCGAATCCAGGAGCGTAATACGAGGAACCGGTATATTGCAGCGCCGCGGTCGTTGCAGTGGAAACACCTTCGGTACGGCCGGAAACCCAGCGATCGAAGTCGTCTTCCTCTGGAAGGCGGCCCACGCTCAGGGAAGAATCGTCGCCCGCTTTCATCGAAAGGGACTGGCCCTTCTCGAGCCGCGTGGAGTTCTTATTGTGCAAAACGGAAACGCGGCCCTGATAGGTTTCGACGGTGCTGCCATCGTCGTAATTATCCACTCGGAAGGTGCTTCGGTGGTCGGCTTCGACAGTGAAGTCGCCGCCAGTGACGCTAAAGTAGTCGCCACCCGCAGGATTCACATAGAAAGAAGCGCTACCCTGCCGGAGAACGAGACGCGTTGTCCGCGCAGAATCATGGAGGGAAAGGTCATAGAACTCCAACACGGTGTTTTCGTTCAGGAAAGCAACGGCGCCGTTCTCAAATTCCACTTCCGCGCGGCCTTTGTCGGTGGCAAGAACATATCCTTGGCGAATCGGCAGATTCAGCGCAGCGGTCTCCCAGGTTGCGTTGGAGTTCGCGAGAGGGTCGCCGTGCGTTTCTCGGGCGAATCGGACGTCGCCCTGAACGAGGCTCAGGCGGATGATGCGGACATGGCTGGAATCCGCCACAGCGGGATGCGCGCCGGCGAAGAGAGAAATCAACAGAAAGATCAAGATGGAAGGAAGCAGTTTGCGGAAAGTCATAATTCATCCCCTTACGGGGCGCGACCCTGATCTTTAGACGGTTAGGAGACCGGGCAGGTTACGCGCGACGTGCCCTAAAGCTATCGTCTCGCCGGGGAACGGTGGCGTCAAGGGCGGCCTGCGCCGCAGTTGACCGCGAAGTGATAAGATTTTCGTCCGGACAAGGCCATGACACGAATCGCATCACGCGTTTCACAATTAAATGGCGAAGGCGCGCTGACGGTCTATTCGCGCGCCAAGGAACTTGAGCGGCAAGGTCGTTCGATCATTCATCTGGAACTTGGCGAACCGGATTTTCATCCGGCGGCACCGGTTGTGGATGCGTTGCGCGATGCCGTTGCCGCAGGACGCGACCGGTACTGCTCCACGCGCGGCGTGCCGGCACTGTGCGAAGCGATTGCCGACTACTTGAAGCGCACGCGCAATGTACATACGACGGCAGAACAAGTTCTGGTGGCGCCGGGTTGCAAGATGGCGCTGTCGCTGGCGATGATGGCGCTGATCGAACCCGGCGACGAGGTGCTTTTCCCTGATCCGAGTTTTCCGATTTATCCGTCGTTCACGCGCGGGTTGGGCGCGAAGGCGGTGCCCTATGGGCTCGAAGAGAAAGACAAGTTCCAGCCTGATGTGGAGGAGATCGCGCGAAAGATCACGCCGCGCACGACCATGTTGGTCTTCAATTCGCCGAATAATCCTACGGGAACGGTCTACAGCGACGTGGTTCTGGAGAAACTCGCCGCGCTCGCCGCGAAGCACGACCTGTGGGTCCTTGCTGATGAGATCTACGCGCGCATTCTGTTCAGCGGAGAATACAAGTCCATCTGGTCGCTTCCCGGGATGGCGGAGCGCACTGTTATCATTGATGGCTTCTCGAAAAGTTTTGCGATGACTGGCTGGCGGCTGGGTTACGCGGTGGCGCCCGTCGAAGTGATCGACGCCATGGACCTGCTGGTGCTGAACACTTTTACGTGCGCGGCGGAGTTTACGCAAGTGGCGGCCATCGAAGCGCTGCGCGATTCCACGAACGCCGTGGATACGATGGTGGCGGAGTACCGCAAACGGCGCGACCAATTTGTCGCCGGGCTCAACCAAATCCCCGGATTTCGCTGCCAGGCGCCGGACGGCGCGTTTTATGCTTGGGTGAATATTGAAGAGACTGCGCTTTCCGCCGAAGAGGTGCAGAAGCTTTTGCTGGAAAAGGCGGGCGTGGCAGGAATCGCTGGGGTGGCGTTTGGTCCGGGCGGCAAGAACTATCTACGCTTCTCGCTCGTCAGTGCAAGAAAGCTACTCGAGGAAGCGCTAGAACGCATGCAGCGCGTATCGATGTACTGGCGCGCTGCGGTTTCGCGCTGATTTGAGAATATTTATGGTTATGGAGTAATCCACCGGAAGATGGAGAAGAAAAATGAGCACTCCGGCGAAAGCGAAGCACGTCGCTTGGAAAAATGTCGAGCGCGAGCAACTGAATCCGCTCATCGGCCGCGAAATGATAGTCAGCGATAAGATTATGCTGGCGCGGGTGTTGCTGAAAAAAGGCGCGCATGTGCCGCTGCATCACCATCACAACGAGCAGGTGACGTACATCCTCGAAGGCGCGCTGAAATTTGCCATCGATGGCAAGGAGATCGTCGTCCACTCCGGCGAAGTGCTGTGCATCCCTCCACATATGCCCCACGAAGCCTGGGCGCTGGAAGATACTGTGGACCTCGATGTCTTTGATCCACCGCGCGAAGACTGGCTCAACAAGACCGATGACTATTTGAGGCACGGCCGTTAGAGCCCGGGCAGCAACCGGACCCAGTTGATCCTTGCTGGCAGCGCGTCCGCAGGCGGCCCGACTTTCTTGCCTATTCGTTTTATACCGGCAGTGCGCCGTTTTTCTCTTTTAGTTTCTTTCCGCGAAAGAGCATGGACAAAGGGCCATGGTGTTGTTTACCGTAGCTACGTGGCTGAATCCGAGCGTGGGGTCGGCCCTCTGAGGGGAGCATCATGAAGAGGCTATTGCTAGCGGCATTGCTGCTTGGGAGCGTGAGCGTTGCGCAGGCACAGGTAAACGCGCCCATTTCGCAGATCGATAGGGGGAACGCGGCGCAGGATTTCTCGGCGACGTCCGCTGCAAGGTGGACACTACTCAGTGACCTCGCCGCGGCCGACACGATTTCCGTTGCGGCGGCGGCCAAACCGACGAACACGTTCGCTGCTCCTACTGTCGCCACAGCACTAGCCTTGCCTTACGAGAGTGCCGAGCCAGGTTCGCCGTCACCCCAACCGAAGTTTCTCTACGGTGGTCGCGATGACTACCGCTGGGAGCTGGGTCTCGCTGTAAGCTGGTTGCGCTTCCGATCCTCGGTCTTCAACGCCAGCGCGGTCGGCATCAGTACTTCCGTGGTTTATTACACAAACGAATGGTTCGGAGTCGAGGGGGATATCACCGCCGCATTTGCTCCAACGATTCTGGCCAACGAGCACGTGAAGATTGCAACCTACGGCGCCGGCCCGAAGATCGCCTGGCGTCAGAGAAAATGGGAACCCTGGCTGCACGGAATTTTTGGCGGCGCTCACGAGCAACCGCAGATCGCCGACCAAAGCCGCAACTCCTACGAGATTAAAGCCGGCGGCGGAGCGGATTATCGCTGGAACCCGCGGCTGTCATTTCGCCTGGAAGCTAACTACGTGCGCACAGGTTTTTTTCACAGTTCGCAGAACAACTTCCAGCTTGCAGGCGGAGTCGTTTTCCACTTCTAGGTTGGGCTTGTCAGGCCCCGCCCGTCGAGAGATCTTTTTTTGTGACCCGGAGGAAACCGCCTTCGCGTTGCCACAGCTTTGAAATTTTCATGCCGCGCAGAAGCCTTCATAAGGATTAGCGCAGGACAGTGCCGTAGAAGACGTTTCGCCCGCGGCGCAAGTCTCTTCCATAGGAGAGAGCGACGGTCAGACTTCCCAGAACGCGGATCTTGCACTGTGCGCCGGCATCCCAGAGCCAATACTGCGAACCAAACAGTCCGGAGGAATCGGCCACCGCGCCGCTATCGAGAAATGGGCCGAGCTTCACAGTGAAGAAACCGTTTTGATAGATGTTTTTGTCCATCTCCCAATTGGCAAGAAAAAACCGGCGTCCAAGCGGAGCCGCTCCTTTGCGGCCGTCAAGAGTTCCGGCATGGCCGCGGAGCCATAGGTCGTTGTCGCGCTCGACGCCCAATTGGAACAGTTCATCGAGCGTTACCTTGCCCGCAGTCGCGCCAGCGCGGAGGCGGGCTTGCACCTCGTAGTCGTCGCCTGTTGCACGAGGAAACCAATGCGCGCGAAGCGATCCGCGTACCGTGGCGAACGGCCCGAGGGCGTCCGCATACTCCCGGCCGGCCCTTGCTTCTGCCGATGAATCGAGCGTGAAGCGGCGCTCCGGGACGCGCAGCAGAGATCGCTGGACGCCGAGCCCCCCTGCAATGGAGGTAGCGTCAGTAAAGAATGCGAGTTCTGCCGGCGAAGTAAGGCCGTTGAGATTTCGGAAATTCCGGTGGGCAATCTCCGCGCCAGCGCTCCAACACCAGCGGCCATTCACGATAGAGCGCATTTCGGCTCCGGCTGCAACGCGGCGCATGTTCAAGTCCGTCAGCGGTGTGCCCGTTCCAACAAAAGTCCGCGTCAAATTCCAATTTTCGTTCCGAGCATCGGCGTAAAGGCGCAAGCGCAAGCTGGGATTGCCGTAGAGCGGCATGGAGACCGCCAGAGAGAGGCGGCGTTTTTCCGAATCCCAGCGAACGAGCGAGGTCACATTCACGGCATCGCGGCCCAGATTGTAAAACTGGGGATAAATTGTAGCGTATGGCAAACCACTCAAAAGCGAAACTATGCCTTCGATTTTGGAATCGCCCCAGCCATTTCTCTCTGCCAAGTGAAGTGTTGCGTCGTAGTCTCCGGAGTCAACAAGGGAGAGTTCCTCCCGGCGGCTTGAGAAAATTCCCAGATTATCCAGGCGCGCCTGGGTTGTAAGCAAAGCATCAGCGGTAAGAATTTGAGGCGCATTGAAGGCAACTGCGCGGTCTCGGAGCGATTGCCTGAGCTTGAGTGAAGGTGTGAATGCAACACTTCGCAAGCGCGGTTTGTCCACGAGATTCCAATACTTGAGAGCGGCTTCCAGATTGCCTTCCAAGAAATAAATCGTGGCGAGAAATTCGCGCGAGTAGGAATCCCGCGGGTTCAGCTGTAGGGCCGCATGCAGACGATTTTTTGCGTTGCGAAAATCTTTTTGCTTGTAGGCGATGCCCGCCAACTCAACTAAAAAACGCGAATCGCCCGGCGCCTTTCGAATGCCTGCGCCGAACGCCAGCTTGGCCTCGTCCCATCTCTCCAAACGAGCAAGGGACAGCCCGGCCAGAAAATCAAATTCCGGCGATTGGCCGGCGGGCCCGCGTGCCAGCCTCGCGACTTCCTCCCAATGGCCGGAATCGAAAGCACTCTGTACAGCGGGGAGGCGAGCTTGATCGGAGGCGGTATCCTGGGCGGGCGCGGACGGGCCCAGCGCTAACAGTACGGCAAGAAAAAGGATCACGAAGCCTTTTCGGGGAGAGCCAGCAGCATCCAATTGTGGTTTGGCCGCCATTGCTTTTCGAAATCCTCACGTACCACCCGGAGGAGTTTCCCACGCGCAGGGTCGTTGATGAAGACGGCAGCGTTCTGCCAATCGATGCCAGTTACCACGACGTAGTGTAGCGGGGTTTTGGCGTTACCTGGCTGAAGGCTGGCGATCAGCGGCCGGCCTTGCTTGAGCTGCTCGAGAAGATCTTTCCAATCTCCGTTGAGAGGAAATACGCGAAAGCCCGACTCCTCGAGATAACTCTCCATGTCGGAAGCGCGAATGCCGCGGACTTGGCGCGAATAAAGCAGTTTCTGGATTGCGGAGGAGTCGGCACGCTGTGAATCGATAGATACGCCATGAGCGGTCCAGTATTGCAGGAGCATGGAGATTGCAGCAGAGCCGCAGCCATCTTCGGTCTGTTTTACGTACGGCACGTCCAGCCAGATTCCGGCCTTTTCCTGGGGCTCCGTTCGAGCAGAAGGCCCCAGGAAAAGAAGCAGGAGCAGACAGAGAGCGATCCGGTTCATTCGAATGAGGAATCACTCCAAGTTGCAAGAATTAGCGGAGCGCCACCGCCAGGACGATGACGCCGATGGCGATCAGAATAATCCAAAGCAGATCGCGATCGGAAATGCGTCCAGCGGCAAAATCGCTCTGCGCCTGGCGAGACCGCTGGGCCAGCTTGGCAAGGTCTTCATCGCTCAGTTGGCCGACGGCTTTGTCCACCTTTTGATAGTCGATGTTAGCGGACTTCAGGGCTTTTTGCGCTTGGTCGGAAGAAAGAAGCGTTCGAACTGCTTCTTCGTTGGATTGGCGCGTCTGGGCCGGCCGCGCGGCGTCTTTGTTCAGGTCCTTCAGAGAAACGACATGCTGCTTGTCTTGGGCCCCCGCTGGGACTCCCCCCAAACCAAACAGAAGGGCAATGGCCAGCACTGACACACACATCTTCACGCAAAAACGCATTCTTCCTCCTATGTATGGCCAGGTAAGTCTAGTTTACGAATTGCATCCCAGCGTGGCAAGAAACTTCTGAAGGCGTTTGTGGGAGTCGATCACGGCCACGGCAAGGATCACTTTGCGAGCAGCGGTTGCTGGTACTTGGTAGCGTCGACGGATTTCCATTCGCCCTTGACGATGCCTGCCCGAATCTGCGCGGCAGTCTTACCCTTAGCCACCTGCTCAAAAGTGTAGAAGTCTTCGTTTATGCAAGTGCCGCATGCCGAACCGTGCTTGCTGGCAAAGCAGTCCAGAAGGCTGGTGTGGCCGTGGCTACGGTCGCAATGGCAATAGCAAGGCTGCTGGTAAAGCGCTTTTTTAATTTTTGCGGCGACCGCGTACGCGTTTTGCACGACGGGGTCGGTAAAAAGATCGGGATTCATCGTTGCGGGAAGTTCTCCTTGCGGGGGCTGCGCATGGTACGCAGGCACTGGCTCGCCGGCCACGGACGGCGGTGAGTTCGCTTCTTGGGGCGATTGCGAAGCGGCTTGCTGCGACGCGAGAACTAATCCAAACGCAAAGCCGAAAAGCGCTGTAGCGCTCAAGAATCTGCGGACTCGAGTTCCTTCCATACGCGCCCCCCATATTTTGGCTCAACTGCAGAATTGCCTGTGCTCTCCACTTTAAGTCTGCGGGGCCATCCGTTGCAATCAGCAGGGCCAAATCCGCCTGCTTCTCAGGCGCTCAGGGCACTGCAATTGGAGGAGATTTGTAAGAGCATTAGCCGCGGTTCGGTATTTGCGGCACACAATGATGATTCCGAAGTTGTGCCCTTCAACGCCCACATCCCTCAGATGGCCGATGCAATAAAACTAGTCAGGGTAGCCTCCATAGTTTTTCTCGAAGCAATCGCAGCGTCTGCCGTTGCGCAGCACCCCGCCAGGGTGACCTCCGCTCGAGAGGCGGATGCGACGTGTGCGCGCTGCCATCAACAGATCTATGACAGTTATATGAAAACGGTCATGGCTAATGCCAGCGGATCTGCCGCCGAAATAGCCGTCCCCGCGACGTTCCGACATAAGCCTTCAGGAGTTGAGTATCGCATTTCAGTGGAAAACGGAGAGGCGTGGCTTAATTATGACCGCCCCGGGGAATTCGAAATAGGAGGCCTTCATGGGCGGCTGCGCCTGGAATACTACATTGGCTCCGGAAACCGAGGTCGAACCTATCTCTACAACAGGGATCACTACTTGTTTGAGGTGCCTATTAATTGGTACACGGCGTATGGGAGTTATGATATGCGGCCCGGGTATCAGAACAGCATCGAGGCGCCGTTCGATCTGCCCGTGGTCTCCCGATGTCTGCACTGCCATACCAGCGATGTTCAATTGGAAATACCGGGGACGCGGAACCGCTTTGCCTCACTTCCATTCCTGCACTCCGGCATTATTTGCGAAGCGTGCCACGGCGATTCCTTGAAGCACGTGGCGAGCAAAGGAAAAGAAAGGATCGTCAATCCCGCAAAACTGGACCCACTGCGCCGCGACTCGATTTGCGAGCAATGCCATCTGGAAGCTGAAATCCTGATCGACCGCGCAGGCAAGAAACTCGCGCAATACCGGCCCGGGGAACTCCTGACGGACTACGCCGCTTACTTTGTTCATGCTGGAGCCCCTAAAGCCGGTTTTGGGCCAGTTACTCAGGTGGAAGCTCTGCCTCTGAGCAAATGCAAGCAAGCGAGCGGCGACAAATTGACCTGCATCACTTGCCACGATCCCCATCGCAGAGTGGCGCCGGCAGACAGGGCTGCCTTTTATCGCGGAAAATGCCTACAATGTCATTCCGAGCCCAGATTTGCAACGGATCATCACGGCGAAAACCCCGATTGTGCCAGTTGCCACATGCCTCGCAACAAAGCCACGGACATACCGCACCAGCAGACCACGGACCACCGAATCCCACGTATCCCTGAGCAGGCGGCAGGACCAGTCCCCATCGGCCGGGAACTTGTCTCAGTTTTGACTTCGCAGGCCGATGATCGCGACCTCGGCTTGGCCTATGAAAAATTGGCTGAACACGGAGATGAGTTTGCGACCATGCGGGGATTGCAATTGCTGCAATCGGCCCAAGCCAAGAGCCCGAACGATTCCGCGCTGCTAGCCGGGCTGGGCTATCTGCTGAAGACAGTGGGAAAAGATGAGGAAGCGATTCAGACTCTCAGAGAATCCCTTCAAGCTGATCCGAATAATTCCTGGGCCGCCGCGAATCTCGGAGTTCTATACAAGAAGATCGGAAATACGGATCGTGCGCTGTCACTCTGGAAAGAGATTTTCCTCCGAACGCCCTTCTATGCTGGACTGAATCTGAGCGCACTCGATTGTTCGCTTGGCCGCCGCTCTGAAGCCCGGGTGGTGCTGAACCGAATGCTTGAATTTGATCCGGACTCAATGGAACTGCGCCGCCGCCTAGGCGAGATCGAAAGTTGTGGCAGTCAACCTGCAAAATAATCAGCCGGCAAAAAAACCAAGCCAATGGCGACAGGCGAGCGATTGCCTTACAAATGAGATGGCCGCGTGTGCCGGCACAATATCTTGGGTGGGGCAGCGCGTACCGACTGCCCGCGGTCGCTAGTTGATTGTAGCCTCGACTGCACCATACGCTGAAGAAGGAGGGGGCATGGCAGCCTTGGCTTCGAGATGCTTCGCGTGGAGATGGCGCTGGACGCGGCGGCCCCAGCCTCTCACAAACGAAAAATTCAGCGCTCCGCCGATAGCCGAGCCGGCCAGGGGAATCAAGCGGGCTGCCCACTTTTCCGCCGTTTCGGCGCCTATCTTAGCCGCAAAACGTTCGGCGATGCGCGGGGCAAGTTTCTCGAGGAGCTGTTTTTCGGCCAAATCCTTTCCGTAATCGATGCCAGAGGCTGCCGCAGCCGCCTTCCACATTTCGATCCGCTGGTCGCGACCGTGAGCTTCAAATCCGTAGAGCAGAGAAAGACGCTGGATGAGCCGCAGGGTGATAATCGTAAGCAGGCTGGCATCCGGCAAAAACGTGATCATGCCACCGAGCCCGAGTCCCGCGCCTTCCGCAAGCGCCAGGCGTTCCGCATCGCGTATTAGCATCGTCGCGATGGCGTCCAGGCGTTCTGTGGGAACATCCTTCATGCGCGCGAAGTTCGGAACCCACAGTTGATGCTTGTTCGCAAGCTGCTGCCGAAAGTCTTCCGGGTCAATTTCAATCGAACGCAGTCCTCGGAGAACTCCAAACCGCAAAAAGCGGCTGAAGGTCCGCCCCGCCAGCGACCCTTTGACCGAATTGTGTAACCTTGCCATGCCTATGAACATCCTAAGGCGGTTAGAATCGCTTGGCAACTGCGGTGTTGCTAGCCGGTGCCCCATAGGCTAAACGGGAGAATTCCCCCGCGGGGGAGTTACCCGGAACGCGGCAAGAAAACATGAGTGCTACTTGACGCCGCCCGGTTTTTCGGTAAACTGCATTTTCTCCATGGCCACGATGCCACAATTCATTCCCTCCGAAGTCGTGCATGATCTCGACTTTCCGCAGCGGGAAGCGGCATTTTTCTATGGTCTCTTCTTGCGCGGCCATTCCGCGGACAAGCTGCGGCAGGACATCGAAGTACCCGCACCGGTGCTCGCCAAGTGGCACCGCGAGGCAGAACGCGACCCGCAGCTTCGCGACATCTTCGCGCGCATGGTTGATTACCGGCGTCATGTCCTGGCAATTTTCGATACGTTGGTGGGTTCTGACGGCCACCCTCAACGCGTTCAGTGACGTCTTTTTTTTCTTGCATACTATTTTCGGGTGAATTCCTGGATTCGCCCTTTTTAGCTCCTTTCCTCTGCCGCAAATCCCCTGTACTTTCGTTCAGGTCAAAAACTGTCAGGCAACCAAACCGCACGGGGCGCGATCTAACCGACTTCCGGGGGCAAGTGTCACAAAATGAAGGGGATTCCTGTCATTGACGGGGAACTTGTCCGGGGGTAGAATTCCAGCGTCCTAGAGCTTGAGGTGTCTTCATGTCAAGGGTAGTGCGGACCTTGTGCTTTTCCATCTTTTCGATAGTCATCGGCATTCCGTCAGTATCTGCCCAACAAGCGCAGGATACCGGTGCTGCTCCAGCACCCCGAAAACTGGATAAAGAAACAAAGCGGAAGATGAAGAGGACGCTGAAGGAATTGGACAGCGCCTACAAATCATGGCTGGGCGAAGACGTCCCATACATCATCTCTCCGGAAGAACGCAACGCTTTTCTTCAACTAGATACCAACGAAGAGCGCGAACAATTCATCGAGCAGTTCTGGCTGCGGCGAAGCAGCAACCCTGACCTGCCGGAGAACGACTTTAAGGAAGAGCACTACCGCCGCATCGCCTACGCTAACGAACACTTTGCTTCCGGCATCCCGGGTTGGAAGACGGACCGCGGGCGCATGTACATCATGTGGGGCAAGCCGGATGAAATCGAATCCCATCCGACCGGCGGCACTTATGACCGGCCGATGGAAGAGGGAGGCGGCTCCACAAGCACGTATCCCTGGGAAACATGGCGCTGGCGCTATCTGGAAGGCATCGGCGAAAACATTATTTTGGAATTCGTCGATCCCAGCGGCTCGGGCGAGTATCACCTGACCATGGATCCGTCGGAAAAAGACGCGCTGCTGCATGTGCCCGGTGCGGGTCTGAGTTTGATGGAATCGATGGGCATGTCGTCGAAGGCTGACCGTTTCACGCGTTCTGACGGCACCCATCTGCCGAAAAGCTTGGGCGGTGAATCAGCCAGCATGAACGAATTCACGCGGCTGGAACTCTATGCCAAAGTGAATAAGCCGCCGGAGGTAAAGTTCAAGGATCTCGAGGCGGTGGTAACCTCAAGAATCGTCCGAGATCAGGTGCACTTTAATTGGCGGACGGATTACCTGAAGGTGACGAATGACACGGTGCTTGTGCCAGTCACCATCCAGATTCCTAACAGCCAGCTTTCATTCCAGGCGAAGGATGGAATTCACTCTGCCACGATGAATATCTTCGGTCGCGTAAGCACTCTGACCGGACGGGTCGTTCAGACTTTTGAGGATCCCGTCTCGAGAGATTTTCCCGATTCGCTGTTTCAGCAATCCTTGAAGCTTCAATCGATCTATCAGAAAGCCGTTCCTTTGCGCCCTGGCCTTTACCGGCTGGATCTAGTGATCAAGGATGTGCAGAGCGGAAATATTGGCGTAGTGAATACGCGCCTGCAGGTGCCGCGATATGAGGACGACAAACTGGAGGCAAGTTCGTTGATTCTTGCCGATCAAATCGAGCGCGTTCCTGCGAAGCAGATTGGCTCGGGGCAGTTCGTGCTTGGTTCCTCGAAAGTCCGGCCGCGACTGGAGGGCGACTTCACCACTGCCGACAAGCTTGGTATCTACATGCAGGTTTATAACCTGAAGCCCGACGACAAGACCCACAAGTCCAGCGCGACTTTCCAGTTCACCGTCAAGAAGGGCAATGAAAAGATCATGCAGTTCAAGGAAACTTCCGAAGAGATGAAGCAGACAGGCGACCAGGTCACCATCGAGCGCCTGCTGCCGCTGGCAACGCTGGCTCCTGGTAAGTACAGCCTGGAAGTGAATGCCACCGACGCGCTTTCGAATCAGACCATATCGAAGTCGGCGGATTTCACGGTGAAAGCGGCACCGGAGACGAAGACCGCGGCGGCCGCCACGCCGGGGAGGTAGAGTAAAGTGAAACAGGAACGGCTCCGAATCCTGGGGGCCATGGTCCTGACCGTCATGTTTTCGTCCTTTGTGGCGAATCCGGCGGCCGCGCAAGCGAAGCCCGTCCCGGGCAAACTTGCGGGAGTAGTGCGCGACGCTGCGGGCACGCCGCAGATGGGCGCGAGCGTGGAGTTGATGTCCGAGGCAGTGGGGGTGACCACTAACCGCGGCTTCCTCACGAATACGCAAGGAATGTTCCGGGGCGATAAACTAGCCCCGGGTCTCTACACCGTGCACGTAACTCTTGCCGGTTTTCTTCCAACACTCGAAAAGCACATCCGTGTCACGTCGAGTCTGACAACTGTAGTTCGTATTGAACTTGAATCCATGTTTGCGTCGCTGGATCAATTGCGGCGCATGCCCGCGAGCACCACCGCCGAAGTTGATGATTGGAAATGGGTGTTGCGGTCGGCCTCGACAATGCGTCCGGTACTGGAATGGGTGGACAGCGGCACTCTGAGCGTCTCGGGCATTTCCGGTGAATCCGGGAGAGCCAATGTACCGAGAATGCGGATGGAATTCACGGACGGGGCCCGGCGGCCCAATTCCGCTTCCAGCATCGCCTCTTCGCCTGCCACCGCCGTCGCCTACGATCAGAAGTTAGGTGGCGCCGGCAAGATGCTCTTTGCCGGGCAAGTGAGCTACGACAGGGATGCTCCCGCAGGCGGAATCGCTACCGTCTGGTTGCCAACGGGAACGCTCGGCGCCGGTCCCCATACTGCCCTAGTCCTTCGCGAGGCCAAGCTGGGGCCTGTCGGACCGACTTTCCGGGGCATTCGTCTTGATCAAGGTGGTGCGTTAACATTCGGAAATTACGCCACTCTTCGGTATGGCGGCGAGTATGTGCTCGTGGGACTCGGGGCTGCAGCTACATCGCTTCGTCCTCGCGCAGAATTGGATGTGCGCCTTAGCGATGATTGGAGCACTGCTCTCGTTTTTGCCTCCCTGCCCAACGGGCCGGGTCCTCTCGAGGAGGACGGTGCGCAGCCTGGTGGTGCGCTTGGGGCAGCGCTCAATGAACTGGACGCATTTCCCGCACTGCTCTGGCGGCAGGGCCGTCCGGTTTTGCAAAGCGGTTTACATGAAGAAGTGTCGGCGGAGCGAAAGATCGGTACGCGCGGGAAGGTCCAAGTGGCCGGCTTCCACGAAGACAATCGCCACGTGGCCGTCTTCGGCCGGGGCAGCGATCTGCCCACGGCTGACTATTTTCAGGATAGTTTTTCCCCTGGTTTTGCGTACGATGGCGGGTCTGCCGGCAGTTGGGGAACTCGCGCCGCTTTTCGTGAGAGGCTTGATGACGATGTAGAGTTGACTGCGGTTTATTCCTTCGGTGGAGCTCTAGCGCCTTCTGCAGATGGGGACGATCTCCTCCGCGATGTGCTTCGCCATGCGCAGCGGCATTCTCTAGGCGCCGCAATCTCGGCCAAGGTTCCTCACCTTGGTACGAAGGTCCAGGCCGGGTATAAATGGGTAAGCGGCCTCACCGTCTCCTCTGTAGACAGCTATGGCGAATCCCTCTTTCAAATGGACCCCTACCTACATCTGATTGTTCGCCAGCCTTTGCCACGGTTTGCGATGGGACATTGGGAGGCCATTGCGGATTGCAACAATCTCTTGGCGCAAGGCTATGTCTCAACCAATAGCAGGGACGGCCGGGTTGTCCTGGTACCTGCCTTCCGGTCATTTCGAGGCGGACTGAGCGTTCAGTTCTAGGAAAGAGTGGGTTCTAGAAAGCTGTATTTGTCCTTCCAGAAACAGGAGTATGCAGGATAGTCCAGCCTGCCATCATTGTAAGTTATTGAATATGAAGCGGTTTCTAGCATGGACATCTACCAAAGAATGGACATTGGGTTGCACTTGGTTTCTGTGGCGGGGTGTAGCCCTGCCCGGTGAGCGATGAGGCAAAACCTGCGAGTCAGCCTCGGTGCGGTCGTGCTGGCGCTAGCCACCCTGGCGGCGGTGATTTTTGCTCTGATTAACTTCGACCAACGCACCCGCTTTGAAGTGGTGTACGACGGAGTAGCCTGGCTCGACACCGACCACGGTATTGAGGCTAGCCTGATCTCCCCTAATTCCCCCGCCACACGGGCCGGAATCCATCAGGGCGATGTCTTGCTGAGGTTCAATGGCGCATCGATCAAGAGAGCTGCGGAAGTCGCCCAGAGGCTGGATCGTGCCGGACTATGGACCCAAGTACACTACAAACTCTCCCGCGGCGGAGAAGAATTCGAAACGCGCCTTTTGACGGCGCCTGCCGAGAAGCCGCTGGCGACCGAGAACTACCTCCGAATCGTTGGACTCCTCTATCTCTTCATCGGCTTGTTCATTTTTATCCGTCGCTGGAATGCGCCACGCGCAGTACATTTTTACATTTTTTGCCTGGTCTCCTTCATTCTTTGGTCGTTTCATTACAGCGGAAAGTTGGACGCGTTTGACTGGGAGGTTTATTGGTCGGAGATCGTGGCGCGGCTGCTCGCACCCGCTTTGCTTCTGCACTTTGCGTTGGTATTTCCTGGGCGGACGGAAACGACGGTTCGTTCGTCTGCGAAATTGTTGGCGGTCTACTCCTTTCCTTTCGCGCTGTTTCTGATTCATTTGGCCACGGCGCTCAAGTACGACGGGTTCTTGCCTTGGCTTCAGTCATACATATTGCTCACCAAAATCGAATTTGGCTTTCTCGCCCTCGGCTTCCTCGCGGCTGGACTGGTTTTCTACCGGAGCTACCGTGAGGCCCCCTCCGGCGTCCTGCGCCAGCAGTTGAAATGGCTTACGGGTGGAACTCTTGTCGGCAGCCTGCCTGTTTCCTTGCTCTACATCGTTCCTTTGGTATTTGGCGTGACCCTGCGCCCATGGATGCAGCTCTCCGTTTTAAGCCTGGTGATGATTCCGCTGTGTTTCGGCTACGCGGTCATCCGCTATCGCTTGATGGACGTGGACATCATCTTTAAGCGCGGCTTGGCGTACACGGCGGCGACAGCCGGGGTGGCGGCGGTCTACTTCGCATTGGTCGCATTGGTTGCGTTGGTCTTCCATACGCCCACGA
>WNFO01001981.1_pt1 | contig 16671 bp, 17 predicted proteins | sample 5400251 | NCBI WGS metagenome assembly WNFO01 (sample SAMN13153354, study PRJNA577476) | soil metagenome | isolation source: 100 cm saprolite under Madrone tree | place: USA:California | collected 2016-06-14 | reverse complement strand
GCGAACGCCCTCACGCCGGCCACACGCGCTCTCCGGCAACGAGCGTCAGGCGCACCCGCGCATCGGCCACCTCGTCGGGCGGCGCGCGCAGCGGATCGGGCTCGACGACGACCAGGTCGGCCGGGCCGCCGGGTGCGAGCATCCCGAGCCGATCGGCGCCGAGCGCGAATGCCGCCCCGGTGGTGAAGAGGCGGAGCGCCGCCCGGGCGCCGAGGCGCTCGGCCGCGCCGAGCGTGGCCCCGGCCGCCGTGCGCCGGGCGCACGCCGCGGCGATGCCGACCCACGGGCTCGGCGGCACGACCGGCGCATCGGAGGCGCCGGCCAGCGGGATCCCTGCACGCATCAGCGTAGGCGCCCGGTAGGAGCAGCCAGTCGAGACGATTCAGTCGGAGGACGGCAGCGGCTTCGCTTCCTTGACCTTCATCTCGTGGTCGCAGCACGTGATGCTGCCCGTCCCCGGCTTGTTGCACAGGATCTCGGTACCGCAGGTGTCGCAGAGATAGCGTTTGCCGAGTTGCGTCGCCATGGCGGGGGGTTAGCAGAAAGCGCTGCGGCGGGGAAGCCGAGCGCCGGCACGTTTCGCCCCGCGGCCTCCTGCAGCCGCCAGTCCTGATTCGGCACCGCATGAGACGGACGCCTGCCGATCTACTTCTCTCTCATCATTACCGCGTGCCCAAGTTTTCCTTGACGCATACGTCGGCGCGGATCTACGGTCGTGGACGCACTCTAATTCGGAGCCTACGACCCATGATGAGACGACTCGATGCCTCCGCGATGTGCCTGACCCTGATGCTGGCCGGGAGCATGCTCGCACCCGAGCCCGCCCGGTCCGCCGCCTACCCCGTCAACGTATGCGTCGGCCGCAAGCAGAAGGACGCGGGGAAGTACTGCAAGGCGGTCTTCCATGCCTGGAGCGCCTGGGAGAAGAGCCAGGACACCGGGCGGCGCGATAGCTCGCTGCAGAGGGCGGCCACGCGCTTCGCTGCCCGATGGGCGCGGGCGGAGGCGAACGCGCTCCGCCAGGGAACGGACTGCGCCGAGACGACGCTCGGGAGCGCGGCCGCGCAGAGCCTGATGGACGGGGCGGTCGGTGGCGTCGTGACCGCGATCAACGCGGGTCTCGACCTCGGCAACGCCGCCGACGCGCGCTGCGGGCGTGCGCTCTTGAGCGCCGCGGCCCTCGACTGCGGCAGCGTCCTCACCGCGGAGGGCATCCACGTGAAGGACCTCCAAGGGGACGCCGACGCGACCGTGCGCGACGCTGCGCTCGCCGCGGCCAGCGCTGCATTCGGTCGCGCCTGGACGGAGCAAATCGGCGCCGGCTGCCCCACCACCGCCGCGCAGGCGGACATCGAGGGCGACATCGACGCCGCCGCGGAAAACCTCGTCCACGACACCATCGTGTCGCCGAACGTCGACGACACCCAGTTCACGACCTACGCACCGGCCAGCCCGACGCGCTATCTCGGCCGCGACTTCACGCCGATCTGCATGAACGGCTCGCCGTACTACTTCTTCGCGAAGCGCGGCACGGTGAACAAGCTCGTCGTGTACTACCAGGGCGGCGGTGCCTGCTGGAACAGCTTGACCTGCGGACTCCCCTCCTGCGACACGACGGTGGACCCGAGCCCGACCGGCTCGGACAACCCGAACAACGTCCACGTCGGGTTCGCCGATCTCGGCAACCCGAGCAACCCGTTCAAGGACTGGAACATCGTGTTCGTGTCGTACTGCAGCTGCGACGTCCACTTCGGGGACGCCGCGCAGGACTATCCCCCGCACGTCGAGCACCGCGGGTTCGAGAACGCGCGGGTGGTGGAGAAATGGGCGCGCGAGCACTTCGTCAACCCTGACGAGGTCTTCGTCACCGGCTCGAGCGCGGGCGCGTACGGCGCGTGGTTCAACGCGCCGTTGCACGAGCGGGTGTGGCCTGCCTCGAAGTTCGAGGTGCTCGCCGATGCGGGCAACGGCGTCATCACCCAGAGCTTCCTCGACACCTACTTCCCGAACTGGAACTTCGCGGCCAACGTTCCGACCGACATCCCCGGGCTTACGGACGTTCTCATCAACGGGAGCGGCATCCCGGGCTACACGGAGATCGTCGCGAACTTCTTCCCGCGCACGCGCTGGGCTCACTACTGCACGGCGTACGACGGAGGGTTCGGCGGCCAGACCGGCTTCTACAACATCATGCTCAACAACAACAATCCGGTCGCTGCCCTCACCTGGTGGAACGCGAGCTGCCAGTTCAACTCGGTGATGCGGGCGCAGGACATCGCGACCGCCGCCGCCGTGCCCTCGAACTACCGCTACTACATCGGGACCGGGTCCCGGCACACGATGTGGGGCAGCAACAAGGTGTACACCGACACGACCGGCGGCGTGCCGACGCTCGTCGACTGGGTCAACGCGATGCTGGACGGCACGCCGGCGTGGACCGACGTCGAGTGCACGAACTGCGGCCTCCTCCTGCCGGGCGATCCGGCGCCCAGCCCGCTCCAGGCGCCGTTCTCGCTGATCGGGTCGGATATCGTCGTGACCTGCCCGTAGGGTCACGCGAGCGGCAGCTCGGCCACGCGCGCGAGCGTCACCGCGTGCCCGTGGCGCACCCGGAGCTCGGTGCCCGGCTCCCAGCAGTCGCGGCGCACGAAGCCGAGGGCCGCGAGGCCACCGGCGCCGAAGGCGCGCGCCACCGAGGTGAGTCGGCCCGCCTCCTTCCCCTCGCGCACGAGGGGCGCGCCGGGCGGCGGCTCCGGCCCTTCCAGGCGCAGCCCGACCAGCCGTCGGTTCACGTGCCCGCGCGCCGTGCCGCGCGCGACCACCTCCTGCCCCAGGTAGCAGCCCTTGGTCGCGCTGATCGCGTCCTCGACGGGGACCTCCAGCGCGAGCGTCGCGCCGTCCATGTCGACCCCGATGCGCGGCACGCCGACCTCGACCCGCCGCGACTCGAGCGCCTCCATGCCGCACGGTCGCGCCCCCGCGGCCGCGAGCGCGTCCCACACCGCCGCCGCCCGCGCCGCCGGCACGTGGAGCACGAACCCCGGGCCGCGCACCTCGCTCGCCCGCTGCGCGCGCACCGCCACGCCGGCGAGCGTGACGACGGCGTGCGCGTAGGGGCCGAGGCGCGCGCCGTCGGGCAGCAGGCGGGCGGCGCCGCGTCCCTCGACCCCGATCAGGGCGAGCGGCTCGCCCGGCTCTCCCAGCTCGACGTCGTCGGCGATGATGAGCTTCTCGAGCGCCTCCACGAGCGCGGCGCGCGCGCGCACATCCACGTCCAGGAGGAGCGCATCCTCGAGCGCGGCGACGCGCACGTCCGCCGTCACCCGGCCCTGGATCGTGAGCAGCAGCGCCGCACACCCCGTGCCCGGGACGAGCGACGCGACGTCGTTGGTGAGCATGCCCTGGAGGAACGTCGCGCGGTCCGCGCCCGTCGCGCGCACCAAGGTGCGGAAGCCCAGGTCGACGACCGCCGCGCCCTCGCGCAACGCGGCGTACTCAGCTGCCGGATCGTCGCCGAAGCGGCGCGGCAGCACGACCCCGCGCTCCGCCGCGTGCACCGCGCCGCGCGCGGCGAGATGCGAGTGCAGCGCGGTCTCCAGCATCGCGCTTGCAGCTATGCGCCGCCCGCTCCGCCTTGACAAGCGGCCGACGGCGGGCGATGCCGCGCCCGTGTCGTGGCGCGACCGGCACCGCGAGCGGCTGGCGACGGCGCAGGAGGCGCTCGGCGTCGTCCGCCCGGGCGACACGGTCGCGGTCGCCTCGTTCAGCAACACGCCGCACACGCTCTGCCGCGCGCTCGCCGCGCGCGCCGGCGCGCTCGGCGGCGTGCGCGTCGACCACCTCGCCTCGCTCTTTCCCTGGGACCCGGACACCATCGCGCTCACCACCAACTACGCCACCGCCGTCGACCGCGCCGCGGTGAACGCCGGGCGCGTCGCGTATCTGCCCGTCAGCCACTGGCACGAAGATGTGCTCCCGCCCGGCGTGTCGCCGACCCCCGACGTCTACCTCGTGCCGGTGTCGCCGCCCGACGCCGAGGGGCGGTGCAGCTTCGGCCCCGGCGCATGGTTCTCGCCGGTCTACTGCCGCGCCGCGCGCACGGTGATCGGCGAGCTGCACGAGGACTTCATCCGCACCGGCGGCGACAGCTGGGCGCCGGTCGAGCGCTTCCGCCACCTCGTCCCTGCCGACGAGCCGACCGGGATGGCGGCGACGGCGCCGCGGACCGAGGAGGAGACCGCCGCCACCGAGGTGATCTGCACGCTGGTCGCGCACGAGCTGGTGCGCGACCGCGACACGCTCCAGGTCGGCATCGGCACGGTCTCCTCCGCGCTCGGCCTCTACCTCGATCATCGCCACGACCTCGGCGTGCAGTCCGAGGCGATCACGGGGGGCATCCCGGACCTGGTGCGGCGCGGCGTGGTCACCGGGCGGCACAAGGTCCTCCACCCGGGCGTCGTGGTGGGCTCGTTCATGCTCGGCCTCACGCCCGAGGAGCTGGCCTTCGTCGACGGGCACCCGGGCTTCGCGCTCTACGGCTTCGGCAGCACCGACGACGTGACCACGCTCCTGCGCGAGCGGAACTTGACCGCCGTGAACAACGCGCTGCTCGTCGACCTGACCGGCCAGGTCGCCTCCGAGGGCATCGGCACGCACCTCTGGTCGGGGGTGGGCGGCCAGGCGGCGTTCGCGATCGCGGCCGCGTACTCGCCCGGCGGGCGGGCGATCTTCGTCCTGCCCTCGGCGCACCGGACGGTGGACGGGCTGCGCTCGCGCCTCGTGCCGGTGCTGCCGCCCGGCACGCCCGTCACGCTGCCGCGCGGCTTCGTCGACTACGTGGTGACCGAGCACGGCATCGCGACCCTGCGGGGCAAGACGCTCCGCCAGCGGGTCGAGGAGCTGCTGGCCGTCGCCCATCCCGACTTCCGCGCCGAGCTGCGCGCCGAGGCGCAACGGCTCTATTCCTGCTAGGAGACCGGCATGACCTACGAGGACATCCTCTACGACGCCCGCGACGGCGTCGCCTGGATCACCATCAACCGCCCCGAGGTGCGCAACGCCTTCCGCGCCAAGACCGTGGACGAGCTGGTCGCCGCCTTCCGCGCCGGCTGGGGCGACCCGGAGGTGGGGGTCGTCGTGCTGACCGGCGCCGGCGACAAGGCGTTCTCGGCCGGCGGCGACCAGCGCGAGCGGACCGGGGGCGGCTACACGGGCGGCACGGGCCTCGGCATGGACATGCACGGGCTCCACGGGGTGATCCGCGCCATCCCGAAGCCCGTCATCGCGATGGTGAACGGCTACGCGATCGGCGGCGGCCACGTGCTGCACGTCCTCTGCGATCTCACCATCGCCGCCGACACCGCCGTCTTCGGGCAGACGGGGCCGCGTGTCGGGAGCGTCGATCCGGGCTTCGGCACCGCCTACCTGGCCCGCGTGGTGGGCGAGAAGAAGGCGCGCGAGATCTGGTACCTGTGCCGCCAGTATAGCGCCGGGGAGGCGCTCGCCATGGGCCTGGTGAACCGGGTCGTGCCGGCGGCGGAGCTGCGCGCCGAGACCGAGCGCTGGTGCCGGGAGCTGCTCGAGAAGAGCCCGACGGCGCTCCGCCTCGCCAAGCAGTCCTTCAACGCCGACACCGAGCACATCGCGGGCCTCACCGAGCTCGGCTTCAGCGCGCTCGAGCTCTACTACCAGACCGAAGAGGCGCTCGAGGGGCGCAACGCCTTCCTCGAGAAGCGCCCGCCCCGCTTCCGCAAGCCGCGGCGATGACCACTTCCTAGAGCGCGACCAGGACCGCGTCGCCCTCGATCTTCACCTCGTAGCGCTCGACGCACTCGCTCTCGTCCATGGTGTTGCAGCCGGTGGTCACGTCGTATTGCCAGCCGTGCCACGGGCAGGTGACGATCGCCCCCTCTAGCTCGCCCTCACCGAGCGGGCCGCCGCGGTGGAGGCAGGTGTTGTCCATCGCGTGGAACGCGCCGCCGACGTTGAAGAGCGCGATCTGCTTGCCGCCCGCCTCGACGCACTTCCCCGTCCCGGGCGGGACGTCACCGACGGCGGCGACCTTGACGAAGTTCGCCATGCGGCGGCTTCTGGCACGCGCTCCGGGGACCGGTCAAGACGCGAGCGGTGGCCGCGATGGACGGGACGGCGCGCCGCGGTCAGCCGCGCAGCGCGGCGCGCAGCTCGCGCGCCAGCAGCTCGACCGTGCCGCGCGTGCCGCCGGCCTGCTTCTGGCGCCACTCGCCCTCGGTCTCGAAGCGGCCGTCGCCGACCAGGAGCCCCCACGGTTTGATCGCCTGCCGGATGGCGTGCGCGTCGAGCGGGTCGCCACCGCCGTCGCGGATGGCCTTCAGCACGTCGGGCACCACGCGCAGGAAGGCGCGCAGCGCCACGCCGGTCTTGATGCTGTACTTGCGGCCCACCCAGGCGCGCGGGAAGACGGCCGCGATCTGCTTGAAGTAGTTCAGGAAGAAGCGCTGCGACGCGTCGCGGAAGCGGTCCGACTGCCGCCCGCCGAGGGCGTCGAGCGCGGTGAAGATGCCCTTCAGCTCCTCGGCGAGCGGCGCCTGCGCTACCCGCCCGTGCCCGACACCGAAGAGCTTGATCTCGCCGTGGAGCGGCGAGTCCGTGTACTCGTTGAGCGTGCGGATGATGTCGTGGCTCGCGGCGAGCTGCTTGTCGGGGTAGAGGCGCCGCCCGGCCAGGCTGATCAGGTGCGACGGGTTCAGCTTCGTGTGCTTGGCGTTGATGGTGACGAACAGCTCCACCACCTGGTCCGGCGTCAGGCGGTCGAAGATCACCGCCGGTACCTGCACGTCCTCGGCCTGCCCGGCCGCGATCAGCTGGTGGAGCGCCAGCAGGCGGTGCTGGCCGTCGAGGGCGCGCAGCACGCCCTCCTCGGCGGGGATCTCGAGCACGCCGAGCACGCGGTGCGAGCTGGTGGGCGTGAACTCGAGGCGCCGGTCCGCGACCAGCAGGACGGCGCCCGGGATGGCGGGCAGGTTCCCGGTCTCGGAGCACTGCGTGTAGTAGTCGACCAGCTCGGCGATCTTCTTCTTGATGATCGGGCGCTGGTAGGCTTCGGCGCTCGCCGCGATGCGCTTCTCGAGCAGCTCCCAGTTGACGCGCGAGGCCTTCTTCGTCTTGCGCTTCGCGCCCGCCGGCGGGTGCGCGCCGCTGTCGTAGGAGAGCACCTCGAAGCGCACCAGCCGGTCGACGTCACGCGCGCCCAGGATGGCCTGGTAGAGGAAGACACCGAACTGGTGGAGCCGGACGGCCGGGACGGTGATCATGCTGTACGCCTCCTCTCTACGACGAGCGCAGCAGGAACGCCTGCCGCGGCGCATCCTCGGCGGGCTCCTCGCCGCCGATGGCCACCAGCTTGCCGCCCAGCCGCTCGAGGCGGCGCTCGGCCGCCCCGTACGCCTGCGCTGCGTTGGTCAGGTGCTTGCCCCCCAGCCGGAAGTCCTCCTTCAGGCGATCGAGGTCGCCGCCAAGACGCGCCAGCAGCCCCATCACCTCCTCGGCGCGCGCCTCGATCCGGAGCCCGCGCAGCCCGAGCGCGATCGCCTGCAGGTAGGCGTAGAAGCTGTTGGGCGACACCGGGATGACCTTGCGGTCGAGGCCGTAGGCGGCGAGACCGGGCTCCTCGTCGCGGATGATGGTCTCGTAGTAGACGTTCTCGGCCGGGATGTACATGAGCGCGAAGTCGTAGGTGCCCTCGTCGGGGAGCACGTACTTGGTCGCGATGTCGTCGATGTGCCGCCGTACCCGGGCAGCGAACGCCCTGCGCGCGCGCGCGCGCTCGTCGTCGTCCGCGGCCTCGAGCAGGCGCCGGAAGTCCTCGAGCGGGAACTTGGCGTCGACGGGGACGAGCCCGCCGCCCAGGCGGACGACCGCATCGACCCGCTCGCCGCTCCGGAAGGCGTGCTGGAGCGTGAAGTGGGCGGGGGGCAGCACCTGCGCCAGGAGATCGCCCAGGAGGAGCTCCCCGAGGCCGCCGCGGAGCTTCGGGGCGCGCAGGATATCGTGCAGCGAGGCGACGTCGCGCCCCACCTCGTAGACCTTGGCGGTCGCCTCGCGCAGCTCGCCGAGGCCCTTCTGCACCTCGCCCACCACGCGCGAGGTGTTGTCGAGCCGCTCGCCGACGGCGGACTGGCTGCGCTGCACCAGCTCGAGGCCCTCGCGCAGGCGGTCGTTCATCTGCCCCGTGAGCAGAGCCAGCTGCTGACCGACGAGCTGCCCCTGACCGGCGAGCGCCTCGCCCAGCTGAGCGCGGAGCGCGTCGAGCTGCTGCTGCAGGAGGAGCAGCGCCCCGGCGTCGTCGCGGGGGGCGCGGGCGCGGTGAACCTCCCGGGCGAGCATCAGGAGTGCCCCGCTCACCACGAGCGCCGCCGCCACCGTCCAGACCTCGAGCGTCACCAGCCCCTCCCCGCCCGGGCGGCCGTCACCCCAGGGCGCTCGCGTACTCGTGTAGCTGCTCGAGCTTGCGCACGCGGGCAATCCGCACCGGCTGCTCGGGTGCCGGCGCGCCCGCCAGCTCCGCCCGTGCCGCCACGACCGAGGCCGCGATCAGCATCCGGCAGCGGGCATGCACGGCACGCGCGACGCGCCGCCGTCGCATGCGTACGATCTCCGCGAATGCGATGAGCTCGCCCACGGGCGGCGTACCCTACCATGATCGTGCGCGGAGTTGTAGCAGCCCGGCGCCGGCCTTGTCTCCTTCCGACCCGCTCACTCCCGGGCCGGGCGGCTCGACCGTGGACGAGGTCCTGCCGGCGCCCGACCCCGCCCCGGACCGCCGTCTTCCCCGCCGCAGGCGGGCGCGCTGGACCACGCCCGGTCGACCTACGACCCCATCAGCCCGACAGCGATGGCGATGCCGCCTCCGCGCATGTCGCTCGGCTCCATCCCTGCGATTCGATCAGGTCCTTCACCTCGTAGATCTCGATCGTGTTCATCTTGTTCCCGGTCTTCGGGTGTTTCACCGCCGTCACGATGATGACATCGTCGGCTGAAATGACCTCGCGCCCGTACAACTCCCTCAACGTCCGAATGATATGGTCCGAGCTCCGCCGGCTGAATTTCAGCTCCAGAACGAGCGGCTGCACACCCCAGCTCATACTCACCTTGCGCCCGACCTCGATCGAATTCGTCACCGCCAGAATCGGTTGCTTGAGCCGATACTTCGATATCATTTTCGGCGCGAATCCGCTGGCCGTGAGACAGATGACCTTCGTCACCGGCAACTTCCGGCACAGCTCATGGATCGCGCCCCCCACGGCACTCGGGATGGCCTCGTCATCGAGCGTCGAACCCGCCTCATCCGGCAAAGTCTCGGCATTTTCCACCAGCGAGGCCACACGGTTCATCAACGCAATGGCCTGCGCCGGAAAGTCTCCAATCGCGGTCTCCCCCGACAACATGATCGCCGATGCGCCATCGAGGACGGCCGCCGAGATGTCGGTCACCTCCGCCTTCGTGGGATGAGGATGGCGGATCATCGTGTGAAGCATCTCGGTCGCGACAATCACGGGCTTGGCGTGCCTCTGCGCCTCTCGCAGGATCCGCTTCTGCATGATGGCGAGGCTTTCGATCTCCGTCTCGGCCGTCAGATCGCCCCGGTCGATCATCACGGCGTCGGAGGCGACGATGATCTCGCGCAACCGGTCCAGCCCGAATTTGTTTTCGATCTTCGACACGATGCCGACCGGACTGCCTTCCAGCAGCTCGCGCACTTGGGCCACGTGCTCCGCGCTCTCGACGAACGATACCCCCACGAAGTCGACGCCCTCCGCCTTCGCAAACTCCAGCATCCGGCGGTCTCGATCGGCGAGCACCGGACCATTGAGCTTCACGTAGGGAACGTTGAGCCCCTTGGAGCTGCGGAGGATCCCATCGTTCTCGATGCGGCACACGATGTCTCGTCCACGCACATCGATGACCTGAAACTTCAGGGTCCCGTCGTCCGCCAGCACGATATTCCCGGGACGCAGATCGAGATGAAGGTCGCAATAGGTGACCGGAATCCTTCCGTCGGCAACCCCGTCGGCCTCCGTGGTGAACACCAGGGTCTCGCCTCGCTTCAGCGGCACGTCGCTGGCGAGCAGCCCCGTTCGAACCTTCCGCCCCGGGATGTCGAGAAGGATCGGGATGAGCGGCGAGATCGTGCGCACTCGTCGAATCACCCCTCGATGCCATGCGAGCGTATTGTGAGAACCGTTGAGCCGCACGATGTCCAACCCCTCGGCGATCAGCTCCCGTATTTGCGCCTCCGTGCAGGTCGCGGGTCCCAGCGTCGCTACGATTTTCGTCTTGCGGTCCACAGCTTCGTACTCACTCCGTGATGAACGGCCGGGGCAGCCGGCGAATGGCTTCGACAACCTCGGCCCGGATCACACGCGTGTCGATCGCTGCCGCCTCTTCCAGCATTTTCCTGATGGCGGTGCCGCTGATCGGGAAGGAATACGTCGGATCGGCGTCGCCGTGAGGACACGTCTTGTCGGTCGTGATCGATTCACACTTGAGGCACAGGTATGGGCCGCGCATTCGCAGGATCGTAATGCCCAGCTCGTCGGGCCCGAAGCTCTCGCTATATCGATGGGCGGCATATTTGTCGTAGAAACCGTCCACCCCGGCGTGATCTCGGCCGACGATGAAGTGCGTGCAGCCATAATTGCGGCGAACGATGGCGTGAAAGACCGCTTCGCGCGGGCCTGCATACCGCATCACGGTGGACAGGACCGTCAGGACCGCTCTTTCTGCTGGATAGTAGTTGCGAATCAACGCCTCGTAGCCCGTGAGAATCGCCGCCGGATTGAAGTCCCCGGGCTTCTTCCTGCCTACCAGCGGTTGAATCAGGAGGCCATCACACAGCTCGAGGGCCGCTTTCTGCAGATACTCGTGAGCCCGATGCGGCGCGTTCCTGGTTTGAAAGCCCACCACGGTCCGCCAGCCCATCGTCGCAAAATATGCTCGCGTCTCCGCGGGAGTTTTCTCATAGGCCGAGAACTCGAGCGCGACGCGCTCGCGAAGCTCGACCGTCCCCCCCACGAAATACTCCGCCAGACCATAGAAATGTGACACGCCGGGATGTCGGGGGTCGTCCGTCCCGAATATCAAACGGGCCGCCGCGGGCCGGTCGGGCCTGAACACGCCGGTGGGATGGAGGCGTCCAACGGGAACACCGCGGAAGAAGAGGTCGACGGCAACCTTCCCTCGGATTCGCGCCCGATCCTCTGCGGACATGTCGAGCAGGATCGGAATGGGGAAGACCGAGCCATCACTCAGCCTCCCCGAGCGGGCACAGCTCCAGAACTCCTCCTCACCCATGAAGCCGCTCAACGGTGCAAACGCACCGAGCGCGATCTTTTCCAGCTCTAGATACTGGTCAAGGTCGAGGGTGACCATTGCGAGTGCTCTCTAGGGCATCGAGGACGGCCGTCGCGCCGACTCTGCCGCTCGACCCGAGGTTGTAGATCCAGCGCGCGCGTGCCTCACGGATCCTTTCGACGAACTGATCGCGGTGCGCGCAGAGGGTCGCCACCTGGCTCGGAATCTCTCCGAGATCCTGCGGCGACACGACGACGCCCACCTGCGGACGAATCAATACTTCCAGCGGCTCGCACTGGAGCCTGGCATAGTCGCGGTTGTTCACCTTGCGGGGCGTATCGATGAACAGGACCGGTCGCTCCAACCCCAGGGCGAACTCCAGCGCGGCGCCGGACCAGTCGCTGATCATGACGTCCGCGTCGTGCAGCGATTGCGACGAGCGTACGTCGAGCTCCAGGCTGAAGCGAGGATGGGAGCCGAATTTCGACCGGATGCGGTCGATCACGGGCTTCTGCTGTCTCACGCTCATCGGATGAGGTCTGAAGGTAACCCCATGGCCGGCGCTCAGGAGTACGGCAATCAACTCATCGGCGCAGGTCGCAGTAATGGAATCCGCACCCCACGAGGGCGCAATGAGTACGCTCTTGGCTGGGCCCGAGCTTGGTCGGAACGCGGGTCGCGTGCGAGAAGCCTCGACGATCGCATCGAGCCGCCCATAGCCGTGCTCGATCAGGCGTTTCGACCTGAGGCCGTGGAGGGCCTCGTTTGTCCGGATCTCGCGCGTGTGATGCGGCCCAACGCACAGAATCGTATCGTAGGCGTCGTAGGCTTTCGGCCGGAAAACCATGTGGCTGCTGACCATCGAATGAAATACATAGACATAGTGCACGGGATAGGCGGCTGAGCGCTTGAGATGGTACGCGTCGAGGTCCGTGAGCGTGATCACCATGACTCGTGCCTCGAGCGCCCTGAACAAGATCGTGCAGACCGCGCCCGACCCTATGCCGAAGGGCAGGATGTTCGGGTGGTGACCCTCGAGAACCGAGTCTTCGTGATCGGAGGTGAGATAGCAGACCCTCTTGTCGTGCGCCTCGGTGAGCTCTCGGATGATCGGCGCGAAATGCACCCAGTCGGCTTTGGTCTCGGCATAGAAGACGATCTCCCGCTCCTCCAGTGGCAGAGACCGGAAGCGTTTCATCGCCTGCCATTCGGCGTAGAAACGCCTCAGTCGATTCGTGTGGGGCACGCTTCCGCGGGAAACCCTTGCTCCGAGGGAAGCCGGCCTAACGAACATTGCCGCGCCTCGAGCATGTCCGGGCGTCGGTCCTGCGCCTCGTCGATGAGCACACGACGCTGCGGCCCGGCCGCGCGTGCACGAGCAAGCGCGGGTCGGGGGTGATGTCGAAGAGCAACGCGCGGAGCGCCAAGTCCTGGGCGCACATGGAGGTGACCGACGGGGGTGCAAGCCCCATGCCTCGGAAGACGCCGTGCCCGCGGCGCGGCGGCGCGCGACCCCCGTGCACACGTGCAAGATCATGCAGCGGGGTTGGAGCACGGGGCCTGGACGGCGCTGCCCCGCCGGAGGGGCGAGCCGCATGCCCTGGGAGGCGCCGCGTCAAGGGCGCAGCGGTGCGCGACCCCCGTGCGGGCGCGCAAGGTCACGCGGGTTGGGGCGGATGTCGCGTGCGGCCCGCGGGCGCAGCCGTCCCACGAGGCGATTGGCGTTGACGGCACGGGGCGGGTTGGATTAGGGTCCCCTCGCTCTTCCAGGGCGCACGTCGTCATCGTGCTGAAGGGACAGTCGTCATGAGTCGCAACGGATCGTTCGTCGTGCCTGCAACGATCGTGATGATCCTCGTTCTCTGCGTGACACCCGCGCACGCGTACACCGATCCCGGAACGGGAGCGCTCATCTGGCAGATGCTGCTCGCCGCTTCCGTCGGCGTCATGTTCTACGCGCGCCGGATGGTGAGCTGGGTGCGCGGGTTGATGAACCGGCGGCCGGCTGCGGGCGCCGTCGGCCCACTCTCGGCCCGAGCGGAAGGCGAGTCGCCGGAGGCCGGTCGGTAGGCTGCGCAGCGGCCTCCAGCGCGCGATGTTCGGGCGCATCGGCCGCGGGCGAGACCTTCCGCCCGCGGACCTGACGCCGGCGACATGCCGGACCGGCCGCTCCGGGAGGACCCGCTGCCTCCACCCCCTCCGCGAACGCTGAGGTCGCTGTGGTGCTGAGGGATCTGGGGCGCGCGCTGTCGCTGTCGACGCTCTGCCTCACCCGCGTCTGGACGGGCCTCCTCGACAACCCGTCGAACTGGCCGCGCCGCAGTAACTGCTGGGCGGTCCTCATCAACGACCTCCTGCTGGCTTCGCTCTTCTTCGCGGGCATCACCGTGGCGCGACGGTCGGGAAGCGCGCGCGCGATGACGGCCGCCCGCTGGGCGTTCCTCCTGGTGCTCGTCGTTCCCGTGAACGGGATCGTCAACAGCGAGTACAGCGCGCGAGTCGCGCTGTCGGCGCTGGCGCACGTCGACGCGCGAGCGCTCCTGGCCCTGTGCGCGGCGCTCGTCCTGCTCGCCGCCCTGCTCACGCTGCGCGACCGGCGCCTGGCAACCCGCGTGCTCGTGGCCCTGGGCGCGACGGCGCCCCTGCTCCTGGTGCATCGCTCGCAGCGTCTGCTGGCGGAGGGCGTGCTCCTGGTGGTGGGCGCGCTCGTGCTCTGGCGCTGGCACGAGCGTGTGATCCGGGCCGCGGCCGCCGTCGTGCTCCTCCTGTTCCCCTTCACGCTGTTCACCTTCGCGCAGACGGCCGCCTACCTGACGCGGTTCGACGACAAGCCCCCGGCGCCGCAGCTCCCCGCCGACGCCGCGCCGGCGCGGCGCCTGCTGTGGCTCGTCTTCGACGAGATGGACTACCGCCTCGCCTTCGCGGAGCGGTCGGCATCCCTGGCGCTCGACGAGCTCGATCGGCTGCGGAGCGAGGCGCTCGACGCCACGCACGCGTACCCGCCCGCCAACTACTCGCTGATGTCGCTGCCCGCGATGATCACGGGCCGGCTCGTCTCGCGGGCACGCGTCGTCAACCCCGCCGAGGTGCTGATCACCTACGGCGACTCGAACGAGACGGTGCCGTGGAGCACGCAGGGGAACGTCTTCGCCGACGCGCGCCGGGCGGGGGTGAATTCGGCGGTGGTGGGCTGGTTCAACCCGTACTGCCGCCTGATCGGCGACAGCCTCACCAGCTGCGTGTACGCGGACGTGGGCCGAATGACCGTCTGGCAGAGCATGGGCAAGCAGGCGCGCGGCGTGATCCAGACGATCCCGTTCAGCCCCACGCTCGGGCTCGAGCGCGCCCTGGAGTTTGGGCAGACCGACCGGGGCGACCGGCACCAACGCGTGGGCTGGTACCGGATGATGCTCGAGGCGGCACGGCGGACGGCGACGGATCCGGCGCTGGGGCTCGTCCTGCTGCACTGGCCGGTGCCGCATCCGCCCGGCATCTACAGCCGCGTCAAGGACGCGCTCGAGGCGGATGGGGAGAGCAGTTACATCGACAACCTCCGGCTGGTGGACCGCACCATGGCGGAGCTGCGGCGCGCGATGGAGGCGACGGGCACGTGGGACCGGACGACGGTGCTCGTGACGTCGGATCACTGGTGGCGTCACGAGCTGTGGCGTCAGGCGGGTGAGCTCGCGCGCGAGGAGGTGCCCTTCGCGAGCAAGGTCGACCACCGCGTGCCGTTCATCTTGAAGCTCGCCGGCCAGCGGGAGGCGGTCACATACGAGCCGGCGTTCAACACGGTGGTCATCCACGACCTGATCCTGGCGATCCTCGGAGGGGAGGTGCACGACGCGGCCGACGCGATCGCCTGGCTCGACCAGCACCGCTCGATCGGCGAGAGCCCCTACCACATGGGGGTGACGAGCGCAGGGAACGGTTGAGCGAGAGGAACGGGACGACACCACGTTGCCTCGGGGAGACTCGCGGGATAGAAACTCGTCGTGCGGCTCGTCTGCTTCGGGGATGTTCACATGGCTCTTCGAGCCATTGGGCGGCTCGAGCCGGAGCTCTCCACGGCCGATGCAGCGATCCTGGTCGGTGACCTGACGAACTTCGGCGATCCACCCGACGCCTTCCGGGTCATCGAAGCTGCGCGGGCCCTTTGCCCCCACGTCCTCGCCGTCACCGGCAACCTCGACTTCGTTTCAGTTCCCGACCCCGACAAACTCCACACCTAAGCCCGCGAATTCTGATTGTGGAATAGCCCTTGCTTCCATCGCGGAGTGCGGGGTGGTTCAGATGCCGTGGTAGCAGCGCGGTAGCAAGAGAGCGCTGAAGGAGGTGGACCTATGGGCTCCCGCCCGCCGGTCGGTCCACGTCAGCGATTTCATACCCCTCCCCTTCTTGATCGAGGTCGCCGGGTAGGCTCCACAGCGCCGGCCCCGAACCGACGCAACGACCCGCACCCCTCCCCTCGCCGCCCGAGGTGGCGGTAGACCGCATCCCCAAACTCCTGGGCGAGATCGAGCGGCTGCGGGGCGTGCTGTGGGCGCGGCTGACGATTCGAGGTAGGAGTCCCAAGCAGGCTGCCGACAGGAACGGAGAATGCGAAAGCTGATCAGCATTGTGGAGGCACGGCGCGCAACCAGTGCTCAGCCCTCACCGTCCGCGGAAGACATGCCGTCATCTAAGAACGGGAAAGCGAAGGAGACGCTCGACCCGTGCTGCAAGTATTGCCGGAAGGGTAAAGCGTGCGGGAACTCCTGCATCAACCGCACACACCCCTGTTATCAGGCGGCCGGCTGCGCTTGCGATGCCCACTGAGGTACTGAGGTAGGGTAGTCCGCGCCGCCGAGGTCGGGTGGAACCGCCTCCCCCGTCCGCATGCACGCCCCTTCCGTTCGGGCCGCACGGCTGCTTTCGCGGCGAGCATCTTCGCGGCGTTGCGCCTAACGGGAAGGTTGGGTTCAGGATCGCTGGTTCCTCTCCTGGCCCGACCGAGCGGTGAGGGTCTGCTCGCACTGGCCTCTCCCCCGTCAGAAGTCACGCACTCCCAAGTTTATTGGCTCGTTCTCCCGGAGGGGGGTGATCCCGGGCTAGCTTGGTTGTGATGTGAACGAGCGACCCGCTGTGCCGCAACCTGGGGACATCGTGGTAGAGCGCTTGACCGAGAACCGGGCCATCGTGAGGTGGCGTGTCGCGGCGCAGAACGGGCTCGCGGCGACGATGGTCGCTCTGCTGCTGCAGGCGGCCCCCGCGCGCGCCGACGGTGCGCCGAACCTGATCCTCCCGCTGGTCACCGCGATCGTGTTCGCCTCCGCGGCGAGCAACGTGCCCCGGCAGGTG
>WNFO01001977.1_pt1 | contig 16678 bp, 10 predicted proteins | sample 5400251 | NCBI WGS metagenome assembly WNFO01 (sample SAMN13153354, study PRJNA577476) | soil metagenome | isolation source: 100 cm saprolite under Madrone tree | place: USA:California | collected 2016-06-14 | reverse complement strand
CTCATTGAAAGACTACACACTGGCCTGTGGGTTAGGAATAGTCGCGGCGAGATGCGGGATTCTGACGCTCGTGACTTAAGCCTTTGAGCAAAGGGCCGCTGTGGGTCATCAGCGCCGAATTGAGGGCGCCGACGGCATGTCCGGTCCGCCTCCGTTCGCCACCAATCGGGGCAGCCCAGTCACAAGAATCTTCGGCGGCGGCCGGTGTCCGGTCCGTTCCAATCCAACCCAGGCTGCGATAGGCTGTCCGTAATAGCGGCTTGAGGGCATCACGGGATGCGACGGCGAGAGTTCATCGCGGGCTTGGCGGGGCGGCAGCGTGGCCGCTCACGATGAGGGCGCAGCAGGTCGTCTCGCCGGCGATCGGCTTGCTCGGAGCAGGGTCGCCCGGCCCGTACGCTGAACGTCTGCGGCACTTTATTGATTTCCTAGTATCGTCCCACTTGCAGCTCGCCGAGGCGTAAAATGTGGAACCATGTGAGGGCGGCAAAGATGATATTGAAACGCGTTGGGATTGCGGTGTTGCTGACCGCCTCGAGCTTTCTGCTCGCTGCTCAGCAGGACAGCCAATCGATGATCGCGGCGATCAAGGCTGAAGGATTGCGCGGTACCGAAGCAACGGTCCTCTTTCATACACTGACGGATACGATCGGGCCTCGGCTGACCGGATCGCCAGCGCACATGCAGGCCGCGCGTTGGGCCGTGGAACGCCTGAAGGCCTGGGGGCTCGACAACCCGCGGCTTGAACCCTTTCAATTCGGGCGCGGATGGTCCCTCGAGAAGCTCAACGTGGAGATGACTGCGCCGCGCTACATGCCGCTGATCGGATATGCCGAGGCATGGTCTCCAGCGACATCCGGAGTCCTGATCGGCACGCCCGTCTACATCGGCGACAGCACTGCTGCCGATATCGATCGCCTCGGCCCTCGCCTGCGAGGCTCCATTGTGCTCATGCATCGTCCACAGACCGAGTTTCTCCGCAACGATCGGCAGCAGCCATCCGAGGGAATCGGCCCGGTGCAAACTGGGAACCCCCCACTTCCGGGGCCTTCCAGTTCAACTCCGACATTCGACATGTTGACCCGTCTCCGCGCCCGTGGGGCGGGAGTCGCGCTCAGCCCCGGAGCCATGGAACACGGCACCGTGCGCGTTCAAGGCTTCCGCAACACGGCGCGCGACACCGTTCCAACAGTGGTGCTAGCCGCGGAGCATTACAATATGCTGGTCCGGATGGTCCAGGCCGGCGCTTCGCCACAGCTGCGCATCGAGGTCGGGGCCCGGTCCTACGAGAATGATCTCAACAGCTACAATGTCCTCGCTGAGATACCGGGCACGGATGCGATGTTACGGGACGAGGTTGTCCTCGTCGGCGCTCATCTGGATTCATGGCATACGGCGACTGGTGCCACCGATAACGCGGACGGCGTAACGGCAGTGATGGAAGCCATGAGAATTCTGACGGCCGTTCATGCGCGTCCTCGACGTACCATCCGCGTTGCACTCTGGGGAGGCGAGGAACAAGGCCTGCTGGGCGCCCGCGCTTACGTGGACCAGCACCTTCGTGATGATGTCTCCCGTAGCAAGATCTCCGTTTACCTGAACGATGATCCGGGAACAGGCCCAACGTACGGCTTCTACATGGAGAATAACGAGCCGGCGAAACGAATCTTTGATGCGTGGCTCGCGCCGTTGCGGGATATCGGAGTACGGCGAAATGTGATCGAAGGCATCGGCGCCACGGATCACGTGCCGTTCGATCAGGCGGGTATTCCGGCGTTCACCGTGATCAAGGACTTTCGAAATTACGATATTCGCACGCGGCACACCAATGCTGATCTAGCTGATGCCGTAAGGACTGAGGACCTCCGGCAGGCTGCTGTCTTCATGGCCGTCATGACCTGGCAGGCCGCGATGCGCGACGAACCCATCCCTCGCCAGAAACGCTAAAGTGAGTTCAAATCTCTCCCGGCGGCCCTGGACGGTCGGTCTGTCCGCGATGCGGTTTTGGTTGTGGATCAAGTATTCCTGCGCTGAAAGAACCAAGGAAGGCCGCATGTCGAGCCCAGCCACGCCACCTGAAGGGAGTTGCGACTTGGATGCTTGCAACCTCCCTCGTGCCGTCCGCACGACCTCAAAAGCGGTCACGACGGCGCAATGCGATGAAGGGACGCAATGGGCCAATCGCGTCGGCACCGCCTGCGTTCCCCTACGACCGCCGAAGGAGTCGCGCGGTGCTTCGGCGGAAGATGGGGCGCATTCGAAAAATTCCGAAACGACAACGATTGTGAACCATTGCAGATCAGAATAGATTCCTGTGGCGCATCGCACACGCCATCTGGTGTGGTTGCGGACGGCGTTGGTGCAGGAGCGGTGCTCTCTGAGGCTAACGAGAAGCCAGGAGAAAAAATTTGCAAATGAAAAAGCTGATTTTTGTAATCGCGCTGCTAGCATTCGTGGGCATCGCGCGGGCGCAGACTTGGCCTTCGCGACAAATCACGCTGATCGTTCCGTTTCCGCCGGGCGGATCAACAGACGTGGTCGCGCGTATCATGGCCGAACGTATGCGGCCGCTGCTAAACCAGCCAGTCATCATTGAAAATGTTGGTGGTGCAGGAGGAAGCATTGGCGTCGGCCGCGTGGCGCGTGCCGCCCCAGACGGATACACAATTGACATAGGGCAGTGGGATACGCACGTAGGCGGCGTGATCTATTCACTGAATTACGACTTGCAGAAGGATTTCGAGCCGATCGGGCTGCTGTCCGTCAATCCGCAGCTAATGGTTGGCAGAAAAAACTTACCAGTGGATGATTTAAGAAGCCTCGTGACTTGGATGAAGGCGAACCCTGGGAAGGCGACGCTTGTCAACCAGCTCGCTTCGGCACAGCTAACGGGCCAGTTGCTACAGCAACTCACCGGTACAAGTCTTCAGCTAATTCCCTACCGCGGTGCTGGGCCCGCAATGACAGACCTGTTGGCCGAGCAGGTTGACCTGATGGTCTCGCAAGCCGCTGTTGTGTTGCCGAACTTGCAAGCTGGGACCATCAAACCAATTGCAAACCTCTCGCCGCGCCGCTCGGTGACTGTGCCTGAAATTCCAACCTCGGATGAGAGCGGAGTGCCAGGTCTCTACGCCTCCGGATGGTTTGGATTCTTTGCGCCGAAAAGTACCTCGAAGGTCGTTGTCGCCAAACTAAACGACGCCATGGTGCGCGTGCTCAACGAGCCGGCAGTGCGGACCCGATTCGCCCAGCTCGGATTGGATATTGCTTCGCCTGAGCAGCAGACACCTGAGGGACTTGCAGCCTTCCACAAGGCCGAGATCGAGAAATGGTGGCCGATAATCAAGTCAGCCAACATCAAAGCTGAATAGGACCAGCGCGGCAGGGCCCCTCGTGGTCGAGCACCTGCCCGAGGAAGTTTCAAAGGCGCGCCTCCCTGGCGACACCAAAAGCGGTCCCACTTCCACATCTCAAAAAAGGGGTGGCGACCGGTTCTGCCTGGCTCTGCCGACTTGCGCCCAGCAAGTCGGCGCTGTCTGGGGTATACCGGTCGTGATGCCAATGTAGTCGCGAAGGCGGACAGGAGATGACGGGGACTGCGCAAAGAATGAAGACAAGACGTTTCCCTCTTTGGTTGGTTGCCATCGTGCTGATGCCGGTAGCCCTGATTGCGATCGGCGTTGCGGCTTGCTGGTTGATGCTGCGGGCCAGTTTGCCTGTCCTCGACGGCACAGTCCGGGGCAACGGACTTTCGGCCACCGTCACGGTTGATCGCGATGCGCTCGGTGTGCCCACGATCAGTGGCGTTGACCGAGGCGATCTGGCTTATGCAACGGGTTTTCTGCATGCCCAGGACCGCTTCTTCCAAATGGATTTATTGCGCCGCGCGGCGGCAGGCGAACTGTCCGAACTGTTAGGACCTGCCGCGCTTGATCTTGATCGCCGTCACCGCTTGCATCGATTCCGCAACCGCGCGCTTACTGCGCTTGCAGGCGCACCGGCGGACGAGCGCCACCTAATTGAGCTCTATACGCGCGGCGTCAATGATGGTCTGAGGGCCCTCTCGATCAGACCTTTCGAATACCTGCTATTACGGATGACGCCATCGTCCTGGCGGCCGGAAGACTCGGCACTGGTCGCGTACGCCATGTATCTCGACCTGCAGTACCGAGAACTAGAGTCTACAGTGGCTCGCGCGATCCTTCGCGAGCGCGTGACAGACGACATGTTTGCGTTATTGCTGCCCAACGCAAGTCACTGGGACGCGCCGCTCGACCAGGCAACAAGTCCGACAGTGGACATGCCCGGATTGCCAACCACTGAGCCGGATTGGATCGGCTCGCTTGCGCCGCCGACCACACGACCGCAGGACGATGCGATTCCAGGCAGCAATAGCTGGGTGGTCGCCGGCCCGCACAGCAGCCGTGCCGCCGCCTTGCTGGCCAACGATATGCACCTGGGGTTACGGCTGCCGAATGTCTGGTATCGGCTTTCACTCGTATATCTCGATGCAGGCAGAACTCCGCGCCGCGTCACCGGCGTCAGCCTGCCCGGCACCCCGGCCGTCGTTGCCGGCAGCAACGGCCGGGTCGCTTGGGGCCTAACTAACAGCGCTGGAAGCTATCTGGATTTGGTCGGCCTGGATGGTGATACGATGGAAAGCTCGCGTTACCAAGTAGCCAACGGTGGCTCAGAGCAAGCGCTGCGCCAAGTGGAAAGGATATTGGTGAAGGGGGCTCTGGCGGTTGACTTGCCAGTTATCGAGACGCGCTGGGGACCGGCCATTCAGGCCGGCAAGAAGGTCTACGCCGTCCATTGGGTGGCACACGAGCCAAATGCGGTAAATTTTCACCTGTTGCGCATGGAAGACGCCGACAACGTCGCCGCCGCGATGAGGGTCGGCCAGTCGAGCGGCATCCCGACGCAGAATCTGGTCGTCGCCGACGCTGACGGCCACATTGGCTGGACGCTCGCCGGTCCGCTGCCGAGACGCGCAGTCGCCAACGACGGCCTTCCCGTTGCTGGCCGCGAATATCGGTCTTGGTCCGGTTATCTAACGCCAGAGGAATATCCTGCCAAGCTGGATCCTCAGCTCGGACGCCTTTGGACAGCCAACAACCGTCAACTCGCCGGCCCGGATCAGGACAAGATCGGCGGCAGCGCCGCCGACATGGGTGCGCGCGCCAGCCAGATTCGCGATGACCTGCTCGCGCGCGAAAACTTCGACGAGCGCGCAATGCTTGCCATCCAGCTCGATGATCGCGCCTTGTGGATCGAATTTTGGCGCCATCTTTTGCTGGAGGTACTCGATGAGGCAGCGATCGCTGGTCATCCTCAACGCGCCGAATTCAAGCGCCTGGTGGCGCAGTGGAACGGCCGAGCCGACGCCGATGCGGTCGGTTATGCACTGGTGCGCAGCTTCTATTGGTCAATGTACGACGCCTGGTTTGCTAATCTTGATGCTGAACTGCGGCGCACCTACCGGACAGCCAGTTATCGTGCCGCCAGCAGACGCGTAGAGCCCGTCATGGAGATATTGGCGGAGAAACGCGCCTGGGTTCCTCCCGGAATGGCTGATTGGCAGGACTTTCTGCTCAACCGGATCGACGCTGTTATCGGAAAGGCCACGCAAAACGGAGCGTCCCTTCAGGAGGCGAAGTGGGGTGTCGTCAACCGCGCGGCCATCGCGCATCCGTTAGCGCGTTTTCTACCCTCGCTCGCGGGATGGCTCGGCGCTCCGGTCGACCCTTTGCCGGGAGACATTCATATGCCACGCGTGCAAGCGTCGGCGTTCGGTGCCTCGGAGCGAATAGTAGTGGCACCCGGTCACGAGGAAACGGGTATTTTTCATATGCCGGGCGGTCAAAGCGGCCATCCGCTGTCGCCGTTCTTCCTGGCCGGCCATGAGGCATGGGTGCGCGGCGAGCCGACGCCATTCCTGCCCGGCCCTGCAGTCCACCGTTTGGTTCTCGAGCCGTAAGTCTGACGAGAGCCCGTAATCGGGCAGTCACGGATTCCATCTTGGGCAGAAATGACTTCCTGCGTCCGCTGTTAATGGGGCTGCCACACGGGCGCGACGACACACACGGATCGGTGGGTGACCGGATTGGGCTCGCCCCCGTCGCGCCAGCCGACGCGCCCGCCGGCCGACGCACCCATCATGGAAGTTTCGGGGAAAGCTGCCGACCGCTGACCGCCGGCCTACATCGCCCGGTTGGGGGCGGTTTGGAGCAACTCTCGCAATTCGTGTGAATAGTATTTGGCGTTGGCCGTGGTGCCATGGCCGCGCGTCTCTTCGCTCGCGGGGATGAGGTAGAGCCGACCATTCTTCACTCGCTTGATCGCATGCTCGGTTATTCCGGTTTCTGGTGGATTGCGCTCATCGTCCGCTGAATTGATCGCCAGGAGAGTAGCCTCGATGCGCCCCAAAGCGGATGAGGGATCGTAGTCGCGGGCTGAGTCGTACTGATAGATCAGATCGTTAGCATCGGCGTCGGGCCGCGCCGCCAATCTGGCGTCGACCAGTTTGTCGGCTTTTTCACGGGTCGGCGCGAGCTTCTGATAGGCGAGCGTCCCACCGCTGGTCGCGATGCCGAAGAAGGCATTCGCCAAGCGCAACGACTGCGGCTGCCTGCGGTAATTGCCGCCGTTCCATTCCGGGTCGCTACGGATGGTTTCGATCATCATGCGCCGGAGCATCCAATTACGGCTCGCCATGGGAGTTGGCTGCGAGGCCATTGGTACGAGCACGTCCATGAAGCCGGGGTACTTCTCGCCCCAAAGCCAAGTCTGCATGCCGCCCCCGGAATTACCAAGCACCAGCCGCAAGTGCCGGATGCCAAGCCCCTCGCTCACAAGCCGATATTGAGCGTCGACGATATCCTCGGAACTGTAGCGCGGAAATTTGGTTCGCAAGCCGTCTGAGGGTTTTGAAGACTTTCCTGCGCCCAGAGCGTCCGGTAAAATGATAAAGTACTGACCTGCATCCAGCGGCTGGCCGGCGCCGAACAGCTCCCCCGCGAAAGCGTTCGTCAACAGGCCAGCGCCCGATCCGGACGTGCCATGCAGAAGCAGCACCGGCTGGCCGGATGGTTCGCCCACGGTGCGGTAATGCAAGAGCACTTCCGGCATGACGTCACCGGTGTGAAACTTGAAGCCCCGCGCTATCCAATCGCCTTCCTTCGGATTGGGATAATCGCCAGCTACGCCCGCATTCGAGAGCAGAACCACGGTTGATGCTGCCACAGCCAAGGTCGCTTTGCGCATGATGTCCCCCAAAGCAGGTTGAGGATGAAACGTGGATTGCAAGAAACAGGATAAATTATTGATGAGGGCAGAATCAACGCTCGTCGCGGGCCCAGGCTCTCCAAACCCCACCAACGAACCCGTCAGTGTCGCGGCTCGACGACCGGCGAGCTGGGAATTGGTTGTTACTCTCGAAGCTTGCCGGTCCCGATGCGCTCAAGACCCCCCTGCAAACCCGCCTCGGACTTAAACTTATTTTTCGGGCGTCCGACTGCCCAATTTCTGTGTGAAATAGGGAGAGTCAAAGCCGAGTTGTTTCATTCCGTACTGAATTTCTGTGATATTCATGAATATCTTCCATAGTAACCCCGATCTGTAGTTTTCGATCATGACGACGATCGGACCTTGGTCAATGGCCAGATGCGACCTCGCATACCAGTCGAACTGTTCGCTGAATCCGTCCAGGAAGCCGTAATTGGTCCAAAGTTTTTCGCCCTTTTCCTCATAAAAATATCGCAGGGCCTGCATCGAAAACGACGGCGTGTACGGCATCGACGACAAAGCCGCAGTCGGCTGTATGACCCCCCTGTCGTCCTCGGGCGAGTGAGCGACATATCCTTTCACACTGTCCCCGGCCGTCAACCCCCAAGCTTTTTCCCCGTAGCCTTTGTACTTCCTGGGGTTATCAATACTGTAGGCGCGATTTATGAGCGTGTGATTCCTGGTTTGCTCAGCATAATCGATGCCATAATCGTCCGTTAGATTGCTGGGATCGATACCCATGAAGGTATATTGCGAAAAAAACAAGGGGCCACCACCTTTTGAGTTTCCCAGCGGCAGGCTGTACCCATAATATGATTTCCCATTCCTCCAGCTCCGGGTACCAACCCAAGTCTTTTCGTAAACTCCTCTTGAGATCGGATGTCGGCTTGAGGAAGCCGATATGATGTAAGTAATCAACGCTTCATTCCAGCCCTTCACCGGGAAGTTCCTGTCAAACCCGTTTTTCGGGCTCCAATGCCACAAAAGCCTATTGTCGTTGTTTACATGCCAACTCCAATTGGCGGCGTTCCACATCTCGTTGATCCTTCTCACCAAATATCTTTCCCTCACAGTGTTTCCGTTGAAATAGGCCCGTGCCGACAGCAGTCCCATCATCAAATAGGAGGTCTCCACCACGTCGGAGCCATCGTCCGATCTGTCGAACGCAATGGTCTTTCCGGTATCGCCATTGATAAAATGAGGGTAAATGCCATGATAGGAGTCGGCTTTGGCTAAAAAGTCTACGATCTGAATCAAACGATCCGACGCTGCTTCGCGACTGATCCACTTTCTTTCCACAGCTACAATGGTAGCCAGTATCCCGAATCCGGTACCTCCGATCGCACATGCCTCCGGGCCGAACGTTCCTTTGCTGAGATTTGGTTCGTCATCTGCCTCATTGATAAAATCCAAATAGAACTCCGCTTTAACTGTATTGCTCCTTTCTCTCGCCATGCCACTGTTCGGGTGTGCATAATGCCAGAAATACCTGAATGTCTGGCGCTGGACGGTCTCCAGCAGGTCCTCATCCGAAAGATTCTTGATAATTCCGACTGTTTTGATCGAGTTGTCATGCTCGACATCGTATTCGTTGAGCGCGGATTGAGTGAAAGACTGCGGCGCATTGACGGTAAACGCGGATGCGCAGAGACATTGGGCCGCAATGACGAAAGTCATCAGCAATCTTTTCATTTGATCGAAGCCCTTTCCCAATTCAAAGCTGTCTAAGAGTAGTCAATCGCCTTGTTCCTGGTCAAATTGGCACCTGTCCTCCGCGGTGGTGGTAATGCGGTGCGCACTGCCGCCCAACGGCGATGGAGCGATGCAAAAGTCGACGGCGCGATCTTCATCGCCGCCTTTTCCATCGGTTCCCAGGACGGCGCACAGGCGCCGCTGACCTTGATCACGGCGTTCGGGCGCCTGGCGGCGCTCCAGCACCTTCGGCAGGTCGGCCCAGTGCCTGCGGCGGATCGGGCGGCATGCGCGGCTGCAAGGAATTCGGGGCTTTCGCTTACCCTCCTCGACCAGCATCATTGCGGGGCACTGATGACCGGCCTAGTCATCGAGGCGATCCAAGCGCCATGCCCGGACTCGGTCGATAACTCCGTCGATAACTACAGGTCGTGGTCACTCTCATTGGCGCGATCGACCTCGTGTTCGGCGAGATCGATCGCTGAGAATCCCAATTTCGGCGGCAAAGGCTACTTTGGGACGCCGCGCTTCCACTTGTCCCAGTGGGCGACGACGTCTTTGATGAACGGCGCGGCAGCCGCCCATAGATTGCTTATGGCGGGCACGAAACCGCCCGAGCTCCCCTCAGGGCCGCAGCCGCAGAGCGAATGCCAAGCCGACTCACCCGGGTAAGGACGGTCAAAGTTCGATGCGGTCCGCAGCACGGCAACGCGGTTGAGATCCACCAGCCCCGAGATGGCCCCGCGGGTGAGGGCCATGTAGGTGGCATTATCCTCCTGTTGCGTGGTGCAATAGGTCCCGTTACCGCCCGTCCACAGCGTGGTCCATGCCGTGGCCCGCTCGCCCAGCTTGATGCCGTGAAACCAGGTGTCGCCCGCCATCGTGTCGCACTGAATGACGCTGGGCGGAGCCTTGGCCTTCGCCTCGGCATAGTGGCCTCGATAGGCCTGGGCAGTCGCATTGTCGTTGCCGGTGAGATCCACCTTGCTGGTCAACGAGAGGATCTTCTGCAGCAATGCTTCGCTCAACTGATACACCTCGCTGTGATAAGGGGTGGGGATACCGGGCAACGAGTTCCAAGGCTGCACGGTCGTATCGATGGGAAAGATTGCGAGGTATCCATAGGGCCACGCCGGAGTGGTCGGATCGGCTGCGCTTCCTGGAATCTCGCGCGCGTCGATCTCCCATGAAATGCCGTAGTCAATGAGATAGCGCGCCCACGCCGCCGAGCCGGTTGTCCCCTCGTGCGGATCGATCCCCGCAATGCCTGCGATCAGGAAGTACGTGTGGCGCAAGTCGAACTTATCGCTGAGGACCAACGCCATGGTCGATGCGGCGACGTTCGCGTGACCCTCGCCGGCGACCATCTGGCACACATCGTCGGCGTTGCACAGAATGTTGGGATAGTCTGGCGACAGGCCCCGAACGGGTATCGGTTCCGTCAACCTGAGATTGCCGGTGAAGGCCGATGCCTCGGAAAACGGGAAGGGGGCGCCGCCGAACATGTTGATGATCATGACCTTCACGGGTCGTGCGTCATGGTCGGCGAACGACGGACCGGCGAAGAGTGCAGCACCGAGGACGCTTGCGCCGGCTAGCAAGTGTCTGGTCATCAACAGCACTGTTGCGAACATCCTGTGGCTATGCATGGGAGGGCCTCCTGCTAGGTGTCGATATTTTGCGCGCTAGGGTGGTGGTTGCGACGCGAATTGCTGCCCGCAAACGAGCGAGCACCTGTAGAGCATTTTCCGTGCCGAGAGCTATCGAGCGACCGCGCTGCGCGCGGCTGGCTGGAATCCACGGCAGCTTATGGCCCAAGACTGCCGGTCTGCTGCGCCTGCTTTCACGATGCGGACGTGGCGTGAACGCGAAGAAAAAACCACGCGAATGACCCAAGCGGCCAAACCGCGTCACTCGCCCTTGATGTTTGCTGCCTTGATTATTGGCCACCACTTCTCGATCTCGGCCCGTTGCAGAGTGGTGAGAGCTTCGGGCGTCTGTTGGTCATGCGGGGGAATTTCGAGGCCCAGATCGGCCAACCGTTTTTGCACTCCTGGATCAGCCAAGGCATCGGTGACCGCCGCATTCAGCTTGTCGATGACAGACTTCGGCGTGGCCTTGGGCGCCCAAAGCCCATACCAGAGCGACGAGTAGAATCCCGGCAGTCCGGCCTCATCCGCGGTCGGAATTGCGGGCGCCGCAGTAAAACGGTTCTTTGACGTCACGGCGAAGGCCTTGATACTTCCGGCGCGCACCAACGCCTGAAAATTGGACGACGGTTCGATCATGAAGTCGATTTGCCCCGCAACCAAATCCTGTGTCGCTGGGCCGTTGCCGCGATAGGGCACAAACTGAAAGCGGGTTCCAGTTTCCCGTTGAAATGAAATGCCAGTGAGGTGCCCGGCGGCACCGACACCAGCGATGCCGACGGACGCCGTGTCAGGATGCGTCCGCAGATAGGCGATCAATTCCTTCAGGCTGTTCGCGGGCAGACTCTTCTTTCCGACGATCAGCAGCGGCTCGCTCGCGAGTTGCGTGATCGGTTCGAAATCCATCACCAGATCGAACGGGAGCGTGTAGAGACCGCCGATCAGGGCGTGCGTGGTCAAGGTGCCGATGCTCAGGGTGTGGCCATCACCGGCCGCTCGTACGGCCCGGCCGACGCCGATGCTACCGGCCGCACCGGCGACGTTTTCAATAATGACGGGCTGGCCCAGACTGGCCCGCAGCCGCTCGCTGAGGAGACGCGCCAAGGTATCCGTAGCGCCGCCCGCCGGGAATGGCACGATCATGGCAATCGGACGTGTCGGATAGGCCTGCGCCCAGGCGAAGTGCGACAACGCCGGGAGCGCGGTGCCGCCTGTGGCTAGATACAAAAATTGACGGCGTGAAAGTCTCATGGCGTGCCTCCCTGGCGGTGCTAAGCCTATCGCAAATCCCGTGTCGTGAAAGGGGTCAACGACCGCTTGCCGCCCGAGGCGGCCAGTCCGCTACGCCTGCCATCACGGAGAGGTTCGGAGGATGACCGGACGTGGCGTGGACAACGAAAGCGCGAAATGGCGGCGCCGGCAGATGGCCGGCAGGAGGAACATCTTAAGGAAACAACTGCCTGCCGCAGTCGTTATTACGGCAGGCCAATATAGGGGGTAGGCATGGCGAAAAAGCGCATCGGCATCCTCACTGGCGGCGGCGACGTGCCGGGCCTCAACGCGGTCATCAAGAGCGTGACTTACCGCGGCAGCGAGGACGATATCGAGGTTATCGGTCTTCGCCGTGGCTGGGAGGCTCTCACGCACCTGAACGTCGAAGATCCGGCCAGCAGGTCCCACTACGTTATCCCTCTGAACCGTGAAAATACCCGCACCATCGATCGACATGGCGGAACCATGCTGCACTCGAGCCGCACCAACCCGTCCAAGATGCAAAAGCTGCCCAGCCATCTCTTCGGCAAGGACTTTCCAGTCTCCGTAAGCACCAAGGGCGGCACCGCAACCGAGACGTGGGACGTCACCGGCCGCGTGCTGTCGAACCTCTCGGCCCTCGGCATCGAACATCTGATCGCGATCGGCGGAGACGACACGCTAAGTTACGCGGCCAAGCTCAACGCGCTCGGCGTCAAGATCATTGCGATCCCGAAGACGATGGACAACGACGTCCACAATACCGAGTACTGCATCGGTTTTTCGACCGCCATTACGCGGGCCAGCGACGCCATTCAGCGTCAGCGCACCACCGTTGGCTCGCACGAGCGGATCGGCATTTTCCGTGTCTTTGGGCGCGATGCCGGATTTACGGCGCTCTACACGGCATATGCGACTTCTATCCGATGCGTCATACCCGAGTACAAAGTGAATCTCGACAAGCTCATCCAGTTGCTCCTCGAGGACAAGCGCGCCAATCCGAGCAACTACGCGCTGGTCGTGCTCAGCGAAGGCGCCGAGTGGGAGGGCTATAACCTGCGGGAATATGGCGAGCCTGACGCCTATGGCCATCGCAAGAGGGTAAGCGTCGCCGAGTCACTCGCTGACGAGATCAACCGGCACGTCGGCGAGGAGACGATCGCCTCCGACCTCACCTATGACCTGCGATCGGGCGATCCAGATTTCATCGACAAGCTCGTCGCCTTGACCTTCGGCAACATGGCGTACGACGCCATCCTGGAAGGTAAGACCGGCCTCATGTCGGCGTTAGTGGATGGCTGCTACGATCTGGTACCCATCCCTGACGCGCAGCTCGGGCCACGTAAATTGGACGTTGCCACCACCTACAACACTGAGCGCTATCGTCCCATCTACGCCAACAAGCGCGGGCTGCCGATTTTTTTGACCCGCGCGTCATAGGTTGTCCTGACTGGACTTCACCGATCCGGACGGATGTGCCTGGCGAACCAGATTTCCGCTTGGCGCAGTTCCGCCGACAGAGGCATCCGACCGGCCCGTCCGCGGCATATCGCGGACTTTTGGGTAGCATCGGTCTGAAGGCGACATCCAGCCTCGGTCTGCGTGCAAGGCCAACCCGGTTTTGTGTCGCCGCGTAGGATCGGTCCACTTGCCGGAAGGCCGATCGCGCGCGCGTCACAATTACTCCATTCGCACGTTCTTGCCGAAGTCATAGTCCGTCCCGCTGTCGCCTTCGAAGCGCCAGCTTACGCGCTTGGCCTCGAATCCGCCGGCAAAGACCTTGGACAGGAAGCGCTGTTGTGCGGCCCAGCCGGCCTCGGCCTGCGGCTTGCGGTAGCGGCCCGGCATGGTGTCGTTGAGCCAGCCGTGTGGTGCGCCCGCGTAGAGGAGAATGTCGTAGCTCTTGCGGTAGGTCTCGAATCGGTTGCGAAGGCGTTGCACGTCTTCGATCGAGATAATGTGGTCGGCCTCGCCGAAGGCGGCGAAGACCGGACAGGGGAGCGCTGCAATCACCTCGTCCAGCGGCTTTGGCTGCAGCTTGTTCACCTCCCACTCCCGCTTGGAGGCGGCGCCGTACCACACGACGGCGGCGCTGATCGGCACCTCGGAGGCGAAAATGAGCGGATGCCGCCCGGTCTGGCAATACCCGGCGACGACGACCTTGCTCAGGTCCGCGGCCGCGTGCTTTGTAAGGGCCGCAAGCGCGGCCTTGATCAATTCGACAGACTCGGGATCGGTGAGGTCATACCGCGAGTTGCCCGCGTTGAGGGCGGACTGATCGGGATGGCGGAAAAAGAAATTGGGCGCTAGTACCGCATATCCGTCGCGCGCGCAGCGCATCGCCTGGTCGCGCGTGTGTTGCACGAGGCCGTAGCGCTCGTGCATCAGGATCACGGTCGGGAAGATTCCACCGCCGACCGGATGTGCCAGGAACGCAGGCATTCCGTTGTCGCAGGTAATGTCTTGCGTGGCGATATTGCCCACGGTCTGGGCTTTCAGGCGCGTGGAAGAGCCGAGAGCGGCAAGTCCGCCGAGGAGAGCGAGTTTCCTGAAGAATTCACGCCGTTGGGAGAGTGTCATTGCTGTCCTCCGCGCTATTGCTGAACCGCTTTACACCAGGGTTAGGCTCGCAACCCCGAAACAACAAGCAATGTTGCGGCGGCTCCCTGCGAGCCGAGGCATGTCCGCGTGTCTCAGGGCCTCACCAGCCAGCGCACCACGCTGAAATGCGCCGCTGCGAGCTGTTTCGGCAGCTCCAGGTGGCCGTAATGCGTCATCGGCGGATCCCAATTGATCAGCCGGATCTGCGCGTCGGGATTCTTCGCCCGGTACTCGTTGGCGATGAACACCTCGATGCTCTTCATGGGCTGTTCCGGATTCCAATGATTGCGGTCGAGATGCGCCGTCGTCCAAACCATGCGCCTGAATCCGTCCATGCGGGTGAAACTGGTGACAAACAAATCCTTCGCGACATCCTCAGTCGTGATGCGCCATGGATTGCCGGTGCGCTTGAGCAAGGATTCGATTTCGTTTTCCACCCATGCCTTTTGGCCGAGATCGGCGCCATGCTCCAGGTTCTGGAGCTGCTGCTTGAAATTAGGACGTCGGCGCGCCTCCGCCGCGAGCCAGCGCTCGGCGATCTGAAGGTGCGACATGCCGGGCTCGTAGAGCGGATTGAGGAAGCCGCTGTAGCCTCGCGAGTAGCTCGGTGGATCGCGGCGTTCGAGAATGTAGAGCGGTGTCCTGCCGCCGGGCGGGGAGGCGCCGCTGCGATCGGGAATGTCCTTGCCTCTGACGGTGCGGAGCAATTCGAGGCGTGCGGGTCCCCCACTGCCCCAGCCCAGATAGCGGCCCTTGAGGCGGGCGCTTAGTTCCGGGTCTTCGTAGGCGAGCATCGACAGCTCGCCCGACGTCGAATGGCCAATGAGAAGGATGTCGCCCGATGTGTGCTTCGTCACCAGCGCCTTCAGCCCGTGCATGATGAGGCTGTTGGTGAAGATTGCATTGCGCACCTCGTATTCGTCCATTGAAACGTCACGGTCGAGCAGATAGGCGGGCTGGCGCTTCGCGTCCGCGACCGGTTGGTCCCAGCCGCCATATTTGAAGTTGCCCGGGATAGTCACGATCATGACGTTGAGCTTCTGCGCCAAATACTGCGTCCAGCCGGGGCGATTCTTGAGGTCGACGAAGAATTCATAAAAATTCGCCGCGCCGCCATTCATGACGACGAACCACGGATAGCTTTTTGCCTCCGGATCGAGGCTCTCGAGGCGCAAACCGGTGATGTCCCATTCGAGATTGTAGCGGCGAAAGCGTTCGACAACCCAGTCGGCTTTGTAGCCCAGCTGTTGCGGCGCAAGTTTCGCCACGTCGCGCGGATCGAAGGCGCCGCCGGGAGCTTGCTCCGCAAGCTGGGCGATCGACCTTCCGCCGTCCGGCAGGTCGAAACCCGCACCCAGCGCCCGAAACTCGGCCTCCCCAAGAGCGACGTAGGGGGCCTCGGAATCGTCGAGGAGGGTCCAGATTTTATGCTCAAGGGTTTGCGTTTGCGCCAATGTGCCGCCGTTTGAAACGATTGCCATCAAGAGAGTAAGCGCGAAGCCAAAATTTTTCCTCATGGTGGCGCCTTTCCAATTCTCTCGTCAACTCGTGGCGATGGAGTAAATGTACTACGAAAGTGAGGCGACGGCGCCCCTCGACTCCAGCTCTCTTGTCGGCGTCTGTGACCCGAAAGCACTTCGTCTCGGCGACAATCAACAGCGTTTACATGGTCTTCATATATTCGATGATGGCCCAGCGATCGGCCTCGGAGAGGTCGGTGCCGTATTCGTGGCCGCCATTTCCGTTACCGTTGGCGTTCGCGAGATCGGCGACGAAGATGGCGTTCTTGGACGGCGAATGTTCGGTATCGTAACCGACCTTCTGGGGGTCGAACGTGCGGCTGCCGACCATGAAAGTCCCCTTGCGCTGCTTCGCCGGCGTGAGCAGCTCCCACAGGTTCGGAACCGAGCCGTTGTGGAGATATGGCGCGGTCGCCCAGATTCCGCTCAAGACCCGCGACTCATAGGCGGCGCCCGGATCGGCTGAGGCCGGCTTGCGGAACATGTCGTTGAACCGTTCGAGCATCTTGCCGCGCAGCCGTGCCGCCACGAAGGCTTGGATTTCAATGGCTTTGGCAACGGTGAGCTTGGTTTTGAGCAGGTTGCCGATATTCTCGCCCGGGAAGAGGCGATCGATGTCCTTGCGCACCGCAATCCAGACGCCGCTGTGCGCGATCTTGTTGGGCGTGATCGGAATGC
>WNFO01001976.1_pt1 | contig 16679 bp, 21 predicted proteins | sample 5400251 | NCBI WGS metagenome assembly WNFO01 (sample SAMN13153354, study PRJNA577476) | soil metagenome | isolation source: 100 cm saprolite under Madrone tree | place: USA:California | collected 2016-06-14 | reverse complement strand
CGAACCCTCCAAACAAGTACACAGGACACCCGCACGGCTGCTTGTGTAAGGAGTGCCTATCTTGGGTGCCCGACGACCATGCAGAATGGCAGGCCAAAAAAAGAGCTTAGTGATTTTCTGGCTCAAACCACTCTTGCCCCCTTTGGGGGTTGGCCGAGAAGTTTTAGACTCGGGTCTCGTTTTTTTGCCTCTTCCAAATCTTCGGGATGGATTAAATGCCGTGCCCCGTCCGAGGTCTGGATATGTTGCCAACTGGACGTATCATCTTGCAGTTTTGACATGGGCTGGCTATTCTCTTCCGGCTTTGCGCTCTCGTCCTCTCCGTCTTTCTCAATCGCTTGAGTTCCTACAGCCGCCGCAGCAGGCGCAACTTTCTGTAGTCCTCGAATGCCCTTCAGCGCGTATTCCAGAACAGCGGGATTCTTCATAATGGCAGCGAGCGCCACGCCTGTTGCAATGGTCTTGCCCGCACTCTTGAAGTCACCTCTCTCAGCCTGGATGAGTGCGGTTCCCCCGATTGCCAAAGGTGCAAAGTGAGCCGCAATTTTATCCACAACTACGTTTGGCAAAGCGCCGACTGTTTTCATAAACTCTTGGACTTGCGGAAGTCGGTCGCCCCAAATTGCCTGCTTCGCGTCCGGGCCTAGCCCGTTGAATCTGCGGAACAGTTGACGGCCTTGGAGTTCGCCGTTCTTGCTCGCATCCTGCATCATCTTATCGAGGAGCGAACCTTCAACAACCTTCATGTTCTCCGGCCCAATCAAACGGCGCAGCGTGTTTACATCGTGAACGGACTGCTTACCCAAGAGAACATCCGCGATAGCATTCGGATTTTTTTCTCGCAGATTCACGATTGCCCGCTCTTCAAGCGCCTCATGTGATTGCGCATATTCCGAGCGTAGCGACTTGATTTGATCGGACAACTCCGTGTTCCCAGCTTTCTCGGCGGACTGCTCCATCGTGTCGTCAATAGCGGATCGCAGCGTATTTAATGGACGGCGCAACGGGGAATCGTATGGAACATCTCGAAACGCCGCTCCAATCTTTTGGCGGGTCGCCTCCATCTGGTCCCAAGAAAAAACTTCCTTTGAGTTCGAGAATTGCTTCAATAGCGGCCCGATTTTTTCAGCATCGGGGGCCAAACCTTTCAAATTCGTCGCAACGGACTCTGGCAGTTGGGAAGATTCCGACAGCAAGTCTTGGGCGGTTTTTTGCAACGGACTCTCGGCAATTGGAACCGGGACACTCTTACCTTCCGCAGAAATGGTTTTCCATCCCGCCTCATACGTCCCACGCATCTTTTCTTCCGCATCCGCCAGATTCTTACCGACCGTCCGTGCCACTTGCTCGGGTGTCGCTCCCTCGGTTAATCCAGCAACTAGGGATCGGCCCATCTCTTCAACTTGCGGCCCACGGGTGACAAAATTCTTGACTGCCTTGATGGTTTGCCCAGCTCCTTCAAGAGCCAAGCCAGTGCCGCCAGTCATAACCGCTGTGGCCAGCGCCTGCTCAGGCGAACCGCCGTGGAGAAGAGTTTGAGCGCCGCCAACCGTTCCTTGACGCATAGCGTTTGCCCCGATCTCAACTGCCTTCGCAATCTTTGGAGAACTTTCGAGCAATTTAGCAACAGTTGTTAGATGTTTCGCCTTTTCCGCAAGTGATAAACCTTTAAGAGCTTCATCACCTAAAATGAATTCAAAGACGTTTTCACCAATCTTGCCGACCGTCTCGGACGTGTTCGCAGCTTCAAGGCTTTTAGGTTCCTGAAAAGGGATGTTTGGAACCAAAGTTGGCTTTCTGCCCGCGACCAAATCACTAAGTGATGGGTCGGGAGCAAAAACATTTATTGCATGGCTTCCGACCGCACCAAGAGTATGCACACCTTCAGCAACTCCCTTCATTGCGCCGACACCAATCCCGGCAGATGTGATATGGCCCTGGTTGGCTTCATCCAAACCTTGCTGAACCCGCTTGCCGTATTCAGCCGCCGCGTGTGCACGGGGATCGGCGGACGTTTCGTTGCCTTCGTTCAAACTGTGATAGACAGACCCGAGAGTGCTTGTCTCCATCGGAAGGGCAGCCTTTGATTGGTTCGTAGCATAGTTTGATTTTGCAGCTTCGGATTCCGTTAGTGGTGCTCCGGGTTGCACCTTGGGAGCCGCCAGACGCTTGGCGTCCCACAAGTTTGCTTTTACATTTTGCGGGATGTTTATGTTTTGAAGACGCTGTGTTAGTTCGTCCTCGTTTTTTGATTGATGGAAGGCATCCCACGCATCCGCTTGTGCGTTCGTATCCACACCCTGAGCGGATCGGAGAATCTGTTCTGCCGGATCACTGATTGGTGCTGGCGTCGCGGGTGCAGTAGCTTGAGGTGTAGTAGTTCCGGGCATCGTTATTGTCCTTGGGAATTGCGGAACGGATTTTGCTTAGGGGCCGCATTTTGCGGACCCGGTTGTGAACTTGGCTGCGACACTTTCCCGTGGTTTCGCACGTAATCTGCATTTGCGATTGCCTCGGGACTTAGATTAGGCATCGGCGGTTGATAGCTGGGTCGCACTTGCCCGTTAATCCAGCGCTGTTTGATCTCTGCCATTTTTCCGGTCAGGATATTCTCTGCATTTTCGATAGCGGCCTTGCGGTTGAACGTGCTACTCAAAGCTTCTTCCTGTTCCTTAATCGTGCCTTCCGCAGCAACGCCGCCCGGATTCAAAGCCTTGGCGACTTCCGTGGCAACGTAGGTAACGTCCTGGTGGTAGCGTTTGTATTCGTTTGTACCGGGCACAAAGCTCTTGGGGCCTGTGTTGTCATACATCGAACGGGCATGATTGATCGCCGTCCCATAAGAGGTTAATGAACGGCTCGTTTGCCCAGTCGTGAAGTCCTTGACAAGCCCTCCGTAGGCCGCAGCCTTTTTATCGTCGAAATCCGGGTAAGCCTTGTGAAGTGCTTCCGCAAGTGGCGTGGGGTTGCCGTTTTTATCTTGGAGCTGCCGAGGAGAACGAGTCTCCCGACCTTCAGCAATCGCCTTGAGCACATTCTGTGTGCCTTGCGGTAATGATTGCAGATAGTCGTCGCCGGTCAGACCGCTCGAAGCTGCGGGATTAAACAGCCCCACGGCGTCTGCGTCTTTCTTGGCTTTGTTCCCAAGTTCTGTTTTTTCGAAAGCGCCAGCTTTCTTTTCCTCGATGTCGGCCTCTTCCTTCTTGACCGCGAGGGGTGTTACGCCTTCGGGATACGGGCGCGTTTTGGACGTTACGGTATTCATCTGAGCGTGCGTTTTCCCATCGGATAGAACCACGTCATGGGCGTTTTTCCATCCGTCCTGTTCTTTCAACTTCACGTCATTCACGCGCTTGTCAATGTTCAAGAAAGTAGAGAGGGGGACTTCGAGGCCCGCCTTCAACTGGTCCGAACCGGAGATTCCCGCGAGCTTTCCATACTCCTTCACGTCATCGACAAAACTTTGTGGGAGGGGCATTCTCCCGGTTCCACTGATGACCGCGATCTGCCCCGTTTGTTTCGGTGTTAGACCGTCTTGCTCAAAAACAGGATTCCCATTCGCATCCTTGGCTCCCGTCATACCTAAAGGCAAAAAGGTGTGTTTGGCAACGCTGTGACTGTCTGCTTCCCGCATAGCCATCGCCGCTTCCGGGCTGACGATTTGCACTTGCAACCCGTTGGCGGGGTTGCGCTCATTAAACTCCTTGATGGCGTTCACCACGTCCATGTTTTTCGCACGCTCGGGGTCGTGGTCGTTTTGTTCATTCATCGACTTCTGCCAAAGGGAATACGTCGAGGCGTTGTGCAATGTGCGAACTGCTTTGTCCGTCAACATTTTTTGCTGGCGGTCATAGTCCTCTTGGCTCTGCTGTCGTTTCAGTTGGTCCTGTTGCTGCGCTTGCCCGAGTTCTGCTTTAGCTCCAGCTCCAATACCCGCGCCCCACGCACCTGCCCTGCTTTTCTGTGGGCCAATCTGCGATCCGGCAGCCAATCCAGTGAGTGCGGCCTGAGCCATCAATTGCAATCGTTCATTCGGATGGAGATGACGCATCACAGCCTTCATGGGCTTGCCGGAGTCATCCGTCTCGTAATGGTCAACAACTTGCTGCGGACCAGCCAATACAGCCAGCACCGCGCCTTTAAGTGAATGGCTCAAATTCTTAAAGTGACTTCCCGGCGCTTCGGACTGCTCCTGTGCCTGTGGCGGTGTTACTGGCGCTGCTGGCCGTTATGCGGGCGCACTAGTAGGAGCAGGCGAAACAGGGATCGGTGCGGCTGGTGCGTTAGTCGGTAACGTGCCAATGTCCGCGTTCGATGCCGGACTTGGTGTTGCGTTTGGGGCGTCGTTTTCTTCGAAAGCCATGTTGAATCCTTTATGCAGAAAAAACAATTTGTGGGCGATCCCCGAGGGAGTGCCGAAAACTTTTTGACGTTAGTCGTTTTGGAGTTTGTTTACAGCGTGGACAAAGGCGGCATCTTCATTCAGGCGCTTCTGGAAATCCTCCGCCGAAAGTGAATCTAGGAGTCTGCGAAAACTATACTTGGTTGGCGCGGCGGGATAGCCCGTGTGCTCGCTTGGGTAGTCCGTGATGTTCACGACTGTGCCCTTTCTCGTTGCGCTCGCGGCAGCCTCAAAAAATTTCGCAGTCTGTTCGGCTTTGGCATTTCTAACGGCCATGAGCGGGGGCGTTCTTGTGTCGTGAAGCTCGGAATGCGCCGCGAGGTATTGATCGGCTGATTGCGCGGGCGCTACTGTTAATTTTCCTTGGTCGGTCAGTTCCCGATACGCGCTGACGTAGGAAGAAATCTCCGTTGAGTCCAAATCTTTCTCTTCCATGAAACGTACAATAGCGTTGGCATTGTCGATAGTTTGCTCAAACGCTGGAAACCTGCGGGCAAACTCAGCTCCTGCCGCCTGAGCACGGCGACTCTGTTCTTCAGTAACTCCCTCGCGCCATTGTCTGCGAATATCCCACACCTTCATGTGCTGCTTATTCGTCCGGCGAATTTCTTCTTTTTCAAACGCTATGCGCCAGTGCTCGGCATTGTGCTGCTGATGCCAAGCTGCTTCCGTCGCGGACATTTTCTGAATGTCTTCGTAAGTGAGTTCGCGGGTTTCCTCGGAGGCTCCCTTGCCGGGGGATTGCAGCGCAGCTTCAAGGTTTGCTCGGTTGAAAAACTCGTTCCAACGGTACTGGATACTGTCCATTTCTTTTAGATCACGCGCAGTCATTGGCCCTGGTGTCCAGCCATGCGCACGACCAATTTTTTCGGCTTCTTCTATGGACAGCGTTTTACCCGTGGTCGTTTTTGTAGAGTCCGCAGTTGTTCTGTTCTGCTTGAAGCGACTCGTTGCTTCGAAAACATTGTATGGCATTTTATTTCTTCCTCCGTTGGGAATAAGGCCCGCTGCGCAAAACTTGGTTGAGTGTGTTTTGGATGAATTGGCGCTTCTTCCGTTTTTCTCCCTGCTGCTCGGCCTGCGACATAAAACGGGCGTTCTGCTTGCAATAATCGCCTGAATCCATCATGCGCCCGATGGTCTGGCCCGGTTTCCGCAATCCACAATCTTCAAGAAAATTTTCAAAGCCATGCTCGCCGCTCCATCTCTCACACACCATAACGTGCATAGGCGGGGTACTTTGGGTTGCCGGAGCGCTCGTGCATTGATTGAAAACTTGAATAAGTGGGTGTCTTTCTTCCCCGAGGACGATGGCCATGCTTGATTCTCCATACGGGATAGACTCGCTTCTTTGCACAACCACAAGAGCGGGTGTGACCGGAAATGAAATAATAAAGCCGAATACGTTTCGTGCGGCCACACAGCAGGCACTTCACGCGGCACATTCGACGGCACTCATTCTTGAATCGTTTACGCCCAAGAACAGCGAGCAAAGTCAGGCAGGTGCGGCCAAATGCTGGATACATGCCTTAAACCTTTGGCCGCTGTCTGGCGTGGAGTGCGTCTGAGGCGGCGGCGCGGGCTGCCTGATTTTTTCGCATCTGCGTAGTGGTTGGCTGGTTCATTGTTTGTAATGCCTGCTGCCTTGCACGTTGCCGGTCTTCACGGTATTCCTGCTCGCCCCGTGCGCCAGCAGCCTGCAACGCCCGGAAGGAATTCGTATCGGGTTCAATATGCAAACGAAAGTCTTCCTGTTCCGGGATCGGCGTCATCGATGTGGCGGGTTTTGCGGGTGGCGTCAACAGCGCAATTTGTTTGTGCATCCGGCTGATGTTTTCGCCAATATCGCAGGCGCGTAAGCCGATTTGCGGTTGATAGCTAAAATTAAAACGCACGAACTCGGCATTGCCCAAAAGAAAGGGAACGGACATGAATCCACCCTCGACAGTTCCCAAATAAGTTTTTTGTTCGCCGGGATCGTAAACGACTTGGTAGCGTGACCCGTCGCTGTATTCCGCAAAAAAGCAAACAGTCATAATGGCCTCGGGTTTGTAAATGCGATTGGCTTGCCGTTCCTAAATGCCCGTGGTGCTTTCGGGTCTGGCGCAGTCGGGACTGGCTGCGATGGAGCAGGCAGGGGCACGGCGAGCGGGATCAACTCCAACGTGCCATCGGCAGACAGGCTGTTATATGCAAAAAGAAGATTGGGATGGTTTATTTCCAAGTTGTGGTCCACCAGAAAATTCTGTAGTGCCTCCCCGTTGGCCTCAGTCACGTCGTACCGGGTGGCTCGGGAATCCGTTAGAAAATCCCTGACGGCCTTCTCTATGCGTAGAGCTTCGACTTGCAGCTCCGGTGACAGCGCATCCCACGCTTCCTTTGTAAAATTCTCGCCCTGTTCCACGGTCATCCGGGGTTGTTTATGACCACTGTTGAATTTGGTACTTGGCCACTCGTAGTAAGAACTTTTCCACTGGTGTCTTTTGTTTGTGTAACGGTCTGACCCGCACCCGCAGGAAGCGGAGTGACGCCTGGACTATCGAAGACAACCGTTACTTCATTTTTTGAACCTCTTACCGTGGTGTGTACGTCTGCCATGTTGGCTCCTTGCAAAACAATTTGAAATTGGCGTGGCCGGGAAATCGGCGGACACGAAACAAACTAGATTGGCTTTGTTTCCTTTACCCTAGGAATTCGGTGCGGGCGCGATAGGCGAATTGCATGGGAGTTGCGCCGCTACTCACATAGGGCGTCACCTGCCCGATGTCGTACTGGATGTTCGTGGAGGCTTTCGCGTTCACAACGATGCTTGCCTGAAAGAGCGTTGACGTGGTGTTCCCCGTGCTGCTGGCCGTCATCGCCGTGGTTATGGTCGCGCCGCTGTCTTGTTCGGTGTAGATGATTCGGGTATCCGGCAGAGTGGAAGAAACTGTGGCTGCCTGAGATACTACGATGTTGACGGAGATTTTATACATTCCTGCCCCGGACGCCCCCACGGCAAACAAGGTTGTGGCTGCGACGTTTGCAACTTGCGCGGTACGGTTGGCGACGCCCAGCGTGCCCAGCGGTGCCCAGCTTCCATCTCCACGCCAGAATGTTGAAGCGGACGCGCTCGATCCGCTGTTCATTTGTGATGTTGCGATGTTCCCGGTGAGAACTGAGAAAGGTAGGCTGGACCAAGTGTTATCGCCGCGCCAAAAAGTTGTAGCGGATGCGTTGGTGCCGCTATTCAAACTTGATACGGGCAGATTGCCAAGTACTCCACCGGGACCAGTAATTCCAAGGTCGGTAGCAGGGAGCGGTCTAAACCTGGGAACGGCGGGGAGAACGGGAGGGGGAGCAAGCTCAATTATCGTTATCGCCCCCCCACTTATATACCTCGCCCCCCGCCGTTTGGAGCCAACCCCGAGTTGATGGTAATAGACTCAGCCGCAGCCTGCACGTTTGGAATAGCAAATACCGCGACTTCCGCTCCCGTCCCGACGACGTTATCCTTTACAACTTGCGCGGAGGAGAGAGCCTGTATTGCGTTGCCTTGCGAATCTGAAATGGAGAAGGCACCGAAGGCTGCCGTAGTAACACTCGTCGCTATGACAACCAGGACCGTGTTCCCAGCAGTTGTGTTTCCTGTGAGCGAAGTAGTTTGAGGAAGGCCGCCTAGAGCGCTGGATTTAGTTTGGACAAACGTCGGTAAGTTCCCGCTAAAATAGACCAGGGTATTTGCCCAATGGCCCAATGCTCCAGTCGCTTGGGAAACAGTTACCGGAGACCCTGAAAGTTGCTTTACCGAACATTGATCGTTCCCCGAGATATTGCTGACCGAAGTCCAACCTGCGGGATTACTAACAAATCGGTTTACAGTGAATATGGCGTACAAAGCCCACTCGTTTGTTTGCGTTGGTGTCCCGCCAGTTATCGAGGGTGTCGTACTTCCGCTGGCTCCGCTGCTGCCCGCAAACGAGGCGTCGTACCCAACAACAGTAGAGTTAGGTCCAGAAAATACCGAGAGGCCCGGTTCCGTCGCCCACGCCCAATTTATTGTTCCACCAGGAGGCGATAACGGAGAATTCGTAATGATAGCTTCGGCAGGCGCTGTGAGTCCCACAGTGGTGAGTCCGCTTGGCCCACTGCTGGTGAAAACTTGCTGGGCTATGCTCTGCGCCGTTGCGTTGATCTGTGAATTGGCGGCGGCGGCAAGTGGCAAGATGCGGGTCTGTGGAATGGCTTGCGCATGAAATTGCCGCACCGTATCGGAGTCACGGATCGCGCTCGCGGGCATTGGGCCGCGCAAGAGAGGGTTCAATGTTGGGGCTAAATCTGGAACGGGGAACGCGGTTGGCGGCACAGGCGACACAGGCTTGACTGCACCGCTTTCGATTGCCCGCTTCAGAATTTTTTGGCCTTCTGCTATGGTCGTCATCTTTTCTCACACCTTTAGAAATAAATTGAATTGCGCATGACCGAACGGGGCACGGAAACAATTTTTTACAGGGGCTTCGTTTCTTTGTCCGCACGCTTGCGGCTGGTGCTCTTCTCCCGCTGCTCATTGATGCCCAGCTCTTCGGCGGTTTTCATTTGCCGCTCCTTGGTATCCATTGGCGATACGCGCTTGACGTGGGTGGAATCTTTTTCGGCACTTTCTTGCAGAACGTCGCAATTCGCGGTGCCCCGTGGTACATCCTTGATTGAGTTTTTCATGGCGTTCTTCCTGTCATCATGCGTTGCAGTGCAAATTCATCAATCTGGTCCGGCGTAAAACAATCCGGGCAGCAATATGTCGAGTGGTTACGGCACTTACTTTTCGGAGCGGAGTACAGGGGCCGCCGACAATCGGGGCATGCCGTGAAACGCTGCGCGTACTCAATGTGTAGCCTGTGGCACGGAACCTTCTCTATTTCTTTCGCGGTCATGCGTGTGAACTCCACCTTTGCGTGTAGCACGTAAATTGGGAATGCCCGCTGACATAACGTCGTCTGCGATTCCTTTTTAATCCGCAACCGCACCAGCACGAACCCTTGCGCCGATTTGTGCGCCGTCGCCTCTTCACTTTTCGCTTCTGTGTGCGCTTTGGAAGCCAGTCAAAATCCATTCATACTCCTTGGGGATGGCCGCATACACGGCGGCGAATGGAACCGAAGCTAAGAATGCTTACCGACCCCACGCGCCCGCGACCTACTTTGTCTTGTGCCGTCGCTACGACTAAAATCCCCTGATGCAGAGGTGATGGCGCATGAACTCAGAACGGATTCTCGCCGCTCTGGTTGGTTTGGTGATCGGAGCACTCGGAACTTATGTGACGTTTTACCTTCGCGGTGCTCTTGCCCGCCGCGAGCAAATTGCCAAGTCACTTGCTGATTTCTACGCGTCGGCGGCAACTGCCTATTACGCACGAAAAGACTATGAGAGGACAGAAGTAGCAAGCTCAGATCGAATGACCTTTTATAAACTCTATGACCAGCACTACCGAGAATTCTTGGCCTCGTCAACACTGCTTGCTTCTTTAGTTCCGCCCAAGCTGAGAGAGAAAGTTCTCAAAGTAGAGGACGTGTGGGACGAAATTGGTAACGAAGGATTTGAAGCAGTATCGGGCAAGAAATGGTTCGATATTCTGGATAGCGTCCGCTACAAAATTCTCGATTCCTTCGCATATAGCTGGCTGACCGACCCGTTCTGGAAAAAATCGTGATCGGGATCGGCCATAAAAAGTGGCCACCTACCGAGGAGCCGCGATTCCCAATCGTTCTGGTTTTCCTGTCAGCGCGAATCTTCTATCACAACTCCAGCGTTCACAGCGGTACTGCGAAGTTCTGCCACTTTATATTCAGCGTCATGGATTCTACGGGCCAACTCGAATACCTCTTTGTAGGACGGCACCTCCCCCTCTGGATTATCAATCCGTGCGGCGTCTTTCCGTATCAGCGCGGCCAAGTTCTCGAATTTCTCAGCCATGTCCCGCGCATCCTTTTTCAGTAGCGCAAGGTGCTGTTTCCCCTCGGTGTACTCAAACAAGAGCATGGCTTTCTTATGGCGTTCTTCTTCCCCGCTCATTATGGCAATCCTCCGAGAATGTGCATGAAAGTCTACGTGTGCGGCTGGCGGCATTTCAAGTCCCCCAAAAGGTAATAAGTTCCGCGTCCACTTCTGCACCACGAGCCTCCGCACGTTCACTGATTTGCTGCGGCCTGCCCTTAAATAAAACCTCCGCGTCTGCACCATCCGGAGAACGGGAGTGCCCAACGCCGAAATTCAACGTTGTTCGTTCGCGCTTCAGCTCAGAAAATGTTGGTGGACAACCATCCACTTCTCGCGGGCGCTCCGCAAATCGGCTGCTATTGGGAAATATGAAAAACGGTATTTATAAGTCCTTACCAATCAACGGGCCACAGCCGCCCAAAATCATCTGTCACGCGACCTTGCTGCGCCTGCCGTAGAAATCACGAAACATGGCGGCTTCGAGGTTCGTCCACCGCTTTACGTTTTTTTTCAGCTCGAAAAGAAAGGCACGATCCGCTTCCGGTGTTACGTTCATCTGCAACGATTGCACTTGACCGCCCGCCAAATGATCCGCGACGGCTTTCAAGCCGCACGGTAAATCTGTAGATACCTGCATACGTCTCCTATGCTCCCGGTTGGGAGCCATAATTGGTGATGGGACCCACCAGAAAGGGGGACCCGAATAACGTTCCTTCGACGGCGCTAGGCCGATGACTGGCCGAGCATGACTTTGGGGTGGGGCACATCCGGCTGAAACCGGGTCCCAAAAAGGGTCCCCTGCCTCTGCCCGTGACGATCCGATGAAACCGCGCCCGATACCCCAAGAAAAAAATCGCATGAACAAATGCCGAACAAACCGCGTAGCCTTAGAAGTGCGTGGGGTTTTCATACATTGCCGAAATTATTCCTTGCCGTATGCATTTGGTTCTTGACAATGCATCATTACTATTGTACTGTCTCTTCACGGAGGCACAATGAAAGCACTTACGCAAGATGAAATACTGAAAGTTCTGAAAGCGGCCAGCGGCCCACGTGATCTGGCCATGATCCTGGTTGCGTTTCGCCACGGGATGCGGGCCAGTGAAGTTTGCGGGCTGGAGTTAAAGGACCTCGACTTGCGAAATGGGGAAATCACCATTCGCAGGCTAAAGGGCAGCTTGAAAACTACGCAGCCCCTTGCCGACGTGCAAGGCCAGCCACTACTGAGTGAGAAGCGCGTGCTCCGGGCTTGGCTGGCAGAACGCGGCAGCCATCCCTCGAAATACGTCTTTGTGTCGCAGAAGTCGGGCCACGTTCATCGATCTCAGTTCTACCGAATCTACGCGGCAGCGGCGGAGAAAGCCGGATTGCCAGCGGACAAGTGGCATCCCCATGTATTGAAGCACTCGCTTGGTGTAGCGCTGGTGGAAGCCAACGTTAATCTCGCGGTCATCAAGCAAGCGCTCGGGCATAAGAGCATCGCCAGCACATCGATCTATACGCAGCCGACAGATGAAATGGCGGGCCGGGCAGTGATCGCCGCGCTCGCCAGCCTTTGACAACCGCAAACGGAAGAGGAAACGAAAACGGAAGTAACCAGCCCCGGCCAAAACCGGGGCTTTTTTGTGCCTCTCGGATAATGCATCAAAATTGACGCTTTGATGCGTAAGTCACAAATTTGCGGCTCTAAGTCCTGTCCCGTCAAACGTCACTTTATGTTACGCCGCTCCGTAATGTTGCGTTTCGGGGGTCGGGGATCGTCTGTGGTCCAGCTCGCGGACTTTAGTTCCTGAAGGCAAGCTTCTAGGTCCAGACGATCAATAATGTAATAGCGCCCAACATCGATAGCGCGGAGATGCCGCTGTCTTATCAGCTTGCAAATCAATCCGACGCCCATGTTCGCGTACACGGCGGCTTGTGGAACGCGCAACCATCTTCTCTCGGTCATTGCCCAAATTCTAGCGCACGCGGCTCTGTATTGCGTCGGCGGCCATTTCTGCGAGCGATTCCGCGAAAAAGATTTCCCGAGACGATGAGCGAGGACAGGCGAAATGGCCCAAATGACGCGGCCCGGCCTCGTTGTGCATTATCAATCGCCTGCCGTCCATACCGTTTGCCCGCAATTCGTTGTAATGGAAATGCTACGGTAATGCTATTGGGCTATTTTGGCTTCTTTTCCAGTTGTGCTTCCAATCGGGCAGTTGCGGTCTCGCGTAGTTGCGTTGAAAGGCGTTCCTGCTCACGAAGCAACGCCAGCGTTTGGGCGACGGTGAACTTCTCTTTTTTCAATCGGTCGGCAATACTTCGAATCAGGCTGCGCAACGTGCGCTCGGCAACTAGTCCGATAGGGACTTCAAATCTTCCTTGCACGCGACCTCCGGTCTCGGTCCTTTGAATCAGTTTTATCCGAACGCATCAATCACCCGTCGTTGTAGTACGCTTTCTTGCGTGCATCTCGTTGTATTCTCTGGCCCACTGGTTCATGCACAGCTCAGATGGTGGCTCTATCCCTCGTGCTCTCCAAGTGCCCATGAGAAAGCTCCACGCCGTCTCATACAACTTCGATGGCGGCCCGGAGTAAGGATCATCCCAACAATCGGGATCACGCAATTTTCTTGCCAGCCATCGCACACAATCTGTGAGAGCGTGGTTCGCGTCATCTTGCAACATGCCTTCTTCGAAATGGGCGCGGCTGATCTCTGACGTTTTTGGTTGGCCTGGTGACGGCCATTTCGGGGCCGGAAGCGCTTGTAAATTCCCGTATTCGTTTCTCCGGTTGGTCACGACAAACGGTATTTCCTCTTGCGGATTCTCGGGCTGGATATTTAGTCGTTGCATCAATTCCCAACGCTCACGTTCCCATTCGCTACGTGGCTTTGGTTGCCAGTCGAAACTTTCCCATCTGGCGACGTAGCTTTGATACTCGCCATCCAGCGCCGAGTCAGGCGCAAATTCCAGCGCGGACCCAGCAATCGGTGGATCGATGACTTGCCCTCGGAGGCGTGCGAGTTGGCGTTGCCGTAGTTCAGTGTCATTCATACAATCGACTTGCCTGTATTTGGCTGGCTAACAATTCCCGTTCTTGCTCTTCAAGTTCGAGCGGGGATTCAGTTATTTCTGGAGCGGGCAATTTCTGCTTCGGTTTCGTCTTTTCGTTGTCCAATTAGTTTATCCATTTCGTTTTCGGCGTGGCCAACGCCAGCGCATTCATCAGCGCTTCAAGCTGAAATTCGAGAAGGCGGCCAAACGTCATCGCCATCCAAACACGAAACAGCTCATCAGGCTGGGAACGCTCGAAAATATTAGGGTCTACCTTCACATCCATGGCGTCGTCAATTTCGGATTGCAAGCAACGCAAATTTTCCTTTACGCAATAGATAGCAGCCATAAGTTCGGGTGGCGTCTTTGGAATCCACGTTGTTCCGAGGAGTTCAGCGACGCCCGTTTCAAGGTCGGCGACGGCAGATGTGCAGCGCTTGAGTCTTTGTGGCGTGACTCCATCGAGCGCAAGACCTGCCAGATCGTTTTTGGCACGGGCAACGTCTGCGATCATGTCTCGAACTTCCATGTTCTTCCTTTGCTATGCTCAAAAATTAAAAGGAGGCCACCAAGGAAAATTAGCGACTGGAATGTTAGTGGCCCCTCTCGGTACGGTGTCCGCGCCGCGCCGAAATTCATGCCGACGACTGGCTTACGATCACGCTGTCGGCATACAAGCCCTTTGGTCCGTCCTTCACTTCAAACTCGACGATTGCGCCTTCCTTCAAACTCTTGTAGCCATCCATCTGAATGGCGGAGAAGTGCACGAATATTTCCTCGCCGCTGTGGCGCTGAATGAATCCGTACCCCTTGCTGGCGCTAAACCACTTGACCACGCCCTGCTCTTTTGCTTCCGTTCCAACCGCTGTTCCTTGCTGTTCCACTTCGTTTTTCCTTTGCTTAAATCAATTCACTGCTCGTCACGCTGTTGCTGTCTCGCCCGGCCTATCGGCTTCCATGCGCAAATCTTCACCGGGCAGCGACAAATCCATCTGCGATCCAATGTCATTCATCCTCTGAACGAGACGCCTCACATTGTCACAGTCGGTAAGATCAATTTTAATTTCTACTGTGGCCATTCCCTCCACCAGTTTTGAAATGTCGGCCACAACGATGCTGATGCGCTCGATCTTGTCTTGGGATAGATCGGTGCGCCCATTTAGCCATCCGCTCAAGTCGGATAGGTACATGCCGCTGAGGCGAGCCACTGTGCTTCGCGGGATGTCGTGTTGCTTGATTATTTCGGCTGCTTGCTGGAACTGCATTGGCTCCTGCATTGGCTCCTCTAACTTTTGTGGATTCCCTTTGCCCAAAAAATAGGAATCTGGATACGCCTGGTTTTGCTTTGCATCGGCAGACTTAACCGGGCCAACGACAGGATCGCTGTCGCGGCACTGGCCTCGTTCAATCAAACGGGGAGCAGTGGTCGCCTTGCCTGCAATCTTGTGTACCGTTCCATCGGCGTCGATTCGTACATCGATGTCCCTGCTGGATTGCGTACCATGAAAATCCTGAATGATGGGCCTGCCCTCGCAAGGATCATCCATGCCGGGAATAATCGGGAAGCCTCGCGGGTTCGTGTATTTTTTGGCTTCTAGTTCTTCGTACTGTCGCAAATACTCTCGGGCTTCTCTATCGCCATCAATGGCCGCGTCTACGTGCTTGAGCGTTACGGTGTGCGCAACTCCAACATGCTCGGGATCGTGAACACTCCGACCGGCACTGCGCCGGGGGTTCGTATTCCATGCGAAGGTACAAGATCGGCCAACTTCGAATACCCGCACGTCATGGCTCTTGCCGTCAATCTCAGTGGTTCTCGTTCCGATCTGCTTACTCTTGCCCCAGCTCCTACTGCCGCCCGTTTTCTGCAGGGTGTGACATGCAGGCTTTGGCCGGGTTTCGTTTTCATAGAACGCGCCCCAGCCCTCGGCATGTACGCTGGTCGTGCTTTGCCATTCGAATTTGTAGACGGGATTTTTTCGTGTCCAGCCCTTTGCTCGCTTATCGGGATTATAAAGGCCGTGACTCGCTAGAACTTGCTCCCAATATTCCTGCGATTCGTTGGTGGGGTCTGCCACGATTGGGGCTGGCTTCGGCTTTTCTGATTGAAGCACTTGACCCTCGGGGGGTTGAAGTGCTTGACCAAAATATCGCTGTGCCTCTCGCCGCAGGCTTTGGATAAGGCGGCGAATATTTTGCAGGCTGACCCCGAACTGGTCGCCGATCTGCCGTGCTGTCCAGCCCGATTTCCAATACAGGGTAATTACGCGCCGCCACAGTCGCCCTTGGACTTGGCTGAAGCGCTTGCGGTGGGAAAAGATATCTAGAAGGAGGGCACGAGTCTTATCTTCGTTCCAAGCCCATTGCAAATCGTAAGCGTCGTCTCATGGCCGTCTGGACGAATTGAGAGTAAATAAGGATGCTGCCCGTTGTGGGCACATCGATAAGTGTCCACGAGGGATAAATGGACACTTCCGAGCAGGTGGCGATTGAGACTTCCGGTCACACCAAGAGGCGGCGGAGAACGGTCGAAGAAAAACGCCGGATCGTCGAAGAGACCTTAGAGTCTGGCGCGTCCGTGGCACGAGTAGCGCGACGGCACGCGGTCAATGCCAACCAGGTTTTCTACTGGCGTAAGAAATATCGTGAAGGAAGGCTGGGTAAAGGTCGGTCCAGCAATCTCCTGCCTGTAGCGGTCTCAGAGATGCCGTCGAATAAATCTGGACAAGTTCGTTGTGCTTCGTCGCGATGCCCTTTGGGGGCGATGGAAATTAAGCTGCCGAAGGGCCAACTTCGCATCACGGGCAGTGTCGAAGCAGAATCGCTGCGTATGGTGTTGGAGTGTTTGCTCGGATGATCGGACTGCCCACCGGGACAAGCATCTGGATCGCCGCGGGATTCACGGATCTGCGGCGTGGTTTTACAGGGCTGAGTGGCATGGTACAGACGACACTTCAGGAGAATCCGTTTTCTGGTCACGTGTTTGTTTTCCGCGGTCGGCGGGGTGATCTGATCAAGATGTTGTGGTGGGACGGGGATGGGCTGTGCCTTTTCGCGAAGCGGCTCGAGCGTGGACGCTTCGTTTGGCCGCAAGCGACAAGCGGAACAGTGTCGCTTACACGAGCGCAGTTATCGATGTTGCTGGAAGGGATCGATTGGCGGCGACCGATACGCACGCAAACGCCGCAGCTGGCGGTGTAAGCAGAAATTATCAACAATTGATTTGCCATGAATTTAGTTGCTTGGCATACTGCGCGCAAGATGA
>WNFO01001973.1_pt1 | contig 16687 bp, 11 predicted proteins | sample 5400251 | NCBI WGS metagenome assembly WNFO01 (sample SAMN13153354, study PRJNA577476) | soil metagenome | isolation source: 100 cm saprolite under Madrone tree | place: USA:California | collected 2016-06-14 | reverse complement strand
AGCTCGAGCCCGATCGCCCGATCGCCGAAGCCTTGTGCCTCGGCGAGGCCTGCGGCCGCTGCCTCCTCGCCTGCCCCGCCGACGCGATCGGCCAGTGGACGCTCGACAAGGAGCGGTGCGCCCCGCTCGCGTCGCCCTACGGCTTCACCTATCTGATGGGCCACGTCGAGCGCCTGGTGAAGGCGCCGCGCGACGAGCAGCTCGCGCTCCTGAAATCGAAGGAGTCGTTCATGAGCTGGCAATCGATCTTGCGCGGCGTGGGCGTCTACTCGGGCTGCACACGCTGTGTGGACGTTTGCCCGGTCGGGCGAGACTACGACGCGCATCTCCGCGACGCGCAGGAGGCGATCGCGGAGCGGACGCCGGAGAAGGAGCGCCGCCTGGCGGACATGGCGCGCCGGCGCGAGTCGGGGGACCCGGGGCCGCATCACGCGCGCTCGGCGCGCTGGATCGGGGAGCCCCGATCAAGTCCGAGTCGGTAAACCCATAGCGACTGCTCGAGCGCTGCCTATGCCCTTACCCTCCTGACCCTCGCGAATTCAGTCGACGCGGCCCTAGGCGAACGGATCGTCCTCCGCCCCCTCACGCCACACGTACTCCATGTTCCGCGCCGAGGTCAGCGCCATGTCGCGCCCATGCAGGCGCGCGATGAGGCTCAGCGCCATGTCGATCCCCGCCGAGACGCCGGACGAGGTCAGCACGTTGCCGTCGTCGACCCAGCGTGCCTTACGCTTCCAGAGGACACGCGGGCCCTGCTGGGTCACCCAGTCCCAGGCGATCTTGTTGGACGTCGCGGGCCGGCCGTCGAGCAAGCCAGTACGCGCGAGCAGGGCCGAGCCGGTGCAAACCGTCGTCGTGATGCGAGCGCGCTGGCTCGCGGCCGCGAGGCGCTCCAGGAAGGCCGTGTCGGCGACAGCTTTGCGCGAGCCGAAGCCGCCGGGGATCAGCAGAATGTCGTAGTCGGGCGCCTTCTCGAAGCTCCACTCGGCCCAGGTCGCGGGCCCTTCCCCGGCCTTCACCTTGCCGGCCTCGCCGGCCATCGAAAAGATCTCGAACATGGGGCGCCGGGTGCCGTCGGGCTGAATAGTCCGGCACGAGGCAAACGCCTGGACGGGGCCGTAGACGTCCAGGACGGTGAAGCCTTCGAAGAGCGCGACGGCGACGCGTTGAAGAGCGGGCGCGGTGGTCATGAGGTCTCTCCCAAGAGCGGAACCTTCGCCTTGGCGTAGGTCAGCTTCTCCGTGATGCGGCCGTTATTGATGTGGACGATGTCGAGCCCCCGCCACGCCGCCGGTCCGCGCTTGGTCTCGAGGGTGCACTGCCAGCGGATCAGGGCCTTGCCCGCCACGGCGTCCACGAAGAGGTCTTCGGCGTTGAAGCGCATCTTGCCGTAGTCGCCGCGGAACTGGGGCACGAACGCCGCCCGGATCGCCGCCGCGCCGCGGTTGATCGTCCCGTTGAATTCGTCGTAGATCGCGTCCTCGGCCATGAACGACATCACGCCGTCCAGGTCATCGCGGTTGAACGGCTGCGTGAACCGGATCACCAGATCCGCGAGCTTCTCGCGTTCCATGCTCGTCTCCTCAGGCAGGCCCGTCACGGCAGGCCGCTCTGTCTATCCGTCGCCGGTGACGATAGCGCCTCGGCTCGGTTACCGCCAGCCCTGGCCGCTCGGAGGAGAGACCGATCGCACACCGTCCTACGCGCCGAAGGGTTCGGCGTGCGAAGATTCTCTCTGGAGGTGCTTGACATGGCAGGAGCGCAGTCGGGCCCCAGCTTCTTCGAGACGGTCAACATGTATTTCGACAAGGCGGCTGCGCTCACCGACTACGCGCCGGGGCTCCTCGAGCAGATCAAGGTGTGTAACGCCGTTTACGCCATTCAGTTCCCGATCCGGCGAAACGGCGGCTACGAGGTCGTCAGCGCATGGCGAGCCCAGCACAGCCATCACCGCTTGCCCGTCAAGGGCGGCATTCGCTACGCGCCCACGGTCGACGAGGACGAGATCAAGGCGCTGGCCGCGCTGATGACCTACAAGTGCGCCATCGTCGACGTGCCGTTCGGCGGGGCCAAGGGCGGCGTTCGGATCGACACCAAGAAGTACACGGTGCAGGAGCTCGAGCAGATCACCCGCCGCTACACGTCCGAGCTGATCAAAAAGAACTTCATCGGCGCCGGCATCGACGTCCCGGCGCCCGACTACGGCACCGGCCCGCGCGAGATGGCGTGGATCTACGACACCTACTCGGCGTTCTATCCGGGCTCGATCGACGCGATGGCCTGCGTCACCGGCAAGCCCGTGACCCAGGGCGGCGTCCGCGGCCGGGTCGAGGCGACGGGTCGCGGTGTCTTCTTCGGGCTTCGCGAGGTGTGCGATCAGGCCGACGACATGAAGGCGCTCGGGCTCTCGCGCGGGCTCGAGGGCAAGCGGGTCATCGTGCAGGGCCTCGGCAACGTCGGCTACCACACCGCGAAGTTCTGTCAGGAGGCCGGCTGCCTCATCGTCGGTCTCTCCGAGCGCGAGGGCGGTATCTATCGTGACGCAGGGCTCGACGTCGACGCCGTCGTCCAGTTCCAGAAAGAGACGCGCTCGATCGTCAACTTCCCGGGCGCCCGGAACATCACGCCGACCAACCTGACCCTGGAGGCCGACTGCGACATCCTGATCCCGGCAGCGCTCGAGGGTCAGCTCACCCGCCAGAACGCGCCGAACATCCGGGCAAAGATCGTGGCGGAGGCGGCGAACGGTCCGACGACGGGCGAGGCCGAGAAGATTCTGCTCGACCGCGGCGTCCTAATCGTGCCCGACATCTACCTGAACGCCGGCGGCGTCACGGTCTCGTACTTCGAGTGGATCAAGAACCTGTCGCACGTCCGCTTCGGCCGGGTCGGCAAGCGGTTCGAGGAGGCCGCCTTCGATCGCATGCTCTCGGCCGTCGAGAAGGCGACGGGGCGAATGTTTCCGCCGGAAGAGCGGCACAAGATCGCGCACGGCGCCGACGAGATCGATCTGGTCAACTCCGGCCTCGAGGAGACGATGATCAGCGCGTATCACCAGATCCACGAGCTGTGGAAGACCACGCGAGCCGGCGACCTCCGGACCGCCGCGTTCCTCAACGCGTTGAAGAAGGTCGCGGCGACCTATCTCGAGCTCGGGATCTTCCCGTAAAGGTCCTCACTCGCGCGCCGCGACATCCGACCATTGGCAATTCACGTCGTACTCGTGCATCCAGAAATTCACTGGAACACCGGCAACGCCGGCCGGACGTGCCTCGCGACCGGCGCCACCCTGCATCTGATCGAACCGCTCGGCTTTTCGCTCCACGACCGTGAGGTGAAGCGCGCTGGCCTCGACTATTGGGAGCATATCGACCTGCGCGTGTGGCCGAGCTGGGATGCGTTCGAGCGCGAGCTGCCGACGCTCGGCGAGCCACACTTCTTCTCAACCCAGGCGCCGCGACTCGTTTGGGACGCGCCACTCGGTGCATCGGATGGTGTGGTCCTGGTCTTCGGGCGCGAAACCGGGGGGCTACCGGCCGAGCTTCACGAGCGATATCGCGATCGCTTTGTCTCGATGCCGATCCTGTCGCCGCGCGTACGGTCACTCAATCTGTCGACGAGCGTGGCGATCGCGGTGTACGAGGTGCTCCGTCAGCGTCGGTCGATGGCCAATGACCTGGCGTAGCCGAGTCGACGCCGATCCGCGGGGCGGCCACAGCCCGCGGCGGAAGACGCGCCACGTTTGCCTCCTCGTCGCGGTCGCGTTCGCCGTCGTGGTCACGGCGGCCGAGGGCAGCGTCGGCTTGATGGAGCTCGCGGGCAAGGACGGCGCCGGCGTCGTGACCGTCTACTACCCGTCCACCGACGAGGCAAAGCCGGTCAAGCGCGGCCCCTTCACCTTTCAGCTCGCCTCGCAGGGCACGGCGGTCCGCGGCAACAGTCGTCTGATCATCATCTCTCACGGCTCCGGTGGCTCGCCGTGGGTACACGCCAACCTGGCGCAGACGTTGGTGGCCGATGGCTTCGTGGTCGCCATCCCAGAGCATCGAGGCGACAACTACAAAGCTCACAGCACGCCGGGGCCCGAGAGCTGGAAGCAACGGCCGGTCGAGGTGTCACGCACCATCGACGTCGTGAGCCAAGACGTGCGCTTTCGGCCGCTGCTCGCGGCGGACAAGGTCGGCATGTACGGCATGTCGGCCGGCGGGCATACGGCCTTGAGCTTGGCGGGCGGCCGGTGGTCGCCCGCGCGTTTCACCCAGCATTGCGAGTCGCACATCAGCGAGGATTTCCCGGCCTGCGTCGGGTTGGCCACGGGACTGCGCGGCAACGTTCTCGACGGACCGAAGACGACGATCGCTCTCTGGGTGATCCGCAGCCGGTTCAAAGATGCGACATGGCAGACTCACACCGATTCCCGCATCGCCGCAATCGTGGCCGCCGTTCCATACACCCCCGATTTCGACATGGCCTCGCTGGCCGCACCGCGGGTGCCGCTGGCGCTGGTGACTGCACGACAGGACAGGTGGCTGCTCCCGCGCTTCCACAGCGACGCGGTGCTCGCCGCTTGCGCCTCGTGCGAGCGGCTGGCCGATTTCGCCACGGGGGGGTCACGGTGCGCTGCTCTCGCCCCTCCCCCCGGGGCTATCCGGCGTCCTCGGAGAGCTCCTGAACGATCCACCGGGCTTCGACCGGGCCGAGCTGCCCGCCGTCGATCTCAAGATCTCGGCGTTCTTCCGCAGGCGCCTGCTCCGCTAGCCCGTCCACTCGTACTTCTTCGCCGCCTTCTCGTTCAGCTCGGTGCCCCAACCCGGCGCGGTCGGGATCCTCATGTGGCCGTCCGCGATCTCGGGCGGCGCCGTGAACAGCTCGTCGCGATAGGGCGTCTGCTCCGGGTCGCTCTCCATGATCCGCACGTTCGACACCGAGGCGCAGAGGTTGAGGCTCTGGAAAGTGCTGAGGTGGCCGTTGTAGTTGTGGGGCGCGATGTTGAGCTCGAACGTCTCGGCGAGGTCGGCCACTTTCTTCGCCGCCGAGAAGCCCTGCCACTGCACGTCGACCTTCACCACGTCCATCGCGTGGAGCTCGAAGTACGGCCGGTACTGTCTGATCGTTTGAAGCTGCTCGCCCGAGCAGATCGGCGCGCGCACGGACGACTTCAGCTGAGCCAGCGCGTGCGGGTCCTGATTGTCGATCTCGAGCCAGAAGAGATCGTAGGGCTCGAGCGCCCGGCCCACGCGGATCGCCTCGCTCGGCTTGAAGTTGACGTTGATGTCGAGGCAGATGCCGATGTCGGGTCCGACGGCATCGCGCATCGCCGCGATCTGCGCGACGGCCTGCTTCACGATGTCGCGCGACGCCACCTGGTCGTGCGGGCCGAGCCGGCCCTGTGAAATGGCGCGCGCCGGTTCCCCCGGCCAGATGATGTTGGTCTTGAACGCGGTGTAGCCGCGGGCCGGCGCCTCGCGCGCGGCGTCGGCCAGATCTTGCAAGGTCTTGAGCGGCCTCACGCCGAGCAGCTTCCAGTTGTTCGCGCGGTACGTCGCGAGGTGCGACCAGTACACCCACTGGCGCTCGCGATGCGGCCCGCCCATGAGCTTGTAGACCGGCACGCCCAGCGCCTTGCCGGCGAGATCCCACAGCGCCAGCTCGATCCCGGCGATCGCCTGCTGGGTCGCGCCGTACGGGGCCTGGCGGACGGCGCGGTAGAGGTCGAGGTAGTGCTTCTCGACGGCCGTCGGATCTTTGCCGATCAGGCGATGACCGAGGTCTTGCACCAGACCGACCAGGCCCCGCGTGATCCCGTCCGATCCGAACTCGCTGTAGCCAGTGAGCCCTGCGTCGGTACGGATCGCGCAGAAGTGCCACGGCCGCGGCGGCGTGAAGCCGTTGGACACCACGAACGTCTCGATGCCGGTGATCTTCATATTGTCCTTTCATAGTCGCGCCTCGGCCGGCGGGGCCCCAGCCCCGCGACGGCCTGCGGCTGCGAACTGCGCGAGCTCAGTCGAGCCGCGGGTTGAAACCCTTGACCGAGGCGTACTGGTCCGGCCACGGCAGGTTCCATCCCTGATCGTACGCGGCGTGCCGCGTCCAGTAGGGATCGTAGAGATGGCCGCGGGCGAGCACGCAGAGATCGGCGCGGCCTGCGGCCAGGATGCTATTGACGTCATCGTACGAGGCGATACCGCCCCCCGTCATCGTCGGAATGCCGGCCTCGCAGCGGATACGATCGCTGAAGGGCGTCTGGTAAAGCCGGCCGTACGTGGGCTTCTGATCGGGCACAGTCTGGCCGGTCGAGACCGTGACGATGTCGCAGCCGTGCTCGCGGAGCCTCCTCGCGAAGCCCACGGCCTCGTCGAAGTCGAGCCCACCTTCGGCCCAGTCGGTCGCGGAGATCTTCACCGACACGGGTCGGTCCGCTGGCCAAACAGCGCGCACCGCGTCGAAGACTTCGAGAGGATACCGCGCGCGATTCTCCGGGGAGCCGCCGTAGTCGTCGCGCCTCGCGTTCGTCAGTGGCGAGATGAAGCTCGCCAGCAGGTAGCCGTGGGCCATGTGGAGCTCGAGCATATCGAAGCCGGCCTGCTCCGCCATGTGGGCCGCGCTGACGAACTGGCCGCGCACGCGGTCCATATCCGCGCGGTCCATCGCCTTCGGCACCTGGCTCCCGGGATGGTACGGGAGCGCTGAGGCGGAGATGAGCGGCCAGTTGCCCGCCGAGAGCGGCTGGTCGATCCCTTCCCACGGAAGCCGCGTCGACCCCTTGCGGCCGGCGTGAGCCAGCTGCAGCGCGATGCGCGCCGGGCTGGCCGCGTGGACGAAGTCGACGATCCGCTTCCAGGCGGCGACGTGCTCGGGCTTGTACATGCCGGTGCAGCCCAACGTGATTCGCCCCTCGCGGCTCACGTCGGTCATCTCCGCGATCACGAGCGCCGCGCCCCCGACGGCGCGTGAGCCCAGGTTCACGAGGTGCCAGTCGCCAGGCGTCCCGTCCTCGGCGGAGTACTGGCACATCGGCGAGACCACGATGCGGTTCGAGAGCAGCATCTCGCGCAGGCGGAACGGCGTGAACATCGGAGGCGGCGGCGGGGCGGCGTGGATCGCCACCCGGCTTTGCTGCTCGGCGCGCGAGGCGAACCATCGGTCGATCTCGCTCACGAAACCCGGGTCGCGGCGCTTGAGGTTGTCGTGCGTCACGCGCAGGCTCCGCGTCAGGAGGCTCATGGCGAACTGGATCGGCTCGAGCCGCCCATGATACCGCTCGGCCTCCTCGAACCACTCGAGGCTGACCTGGGCCGCCCGCTGCAACCGCTCGACCTCCGGCCGCCGGTTTTCCTCGTAGGCCGCCAGCGCCTTCGCGACCTCGCCGTGGCGCTGGAGCGCGCGCGCCAGCGCGATCGCATCCTCCAGCGCGAGCTTCGTTCCCGAGCCGATCGAGAAGTGCGCCGTGTGCGCCGCGTCGCCGACCAGCACGACGTTGCGATGACGCCAGCTGCCGTTGCGGACCGTCGGGAAATTGCGCCAGAGCGAGCGGTTCTTCAGGAGCCGGTGCCCCCGCAGCTCTTCGGCGAAGAGACGCTCGCAGAAGGCCAGGGTCTCGTCCTCGTCGGCGTGGTCGAGACCGGCGCGCCGCCAGGTCTCCTCGGTCGCTTCCAGGATGAACGTCGACATCGAAGCGTCGTACCGATAGGCGTGGACGCGCCAGAGGCCGTGCGCGCTCTCCTTGAAGAGAAACGTGAAGGCCGGGTACGGAAAGGTCGTGCCCAGCCAGACGAACTTGTTGGGTCGCCAGTCGATCTGCGGGCGGAAGTGCTCGGCGTATCGGCTCCGGACGACGCTGTTGACACCATCGGCGGCGAGCACCAGATCCGCATCGGCGTACGCGGCGAGGTCGCTCGCCTCCTTCTGGAACTCGAGCCTGACGCCGAGCTCGGCGCAGCGCCGCTGCAGGATGTCGAGCAGGAGCTGGCGTGACATCCCCGCGAAACCGTGGCCCGTCGAGGTCAGCACCTCGCCCCGGTAATGGATGTCGATGTCGTCCCAGTGCGCGAAGTGGCTCGTGATCTCGGCGTGGCTCTCGCGATCGGCCTCGGCCACGTGCTCGAGCGTGGCATCGGAGAACACGACCCCGAATCCGAAGGTGTCGTCGGCCCGGTTCCGCTCGACGACGGTGATGTCGTGCGCCGGGTCCGACTTCTTCATGAGCAGGCTGAAGTAGAGCCCGGCCGGGCCGCCCCCGATCGAGACGATCCTCATCGCCTCGATTCTAAGGCCTGTCGGCCGAGGCTCACCGATTCGCGCGGCCTTTTCGCGCGCCGCCGAAATCGCCGGGGACCGGGCGCGCATCAGCCGGTCGTAGACCGCCCTGGGCGCCGTTTCCGGCAGACCGGCGCTGAACGGCGGCGCCGGCGCGCACTCGATCACCAGTTGAATCCACTCGGCTTCCTCGCGGCTCTTCAGCAGCGAGGCGAGCGTCAGACCGAAATCGATGCCGGCGGTGACGCCGCCGCCGGTGATTCGGTCGCGATCGTGCACCAGGCGAGCCCTGCCACCGCCATGGCCTGAAGGAAGCGTCGACGGTCGGCGCTCACTTCAAGAGCCTGATCGCCTGCGTCACCGTCTTGAAGACGGGGAACTGCTCCTCGTGCCAGGCGACCACGAAATCGCCGCTCGGCGCCACCGCGACGTCCGGTGCGTACGCCTTGAGCGCCTGCGACAGGGCCTGTGCGGCGCTGAGCGTCCGACCGCCGTCGATCGAGTAGCGGAGCATGACGCGCCGCCTGACGGCGGTCGCTTCCTCCCAGACGATCACGACTCGACCCGCCGGATCGGCAGCCAGGCGCACCTGGTCGGGGATGTATCCAGCCGCGGTGTTGAGGCGTGATGGCGGCCCGAAGCGGCTGCTATCGCCGGCAACTGCAAAGAGGATTCGGGGCTGGCCGTCGGCCGCCTCGGTGTACCAGGCCAGGTAGAGGCGGCCGCGGTCATCCATGGCCGCGCTGCCCCCGCGATGCGGGCATGCGTTGATCTTCCAGCGGTCCGCGTGGACGAGCCCGGGCGGCGCGAACGAGCGGGCGCCGTCGCGCGACAGGCCCACCACCATGTCGCGGATGCTGCCCGGAAAGACCTTGCGCCACGCCACCGCGATGGTCTCGCCCGGGCCCGCCGCGACGTCGACGCGACAGCACACGCACGTCTCGCCCTCATCGAGCTTCAGCGTCTTCTCGACGCGCGATCCGCGCTCCACGACGCGGGCCAGGTATGTACCGGCCGTGTTGGCGCCGTCACGGCTGTCGATCCAGGCGACGATGACGGTCCCGTTGGGCGCCACCCCGAGGCCCTCGAACGAGTGCGAGATCGGCCGGTCTTCGTTCACCCGCAGGGGACTCTCGAACGTCCTGCCTCCGTCGAGCGAGCGCGACAGTCGGAGATCCGAGGCGAAGAGCCCGCCGTCGAGGACCGGTTTGGCGGACGACCATGACACGTAGATCTCGTCGCCCGGGCCCAGTGCCAGTCCGGGCGGCTGGTGCAGCGAGTCGACGAACAGGCCTTCGGGGTTGACGCGCACCGGCTTCGGCGCGCTCCCGGGCTGGGCCACGAAGAGATTGTTGTCATGACCCTGCTGGGCGATCCAGGCCAGCACGGTCCGGCCGTCGCGCGTGACGGCCACTGCCGGAGCCGAGACGTGCGCCTCATGGGGCTTGTCGAAGACCGTCAGCTCCTGCCGGGGACCCAGAACGGGTCCGGCGGCCTGGGCGGGGATGACGCTCAAGACGAGGGCGAGGGCTAGCGCGACGGCGACGATGACCATCATTTGAACCTCCAGCTCAGGCCGCCGTAGAAGGCGCGCCCGTCACCGGGCTCGAAGAATCGCCCGTTGGCGTTGTCCACGACGACGGACGAGACGTAGCTCTGGTTGGCGATGTTGCGCGCCTCGAAGAATACGCCCAGCTTGGTGGGCTTGTGATCGAATCCGATGCGCACGTTGCCCAGCGCATAGCTCGGCGTGCGCACCGAGGGACTCGAAGTCGCTGAACCCATCGGCCTGTCCGTAGACGAACCCATCGATGAGGATGTTGACGCCGCGCAAATGAAAGTTGTTGCGCAGCCCGGAGCCGCGAATCGAGAGCTGGCTCTCGTCGGCGGCGCCGAAGCGCGGACGGATCATGACGCCCGGGACGAAGTCGAGCACGTCCTTGAGGTTGGCCGCGCGAGTCTGCTCGATCATCGGTTGATCGACGACGGCGGTGCCGCCCGGAACGCGCGAGAGCTCCTCGCTCGCCTCCTGGTCGGTGCGCCGACGGTCGGATGGCACCCTGACACCCTCGACCACGACGGGTTCGAGCCGGGGCGGCGTCTGCGGAGCCGGTGGCGCCGTCGGCTGCTGAGCCAGGGCCGGAACCGCGAGAAACACGACGAGGATCGACACGACGATTCGCATGAAGTCCCCTATCGAAGCCTGAATTCCACCGGCAGTAACACCCACACACCGACCGCTTCGGCTCCGCGCCTGGCAGGCTCGAAGCGCCATTGCTTCACGGCCTGGGCGGCCGCGCCATCGAGGTCGGGATGGCCGGCGGACTCCTGGATCAACACCTCCGCGACGCGACCATCGGCGGCGACGTAGACGCGCAGGGTCGTCATCCCCTGGATCCCCAGGCGCCGCGCGCTGCTCGGGTACGACGGCCGAACCTGATAGCCGCCGCGGGGAATCGCCATCTGGGTGATGCCCTCGGTGGGAATCGCCGCCACGCTCTTCGGTGGCGGCGTCGGAATCCCGGTGTTCGAACCGCCACGGCTCGTCTCGATTGGGAGCTGAACTGCGGAAGAGTCCCCGGCGATCTCGAACGACGTCGAGGGAGCCGGCACCGAGGCGGGCTCCCGCGCCGGCGGTGAGGGCTCGGAAGCGGGAGGCGGAGGAAGCAGCGCTTGAGGCTCGACCACGTCCTTCTCCGCGATCGGCACCCGCATCGGCGTCGCGAAGGGCTTCGGCAACGTGAGCTTCTCGGGCTTGGGCCGCGGCGGCGCGGCGGCGCCGGGCGCGGGAGACTCGACGAGACGAGGCGACTCGATCAGGGTCAGGTCGGCGATCAGAACCGCCGGCACCCTGGGCGCGACAAGGTCACGACCGAGGGCGATCGCGGCGCCGACGAGCGCAACGTGAATCAGGCACGAAACGCCGACTGTGGTGCACCGGTGCAGCGATATCGCCTTCGCCATGAATTCGCGAATTCCGCCTCTCGCAAGTTGAACGTGGATCGAACCCAGACCCGACCGAGCCGGGTCTGCGCACGGAACGGACGCGAGCTAGGCGGAGATCGGAGGGGCGCGGCCCTGATGGACCGCGATGCACGACGCTTCGAAGCCGAGCTGCTGCGGGAGGACGACGCGCTCCGGCGAAGTCAGGACGAGATGTTCGTGTGTCGCACCGTCGACCGGTGTCCCCGCCAGATGGGTGGTCGCGGCTGCCACCGGACACTTCGTCGCCGAGCGGAGATCGTCGACTTGACGGAGATCGTTGAGATGGTGAACCGAATGGACGCCGTTCTCGAACGCGAACAATCCCAGGATCAGGACGATCGCCAGCGCGAGCGCGCGCCGCGGTCGGCGCCACGCGACGATCATCACCGCCACGGCGGCGAGCATGGCGGGCAAAGGAACCGTGGGCGGCGCGGGCGCGGAAGACCACGCCATCGTCGATGGCGGCGTGGCCGCCACGGACAGGTCGGCCGCGACCTCGAGCGCAGGATGAGCCCATGCCGGCACCCCCGAGAAGATGGAGGCAGCCAGCACCAGCACCGATACCAGAGTGAAACCGCGCAACATCGGCGACATCCTAGTACGGATCCGACGCCGGTCGCCAAGGGCGCCCTCACCCCAGACGCCGCATCCGGGAGCCGAGGCCGCTTCATTGACAGTCGCCCTGCCCTTTCGGCATAGTCGCCGCGGGCCGGTACGGAGGAGAGTATGGCGAAGAGCGTCTATCGCGAGTACGACCAGCAGGCTCTCGACGCCGAATACAACAACCGCGAGAAGGTCAAGGACAGCCCCGACTGGCTGTCGCGGTACGCGGTCGCCAGTGCCGAGGCGCGGGCCGCGCTCGAGTGCCGGCTCGATCTCGCCTACGGCGCGCATCCCGGCGAACGCCTCGACGTCTTCCCCGCCCGCGGCGGGCTCGCACCCGTGCACGTGTTCATCCACGGCGGCTACTGGCACCGGCTCGACAAGTCCGACTCGAGCTTCATCGCGCGCGCGTTTCAGCCGGCGGGCGCGGCGGTCGTCGTGATCAACTACGCGCTGATCCCCACGGTCGACATGGACGAGCTCGTGCGCCAGTGTCGCGCGTCGATCGTCTGGGTTCACCACAATGCCGCCTCGTTCGGCGGCGATCCTAGCCGCATCTTCGTGTCGGGCCACTCGGCCGGCGGGCATCTCGCCGCCATGCTGATGTCGACCGACTGGAGTGCGTTCGGGGGGTTGCCCGCCGACGTCATCAAGGCCGGATGCGGCATCAGCGGGCTGTACGACCTCGAACCGATCCGACTCTCGTACCTCAACGAGGTCTTGAAGCTCACGCCGGAGACGGCGCGCCGCTGGAGCCCTGTGCACTGCCCGCCCCCGCGCTCGGGACCGCTCCTGCTCGCCGTGGGCGGGCTCGAGGGGCCCGAGTATCACCGCCAGGGCGAGGAGCTGGCCGCGGTGTGGCGGACGCGGCGGCTGCCGTGCCAGGCGCTCGACATGCCCGCGCACAATCACTTCTCGATCCTCGCGGAGCTCGAGGACCCGGGCACCATGTTGAGCCGCCTGCTGTTGCGCCAGATGGGCTTCCGCTGAGGCGTAGAATCGGTTGAATGGTCGACTTCCTGCCGTTCGTCCGCCGCTGGTTCGATGAGACGTTCGCCGAAGCCACCCGCGCGCAGCGTGAGGGCTGGGAGGCGATCGCCTCGGGTCGCGACACGCTCATCGTCGCGCCGACCGGCTCCGGCAAGACCCTGGCGGCGTTCCTGTGGGCGCTCGACCATCTCTGTCGCCTTGGACTGGACCGCCAGCTCGAAGATCGCGTCTACGTCGTCTACGTCTCGCCGCTTCGGGCGCTCAACAACGACATCGAGAAGAACCTCCGGGCTCCCCTGGCCGGGATCCGCGCCGCCGCCGCCGCCGAGGGGCTGAAGCTCCCGGAGATCCGCGTGGCCGTGCGGACCGGCGACACCCTGGCCGCGCAGCGGCAGGCGATGACACGGCGGCCTCCGCACGTTCTGATCACCACGCCCGAGTCGCTGTTCATCCTGCTCACGAGCGAGCGATTCCGCCCGGCGTTCGCCCACACCCGGTTCCTGATCGTCGACGAGATCCATGCCTTGATGGGCTCCAAGCGCGGCGCCCACCTGGCGCTCTCGCTCGAGCGCCTCCAGGCGCTGGTCGAAACTCGCGACGCGGCGAGCCGCCCCCAGCGGATCGGCTGCTCGGCGACGGTGAGCCCGATCGAGTCGGCGCGCGGGTTTCTGACCGGCGCCACGGCGACCGACGCCGTCACGGTCGACGCCGGCTTCACGCGCGACCTCGACCTTCAAGTGATCGCACCGGTGGACGACTTCCTGACGGCGCCGAGCGACACCATCTGGGAGGCCGCGCTGCAACAGATCGCCGAGCTGGTCCAGACGCACCGCACGACGCTCGTCTTCGCCCAGAGTCGTCGCGCCGCCGAGCGGCTCGCGCGCGATCTGAACGACCGGATCCCCGACGGTCGCGTCGCGGCGCACCACGGCTCGCTCTCGCGCCGCGCCCGGCTCGAGGCCGAGAACCGCCTGAAAGAAGGCGAGCTGCGCGCGCTCGTCGCCACCTCCTCGCTCGAGCTCGGGATCGACGTCGGCGCGATCGACCTGGTGGTGCAGCTGCAATCACCGCGCAACATCGCGGCGGCCCTCCAGCGAGTCGGCCGCGCCGGCCACCTGCTGAGCCGCACCTCGAAGGGGCGGATCGTCGTGACCAAGGGCGAGGAGCTGATCGAGGCGGCGGCGGTCGTGCGCTCGATCCACGAGCGGCACCTCGACCGGATCATGACGCCCGACGCGCCGCTCGACGTGCTGGCCCAGCAGATCGTCGCGGCGGTCGCCGCCGAGTCGCTGACGATCGACGCGGTACACGCGCGCTTCCGAAACGCCGCGCCCTACCGCGAGCTCTCGCGCGAGGCGCTCGTGGCGGTCATCGGGTCGCTCGCCGAGCCGCTCCCCGCCGAGGTCAAGGGCGCGGCGCCGCGAATCCTGTGGGACCGGGTGAACGATCGGCTGCACGCGCGCCGGGGCAGCCGATTCCTCGCGCTCACCTCCGGCGGCACCATTCCCGACAACGGTCTCTACGACGTCTTCGTCGCCGAGACCGATCTGAAGGTCGGCACGCTCGACGAGGAGTTCGTCACCGAGAGCCTGCCCGGCGACGTGTTCCTGCTCGGCTCGCACTCGTGGAAGATCGTCAAGGTGCGCGCCGATCGAGTCCTGGTCGAGGACGCGCAGGGCATGTCGCCGACGATCCCGTTCTGGAAGGGCGAGCACCCCTCGCGCTCCTGGGAGCTTGGGCTCGCCGTCGGACGATTGCGCCGCGACGCCGCCGAGCGCCTCGACGCCCCGGACTTCGCGACATGGGCGGCGCAGGCGTGCGGCCTCGATGCGCGTGCCGCTTCGGCGATGAAGGCCTGGCTCGTGAAGGCCGGTGAGGTTCTCGACGGCGTGCCCGACGATCAGGGAATCGTGGTCGAGTCGTTCTCGGACGAAATGGGCGGGCGTCACGCGATGATCCACTCGGTCTTCGGCATGCGGGTCAACGGGGCGTGGGGCATGGTCTTGAAGGAGAAGCTCCGGCGAGCCGGCCTCGTCGCCGAGGCGAGTCACGTCGACGACGGCATTCTCCTGTCGTTCGCCCCGGGCCAGGTCCCGCCGTCGCCGGAACGTCTGGTCACCTTGATCGCGCCCGAGGAGGTCGACACGCTCCTCGGCAAGGCCCTGATCGGCACGCCGCTCTTCGGCACGCGGTTTCGGCAGTGCGCGATCCGGGCGCTCTTCATCCCGCGCATGTACCGCGGCCAGCGGACGCCCGCGTATCTACAGCGGCTCAAGGCCGACGCGCTGCTCGAGTCGGTCGGCGGGCAGGCCGAGTTCCCGATCGTGGCCGAGACGCTCCGCGAGTGCTTCAACGACGCGCTGGACGCGACGCGGCTTCGCCGTCTGCTCGAGCGGTTGCACGATGGCGAGATGTGGCGCCGCCACGTGGACACGCCGCTGCCCTCGCCCTTCGTCTATCCGCTCCTGCTCGCGTGGGACTGGGCCTACCTGGGCGCCGGCCACGCCGAGGAGCGGCGCAGCGACGCGGTCACGATGCGGAAGGCTTGGTCCGTCGCACCCGGTCCGCTGAAGCCCGAGATCGTCGAGGCCGTCGAGGCGGAGCTGCAGAAGACGGCGCCGGGTCGGCGCGCCCGGGACGCGAACGAGCTGGCGGGGATCCTCGACGATCTCGGCGATCTGACCGACGCGGAGATCGCCGCGCGTGTGGTGGCCGACGCCCCGGCGATGATCGGCGCCCTTACCGAGGAGCGGCGAATCGGCCTGCTCGAGTTCGCGAGCGGGCGCCGAGCCTGGATCGGAGCGACCGACGCCGCGCTCTATCGATCGCTCGACACCGACGACGGGCTCGAGCGCCTCGCGCTGCGCCTTCTGCGCACGCGTGGGCCGGTGACGGCCGCGTGGCTCGCCGAGCGCTACGGCCTGGCCCTCGATGCCGCGACGCGAGCGCTCGAGCGGCTGGCGGCGCGAGGGCTCGTCCGCCAGGGCCCGTATCTCGCGGACGTGCCGGCTCCGCAGTTCGTGCACATCGCGGTGCTCGACGAGATCCAGCGGCGCCAGGTGCATGCGCGCCGCGTTCCCCGGCCGGTGGCATCAGCCGAGCAGTTCTCGGCCTTCCTGCTGCGCCGCCATCATCTCCATCCCGACCATCGACTGATCGGGCCGCCGGGCGTCCTCGCGGCCGTCGAGCTCCTGCAGGGCGAAGACCTGCCGGTACGGGTCTGGGAGCAGGATCTCCTGCCCGCGCGCGTGGAGAACTACGAGCGCGAGTGGCTGGATCGCCTTGGGCTCGCCGGCGAGATGGTCTGGACCGTGTTCGATCGCGCCGCGAGCGACCGCGGCCGAACGACGCGCGTGGGCGCGGCGCTCCGCGAGAACGTCGGCTGGCTCCGCGACGGGGCGCCGGCGCCACCCGAGATGGACGCGCGCATCAAGAACGTCTTCCTGCATCTCCAGCTGCGCGGCGCCTCGTTCGCCCAGGACCTCGCGCGCGCGACCGGGCTCGCCACTCCCGAGGTGCTGTCGGCATTGTGGGAGCTCTTCTGGGCCGGGCTCGTGACGCCCGACACGTTCAGCGCGATCGTGGCCGGCATGACGCCGCCGCGTCGCGCCCCGGAGAGCGGCGCCCAAGGTCGGCGGCGGCGCGGGCAGGCCCGCGGCGTCCTCGCCCGCCTGCCCGTGATCGGACGCTGGAGCGCGCTCGGCGACGACGAGCGGCTCTCGCCCGAGGAGCGCGAGGAAGCGCGCGCTCAGCTCCTGCTCGCGCGCTACGGCGTCGTCGCCCGCGAGCTGGCCCAGGGCGACTGGACCACGCTGCGTCACACCTTGCTCCGCATGGAGTACGGCGGGGA
>WNFO01001969.1_pt1 | contig 16694 bp, 19 predicted proteins | sample 5400251 | NCBI WGS metagenome assembly WNFO01 (sample SAMN13153354, study PRJNA577476) | soil metagenome | isolation source: 100 cm saprolite under Madrone tree | place: USA:California | collected 2016-06-14 | reverse complement strand
ATGCAGCGGTTGCCAGGCCAATGCCGAGGCCCCGGTGCCCAACCACTGACAACCCTCATCGGGCCTCATCCAAGACTCCGAGGTCCCACCCACTCACACTCTAAACGCGGCGTTGTCTCATTCTACCTGGCCTTCATTGACCAAAGATGACATTGTGCTGAGCCAAAATGTCTTGCTTTTTGGAATCGGAACACACACCTCCAATGAGGCCAGTCGCGTGCGGCAATCGTTCCATTGTCCTTTACTCCGCCTTGCACTTCTGTCTTTGTACGATCAGTGATCACCTTTGTCTCGGTCACAAGGACTTCCGCCCGTCACATAATGGAACCTAGCGGATATAAAAGGACCCCGTTGCCCCATTCCACTGACCCACCGCACCTGTACCTCGCCTTTTCCAGTACTTGACGTACCCACAACTTTTCCTTTCTTTTTCACCCTCCCAAGAGCTGCGCTCACTTTTTATATTCTGAAGAGGCTTGTCCTTTCTTTATACGAACTTAGACGTCATGGTTCACTTCTCCACTCTACTTTTTGCTTTTTCGGTGGTTGGGTCTGTGACCGCAGCACCTACCCAACTCAACAAGCGGATTGCTCAAGTCATCTCCGATTCCACCACCAAATGGGAGCAAGCTTGTGTGAGTTTCCATCGAAGCTACAATTTACCATTGACTTAATGTGCTATTCGTTGTTAGAATACTGCAAACGGTGGCGCAAAATGCAATCAGGTAGCAGTCGCGGCCTTTGGCACCCTCCTGGCTGGTGCCGGCGCTTGTGATCAGCAGAATAATGCGGATAATATGATGGATCTTTCGAAGCAGCTAAACTCGCCCCAAATGATCTCACTTACTCAAATCTTTGCCCAACAGCCACGCAACTCTGTACGTCATGTCTTCCAGCTTGTGGCAAACGAGGCGCCTAAATCTTACTCTACCTTGTTCGTTTCGTAAATTACCAGCCCAACTCTCTCAGCGTGCCTTACTGCCAGCAGGCGCCGCGAAACTCAGAGCTCAATGGGCTCTTCCAGTGCCAATTCCAAGGCGTAAATCCTAACAAATTCGCGGATGGCAGCCAGGCCGGCCAGCCTGGCACGATCCCTTTTGGCCAGAAGGCCAGCCTGAACCCACCTGGTAGCTGCCCTGCGCACACCTCTGGCCCGATCCCCGACGGACAGCAGCTTGATGCTCTGGTCCAGTCTCCTGGCGTCCCCGGGGGTAATGGCGCAGGTAGTGGCGCAGCGCAGAACTCTCCTCCTGCACCTTCCTCCGCGTCGGGCTCCCCTGCCCAGGCCACTCCTACGCCCTCGGCTGTGGGCAATTCGTCGGCCGCAGCCTCGGGATCGGGCTTCAAGGCGCAAAATGGCAAAGACGCACAGGCACTCAACCAGAAGTTCCAGTCTCTGACCGCCAACAGTCCCTGCACTGGTAAGTTGTGATTTGGTTTTCAGCTTTCTTTTCGGCCACTATCTTCTGTTACTGGCTCTGATTTGCTATAATTAGATGGTCAGCAAGCTTGCGTCAATGGTCAATTTGCGCAATGCTCGGGCGGAAAATTCGCCCTTACTCCATGCGCAGGTGGCGAGACGTGCACAGCGTTGCCCCTTGTCAACAAGCCAGGGACCAGCGTCACTTGCGACACGCAAGCTGATGCGGCCGCACGGATAGCTCAGGCTCTTGGCTCCGGCAGCAAATGATGGTTTCTTATGAGAGGAAAGAGCAACCCCTTACTACGATCGTGAGGATGTTATGTGTTGGAAGAGCGTGTTTTGTATCTGGGATCATAGTTATATCATAGTACTCTCTCCCCTCGCTTATTATTACCTCAGATGGCGAATAAACCGATTGTAATGGGGTTTCTGTGCAAGTAAGGATGGAATATTTGCAACGACGGTGACCCTGGCGTTCGTTGTGCCGTCTGATGCGAACTTGAACGCACGCATTACTTCGTGGTCCAGCAGCGGATGACGGATCCATATGGGTTTAAACGGTACCGGTACGCTCACTACGTACGAATGTTGTGAGGCTTCACGTTGAATCAGCACGTCTACTGTATTGATTCCGCATTCCGAGTCAGTCCATAGTACTACGGTTCACTGTGTAGTCAGAAGGTGATCAAAAAGACGGCAATCAATTATTATTCTTATAAATTGGAACATTTTCAGCTGCGAATTATGAACTCAACGGTCGTGATGGCCACATCAATCACGGTGATGTGTGAGCGCATGTGGAGTGGCGATTATTTGAAGTGGTACCGACGGCGGTTGGTAGACTTGCGGCAAGCGTCAGAATGCTGGTGGGGAATCAGTTACAATAGTCAATGTGGGGATGTCTTGTTCGAGTCCGCCGTCACGGTGTCGGGGCGTCAGACTATTTTGTGCGAGCCTACCAGTGGCCGCCGCCCATGGCCAACTTTTGGAGCCTCAAAGGCATGTTTCCTCATTTTCTCTCTTGACATCTATGATCTATGTTCCTCGAACAGGCCTGACAGGTCGGGAGCTTGCACAGCAGAGAAGAGGGGCACAAACGGCGCAGGAGTGGCGCAGGTCATCAAATTTGAGTTGTGAAATAGAACGTACTGTATCCGAACCTCCGCCGGGTCAAACTGTTTCACGATGTACATTTTTGATAGCCTACCGTTGCCATTGCCTTTCATCTCCCTTTCCGGAGTAGCGTCCAGATGTAATCACATTGTGATCACTAATCGACCGCAGTGCCCCACCTTGCCGCGATTCTCTCCCGGAAGAGCCAAGTAAGAAGTGGTGTAGGTTGCAGTTTGAGAAATATTCAATTCGGCCCTTTTTAGGCACCGAGGAAGGGTCGGTCCGCACTGGGACTTGCGTTCTCCGAGGCCCGGGTCTGCCTGTTCAGATCGTGTTCAGGCACTGGAACCCCCTTTCTTCCCCACCCCTGGAGAAAATCACGGATATCTCAGACGGGAGGGGCATGATGGCCTGGTATCGTGGCATCAAGCCGTTACAGCCGAGATGCAGACAAATCACCACACATATACTAAGCGGTTGCGTCATGTTGCCACCCTGCGCGTGTCTTATTCCTACATAACTTACTACTGTGAGGTGAGCCGGAGAACGCCATTGTGCTTAGGCTGTTGTGTGCTGTCGGTCCTACAAATTCAACAAACATCAACTGCATCGGTAGTACCGTGACTGTATGTCTGACTTTGCCGTCGCCATTCCTCTCGCTTGCATGGTGCGATTATGGATATGATTAAGGACCATGCTTCGAGACCATCAGTTTTTGATGCTTTGTGGATTCTTCTCTCGCCTCCCCGAGTAGGGCCAGGGGCCAGACTCGGATCTCATTGTGAGATCGCCACTGTGACGGCTCCCCGGCGGAGCGAATTTTACTGCAGCAGCTCTGGTCAGGTAAGAGGACTTCGGGCACAGTTGGTGAGAATTGAATTTCATTGCGTTGGCGTTGATTGAGTTCCACGTCTTGGTACTAGGAGCTTATACTGCACCCTTGACACAAGCAACGTGCCATCAAGTTAATGTGCACCGCCTATGCGCCTTGATTTGGTTAGTTGTACTCGCTTCCGGTGGATATTGGTTTCTAAGGTCAACGAAATCGAAGCTGAAATGAATAACTGATCACACGTGATCGTGGTAAGAAGGCACTTAGGAGGTGCAGGCGCACACGCCGACTCGGAAAGGCAGCCAGTTCTCCTCCCATGGTGAAAGCATCTGGTCGATTCATTCGTTCAATTCACTCCATCTTTGTCCCGACAACCGCTATCGTCGGGTTCTCTTGCCTGCTTACGTTCTTTTACGTTCTTTATCAACCCACCCGCGGACCTGGTGACGTCCAACGGCTCGGCTGGCAATCTTGGGACATTGTCTCCCCTCTACCACCTGCGGACCTCCCCAATAATGTGAACGAGACGGGAAACCGGCCACCACCAACATCGGGTGACCATGACACCGACGTTGACTGGTGGAACGTCACTGCCCCTAGTTCTACAAATCCCGTCGACAGCGCTAGCCTTCCTCTAGACGTATGGGCACCGTTGCTTCCCCACGATACAGGATGTATGACTTTTTATTCCACCTGCTTTGACCAATTCATCGAGTTGATTCGGCGTTCTACCACAACAGTGTCCGAGATTGCAGTCGTCCGATGCTTGTTTGACTTGACTATGGTCGACATGTGCGCGCCGTCCTCCTCTACTTCGGACAACGCGATCAAAGGTAAGTGGGTGCGCGTTCCGCGCGATCTCAACCTTCAATCTGGGATGTGGCATTTGGTGAGAGGTTTCCTGTTCTGCTTGCTGTACATCAGGCGAGAAACCTAACTGTAAGTGTGGTACAGCTACTGTATTATCGACGCACCCGCCGACGAGACGTACCGCTTATATCGGATATTCAGCTTCTCCCTCCTGGTGTGACGCCGTCTGGCGAGGGAGACTGGGTCAAAGCCTCGCGCTCGCTGCGCGACGGCGTTGTGCGCTCACCGCCACTCTTCCTGTGGTATCTGAAAGGCAAGACGCTCCAGGATATATCGAAAGATGAGCGGCAATCCCTGGTCACGGAGCTCGATGTCGTATACGGGGACGGCGACCCTTGGTATGGCTTTGAGAGGCTGTCCCCGCCGACGACAGAGAAGTCTGAGCGTGCTGAAAGTGTTTCAATCACTATGCGGAGGGGTGTGAAAGGTGCGTTTATTATGAATGTGCCTTGGGGCCTTTCTGGTCATTTAACTCAATGTGACCCAATAGCCCCGCCACCCGTTCCACCCCTGCATTTCTCACACGACGGACGCTTCAAGATCATGCAGATCGCCGACCTACATTTTTCCGTCGGTGTCGGGCCCTGTCGCGACCCATCTTCCCCATGTGATGGCGGCGCGTATGCGTACACCGAGTCACTTGTCGAACGTGCGCTCGACGAGGAACAACCTGACCTGGTTGTCTTCACAGGCGACCAGTTAAACGGGCAAGGAACGAGCTGGGATGCTGCGTCAGTACTCGCCAAGTTTGCTGCTCCGGTGATTTCGCGCCGAATTCCATGGGCTGCAGTGTTTGGAAACCACGACGCTCAGGACGCGCGCGGATCGGGATATCGGCGTGACCAGATTAGACTTATGCAAGGGCTGCCGTACAGCCTTGTGCAACCGGGACCGGAAGACATCCATGGTGTCGGCAATTATGTACTAAAAGTACTGAGCCCAGACGCCAGCAAGACCCACCTCCTCACACTGTACTTCATCGACTCTGGGGCTTATGTTGCCGGTCTCATTGACTGGTTTGGCTTCTTCCTTCCTACGGAATATGATTATATCCACCAGGACCAGATCGAATGGTTTTTGCAAGAGTCGGGTGTGTTTGTTGCATGTTCTACTTTGACGAGGGCTAAATGTGTTCGTTGTAATCCCAGGCTCGATAAACCCTATCATACGACCATTTACTCCTGATGGTTCCAAAGACTTTGGCAGCATTTGGGACCGGCAGCAACATACGCCACCACAACAGAAACTGGCCAAGCCAAATGCTCTCATGTTCTTCCACATCCCTCTGTAGGTCTTACTTAAGGGTGAAGTAGTTCGGTCATCCTTACTGTTCCTAAATTTGATAGTCAAGAATCCTACGGAACCGCGGATACAGATGCGCGCACAGGACTGCCTCTTGACGTCGGCACATCGGACCTGGAAGGACCGGGTTCGGCGAAGAAGAACGGTGGCTTTTTCGAGAATGGCTTGTTGCACGCCCTCGAAACTCCACACCGAGGCGCGGGTGGCATACCGGAGGTGAAAGTTGTTGGAAATGGCCACTGTCACAGTAAGGCTGTTTGTTGAAATCACCACTGGAGTGCTTGTGGACTGATTTGTTATGTTAGTAACAGAGAATTGCAAAAGAGTGAAGGGAGTGTGGCTTTGCTTCGGCGGTGGCGGGTGCGTGGCATATATTCGAAAGGTGTCCGTTTCTAGGGATGTCTTCTCATTGAACGTTCAGTTCATTTGCAGGATACGGGAAAGTGGGGTGCGTATTCGGTTTATCTGGCAAGGATCCGAGCTTAATGTGGAGCTGGTGTAGGTTCGATCGGAGGTTCCGAATATACGAGGTCTCGGACTACGGAGAGACGATTCGAACGTACAAGCGGGTGGCCAACGAGGAGGTTGTGGACGAGATGGCGCTTGCGGGGCGGGGAGCACCAGAGCCGTACGTGTGGTAATGATTTGTAGTGATTATGTCAACCTATTTCCATCCAAAATAAGAAACTCGGACAAAAAATTTGGCTGCGTCCGTCTGCGATTCGCTCGTCTCATCTCGCCTTGATCTTCATCACCATGCATGTACGCCCCTCTCGCCGCCCTTGCCCGCCCACCTCGCTCATCTCTCGTTCTCTAGCCTAATTTCGTGCAGGATCTGCACAGTCTCTTGCTCCGTTCCACAACAAATGATACAATTCAGCTCAAAGCTGTGAGACCTTTTCTCCACACTATATTGTCATTGCACCCCTTCGAGCTCTGCGCTTCTTCTAGGCCACCGCCCAACTCAACAAGGACTTTTACAAAGACCCCGCATGCATTCCTGCTCTTGCGCACATTATCGCAGACTCGCAAGAGATTCCCGTTAGTTGATTAAGATCAGCGTATAGAACATCGTGGCTCACTGGGCTGCTCTTTTACGTGTTGGACAGGTGAGGCAGCTCGCCGCCATTGAGATGCGCAAACGCGTCTCTACGAGTAGCGGCAATCTTTGGCTACAAGTCTCCCAATCGGATCGTGAACAGCTCAAAACACAGCTTCCCCAGATTGTCCTTCGCGAGTCAAAGCGCGTCTCTTTTTCACCCACTGTCCTCGATCCGTTCCGCTAAACGTTTTTTTTCCTCTTCTCCCTCGTTTTCATTTCTTTTGCTTAGTGCTCTCGTTCGACACTCCACGGCCCGTGTTATTGCTGCTATCGCGGGTGTCGAGATGCCAGTCAATGGATGGCCGCAACTCCTCCCATTCCTTCTCGAGACTGCAACGTCTTCCCAAGCTGTGCATCGCGAAGTCGGCATCTACATTCTCTATACTGTCTTGGAAACCATCGTCGAGGGTTTCCAGGAGCATCTACAAAACTTCTTCAAACTCTTCGAGAACCTCCTTCGCGACCCTGAGAGTGCCGAAGTCCGAGTGACGACGGTCAGGTGAGCCTTTTTTTTAAAATTCCTTATTTCTAAAGCTTATTTTCTTGCAGATGCTTGGGTACTATCGCCCAATATATCGACACAGATGATAAGAACGACATTGTCAGTGCCGAAGTGCACCCTTTTCCGGATTCTCTCTGATCAGTATCTTTTAGAAATCTTTCCAAAACCTTCTTCCCCTTATGATCCAGGTTCTCGCTCAAACTCTCGAGACTGGAGACGAGGCCAATGCGCGTCACCTCTTCGACGTGTTTGAAACCCTCCTTATTCTCGTGCGTGATGTTCGCCTACGTAAAACTTCAACCATGCGTAACCTCCCCTCTATAGGAAATTCCTTTACTTAGTCTGCACATCCCTCAGCTTGTTCAGTTCTTCATCCAGGCCGGCTCTAATCGCAATATCGATTCCGAGTTGCGCATTCTTGCGCTCAACGCGCTCAACTGGACAGTCCAATAGTGCGTGTCTCATGGTGCTTTATTCCACTTCTTATTCCTCGTTCGCAGTAAAAAATCGAAGATACAGAGCAACAACTTGGCCGCCCCTATCTTGATTGGCCTGATGCCCATAACTACTGAGGATGAGCCCGAGGATATTGACGATGATGCCCCTGCCCGCGTAAGACTACCAGTCCAAACATGCCTCTCACTATTGAAAGTGTATTCTCCTAGTCTGCCTTGCGCATCATTGACACCCTTGCTACCTCTCTTCCGCCAACCCAAGTTTTTCCAGCTCTTCGTAACCAAATCCAGCAGTACTTCTCGTCCCCGGAGGGATCATATCGTAGAGGTGCGATGCTCGCGTTGGGAGTATCTGTTGAGGGTTGTAGCGAGTATATGACGCCGCTCATGGCCCAAGTATGGCCAGTTATTGAGGCTGGTCTCCAGGACGGCGAAGCTGGCGTGCGAAGGGCAACGTGCGTCGCCGTGAGCTGCTTGTGCGAATGGCTTGAGGATGAGTGCGTCGCACGTCATGCAGTGTTGGTCCCTGTGCGTGCTGCCTCCCCCGTTCGCCCTTAAAGTCTGATTTCATACACATAGGCAATCATGGCGCTTGTCGCTGATCCCTCAACCCAACGTTCAGCATGTACGGCGCTCGATGCGTTGCTCGAAGTCTTGCATGATGTGATTGACCAATATCTTTCGCTTATTATGGAGCGCCTCTCTGGTCTGTTGGAGACCGCACCCCTCAATGTCAAGGCTGTGGTGACGGGCGCGATCGGTAGTGCTGCGCATGCGTCGAAAGATCAGTTTACACAGTACTTCCAAGAGACGATGAACCGTATGCAGCACTTCCTCGTTCTCACTGGTGAAGGGGAGGAGACTGAACTGCGTGGGATTACAATGGATACCGTTGGCACGTTTGCCGAGGCTGTTGGGAAGGACCTTTTCCGGCCGTACTATGAACCTCTAATGAAGCAGGCTTTCCAAGGCATCGAGCTTGGTAGCGCACGCCTGCGGGAGTGTAGCTTTCTGTTCTTTGGCGTCATGGCTGGTGTTTTTGGAGAGGAATTTGCGCCGTCGCTTCCAGCTGTGGTGCCTTCACTCATTGCGAGCCTGAAGCAGGCAGAGAGTGGACAAGAGTCACAACCCTGTAAGTCCATGAGCTGGTTCTTGCGACACCCGCCCATATGATTTATATGGCAGTGACAGTGAGCGATGCCACGGCGTTTGCCTCCGGCTCGTCGCCTGCGAACGCGATTTCCGTAGAAGACAGCACTGAGGAGGTGGAGATCGACCTAGAAAAGGCGCTCGAAGTTAATAGTGCCGTCGCTGTTGAAAAAGAGATTGCCGCGGACACACTCGGCACACTCTTTGTTGCTACGCGCGAACAATTCCTTCCTTTTGTCGAGGAGACCGCGCTCGAGCTTATTGCGCTTTTATCACATTACTACGAGGGTATTCGCAAATCCTCCACCGATTCTTTACTTAAAATCATCCGCACGTTCCATGATCTTAGCGGGCAACCTGAATGGCAGCCCGGCGCCAGCGTGGTACGTAAATCCTTTCGTGAGGTCCATTAGACCCTCTTCATGTTGACGGTGATAATTTCAGCAGCAACCCCTGAACCAAAATGTCAAAGACCTGATTGACCGTGCCATTCCCGAGCTACTGCAAATGTACGAGGGCGAGGACAACAAGTACGTCCCCTGGTACTTTGCGAGGGAAGCAAGCCTTCATATCTTTCCTTAGAGGCGTCGCTTCTGCGCTCTGTAACGGCCTTGCCGATACCATTAACAAGATTGGACCAGCATTCCTTGAGAATTGTCCGTCCTTTATGACGCTAGGTCAACGACCTTCCTAACTGGTTGCCGCACAGATTACGATAGACTTTGCTCAATCGCAAAGGAGATACTCGAGCAAAAGGCAATATGCCAGCAGGACCCTGATCAGGACGCCGATGAGGAGGCACCAGAGGATCAGGCAGAGTATGACTCTGTGCTGATTTCTTCTGCGGGCGACCTCGTCGCAGCTATGGCAAATACGCTAGGTGCGGACTTTGCACCGGCATTCAACACGTTCTACCCTCTCATAGCAAAATACTACGTGCGTGATAACTTTTCGCTCAAACTGGCAATCGCCGACCTAGATGCACTGTCCTCCAGAAAAAGAGCCGCTCTCTCAGCGATCGCTCCTCTGCGATTGGATGTTTGGCAGAAATCATTTCTGGCATGAAAGGGGCGATAACACCATCAACTGAACCATTGTTAGAATTGCTTTGGCGCGCAATCGGTGACCAAGATGCGGAAGTACAGAGCAACGCAGCGTTCGCAACGGGCTTGCTGGTGGAGAATTCTGAGCAAGACCTGTCACCACAGTACATCACTCTTCTCGGCGCATTGCAGCCGCTCTTCAACCTGCCCGCAGATGCACCCGCGTCGCGTTTGAATGCCCGTGACAATGCTTGCGGCGCGGTGGCGCGCCTGATCCTGCATAATGCGGGCGCGGTGCCGCTTCCACAGGTGCTGCCCGTACTCTTCGGCGCGCTTCCGCTGCGGAACGACATGCTCGAGAATCGGCCTGTTTTCCGCGCGGTGTTTTATCTGTTTCAGACGCAGTCGGAGGTGCTGTCGCCGTATCTTGATGGGCTCATACGCGTGTTTGCCCACGTTCTGGATCCAAGCGGGCCTGATCAAGTCGGCGACGAGGTTCGCGCGGGTTTGATTGGTCTTATTGGCGCGCTCAATTCGCAGAATCCGGAGAAGATACAGCAGGCAGGGTTAGGGCCTTTCGTGCCAGGTGGTTGAAATTCAGGATTTACCTGTTCCGTGTATTGGTCCTTGTTTTCTTTGCGATCATAACGACGTCAATGTGCTTAGATGAGACAGTGAAATGTATTCGAGGAACGAGATTAATGAGAAGTAACGTAGATTACTGTTCATACGAAGGAATAAAGGGGGAATTCAGAAACACGTTATCAGGGAGCGTACCAATCAAGTACAACGGGTTCGTGTACGAGATCCGTTGCACCTTGTGGGTGACCCAGCGCCGCATCTACTGTATATTGGCTGGGCGCAGGTAGAAAGGTTAGATTCAACGCATTGGATAGATGTGAAAAATCTAATGAGCTCCTTGCACCGGGACATGACTGCGCCATGCATCTGGTCCCTGGGTATACAATATGTGCATGCGCCGTGCCGTATGAATCGAGCGCTTAAGCGCTTATAGAGCACTACCGCAAAGACGCAAGGCATCGCTACAGTATGGTGGGTACGCGTATGAGTGCGTGCAACGCGGCAGATAGAACTACCGTTATGAGTCTATGAGGTCTTGCGTTGCGCGATTAAAACTTGAATGGACGCGCGCTCGACGGCGACTTGACGTCAAGTCGGGAAGAACAGCTTTGGACTCAAAGAGCGGCGCCATGATGATGACTGGCAGGAGCACGGGCCCGTTATGTAAATGCTAAGTGTGCAGCGTCTGCCACGGCAGTCTCGCGTGTCAAGGATGCAGAAGCGTCATTTGACGTCGTAGAGCGTGCTGTAAGAAGCAGAACTGGCCGAAGCCCGGACCTGTTGGTGAATTTCTGGAGCAGGTACTGACACGCACTTTGCCTACATCTCGCGAAATTTACGATATTAGAAAGCACTGCAGTACTCACATTCCCGAGGGACCACCCATTCGGTGATGCGGCTTAGCTTATTGTATGCGGCGTTGAAGCTCCACTTTATCTCTTTCTTGGACACAGCCAAACCTGACTATGGCTTTGCCTGAGACGTACGGCCAACGGCACCAAAACGGCAGTCAAAAGCTATGGGGTGGCGGATCCTCGCCCTCTTGTTTTAATCCGCAGACGCTTGATGGAGGGAATATAGAAATATAAATTGCGCGGGTCGGCTAGGATGATATCGTCGACAACGTCGGGGGATAGAGGAACTGCGCTTCGTCTTGAGGTCTCATTGAGGTTATGAGAGTGCCACAGTGGTTGTCTTTTTTCCTTTTTGAGCCAAAGCAAGTTGATCAACCCGAGTCGTCGCTACCGTGACGCCGCCCAACTTGAAGCCGCCCATCGTTCTTCACCCCACGTTCGTCGTCATACTCAACAGCGAGGTCGCTGGACGACACCCCGCTCTTTGGCGTCTTCGTCTCTCTCTCATCGGTACTCTCCTTCATATAAATATACCCCCCATCCCATCGCTATGCTCTTCATTCTTTTCTTTCTCTTGGCTCACATCTTCGTCAACACATCGCTTGTGCCTGTGCTCGTCCTTGCCACTTCCTCAATCTCCGTGCCTATCCGTCTCAGTGATCAACTGCCGCCCATCGCCTGCGTCGACAAGCCTTACTCGTGGACTTTTGCGAAAGGCACATTTCAGTCGACGAGGAATGCAAGTCTCGTCTACTCGGCGTCTGCCCTCCCTTCCTGGATTTCTTTTGACTCTGCTACTCGGACGATCAGCGGAAGGCCTGCGTTGGACGACGAGGGTGCGCCCCGCATCACAGTCAAGGCAACAGATCCAGAGACGTCCGATTCCGCATACTCCTCCCTATCTCTCTGCGTCACGTCTAACCCTCCCCCGGTCGTCCTTTCTAAGCCCCTTTCCTCACAGTTCAAAAATCAGGATAACCCTTCGCTTGGTTCCGTCTTCGTCTTGTCCGACAGCACGGCCGACGTTATCTCGGCACTCCATATGACGCAAAATCCGACGCTCCGCATCCCGCCTGGCTGGTCTTTTAGTATCGGCTTCGACGGCGATACATTCACGGGTATGGATGACACATTTCGCTATGCGGTTTTGCAGGCGGATGGTTCCCCCCTGCCGTCTTGGATCCCATTCAATTCCGACGAGATAACGTTAAATGGTGTGACCCCGCCTCTGGATGAGCTCCCCAGCCCCTACCTCACGCTTGCTTTGCATGTTTCTGACCGGTTTGGCTTCTCTATTGTTTCTGAGCTCTTCGACGTGGTTATTGCGGCCCATGAACTATATGCATCTACCAGAGGTCTTCCCGCGGTCAACATCACCTCTTCGTCTACCACTCTGGATGTTCTTTTCAACTCGCAAGTCTACTTTGATGGTGTGTTCGTTGACGGCGCCCCTCTCGATCTCCAGAACTTGGTCTCACTAGAGATTGACGTCTCTCGGTACACTTGGCTTCACTGTGATTCAGACTCTCGTCGGCTTACAGGGCAACTCCCGAGTGACTTTAGCACGTGGAATGGTACGATTCTCCCTGTAGTCCTCAACACAGTGTACAACCAGACTTTGCACACACAAGTCAAGCTGGCTAGTGTGCCCTCGTACTTCTTGAAAGATCCACTCCCTCAGATTTCTGCGACTCCTGGCAAAGAAGTACGCTTCGACTTGACGCCGTTCCTCTCGAATGCTACACTAGGAGATGTCGATCTGACAACCTCTTACGAGCCAACGAATGCGAGCTCTTACCTTCATTTCGACAAGTCCTCTGCAGTGCTATCGGGATCTATCCCCTCACCGGGAAAAATAGATTACACTCTTGTCACTGTCTCCTTCTATGCCTACTCTTACTTGACCCATTCGACCTCCCACACAAGTCTTCCTATATCATTCACTCCTACGGATCACGAGCACTCGCAACCTACTACAGGATCGTCAATCCGTGGACCGCGCAAGAGGCTTGCTTTTGGGCTGGGAATAGCACTCGCGTTGTTGGGAGGGCTCCTTGTACTTGGCCTGTTACTTGCCGCACTTCGCTGCTTTGCGCGCCCACCTGACCCTGCGCTTACAGGTGAGGCGGCGACGCATGCGATGACAGAGGGTGATCGCCAGTGGTACGGCATCGGGGATGCGGGCCAAGCAGAGGACACGAGTAATAATGATGCAGAGAAGGGTTATGGCGTTCGTACCAACTGTCGACCGGGCGAGCTAGGCATTGGACTCCCACGCGCAATGACCTTCGCATCATCGAACGATGAACGCTTGCTGGCCAGCCCTGGTCAACTAAGCAAGGCCGAGTTTTTAGGCCGTTTACGCGCGACAGTACGTAAAGTAAGCAACCGTTATCGCGGCGCCCGCAAATCCACGATCAGTCGACCTGTCCTGGTCCTCGAAGCCGGCGATCCACGCATACTCGACACACCGCTTACGCCTGCGATCCCCGCGCTCTCCGGATACGAGCCAATGGGTTACTCGGGTACGGGATCCACAACGTCAAGCCTACGTGGCTCGCCGTCTTCGTCGACGGGAGAGCGCTCCATTCCTCAAAGACGCGCGGATTTTGCTCCCCCCCGCGTTCCCGCACCTGCACCCGTCGCAATCCATGTCCCAAGTCGCTCCTTGGGCTCGGACATTTCTCTCGCTTCAGACTCGTCAACACGCACACATGCGGCTGAGGCCGTCGTGCAGCATGCTGCGCGAGCGCGTAATGTGTATGGCGCGAGAGGCGGACAACAGCCACGGGCGAATAATGGGGATGATCACGTTGGGCGCGCGCGGGTTGTCCCGTTTACTGCTGGTCGGACGCCTGCGCCACGTGAAGGGCTTGCAGGGACGGACACGAGAGCGCCGCCACCAGCTCGGGCTTCTAGTTTGAGCGCGAGCGTCGTCCGTCTCGTTGTACCGCCGTCGCAGCAGGAACAACCTGGGGCGATCGGTGCGAGTGAGACGGACGAGCTGCACGTGGGGCTTCGTTACGTCCGGGCGCTTGGTGAGGACGCGCGGGAAGGCTCGGGCTCCTTCTCGTCGCTGGAGTCGTCGTCACGTCCTGCCCGGTCTAGCTTGGGCAGCAGTAGCGCTGGTGCAGGTGCGGAGGTCCTACGCGTGCTGGTGCGCGTTGGGGAGCGATTCAGATTTAGGCTGCCTGTACGCGTTGGCGCGGGCGGTGGTCTCACAGCGCGACGGGTGACCGGGGAGTTGTTGCCTGCGTTCCTGTACGCGGATTTAGAGGCCGGCCGTGGGGATAACCAAAAACATAGGGATACTGTCAAGTTTTGGGGCGTGCCGCGGGCAGACGATGTTGGGGATGTGCGTGTGGGGGTGTATGCGGCTAATGGGGTCTGTGTGGGAGAGGCGGTGATTGAGGTTCTCGTACGTAGTGGGTAAGGAGACATGCATGACCGACAGACTACTGTAGATGATAAAATAAAATGACCGTTATGCATAACAGAGCGCTGATTGATTTGATGGTGAATACAACTGAACACGTTGCGCAGGTATGCAGGTATGTCCCACTTTAACTGCCTTCCACTGCCCGGTTCAAGGGACGATCCGGAGAAACTACCTGGGGCTTCACGAGTTTATTTTAAAAATTGAGACGAAGGAAAAGGACTGGTGAGACAATCGATGAAGTGCACACAGTTTCTGTACGGTGTGCCCGTTGCCCGTCTAATCGCCCTCTGACGCTCTAGTAACTGTACATCCCATCTCGACACTATCATCCCCACAGTGCACCCACTCATCCCACTCCTCATCCCCATCCATCCAGAGGCTTACCAGTCAAAAACTATGACTTCCAGATGAGAATGGCGAGAGAGCCGATATAAAAGTAGATGAAATGCTTTGTTTCTGTACAGCCAAAATCCGGTTTTTTTAATGGAACTGATGGATGAGGATGCCATAAAAAGGGCGTACCGTGGGTAACGTAGCTCCCGAAGTTTCTGCCGACGACGACGTGCCAGGTAGGACCGTGGCGCTTGTCAAACTCCTTCTTGATCTGCGCCGCGATGTCCTTCTCGATGTTGTATTTCTCAAGAGCAGCAGAGGCAATGTCCACGCTCTCCTGTTGCATGTCCTCGCTCATGTCCACGTTCTTGATGATCGCTTTGGGTCCCCCGCCACCAGGAGTACCGGCTGCACCGCCTATGGCTACATCGGTGGAAGTGGATATTGCGTCGACTTTTTCGGACATTGATTTCTTTATTTTTTCGATGTCGATTACGAGGGGTTGTGAATGCAAGTGCGAGTGTGTAGAGCGTAAAGCGTGGGGGGTGTGAAGTAGTCGTTTATAGTGAGAAGTCTCTGGACCACGTGGGGACGGCGCGCTCGTCCCACACGCGACCCACGTTGACCGTAGGCACCGTTTAATCTTTCCCTCTGCCCCGTGCCATGCGCACAAGAAGCCTCCTGCATTCTTCTTACCTATTTGTCCGCGGTCAACCTTATGTTCTCCCCCTTTCGGCTCTTGTTGCTTTAAATACTCCTGCCTCTTCTCTCCCCTCAAAAAATGTTTCCCCAAATTGCCCACCGTTCAGCAACACCTCAATTACTCCATATCAAAGCTCGGAGAACTCTTCTTTGAGATTTTAGAAACCATTCTCGTGCGGTTTCGAGAAATTTCTTCTATGAGCGCGTGTTGCATGCTGGTGGCAATCAAATGCGGCACCCATGTCCACGGTCTCAAACTCAAGTAGCCCCCAGAAAATTTGTACATGAAGGAAGACCGCTTTATCTCTGCCGGGGCCTCCCGTATATCGATCGCTTCCACATGGTTTCATATACGCAGGTTATCTTCTTCAGCCTCGCCGAGTCCTTCCGCTTCAGCGCCCGCATTGCGGGTGCCCGTTTGCGTATCTCCGTTCCTTCCGTCCTATATGCACGTGTCGTTTGTCCATCGTGCGCACGCCACCACTGATTTCCTTCCTGTTGGCCTGAAATGTACGCGAGGCTCGGTCATCGGTTGACTATATTCACCGGCCAATGGCGATGCACGGCGAGAACAGCTCGCTGTCCGCCGGCTGGCCTCGTTCCACGCTATCGCCTAGATGAGTTCATGTCCGAGGTCATCTCTATTTTTCTGTGCTCTAAACCCCTGTCCGGAGCAAGCCAAGCGTATTGGTTGATTCTTGGCTCCCATTTGTTTTCTGATTTTTCTTTCTTTCTCCTTTTGGAACATTGGGGGCCGTGAATTAATTAACACCGACAGGTCCCGGACGCCCATTTCCTACTCTCTGTAACTCAACCATACTCCGCATATCATCCTCTGCCCCGGAATATGCCACGCCACGCATCCATGAGCTGCGAGGTCGTTGTGATGGTCCCACTGTGGAGAGCCGGCCCAGTTCCTTTTGGTCGATACCTTGAATGTCCAAATCCACTGAGCCTATGGATCTCCCATGCGTGTACACTCCGTGCAGGGTA
>WNFO01001968.1_pt1 | contig 16697 bp, 14 predicted proteins | sample 5400251 | NCBI WGS metagenome assembly WNFO01 (sample SAMN13153354, study PRJNA577476) | soil metagenome | isolation source: 100 cm saprolite under Madrone tree | place: USA:California | collected 2016-06-14 | reverse complement strand
AGCAGCGCCAGCAGTCCTGCGCGCAGCTTGTTGATGTCCGCGCCGGCCTTCAGCAGCAGCGGACGCACCGAGCCGCCCGCGCCGTCCAGCAGCGCCAGCATCACGTGCGCGGGCTCGAGGAACTGGTGATCGCGGCCCAACGCGAGCGACTGCGCGTCGGCGAGCGACTGCTGAAAGCGGCTGGTGAGTTTATCCATGCGCATGGCAACACCTGGGACGTGGACGCCTTGTTTTGTGGGGACAAACCGCAGTCCGTTCAAGAGGCTGCGGCGTGTGCTCGCTCCGCGGTGCCAGCCTCGCGCTTAGACTAGTGGTGAGTCAACCGCTCGGCCAGCGCGATGACCGCAATGCCGAGGCTGATGAGGAGCACCTGGGCCGCGCTGGTGCGCGGATCGGAGCGGCGGTGCAGGCCGGGGATGAGCCCGGCGACCGCGATGTAGAGAAACCCGGCGGCGGCGAAAGCCAGCGCGAAAGGCAGGATGCCGTTCGCCTGGCGCAGGCCAAAGTACGCCGCAATCGCCCCGATCACCGAGGCGATTCCGGTGGCGAGATTCAGCAGCACCGCGCGCCGGCGCGACAGCCCGGCGTGCACCAGGATGGCGAAATCCCCGACACGGTGCGGGATCTCGTGCGCCGCCACGGCAAAGGTCGTGACCAGGCCCAGCGACATGTCGCTGAGGAAAGCCGCCGCAATCAGCACGCCATCGAGGGCGTTGTGGATGCTGTCACCCACCAGCACCAGCACCCCGGAGGCGTGGTCGCGGCCGTGCTCGTGATGAACGCGGGGTTGCTGCAGCGCGCCCTGCTCCTCATCCTGCGAGTGAGCGTGCCACCACAGCACCAGTTTCTCGATGACGAAGAAGACTCCGAGCCCCACTACCAGGACCAGCCCGATGCCGTGCGCTCCGGAGGGACCGGCGCCTTCCATCGCCTCCGGCAGCAGCCCCAGGAGCGCCGCTCCCAGCAGCGCCCCGGTCGCGAAACTGACGAAATGCGGCAGGATGCGCGCACTGCGCTCCTCCGGCACCCACAGGAATGCGACCGCAAACGCTGCGCTGGCGATGCCGCCGAACGCGGCGAACAGGATGATCCACAGCAGCAGCACGGCTAAGGGTTCTTTGGCTTTCCGCGTGTCAAACATCGTAACACGCACGCTCGCGGCCGATACGCGACAACTCACGCCAGCCAGATCAGCGCCGCCATGCGCCCGCACCGTCCGGCGCGACGGTAGGAAAAGAAGCGCAGCGGATCCGAGTACGTGCACCAGCCGCCGCCGAACACCGCGGTGACCCCGGCGGCGCTGAGCCGGCGCCGGGCGAGTGCGTTGAGATCGCATTGCCAGCGGCCGCGAGTGTTGGCGGTGAACGCGGCTGCCGAGGCGGCGTCGTGCGCCAGGAAGGCGGCGCGCACTTCGCCCCCCACCTCGAAGTGTGCCGGACCGATCGCAGGGCCCAGCCAGGCGATGAGCCCGGCCGGCGCGACGGCGAGCCTCGCCAGCGTCGCTTCCAACACCCCCGCGGCCAGCCCACGCCAGCCGGCGTGCGCCGCCGCCACCGCGCAACCGTCGCGTGCGGCAAACAGCACCGGCATGCAGTCCGCCACCTGGATGGCGCACACGCTTCCGGCGCGCCGGGCGATGGCGGCATCCGCCGTCAGGTGCGGGGCGCTCGCCCCCCCACACGCCGCATCGAGATCGGCCACCTCGATGCCGTGCACCTGCTCGAGCCACAGCGGCTCGGCTGGCAAGCGCAGCTGCGCCCGCACGCGCCGCCGGTTCTCCGTCACCGCCGCGCCGGCATCCCCCACGTGCGCGCCGACGTTCAGCGAGTCGAACGGCGCGGCGCTCACGCCTCCCATGCGCAGAGTGAATGCGGCACGCACGGCTGGCGGCGCCGGCCAGTCCGGCACGATGACCTCAAAGGCCGCGCCGCTGGGCGGTGCGCTCACGAGCCATCCGCCTCGAGCGCCACGAGCAGGCGCTGCATGTCCTCCGGCAACGGCGCTTCCCGTGCGAGCTCGCGGCCGCTCACGGGATGTGTCAGCTTCAGACGCGCGGCGTGCAGCGCCTGGCGCCGGAAGGCATGAAGCTCGGCGGCCAGCGCCGGCGTGCAGCCTGCGGGAACCCGGCGGCGCCCGGCATACAGCGGATCGCCCACGACGGGGAAGCCAATGTGAGCCAGGTGCACCCGGATCTGGTGGGTGCGGCCGGTTTCGAGCTCGACGCGCACCAGCGTGTGCGCCCGAAAGCGCTTCACGACGCGATAACGGGTGACCGCGGGGCGGCCGTCCGCGCGCACCGCCATGCGCGTGCGCTGGGTGCGGTGCCGGCCGATGGGCTCTTCGACCGTACCCCCCGCGGTCATCACACCGGTGCACACCGCGAGATACTCGCGCCCGATCTCGCGCGCCGCCATCGCGGCGATGAGTGCGGCGTGCGCTTCGGGCGTGCGCGCCACGACCAGGAGCCCGCTCGTGTCCTTGTCGAGCCGGTGCACGAGGCCCGCGCGTGGCAGCAAAGCGAGTTTCGGATCGAGCGCCAGGAGCGCGTTCTGCAGGGTATGGCGGGCGTTGCCCGCCCCGGGATGCACCACCAGTCCCGGCGGCTTGTTGATGATGAGCAGCGTGCGATCCTGGAAGGTGACGGTGAGCGCAATCGCCTCGGCGGCGGCCACGGTCTGGGCCGCCAGCTGCGCCTCGATGCGCACCTGCTCCCCGCCCAGTACCTTGTCCTTGGCGCGCAGTGGCCGGCCGTCGACCTGCACCGCTCCGGACTCGATCCAGGCCTTCAGGCGTGCGCGCGAATACTGCGGCAGCGCGCGGGCGAGTGCCTGATCGAAGCGCAGCCCGGCAGCCTGCGCGGGCAGGCGCAGCGCATGCGAACGGAACTCCGCCGGCGCCTGCGCGGTCGGAAGTCCTGGATTCGCTATACTCGGCGCACTCAAGCGGCGCGAAGCCAAAGAAAGGCCCCTTCCAGATGTTCTTGCCCGGTCCGGTACGCGGCAGCGTGGTCGCCTTGTGTATCGTTCTGCTCGCCGTCGCCGGCTGCCGCACGCACCGCGAGCGCGATGAGAAGAAGGCGAGCCCCGACGTGCTCTACAAGCGCGCCCGGCACAATCTCAATTCGAACGACTTCAACGCCGCCATCAAGATCTATGAGCAGCTGACGGCGCGCTTTCCGTTCGCCGACGAAGCGCGCCAGTCGCGGCTCGATCTCATCTACGCATATTACCGCGCCGGGGAACGCGAGTCCGCGACCGATGCCGCCGAGACCTTCATCCGCGAAAATCCCGCGCATCCGCGCGTCGACTACGCCTGGTACGTCAAGGGACTGGTGGAGTTTGAGCGCACGCCGAACGTGATCGAGCATCTGTTCCGCGCCGACCTCACGCAGCGCCCGCCCAGCACGGCACGCAAGGCGTTCGCCGCTTTCAAGACCGTGGTCGAGCAGTACCCGAAGAGCGAGTACGCGCACGACTCCCTGCAGCGCATGATCTATCTGCGCAACCGCCTTGCGAGCTACGAGGTGCACGTCGCGCGCTACTACTTCAAGCGCGGCGCGTACGTCGCCGCCGCCCAGCGCTCCAAGGGGGTGATGGAGCAGTACGACGGGGCGCCCGCGGTGCGTGAAGCGCTTCAGATCATGATCGAATCCTACGATCGGCTGAACCTGCAGCCGCTCGCCGCGCAGACCCGCCAGGTGTACGAGGCCAACTACGCGCGCGACGTGCCTCAGTCGCAGGCCGAAATCAAGAAGTCCTGGTGGAAGATCTGGTAACGGCGCGCGGCCGCACCCTCTAGCGCCGGTAGCCGCTGGTGATCGGGTAGCGCCAGTCGCGCCCGAAGGCGCGGCGGCTGACGCGCACGCCCGGCGGCGCCTGGCGGCGCTTGTATTCGTTGCGTTTCACCAGATCGAGCACCTTGGCCGTGGTGGCGCGGTCGAAGCCGCGCGCTTCGATCTCATCCACCGACAGGTCCTCTTCGATGAACGCCTCGAGAATCGGGTCGAGCACCTCATACGGTGGCAGCGAGTCGGAGTCCTTCTGCCCGGGCCGCAGCTCCGCGGACGGCGCACGCTCGATCACCCGCTGCGGAATCACCCGACCCTGTGTGTTGCGGTAGTTCGCCAGGCGGTACACCAGGAGCTTGCTGCAGTCCTTGATCGGCGCGAAGCCGCCCGCCATATCGCCGTACAGGGTCGCATAGCCCACCGCCATCTCGCTCTTGTTGCCGGTGGTCAGCAGCATGCGCCCGGTCTTGTTCGAGAGCCCCATGAGCAGCAGCATGCGGCAGCGGGACTGGATGTTCTCCTCGGTGGCGTCCTGCGGCCGAGCGGCGAACTCGCCCTTGAGGGTCGCGAGCGTGCTCTCGAACATGCCCTCGATGGACAACACGCTGTAGTGCACGCCCAGGATCTCGGCCTGCTCCTTTGCATCAGCGAGGCTCATGGCGGAGGTATAGCGCGAGGGCATCATCACCGCCTGCACACAGTCCCGGCCGAGGGCATCCACCGCGATCGCCAGGGTCAGGGCGGAATCGATGCCGCCCGAGAGACCGACCACCACCCCGGGGAAGCCATGCTTCCTCACATAGTCACGCACCCCGAGCACCAGCGCGTGGTAGATGCTGGCCTCGTCGGAGAGCTCGGGCGCTACCTCCCCCGCCTGCGGTGCCACCTCGCCGCGCCCGCCGCGGACGAATTCGGTGACGTAGGTGCCCTCGTCGAACGGCGGCGCCCGCATCAGCACCTGTCCCCGCGCATCCATGACGAAGGAGTTGCCGTCGAACACCAGCTCGTCCTGTCCGCCCACGAGATTCACGTAAGCCAGCGGTAATCCGACGTCGCGGGCGCGCTCGCGCGCCATGTCCTCGCGCTCACGCTGCTTGTGGATCTCGTAAGGTGAAGCGTTGATGACGAGCAGCAGCTGCGCGCCGTCGGCGCGCGCCAGCTGCGCGGCTTCGGGCCGCCAGATGTCCTCGCACACCAGCAGTCCCACCCTGAAGCCCTTAACGTCCGCGACCGTGGGTTGCGTGCCCGCCTGGAAGTAGCGCTTTTCGTCGAACACCTTGTAGTTGGGCAGCTCCGCCTTGCGGTGGATGGCGGCGATCTCCCCGTGCACGATGAGGGCGGCGGAGTTGTAGATGCCGCCGAGCGTGTACTCCGGGAATCCCACCATCACCGCGGCGTCCGTCAGCTCACGCCGTACGCGTGCCAGCCCCTCCTCGATCTGCCGGCGAAAGCCGCGGTGAAACAGCAGATCCTCGGGCGGGTAGCCGGACAGCGTGAGCTCGGGAAACAGCACCAGGTCCGCGCCGAGGGTAAGGTGCGCGTCCCGCGTAGCCGCGATGACCCGCGCGGCGTTGCCCTGCACATCTCCGACCAGGAGATTGAGTTGCGCCAGCGCGATCCGCACCGAGTCACTCATGTGCCACCGGCCTTCAGCGCCGCCTGCTCTGGGGGCCTTGCGGCGTGCGCGCTGCCTTGCGGGCCGGGAAGCGGCGCGCCGCAGCGGGGCGCGATTTCGGCCCCGCCGCGGCCCGTTTGGGTGGCCTCGCGGCACGCTTGAGCGCTTTCGCGCCCGCGCTCGCCGGCCGCGCTGCCGGCGCACGTGCCGGGGCGCCGCGCCTGGCGCGCGAGCGCCGCGGACGCAGCAGCTCATTCATGGCCGTACCCAGCTCGGCGGGCGACTTCACCGTACGAACGCCGGCCGCCTCGAATGCCGCGTACTTGTCCGCCGCGGTGCCCTTGCCGCCCGCGACGATGGCCCCGGCGTGCCCCATGCGCTTGCCCGCGGGAGCGGTGACGCCGGCGACATAGGCGACCACGGGCTTGGAGACGAACCTGCGGATGTAATGCGCGGCGGCTTCCTCGTCGCTGCCACCGATTTCGCCCACGAGAATAATGCCCTCGGTGCGCGGATCGCGCTGAAAGAGCTCCAGCACATCGATGAAGTTCATGCCGCGCACCGGGTCACCGCCGATGCCGACGCAGGTGCTCTGGCCGAGCCCGATGTGGGTGGTCTGGAATACGGCCTCGTAGGTGAGCGTGCCCGAGCGCGACACAATGCCGACGCTGCCCTTTTTGTGAATGAAGCCCGGCATGATGCCGATCTTGCATTCCTCCGGCGTGATGACGCCCGGGCAGTTGGGGCCGACGAGGCGCGTAGCGGAGCCGGCCAGCACCGCCTTCACGCGCACCATGTCATTCACCGGAACGCCTTCGGTGATACACACCGCCAGCTCGATGCCGGCATCGACGGCCTCCAGAATCGAATCCGCCGCCCCGGCCGCCGGCACATAGATCATGCTGGCCGTGGCGCCGGTCGCGCGCACCGCGTCCCGCACCGTGTCGAATACCGGCAGTCCCAGGTGCTGCTGTCCGCCGCGGCCCGGAGTCACGCCGCCCACGAGCCTGGTGCCGTAGGCCAGCGCGGCTTCCGAGTGAAAGGTGCCTTGCTTGCCGGTAAATCCCTGGCAGATCACCCGGGTGTTGCGGTTGACCAGAATGCTCATGCCCTGCCCTTTGCAGCCAGCGCCACGACCTTGCGCGCGGCATCGGTCAGATCCGCAGCCGCCGTGATCGTGAGCCCGCTGCTGGCGAGCTTCGCACGAGCCAGTTGCGCGTTGGTGCCCTCGAGCCGCACCACCACCGGGACCTTGACGCCCACCTTCTGCACGGCGTTGATCACGCCATCGGCGATGGTGTCGCAGCGCACGATGCCGCCGAAGATGTTCACCAGCACCGCGCGCACCCGGGAGTTGGACAGGATCAGCTCGAACGCCGCGGTCACGCGCTCACTGGTCGCCCCGCCGCCGACGTCCAGGAAGTTCGCCGGCCGGCCGTGGTGCAGCTTGATCAGGTCCATGGTCGCCATCGCCAGTCCCGCGCCGTTCACCATGCAGGCGATGTCCCCGTCGAGGGACACGTAGTTGAGATCGTGCTCGCTGGCGCGCCGCTCCATCGGGTCTTCCTGGCTCGCATCGCGCAGCCGCGCCAGCTCGTCCTGGCGAAACAGCGCATTGGGATCCACGTTGATCTTCGCATCGAGGGCCACGAGCGAGCCGGTCGGGGTGACGATCAGCGGGTTCACCTCGAGGAGGCTCAGGTCCTTGTCGAGGTAGAGCCGGTACAGCGCCTGGGTGAGGGCCTGGAACTGCGTGATCTCTCCGCCACTCAAACCCAGCCCGAAGGCGAGCTCGCGCGCCTGGTACGCCTGCAGGCCCGCCGCCGGATGAATGTTGGCCGTGAGGATCTTCTCGGGGGTCTTGTGCGCCACCTCCTCGATATCCATGCCGCCGGCGGCGGAGGCGATGAGCGCGATGCGCGCGCGCTCGCGATTGAGCGTGAGCGAGAGGTAGATCTCGCGCGCGATGTCCGACCCGGACTCGACGTACACGCGCTCGACGGGTAAACCCTCGGGCCCGGTCTGCGCCGTGACCAGAGGCTTGCCGAGCATGCCGGCGGCGGCGGCGCGCACCGCCTCCACGTCCCGCGCCAGCTTCACTCCTCCCGCCTTGCCGCGGCCGCCGGCGTGAACCTGGGCTTTGACCACCCACACCGCGCCGCCCAGCGCGCGCGCGGCCGCCGCGGCTTCCTCTGCGCTCGCTGCGACCTTGCCCGCCGGGACCGGGATTCCGTAGCTGCGGAACACGTCCTTCGCCTGGTATTCGTGCAGATTCATCGTCGCTGCCGGTGACGCGTGAGGCGCGCATTCTCCTCGAAAACGCCCGCTGCTGCGATACGGGTCGCGTTCGAGGGGCAGGCGAAGATGCTAGAGTCGCCGCAAGTTTCAACGCCCGCCAGCCATCTTGCCCCGAACGCCGGCCAGCGCCGCCGCCCCATCCGTCACTCCGAGCGATCTCGCCTGGCGCGTGATCGGGCTCCTGAGCCTGTATCGCGTGCTGGTGCCGCTCATGCTGCTGGCGATGCAGGCGCTGGCGGGTCCGGCCTGGGGCCTGGTGGCGGAGCGACCGACGCTGTTCGTCGCCGCCTGCATTACCTATTCCACCGCCGCGGTGCTGCTGATCATCGCGCGGCGACTCAAGTGGTCGAGCCTGCGCATCGTGGCGCTCGTCAACGCCAGCGTGGATGCCGTGGCCCTCGGACTGATCCTGTACGCCAGCGGCGGAGTCGCGAGCGGCCTGGGGATCCTGCTGGTGCTGCCGGTCCTGGCACTCACCGTGCTGGCGGATCGGCGCGACGCCCTGCTGATCGCCGCCGTGGCTGCGCTCGCCGTGCTCGTGCAGCAGGTGTTCACCGGTTTTTCCGCTACGACACCGACGACCGACTACACCACGGCCGGACTCCTGGGCGTGTTCGTGTTCGTCGTCGCGCTCGCCACCTGGCCGGTGGCCAACCGCCTGCGCGAGAGCGAAGCGCTGGTGCGCCGCCAGGAAATCGACCTCGCCAACCTGGCGCAGCTCTCGCAGTACATCGTGCAGCACCTGCGCGAGAGCATCCTGGTGATCGACGCCCAGGACCGTATCCGGCTCATCAATGAGTCGGCCGCCGAGATGCTCGGCGATCAGAGCGCCTACCCCGATGCCCTGATCGGCGAGGCCTGCCCCCGACTCCTCTTTTTACTGGAGTCCTGGCGCCAGGGCACCGGTGTCAGCGTGACACTGCCCGCCGTGGACCCGACGTTCGTCGCGGCCGACGGTGCGCGCCTGATCCGGGCGCACTTCGCGCCCCTGGGTTCCGCGAATCCGGGGCCGCTGCTGATCTTCCTGGAGGACACGAGCCTGCTCGGCGAGAAGGTCCAGCAGTCCAAGCTCGCAGCCCTCGGACGCCTGAGCGCGAGCATCGCCCACGAGATCCGCAACCCCGTAGGAGCCATGAGCCACGCCGGACAGTTGCTGGCGGAATCCCCTCAACTGGGCGAGGAAGACCGGCGGCTGACCCAGATCATCCGCACCAACGCCGAGCGGGTGAGCGGCATCATCGACAATGTGCAGCGGCTCGCCCGGCGGGAGCGGGCGCGCCTGGAGCGCCTGTCGCTGCCCGCCTGGACCGAAGAGTTCCACGCGGAATTCTGCGAGACCATGCAGTGGCCGCGCGCCCGCCTCACCGTCGGCGGGGCCGACTCCGACGTCGAGGTGCGCGTCGATCCCGACCAGCTGCGGCAGATTCTGTGGAACCTGTGCGATAACGCGCTCAAGCACGCCGTGCAGGACGACCCCGAGCGCGGCGTCGAGATACGATATGGCCGGATGGTTCCGAACGCCCGCCCGTTCCTGGAAGTCGCCGACCGCGGGCCGGGCGTCGCGCCCGAGCACGCCGAGCGCATTTTCGAGCCGTTCTACAGTGGCGGCCGCGGCACTGGCCTGGGGCTGTTCCTCGCCCGCGAGCTGGCGCAGACCAATGGAGCGACGCTGCTCTACGAGCCGCGCGCGGGCGGCGGCAGTGTTTTCAGACTGGTATTCACGGACCCGCGCCGGTGGGAGATCTGATGAACGAGGCGGCGCCGAGCGGTCGCAAGGTGTCCGATCAGCCCGTGGTGCTCGTCGTGGACGATGAGCCGGATCTGCTCGAGCTCGTGAGCCTGACCTTGAGCCGCATGAATCTTACGACGCGCACCGCGTCCGACCTCAACGGTGCACGGCGGCTCCTCAAGGCGGAGCGCTTCGACCTGTGTCTCACCGACATGCGCCTGCCAGACGGCGACGGGCTGGATCTGGTCGCCTGGATCCAGGAAAACCGCGCCGCCGTGCCGGTCGCAGTCATCACCGCCCATGGCAATATCGAGTCCGCGGTGCGCGCCTTGAAGCTCGGCGCCTTCGATTTTGTTTCCAAACCCCTCGACCTGGGCGTGTTGCGCAAGCTGGTGGGCAGCGCGATCAAGCTGCGCGCCGGAGCCGGCGAGCGCACGGCCGCAACCCTGCAGGGTCCGCGCCTGCTCGGAAGCTCCGCCGTCATGGAGCAGCTGCGGGACATGATCGCGCGGGTCGCCCGCAGCCAGGCTCCGGTGCACATCTACGGGGAGTCGGGCACCGGCAAGGAGCTGGTCGCACGCATGATCCACGAGTGCGGCGCCCGTCACGAGGGTCCGTTCGTGGCGGTGAACTGCGGCGCCATCCCGACCGAGCTTATGGAGAGCGAGCTGTTCGGCCACAAGCGCGGCAGCTTCACCGGCGCGGTGGTGGACAAGACCGGGCTCATCCAGAGCGCCGAAGGCGGCACGCTGTTTCTCGATGAGGTGGCGGATCTGCCGCTGCACATGCAGGTGAAGCTGCTGCGCGTCGTACAGGAGAAGACCCTGCGCCCGGTCGGCGCAGCCCGCGAAGAGACCGTCGATGTGCGCATCCTGTCGGCGACGCACAAGAATCTCGCCGATCTGGTCGCCCAGGGGCTGTTCCGGGAAGACCTGTTCTACCGCATCAACGTAATCGAGCTGCGCGTAGCGGCGCTGCGCGAACGCAGCGGCGACATCGCAGAGATTGCCGAGGCCATCCTCCTGCGCCTGGCGCGCCGCACGAACACCGCTCCGCCGGAGCTGTCTGCGGAGGCGGTGCAGATCCTTCAGACCTACCCCTTCCCCGGAAACGTGCGCGAGCTCGAAAACGTGCTGGAACGGGCGCTGACCCTGAGTAGCGCCGGCGTGATTACCCCTGAGCACATCCGCCTGCGCACCACGGCGCCCCCCGCCGAGGCGGAGCCGTCCGCGGTGGCGGGAGCCGCCCTCGCTGAGGGCAACACCGCGCTGGGAAGCCAGCTGGAAAGCATCGAGCGCGATGCCATTATCAAGGCGCTCGAGAAGACCCGTTACAACAAGACGGCGGCGGCGAAGCTCCTGGGAATGAGCTTTCGGGCCCTGCGCTACCGGATCAAGAAGCTCGGAATCGAATAGCCTGACGGCTCGATGGAGCCACGGCTCAGGTGACGTTTTGGGTCACTTCTTGACAAACCTCCAGCGGGTGGCGTCAGTGTGCGACAGAAATATGTCAACTGCGCCACGCCAGACGGTAACTAGTTCTGATTAAAGATCAATCGCTTAAGCGCGTACAAGGATCCTGGCACGCACCTTGCTTTGATTCGGTACGGGGCGCCTTTTGCGCCGCTGACTTTGTACCCTTAATCTTTTAGGAGTTTCTGCAATGAAGTCTGTGCAAAAGGGCTTTACCCTCATCGAGTTGATGATCGTCGTTGCGATCATCGGCATTCTCGCGGCCATCGCCATTCCGGCCTACACGGACTACACAGTCCGCGCGAAGGTCACGGAAGGCCTGAACCTGGCTTCGTCTGCCAAGGCAACGGTATCGGAGGGCTTCCAGACGAACGGCATAGCGGGCGTCGGGGCCGCCGGGACCGCGTGGAATCTCACTCCCAGCACGACCAAGTACGTAACTTCGGTGATCATTGCTACCGCCACGGGCGCCATCACGGTTACGTATAGTCCCGCTACGGCTCAGATCGCTAACGCGACAATGATTCTTACGCCGTCGGTCGCTGGAGTCCAGCTGGCCACCGCTGGCGGTGGAAACATCGACTGGGCATGCACGTCGGCTACTTCGACGACCGCAGCGTCCTTTAGTTTGCCGTTTGTTGCTGGAGCGACGATCGGCGCGCGATACGTGCCGACGCAGTGCAAGTAATCGACTCCTGAATTTCGACTCGGAGTCTTTGAGCCCCGGCCTCGTGCCGGGGCTTTCTTTTTGGTTGGCCCCCGGATCCAAGTGTGACGCGCACCCCGCCGCCACAGCGGCCTGGTGATTCAGAATCGGCAAGGATTTGACAATTGCGCGCCGCGCCTTCTCGGGTAAACTGAACCTCAACCTCTCATTCGCCGGGTCCCACTAGTCGTAAGTCCATGAATGACAACGCCTCTTTAGCACTCGGCTCCGCCCGCGGGGGCCTCGGCGGACTGCCCCAGCGCCTGGTGCAGGACGGCGTGGTCGATGAGCGCGCCATGCTCGAGGCGATCAACACCGCCCGCGAGCGCAAGGCGAGTGTCGTCACCCAGCTGGTGTCGAGCGGTGCGGCGAACGCCCGTGACATCGCCCTGGCGGCCTCGAACGAATTCGGCGTGCCGTTGTTCGACCTTGACGCGCTGAACCTCGACCTCGAGACCGTGCGCCTGGTGAGCGACAAGCTGCTGGCCAAGCATCGCGTCCTACCGGTGTTCCGCCGCGGCAAGCGGCTGTTTCTGGCGGTGGCGGATCCGACCAACCTTCACGCCATCGACGAGATCAAGTTTCAGACGAGTCTCGGCATAGAAGCCGTCATCGTCGAGGACGACAAGCTCCAGAAGGCGGTCGACAAGGCGATCGAGCAGGTCGACAACCAGATGTCGGCGCTCACGGATGAGGCGGACGTCGATCTGGAGTCCCTGGAAGTCACCGGCGGCGAGGACGAGCTCGACGAGAAGAGCGGACGCGACGATGTCGAAGACGCCCCGATCGTGCGGTTCGTCAACAAGGTCATGCTGGATGCCATCCGCCGCGGCGCTTCGGATATTCACTTCGAGCCGTTCGAGAAGCTCTACCGCGTGCGCCTGCGCATGGACGGGGTGCTCAAGGAGATTGCCCAGCCCCCGGTGCAGCTGGCGCAGAAATTGTCGGCTCGTCTCAAAGTCATGTCGCGCCTCGACATCGCCGAGCGGCGTGTCCCCCAGGACGGCCGCATCAAGATGAAGCTGTCCAAGAATCGCGCCATCGATTTCCGCGTGAGTTCCTGCCCCACGCTATTCGGCGAGAAGATCGTGCTGCGTATTCTCGATCCCGCACAGGCCACGCTCGGGATCGATTCGCTCGGCTACGAGCCCTTCCAGAAGGAGCTCTACCTCAAATACCTGGCGAAGCCCCAGGGCATGATCCTCGTCACCGGTCCGACGGGCAGCGGCAAGACCGTGTCGCTGTACACGGGTCTCCATATCCTGAATCGCGAGGACACGAACATTTCCACCGCCGAGGATCCGGCGGAAATCAATCTCCCCGGCGTCAATCAGGTCAACGTGAACAACAAGGTGGGACTGACGTTCGCGGCAGCGATGCGCGCTTTTCTGCGCCAGGACCCCGACGTCATCATGGTGGGTGAGATCCGCGACCTCGAGACCGCCGAGATTGCCATCAAGGCGGCTCAGACGGGCCACCTGGTGCTGTCGACTCTGCACACCAATGATGCGCCGTCGACCCTGACCCGCATGGTGGACATGGGCGTCAAACCCTATGCCATCGCGACCTCGGTGAATCTGATCATTGCGCAGCGCCTGGCGCGGCGCCTGTGCATCCACTGCAAGCAGCCGCTCGACATTCCGAAGGATGCCCTGCTCAAGGAGGGCTTTACCGAAGCGGATCTCAGCCGCGGGCTGAAGATCTTCGCGCCCAAGGGATGCTCGAACTGTACCGACGGCTATAAGGGCCGGACGGGTATCTACCAGGTGTTGCCGGTTACGGATGCGATTGCCCGAATCATTCTCGCCATGGGCAGCGCGGTGGAGATCTCCGACCAGGCTGCCAAGGAAGGCGTGTGGGACCTGCGGCGCGCCGGGCTCGAGAAGGTCAAGAACGGGCTCACCAGTCTCGAGGAAGTCAACAGCGTCACCGTCGAGTGACGCAGGACGGAAGTAACGTATGGCTCAGGCAGCAACCAGCACACTCAGGGCGGTCAAACGCGACACTCCTTTTGCCTGGGAGGGCAAGGACAAGCGCGGCGCCCGCGTCAAGGGCAAGAGCCTCGCGCCCGATGAGCAGACTCTGCGCGCAGAACTTCGCCGGCAGGGCGTGGCGCCTTCGCGCATCCGCAAGCAGCGTCAGAGCCACACGGGCGGCCGGGTCAATGCCGGCGATATCGCGATCTTCGCCCGCCAGCTCTCCACCATGCTCGCCGCGGGCATTCCGCTGGTGCAGTCGTTCGAAATTGTCGGCAACGGCCATGAAAAGGCTGCCATGCAAAGGCTCATCCTCGACGTCAAGGCCGACGTCGAAGGGGGCACTTCGCTCCATGAGTCGCTCGCCAAGCATCCGCTGCAGTTCGACGACCTGTTCGTGAACCTGGTGGAAGCGGGCGAGCATGCCGGTGCCCTCGAATCACTGCTGGACAAGGTGGCCACGTACAAGGAAAAGAGCGAGGCGCTGAAGAAGAAGGTGAAGAAGGCCCTGTTCTATCCGGCGGCCGTACTGGCGGTCGCGGTCATCGTGACGGTGGTCCTGCTGCTGTTCGTGATTCCGCAGTTCGAGAGTCTGTACAAGGGCTTCGGCGCCGACCTGCCCGCCTTCACGCAGGTGGTCATCAACCTCTCTCGGTTCGTGCAGCACGACGGCATTTTCATGGCGATTGCACTGGGCTTTGCCGTGTACGCCTTCTTCTATTTCCAGAAGCGCTCCAAGGCCATGCGCGAATTCCTCGACCGGGCCTCGCTCAAGATTCCGATCATCGGGCCCATCCTGAACAAGGCCGCCATCGCACGCTATGCGCGCACGCTGTCGACGATGTTCTCCGCCGGCGTGCCACTCGTCGAAGCGCTGGAGTCGGTGGCCGGTGCCACCGGCAATATCGTGTACGAGAAAGCGGTCCTGAGGATGCGCGATGAAGTCGCGACCGGTCAGCGCCTGCAGCGCTCGATGGAAAACACCGGCCTGTTTCCCAACATGGTCAATCAGATGATCGCGGTCGGTGAGGAATCGGGCTCACTGGATGAGATGTCGGCCAAGGTGGCGACGTTCTACGAGGCGGAGGTCGACAATGCGGTCGACGCCATGTCGAGCCTGCTCGAGCCCTTGATCATGGTGATCCTGGGCGTGCTCGTGGGGAGTCTCGTGATCGCCATGTACCTGCCGATCTTCAAGCTCGGATCGGTAGTCTGACAAGCGGACTTCGGCTCGGGGAATCGAAAGCGCCGCGCTCCGCGCGGCGTTTTCGTTAGAAAGTCAACACATCATGTCAGTGATCGAGCTGCTCGCGTCCTCGCCCGCCGTGTTCGTCGGCGCCTGCCTGGTGCTGGGTCTGGCCGTGGGCAGCTTCCTGAACGTCGTGATCTATCGACTGCCCGTAATGCTCGATCGCTCGTGGCGCGAGCAGTGCAGAGAGCTCAGCGGCGAAGCGGCGAGCGCCACGCTGCCCGCCGCTGCGCCGGAGCGGTTCAACCTGGCGGTGCCTCGCTCGGCCTGCCCGGCCTGCCAGGCACCGATCAGCGCGCTGCAGAACATTCCGCTCATCTCCTGGCTCGTGCTCCGGGGGCGCTGCGCCCATTGCGGCCAGCCGATCAGCGTTCGCTACCCGCTCGTGGAGGCCTTGAGCGGGGTTCTGTGCGCAGCCGTCGCCTGGAAGTTCGGTTTCGGCTGGCCCGCACTCGCGGCGCTGGTGCTTACCTGGTTCCTGATCGCTCTCACTTTCATCGACGTCGACCATCAGCTGCTGCCGGACAATCTCACGCTGCCGCTGCTGTGGCTCGGTCTGCTCGTGAGTCAGTGGGGACCGCAGCCAGGCGCTACCGCCCTGCCGGTGGACGTGCGCTCGAGCCTCATCGGGGCGATGGCGGGTTACGTGAGCCTGTGGAGCGTCTATCATCTCTTCCGGCTGCTCACCGGTAAGGAAGGCATGGGGTACGGTGACTTCAAGCTCTTCGCCGCGCTCGGCGCGTGGCTCGGCTGGCAGATGCTCCTGCCCATCATCCTGGTAGCCGCCGCGGTGGGCGCCGTGGTCGGCATTGCCCTGCTCAGCCTGCGCGGCCAGAGTCGCGCTACGCCCATCGCCTTCGGCCCGTTCCTCGCCGCAGCGGGTTGGCTGATGCTGATGTTCGGTCAGCAGCTGGTCGCGGGCTACCTGGGCCTGTTCGCGGTGCGCCCGTGAGCGCGCGCGTCTACCGCGTGGGTCTTACCGGGGGCATCGCCAGCGGCAAGTCGACCGCGGCAAAGTTCTTCCGCGCCCTCGGTGTGCCGATCCTCGACAGCGACCAGGTCGCGCGCGAGGTCGTCGAACCCGGGCAACCCCCGCTCGAGCGGCTGGTCGAGCGCTTTGGCCCTTCGATTCTCACGCCCGACGGGCACCTCGATCGTCCGGCGCTGCGCGAGATCGTGTTCTCGGATCCCAGGGCGCGGGCGGATCTGGAGGCGCTGACGCACCCGGCCATCGGGGCTGCGATGGAAGCCCGCTCTGCCGCGGCCGGCGGCCCCTACCAGATCCTGGTCATTCCGCTGCTGGTCGAGAAAAACCTCGGCTCGAACGTGAATCGTGTGCTGGTGGTCGACTGTGAGGAGCAGTTGCAGATACGACGCCTGCGGGCGCGTGACGGAGGAACTATCGAGCAGGCGCAGGCGATTCTCGACACGCAAGCTCCGCGGTCGGCGCGCCTCAAGGCCGCCGACGACGTCATCCGCAACGACGCCGACGTGAGCGCGATACGGGATCAGGTCGCGACACTGCACACGCGTTACCTGGAACTCGCCCAGCAGCCGCGCGCCTGAGGCTGCCCCGGCCAAGCGAGCTTCGGCGAGCGGCTTGTCGCCGGGATCAGACATGGCGTTTACGGATCGCGCGCCGCTCAAGCAGAATACGAACATGACGCAATCCGCTGTACCCGAGGCCGGGGCCACGGCGGCGGCTGACGCTGCCGCGGAGGTGCTGGTCTTCGAGCAGCCGCTGAACGAGCGGATGCGGACCTTCCTGCGCCTGGATTTTCTCTACAACCAGGCGCTCTATCACAACGAGATGGCAAGCCCCTGGGGCAGCCGTGCGGCGATGTCGAGCCTGATCGACATCCTCG
>WNFO01013512.1_pt1 | contig 16705 bp, 17 predicted proteins | sample 5400251 | NCBI WGS metagenome assembly WNFO01 (sample SAMN13153354, study PRJNA577476) | soil metagenome | isolation source: 100 cm saprolite under Madrone tree | place: USA:California | collected 2016-06-14 | reverse complement strand
GGGTTATTGCTGAGGACATCCAAACGCGGCAATATGTGCTCTATCCCACCGGCGCAGGGGAGCAGAAGCAGCTCACGCACGACAACATCGTGCACGGCGCCGGACGGTGGACGCCGGACGGGAAGTGGATTGTGTTTGGTGGGTTCGAGCCGGGCAAGAAAGCGCGCACCTGGATCATGCCGGCGGAAGGCGGGCCCCCCAAGCCGATAACTCCTGAAGGAGTCGTAGGGAGTCAAGTGACGCCGGACGGCGAGCGAGTACTGGTGAACGATCTAGAAGGTAAGTATTTCCTCTACCCGCTGCAGGGGAACGGATCCCCCTCGGCGGTGCCGCAGCTCAAAGCGGATGATGGCGTGATCGCGTTGGCCGCCGATGGGCACACGCTGTTCGTGCGTGAAGCCGTACAGAACGTGTGGACCATTCGCGTGGTCAGCGTCGATCTCAACACGGGAAAGCGGCAATTGTTTAAGGAAATAGAGCCGCCCGACCGCGCTGGAGTTCTGTCACTAGGGCCAGTCCACATCACTCCGGACGGCAAGACATACGTCTTTGGCTTCACGCGCCGGCTCTCAGACCTGCATGTGGTGGAAGGGCTACGCTGATCCCCTTCGGAATATGAGGCACGATGACCAAGATTGCGACTGAGTCTCGTCCACCTCGGTGAGTTGCGTACCGAGTTTAGAAAGGAAAGCACCATGATCCGGTGTTCGCTACTGGTGCTGTTGATGTGTGGCCCAAGCGTGATTGCCTCCGCGCAGCCGGGCGCGCCCCCATCGGCGATGCTGGACGCGGCGCGCGCCTTCCTGGGGACGCTCAATCCCGCGGAAAAGTTGCAGGCCATCTTCCCCTTCAACTCCGAAGAGCGGTTTGGCTGGTTCTACACGCCGGTTCCGCGCAAGGGTATCTCGCTCAAGGAAATGACCGAGACGCAGAAGAGGGCCGCGCTGAACTTGCTGCGCGCCGGACTGAGCGAGAAGGGATACAGCAAGGCGGAGACTATACGCAAGCTGGAAGACGTTCTGCGCGAACTCGAGCAAGACCGCGGGCCCACGCGCGATCCGGAACTGTACTTCTTCACCTTCTTCGGAGAGCCGAACGAAAGCGGCGCCTGGGGTTGGCGCTATGAAGGCCATCATTGCTCCCAGAATTGGACGATGGTGAATGGCAAGTCCATTTCCGGTCTGGCCAATAGCCCGCAGTTTTTTGGCGCCAACCCGGCCGAGGTACGCAGCGGACCGATGAAGGGCACGCGTGTGCTCGCCGCCGAGGAAGACCTTGGCCGGTCCCTGGTCAAGTCGCTCAACCCGGCGCAGCGCACGGAAGCGGTGCTGACCGCGATAGCTCCCGCCGACATCCTCACCAACAACCAGCGCCGGGCTGCCATCCAGGAAGACAAGGGCATCGCCTACGCCAAGCTGAGCAAAGACCAGCAGGGCACGCTGCTGGCGCTCATCGAGGAATATCTGAGCGCGCAACCGCCGGCGCCGGCGCGAGCCCGTCTGGAGAAAATTCGCAAGGCCGGGCTCGACAACATCAAATTCGCGTGGATGGGCGGCTTGGAAGACGGCGAAGGCCACTACTACCGCGTGCAGGGCAGCGCCTTCCTCATCGAGTTCGATAATACCCAGAACAACGCCAATCATATCCACTGCGTCTGGCGCGACTTCAACGGCGACTGGGGTGCAGACCTGCTCGCAGAACACTATCGCAACTCTCCCCACCATCAGCACACAGCCGGAGGGCACTAGCTCGTTTACCGCTGCGCCAATCCTATGTCTTAGCCCATGACTGGGTTGTGACGCCGAGCGTAGCGAGGAAGCTGCAAACACGCCGGTCCACTGGAAATCCTTGACGATGCCGTCCAGGTCAGCAAAGAACGGATCACTGCGCACACCGACGAAGAACCGGTAGTGGCCGGACTCCACGACTTGTGGCTCGGCGCCGAAGCTTACCGGGGCGTTGGCAATGATGATCTCTCCACCGGCCTCGTGCGCGCGGGCTTGCTCGCCGGTCGCGCGGTACCCGGAAGGGCACAACGGCAGGGCCAAAGCACGAAAAGCACGAGCTTCAGATTGACTTGCTCGCGGCTGCCGACTAACATCCGCTCCCAGCAGGCACGGGAGCCTACCTGTGATCGGTCAAACCATCTCGCACTACCGCATTGTCCAGAAGCTGGGCGGCGGGGGGATGGGTGTGGTCTACAAGGCCGAGGACACTGAACTCGGTCGTTTCGTCGCGCTGAAGTTTCTCCCTGAGCTGGTCGCCCACAACCCGCGGGTTCTGGAGCGCTTCCGACGCGAGGCCCGTGCCGCTTCTGCTCTGAATCACCCCAATATCTGCACGATTTATGAGATCGCCGAGGCGCGAGGCAGACGCTTCATTGCCATGGAGTACCTGGAGGGCATGACCCTAAAGCAACGTATTTCGGAGCGTCCGCTCGACACGGAAACACTGCTTGAGCTGGGCACCGAAATTGCCGACGCTTTAGATGCTGCGCATTCTCATGGCATTATCCATCGAGACATAAAGCCGGCAAACATTTTCATCACCAACCGTGGCCACGCCAAAATTCTCGACTTCGGGTTGGCGAAGCTGATGCTGAAGGACGAGTTGCGCAGCAGCAGTGGCGAAGACAATGAAGACAATACGGAAGGCATAGCGACTGAGGCACCGCGAGATTTGACCAGTCCCGGCTCTGCCATGGGCACGATCGTGTACATGTCGCCGGAACAGGCACTGGGACAGGAGCTTGATTGCCGTACCGATCTGTTCTCCTTTGGTGCCGTACTTTACGAGATGGCCACCGGGTCGCTGCCTTTTGGCGGAGATACTTCGGCTGCCGTTTTCGATTCCATTCTCCACGGTGCTCCCGCATTGCCCGCGAAGCTCAATCCTGAGCTGCCCGCGGGATTGGAATCCGTCGTCCAAAAGGCACTTGAGAAGGACCGTAATCTGCGTTACCAGCACGCTTCAGAAATTCGCGGGGATCTCCTGCGACTTAAGCGACAAACAGAGACGGTGCGGGTTGCTGCGACCGGTTCTTCGCATATCGTGCAGGAGCCGGGATCTGCGGTCGAGGTTCCCAAACCTAGTAGGAGAAAGTTCTGGAAGATTGCCCTGCCTGCAGCGCTGGTGATTACCGCTCTGTTGGTCGCAACGTCCGTCGTAAGGCTCCTAATTCACAGACCGCTGGCCGAACGCGAGCTCAAGCAGCAGCAACTCACGGCCAACTCCCGTGAAAACGCCGTAGCAAACGGCACGATTTCTCCGGACGGCAAATACTTGGCGTACTGGGATGTGAGAGGAATCCACTTGCAACTGATCGCGACCAGGGAGATGCGGACAATACCTCAACCGAAAGCGCTGGAGGGCAGCGGAGCGGAATGGTGGATTGGGCCCTGGTTTCCGGATGGGACACGTTTTCTTGCAAACGCAAGCATCGAGCAGCACACCAGCATCTGGGTGGTCTCTGCCTTTGGAGGAGCCCCGCGCAAGATTCGTGACGATGCTAGGGCATGGTCGGTTTCGCCGAACGGCTCGAAGGTCGTCTTTACAACCAATACTGGTAGTTTGGGTGACCGTGAAGTGTGGCTGATGGGACCAAATGGTGAGCAGCCTGAGAAGCTTTTGGCGCCAGATGATGGCAGCGCAACCGCTGCAGTGAAATGGTCACCCGATGGCACGCGGCTGGCCTATTTAAAACTCCGTCTAATCCAAATTCGCCAAGAGCAAGATAGGTTTGAGGTCGCAATTGAGACTTGCGACTTAGAAGGTCAGTCGCCCACCACCGTGTTCTCATCTCCGACGGTACATGACTTCTATTGGTTACCGCCCAGTCGTATCATCTATTCTAGGTCAGATACGGAACCTAACGGGAAAAGCGATAACTTTTGGGAGGTCCGTGTTGACCCGCGAACCGGTGCATCCGTAGGTCAGCCCCACCGACTCACAAATTGGGCCGCGTTTCATATTGACGATATAACCGCGACAGCAGATGGACAACGGCTTGCATTTCACAGGTGGTCGGCTCAAAGTGGCGTTTACGTTGGTCAACTCGGAAGAGGCGGCAGTAGTATCAGAACGCCTCGTCGGATCACGTTCACCGAGGCCGATGAGTTGCCTGTAGCCTGGACGGCCGACAGTAAGGCGGTCATATTCTTGTCGGACCGCAACGGCCACTGGGGCGTTTTCAAGCAAGCCCTCGACCAAGATTCGGCGGAAGCCCTCGTTACCGGAGCCAAGAATGCGGAAGCAGATTCTCCCCGGATCAGCCCCGACAGTACATGGTTGTTGTACCAGGAGATAGCGGAAAAAACTGAGCGGCTGTGGCCAATGGCCCGCCTGATGCGAATTCCTGTAAATGGTGGCCCGCCCGAGCTCGTGTTTTCAGCTCGGTTTTATAACAGCCATCGCTGCTCGCAGGGGGCGGAGACAAATTTGTGTGTTTTCGCGGAACAGACTTCTGATGGCAAGTGGCTAGTGTTCAGTGCTCTCGACCCGATCAGCGGGAGAGGCCGTGAACTCGCGAAGTTTGCAACGGATCCATTAGGCTTCTACCATTGGGACCTGTCGCCCGACGGCAAGCGCATTGCCATTCTCAAGGCTGGAGAGAATCAGATACACGTACTGCCCCTCAGTAGCGGAGTGTTGCGCGATCACATTGTAAAAGGTTGGACCGGTTTCAACTCCCTGGATTGGTCGTCGGATGGAAAGGGTTTTTTCATCGGCAGTCTCTCAGGCGGGAGCGCGACTCTGATTTACGTCGATCAAGCGGCGAATGCGCATCCGTTGTGGCATCAGAAGTCCACAACTGGGACTTGGGGCGTGCCATCCCGCGATGGCCGACAGTTGGCGATTCTCGGTCAAGAATTCAACGCGAACATCTGGACGATGCATGACTTTTGACAACAAACCGCCGCTCCGGAGATGCAGCCTCCCATCCACGCCGCATTCTGGAGGGCAGCGAGTCATTCTAGCCACTATCTCAAACCATACCCGGGGCGGAATGGTCCTTCACCTTGCCGACAAGACGAGCACCAGTATTGCCTCTGCAGGTAAAATGCGTCCGCAAGAGTTCTTTTGTGGGAGGGCTCACTATGAAAACTACCGTGAAAAAGCGCGCAAAAGCGCGCCACGCAAACCCGTCCGCACTGCGCGCAAATCGGCCAAAACCAGCAACGCCGCTGTCATCATCCGTCAAATGGGCAACGACTGGGCCCAGCACTGGGATGCTGGAATCTTAGACAATGTAGTGGCTGCGTACGCTCCGGATGCCGTGTACTTTCCGCCGCACCACGAGGCCATCCACGGCCGTGATGCCATCCGAGAATATCTGCGGGGCCCTCTCAGCCACCGCGTGAGCGACCTCGCGTTCGACGTCACCTAGGTCAAGCAGGACGGCAACGTCGCTTGGGACGTGGGCACCTGTCGCATGAACGTGCCCCTGAACGACGGGACGAACAAGGAAGATCACGGAAAATGCCTAACAGTCTGGAAATGTGTGGATACAAAATGGCTGATCGCTGCCGATGCATGGTCTAGCGACTTGCCAGCGTCACTCTGATCCTCTCGTAATCTGGTTACGTTAAAGGCCGTCTACCAACCTGCCTTGATGGATTTAGGGACTTCTGCAGTGATCGGTGGGCTACCGGCGCGGTCGGTCGTGTCCGTAAATCATGGCGTGGCCAGCGGGATTCTTCCACAGCGAAGTCTAGGCCTGGGTGACCGCGCAACTCGACCGGGCCACTTCGTTGACTTGCTCCTGGCACCGTTCTACCATGCTCTTCCGTCGCTGCGAAGTCACGTTACATGCCACTAAAGATGGAGACGGACATTTCGGGCGACGTGGTCATTCTGTACTGCGCGGGACGCCTCGTGTTTGGCGACGAGACCGCTGCTTTCCGCGAGAGAATAAAGAACATCCTATTGGGAACCCAGCAGATTGTCGTGAACCTCAGCGGAATAGAGTATATCGACAGCGGGGGCTTAGGCACACTGGTTGGAATGCTTGCGTCAACGCGAAACCGGCACGGTGAGATCAAGTTAGTTCGTCCCAACAAGCGCGTGGCTGACTTGTTTCAGCGGACAAGACTACACACGGTGTTCAAGTCCTACGAAAGTGACGACGAGGCGGTTACGGCCTTCCGTACGAATGCCTAGAACACAGCCTTAAGAGCTTGCTCCTGCCGGATGGCACTCAGAAGCGGATACGGCCGGCCTAGCTATGTCCATGGATATATGGCGATTGTGTGACCTATCTCGCTTGCTTCAGGCTTGCGAACCGCATCGTGGACGTCTCGCTGAGGACGATGATCCTTGCCGTGGCCGAACAAATCCTTGACCCTTGCGCAGGAATTCAGGATCTCAGAGTCACTGCTGGCAACCGGCCCCTAATGGTGCATGAGAACGGGAGGCCAGCACATGAATTGCGCCAGCCTCGGTTCGGTTTCCTACGGGTTCCTCCTACTGCTCATCTTCTGAGCCAACTCGGTAGACGAAGGTACCCCAGTTGGTAAGAAACGCGGTACTGTCTATGTTTCCCGGGATGTACTCAGCAGCCAGCCACTCGGAGCTTCCGTCCGCCACCGCAGCAGAATAGTCACCCCAGCGCGCGACTCCATTCCCGCCGAACTGCGGGTAGCCTGATAAGTCGTCCTGTGGTGCGGCCCCCGCCGCGACGACGTGGACACTACCTCCCTGGAGCAGATTCACATGAGCAAAAGCCGCACTCGGGAAGTAACGGGGTCCGGACAGGCTGAAGGCCATTATCGCCTTGCCGTCGGCGGTCACGCCGATCGCTGGGTACATAATCGAGTTTTCCTTCACCGACACGTAGTTTTGTCCTTGGATACTGGCGGTAAGGACTCCCTGGTTGAATTTCGGTCGAACGACGAAGTAAGCAATCGCCGCGTTGGCATTGGCCCCGTCTGAGACAATCGTAGCCAGTCCTGACCAAAGCTGCGGTAGCGAGAGTCTCTTCGGGTTGGGGTGGATCTAGCGAGGCACCCAGGGGATTCGGGCCCGCTTTCTGGGTTGCGGCTGGAGGCTGGCCGTACACCTCACTCTGAATCACGACGTGGGCCAGCGCGAGGCTCGGAGCGCTTTGCCTGAGGGAGATGGTGTTGGTCATCGCCCACACTGCGATACGATTGTCTAGCGTAGCCGTGAAATCCAGCGAACTGAGGAAGTACTCAACGCCAGTTCGCCTCCTCTCCGAATCCTCGCCCGAATCCTCAAAGTTCGGAGAGGTCGCTGGTTGCAGCGAAGCGGCGGTGCCTTCCGCGAGTGAATTTCCCATCAGATTGAAATGTACAACGGTCGGCAGGGTACCCTGCTCAAGCAGGGTCTTGGATATTGCATAGATCTGGGCACCATTGAAAACAGCGGGATCACCAAAAATGAGGGATATGTTGAACTCGTTGGTGCTGATGTAAATGCCGTTTTTATCAGCCCCGAGGAGCGGCTGATCACCGAAACAGGGGCAGCCGGGGTTGCTGGGGGTGCCACCGGTGCCGTCGTCCGTAGTATCGACGGAGTAGATGAAGTAGGACCCCCTGGGGTCACTGGTCTGGCTCACTGCAAGGAAAAAATTGCTCCGTCCGGTGTTGAAGTCCACAACGTTTGCAACCGAGACAAACCAGCGTTGTGTCGGAATGTCGAAATAGCATCTCGGGTCGCTGAAGAAAGTCGTAAAAAAATCGGAGCGAACGAACGTGTTGAGAGCAATCGGCCCCTTGAGTAGCTTTCCCGATGTGCTGTAAACAGACAGAGCCAAATTCACCGCCTCGACAACGAAACCGTTGCCCACGCAAAGACCCTGGTCGGGTGGCGTGACGACAAAGTTACTATTAACGCTCGCCGAATCGGCTGTGTTGAGCCCCGAAAATCTAACAGAGGCACCACGATTCACAACCCTGTTGCCAGGAGGCGTCGGCACGGTCAGCAGCGACCGCGTGGGGGCCCGTCCGGTCGGACGTTTCGGGAGCGGGGCAATCCTGAATCGATCGGCCGAACTAGCCGAACTAACAGAGGCAGCGGCTGAGCTCGAAAGTGATGTGGTGCCGACATATTTCAACTGACTAAACGTGACATGGTTGGCTGCACTCTGAGCCGTGGCGCTGGGAACTGTTCCTGGCAGCCAAAGCAGCAGGCCTATGGCAGTCATTCTCGCAAGCTTCGTCAACATGTTTATCTCCTGATACACGGAAGTTAGCGCCTCGCACTACGCATCCCTCGGCTGTTCCGCCCAAGGCCAACTTAGGCCGAGATCGCGTAGGCCGTTCTACCGATTTTCCAAACTCGTGGCTGATGCGCAAGAGCAGCGTTGTACCGGGGTCCTGATGTGCCGCACCTACCCTACAGAGGAGGTCGGCGGGAGGGGGCGGCCGCTCTTCACGTACCGAACTTCCTTGCGAGGCCTTTCGGCGGAACCAAAGATTCCGTGCATCGAACGATTGCGGCTCCTGGCCCGTCGGAGACTTCTTCGCCCCTGGAAAGACGCCGACCTCGACATCCCGATCCTGCAGGAAGCCAAGGCGGAGTACGCCAAGATACAATGAAATTTCCGGGTCCGAGGGTAGTGGGGTTCCTATTTGACAATCCGCTCGGCAAGAGATGTGCTGCGGGCAAACAGAAACCGACTAATGTGAGCTTTGAACCGAAAGAGTCCCGCCCGAGGCTCAGTTAGTGAGCGACCCTGAACTGGAGTTTCGCAACCATGTTGGTCGGTTTGGGCCGGGAAAGTCGCCCCTAATCCAGACAAGGCGCCACAGCAGCAGCGGGGCGAGCGAAGGATTAGTGGGCAAGAGGAAAGACAATGCGCATCATCTCCGCCGGTCGTTCTCTGTTGTTCGCACTTGCGGTATTGGCCGTGTCCGCGGCATCGTTTGCCCAGGTGGGCATATCGATCAGGATCGGCCCACCGGCCCTTCCGGTGTATGAGCAGCCCCTTTGCCCCGCCGAGGGCTATATCTGGACACCCGGCTACTGGGCCTATGACTACGATTACAGTGATTACTACTGGGTGCCCGGTACATGGGTGCTGGCGCCGGAACCCGGGTTCTTCTGGACTCCGGGCTATTGGGGTTGGGGTGGCGACCGATTTCTCTTCCATGAAGGCTATTGGGGACCGCGAGTCGGTTTCTACGGCGGGATTAACTATGGTTTTGGATACTTTGGAAACGGCTACCAAGGCGGGCGTTGGGACAACGGCCGTTTTTTCTATAACCGCTCGGTGAACAACGTGAACATCACCAACATCCACAACGTTTACAACACAACGGTTATCAACAACACTACTGTGAATCGCGTCAGCTACAACGGCGGCAACGGTGGGATCAATGTGCGTCCGACCGTTGAACAGGAAGCCGTGGAGCGTGAGAGACATGTCCCGCCGGTAGCCTCTCAAACTCAGCACATCGCGGCGGCGCGAGCCAACCCGGAGCAACGGGCGTCAATGAACCATGGCAGGCCTGCGGTTGCGGCCAGTGCCCGACCCGGAGAATTCAACGGCGGCGGTGTCGTACGCGCCAGAGAGGCAGGAGCGCCATATACCAGTGTCCCTCGACCCGGAAATGTAGTCCATCCTAACGACCTTCCAGTCCACGAACGACCGGGTGCTCCAAACACTGGCAACCCGAAGCTGGATCAGAAATACCAGCAACAGCAGGAGAAGTTGGCTGCCAGGCAGAACCGGGATCACCAACAACTCGAGCAGAAGCAGGAGCGGGATCATCAGAGGATAGCGCGACAGAACGCCGATGAAGCTAGAAAGCAGCAGGTAGAGAAACAGCACCAGCAACAGACACAGCAATTGGAACAAAGACACGTCGAGCAGCGGCAGCACATGCAGGAAAGACAGCAGCCAGCGAGCCGGAATCAGCCCCGGCCGCGTTAGACAGCGCAGTCCGGAAACGGTGCCTTAGTCAGCTCTCGAATCCCCGGCCGGATTGCTCCTGAACTGCCGGGAATAAGATCACCACGATATATTTCCCGGGCATAACCCTCCAATGCATCACAATCACAAGGAGAACGCTTACGCGAGGTGGATCTCGCCCCAATCCAGACTTTCGGCCATCTGTTCACAGCTATCACCTTCGGTCACCTGTCAGAAGAAAACCGCTGCTTGAAGTGGCCGGGCGGTGTATTGCTACCTGCTGCGAACAACCAAGTGTGACTGGATAAAACGGTGCAGCTGCTCTCGCACTTCCTCAGTCATCTCCGTGAACTTGATGGAGATGCCAAAGCCGGGACGCCGACTAGCTACGACGCCCTGGATGGCTAGCTTGGCATCGTCTGCCCAAACTATGAGCTTCAGCCGACCCTTGTCCGGGGGTAGGGTGGGCATTGCGACAAAACATCCGCCGACACTGATGTCGGTTACAGACACCCGCACCGGCCCTTGCGAGTCCTGCATATACAGCTCTGCTCCCAATCTGCACGGCACCCGTGCGTGCAGTCGCCGTTCTCTGGCTGGTGCGCTGTATTTGTCGGCAGTCGCCGGTGGCAGAATCGCCGGGTCCCAAATGCACTTCGCCGGGTCGATGCTCTGCACACCAATTTGACTCGCTCGGTCCGTACCCGGCTCGCCTGCCCAGCTCACCCGAAACCTGGCCTTGTTGTTCTTGTAGCTCTGGGAGATGATCTCCCCCGCCTTGAACGTGCTTTGTATGCCTTCCAACAAGGCCCCCTGCCGGCTAATGTTGCGCGTGGTAACCATCTGTAACAGAGGACGTCCATTGGCATCGATCCCCGCAATTCGGACCTGCAATCTTGCTTCGATTCGGGGATCTCGGCGTTTTCCCACTCCCCCCGCCTCTCTGCCGGACACCGGCCACACGGCCAGCGAATTATGGCGCAATCTAGGGTGTCCAACAACTCCGGGCCGCAGTTCAAACAAGAAATCGAGTGATGCAGTACTCACGCTGAGAACTGAAAATCCGAGATTTGGACTCGTGCGAGGATGGAGCTGTTTTTTCCAAGGGCACTTCCGAATCCGTTCCAGAACCTCAAGCGGAAATCTCCGTGGCCAAAGCGCCCAACTTCAAACCACTCCGGTGCGGCGGAAAACTGAAGACGGCCCCGCATGCAGCTGGAGGCAATCTGGATCCTCAGAGACAATGACCAGGTTCGCCCGGTGCTAACCCACCTGCAGTTGTGTGAATCATAGCCGTGCGGAAATCTGGCCCGCACGCTTCGCAGATCAGCTCTGATCCGTGGTACTTGAAAGTCTCAATCCTGCCCTCCCGATGGAGGACTACAAGGAGAGAGAAGTCACTCTCGATGCTCGAGCAATACCTCATTTGCCTGGAGCGTTCGTTTTCGACGAACGTTCCGGGATCGAAAACGTAGGTAGCGTACGCCCGTCCAGCACCCTCAATCCTTGTGCCGTAGACAATATTGACCGGGAATCCAGCCAAGCGCCGAGCCCAGACATTGTCCCAGTGGGGTTCGATGGCGTGCGGAAGAAAAGCCAGAGATTCAACGGAAGTCACTTCTTTGGACATGGCGCATATCCTTTCGAACATGCATCAGGAATGCGAGGCTTCCCTGCCTGCGAAGCTTTTCGGCCGAAGACTTCGTTTCGGAATCTCGGAATTAAGGATTCCGCGCATCGAGCAATTGCTGCTTCTGTCGCCGTGGCATCTCCTAGCCCGGTCGCCGGACGTGAGGTATTGGCCGAGTCACTCCTGATGCTGAACGTACGCTATCGTCTTCCCCGTCTGTCGTCACCTCATGACAATGCCCATGACATTGCTGAGTTGTTGATTGCTGCGATATAGGATGCGGTAGATGCGCCGCGGCCAGGCGAGACGATTCAGGCTTGCAACTGCCAGCCGCCGCTGCGATCTAAGTGGTCGATCTTCCAAAACAGTTACGCTTGACGTAACGCGTAACCATCCCTATGCTGGATCATGATCGTTAGCTACCGGGACAAGCGGACCAGGGACTTCGCCTCCGGTAAACGGGTAAAGGCGTTCTCTGGAATCGAACGTGCCGCCCGCCTGAAGCTAGACCGACTAGAGGCGTCCGTCGTGCTTAAAGACCTTGCCGTATTGCCCGGCAACCGTTTTGAAGCGCTGAGAGGGGACCGAAAGGGCCAATACAGCATCCGCATCAATGACCAGTGGCGGATTTGCTCTGAATGGCCCGAAGAAACGCCCGGCCCATCCAACGTGGAGATTGTTGATTACCATTAGGAGAAACATCATGGCTCTTAACGCTATTCACCCTGGCGAACATCTGGCCGAAGAACTGAAGGAACTGGGCATGAGCGCCGCGGAGCTTGCGCGGCAGCTCGATGTTCCGACCAACCGCGTCACTGAGATCTTGAATGGAAGGCGCGCCATCACTGGCGACACAGCCCTGCGCCTCGCCCACTTCTTGGGCACGACCGCCGAATTCTGGCTCAACTTGCAAAGTCTCTATGAGATACGTGTCGCGCAAAAAAAGGCTGGGAAATCCATTAAGGGGTTGCCGACCCTGAAGCGTCTCGAACAAGCACACGTATAGAACTCCGGCGCACGATCCCAAGTTTGGCAGAGCGACGTTGTCTTATGGGGTGTTCGGGTTACCAATCAGGGTGTCGAAGCCCGTGTTCTCCATCATGATGGAAGACATGCTCAAAGTCCTTGATGCTGGAACGGCTGTCCCGCGCGGCAAGCGGGGACGGCGTGAGCGAAACAAAAATCAGGAGCAAACAGACTGCCGTGATTCCGGGCAGCCCGAGAAGGCGCTGGGATTTCATGTAATCCTCCACCGACGGTTTTAACCGGAATTTCCTTTGTGACCTTGAAAACGGCAGTATTGTACGTGCATCTCGCAACCGTTCGCGACATTGTAAAAGTGAGCACACATAGCATGCTTCTTATCCCGCGACCGCTCACGTCTAGTATAGACAATGTATATACTAGTGTGCATACTGCGTATCAGGATGGTTAGAGAAGGAGCAAGGTTATGAAGGCACAGATGGTCAAGTGGGGCAATAGCCTGGCAGTGCGTATCCCGAAGCCGATCATCGAGGAGGCCCGCCTCAAGGAAGGTGATTTCCTGGAAATCGAAGCCGGGGAGGGTCAGATTGCGCTGCGCCGGGCCACCAAAATACCCACCCTAGCTCACCTCGTTTCTCAGATTACCCGCGATAATCGATACCCCGAGATTTCTACGGGTCCAGAAGTAGGAAGGGAAAGGGTTGAATGGTGACGGCGTATGTTCCCCAAGCCGGGGACATCGTATTCATCGACTTTGACCCCAAGGTTGGCCACGAACAGGCCAAGCGGAGACCGGCACTGGTGCTGACCGATCAGCGCTATAACCAAGCCAGCGGGCTGGCGGTAGTTTGTCCCTTGACGAGCAAGCGCAAACCATACCCATTCGCGCTGCCCATCAAAGTCGATAACGTAGAAGGTGCTGTCCTAGTCGACCAGCTCAAAAGCCTGGACTGGGCAGGCCGCCACGCACAATTTCATTCCAAGGCCGAGCCAGCGCTGCTCACGAGGGTGCGCCAATACATCGCCGTGCTGCTTGGAATTCGCTGAAGGAGCCGGTTTTTGAGCAACTCGGCAGCAGGGTCGGGCACTCTGCTGACGCCGGGTTCACTTGTCGCACCAACTCCATCTAAGTCATAGATACTGGTTGGGCGCACCAATCGCGGCTCGGTTTCGTCGAGCGATCCACGGACAGTTCCTTTTCGGCGCTGATTTCGTTCCCAAACTGATCCTCGAATGTCAGTTTGACCGGTACGGTCATGGCCTGGACGTATTCCTTTGGAATCGGTTCAAGACCGGTGGCCAGGATCACACCCTCAATCATGTGGCCGCAGCGATGGAATTTAAGCGGGAAGCGGTCATTCAGTACTTCCGATTTGGGAAACTGGCACTGGCCAAGCCTACAGATTGGTCCTCCGAGATCAAAACATTCGAGTACAATTTGGTCATCGACGCTGGTCGTGATTTCGCACTCGTGCAAAATCAGCCCAGATTTTCCTGCGACCAAACGCAGAGCGATGGCGTAGCCGGGGAGACCCGAGGGCAAATTGAAAATCAGCGACTCGGTGCCTCCGATCACCGAGATGTCCAAGGCCGGAGCACATTCCGGCGAATCGTCCGGAATCTCGACGTCGACACCTTCATGATCCATTTCTCCCAGGTACCTGCGGTCTTCCGCTTCCTCTCTTCGGCTGAGCCGGGTTCTTAGGATTGGCATCGTGCTTTCTCCCCAAAATTGTTAAGAAGGTTTAGAAAGTTTAAAATTCATTCCTGTCCAATCAGTTGGGTGCCCTTACAATCCTCACAGCGCTCCTGGAGTAATCACCAAAAAGTTGCCCGAACGGGCGCCCACGTACTGACCAACAAACACCTCAACATTCCCTTTTGTGACCTTTCGATCTCCGGATATTCGGGGAAGACTGCAAATGCTGCACCTTTCACTACCCTGAGCCGCGAGAACCCTTCGCGCTCAGCAGGGACGGTGCAGTTGCTCCATATCCCCCGGCCCGTGCAGCGTTAGCACGGTGCAAAAAAGGCTACGCTGTGAGACGTCCTGCTTTGCCATGGAGAGTAATCGGCTGCGGACTGGTTCTGCTGAACATTCTTCTGTACTCGGAAGTATCCACCGCCCAGCTAACAGTCAACCCCTTGAGCATAAGCTTCGGCAGTGTGCCAGTAGGTAGCGGTGCGACGCAGTCGCTCGCCCTGGGCAATTCCGGAGGATCGAATCTGACGATTTCTCAGGCAGCCATGACCGGGTCAGGGTTCACCCTGAGCGGTCCGGCCCTGCCACTGACCCTGGCAGTCGGGCAAAGCGCGAGTTTCAGCGTCACTTTCGCTCCAAAGTCCAGTGGCAGCGTAAGTGGCAGTCTCTCCTTGGTGAGTTCGACTGCCATACTTCACGGCACCAACGGGAAACATAATGGTTCGAACAGCACAACCACCACGGTTCCTCTGTCAGGCTCAGGTACGATTCTGTCGACGGCTAGCACAACCCCAGGCCAGCTTGTAGCCAATCCTAGTAGTCTGAGTTTTGGCAGCGTTCAGGTCAGCAGCACCAATACTCTCTTCGAAGCGGTCACTAATACTGGAGGTTCCAGTGTCACCCTTTCTCAGGCGACGGTTGTAGGAATCGGGTTCAGCATCAGTGGTCTGAGCTTGCCGCTCACTCTGGCGGCGGGTCAGAGTGTGACCTTCGGTACGACATTCGCTCCCCAGTCGGGGGGAAGCGCAAGTGGCAGCATCTCCATCGGCTCCAATGCTTCGAACTCGACGATGACGATATCTCTAGTCGGCACAGGGATGGCACAGGGCCAGTTGGCCGTTACGCCGACGTCGACCGACTTTGGCAGTGTAACCGTCGGGACCAGCAAGACCCAGGCGGGCACGCTGAGTGCCATCGGATCGAGTGTTACGCTATCCTCTGCCGCTGTGAGTAACGCAGAGTTCTCGCTAAGCGGAATCACCTTCCCGCTTACGATCGCAGCGGGGCAAAGCGTGCCGTTCACACTGACGTTCGCCCCACAAGTGTCCGGTAGCGCTTCGGCGACCGGTTCGTTTACAAGCAATGCCTCGAACTCTGCCGCCGAGACCTTGACCGGAAGTGGAGCCGCGCCGCCGCAGCACAGCGTGGATCTTTCCTGGAACGAGACTTCCACCGTTGTGGGCTACAACGTCTACAGAGGGAGTCAATCCGGGGGACCTTATACGAAAATCAATTCAGCACTCGATGCGAGCACTACCTACACCGACAGCTCTGTCCAGGCCGGACAGATCTACTATTACGTGACTACTGCCGTTGATTCGAGCGGGGTAGAAAGTGGCCACTCGAGCCAAATCCAAGCCTCGGTTCCGAGTCCGTAGAGTGGTGGATCGGATAATCGAGTTACCTATGTGCCAATGAAAGTTTTGCGCCAGCGTTGTTGCCCAAACTTTCAATCCTACTTTCTACAGGCAGGCGTTATTTTTACAGGCGGGCATTTTTTTGACGAGGTGCTCCGGAAAATACAGGATGTAGTGTATCGAACGACCGTTAGATTGTGGCATCAGTCCAGTGCTGTACTTGCTTCCGCCGTCGAAAATCGTATCCACGAACTGCGCCAAAACTTCGGAAACAAAAGACTCTAAAGAGCTAGAATCTGTCCTGGCCGAGCTTCAGATGCCTACGCGAACACGTTCGGCAGCTCAGAACCATGGCGGCTGAAGAAATTCACCGGTTATATCGAGGCGCGCTGGTGGTGACCAGCACCGCCGCCAAAGTAGCCAGTCCAGCCGAAGAGTAGAACGGGATTCGCAACATTATGCGCGTGTGTCGTCACGCTTTCCCATATGCCCCGGATCGAGCCGTGTAGTCCAACACTTAAGTAACCTTCCGCGCTGCACTCTGACCGGGAGATACTCTCACCATTCGGCAGTGGCGCCTGCTTCGTTTAGCCTTTCATCATTCTCCTAATCTTGGGGGTATCAATGACTCGTTCTGTTCTGGTGACGCTCGGTGTGACCTTAGTTGCAATTGTCCTCGTGCTCGTCGGTTGTAGCGGAGGGGGAAGCAGTTCCCCGAGTTCCCCGACTGGATTCGTGAATACCTCGGTCAGCGATCCGCCCACTTGTTCTGCGCCCAGCGGTCCTTACAGCCACGTGTTCGTGACTGTGACCGATGTGAAAATCCACAGCAGCTCGAATGCCGGTGCAAATGATTCCGGCTGGATCGATCTGACTCC
>WNFO01001966.1_pt1 | contig 16705 bp, 13 predicted proteins | sample 5400251 | NCBI WGS metagenome assembly WNFO01 (sample SAMN13153354, study PRJNA577476) | soil metagenome | isolation source: 100 cm saprolite under Madrone tree | place: USA:California | collected 2016-06-14 | reverse complement strand
CGGGAATTTCGTCACGTTTTTACGACGCATTCCTTCACTCAAGCTGCCTCGCGGCGATCGAGTAGAGAACCGTTGGTAGAATCGGGCCGGTCAACACGCGTTTGTGGCTACGACCCGGGATAAGTGCTTCCGCTCAACGTGCAGACTAAGATCCGATTTCTCCGTCGCGATTGATTTCGAGGAATGCCATGCCCTTTTCACTCTGCGCCGCCACGATCCCGTCCTACCAACAGATCCTAGGCGCCGTTTCCTGCCTGCTCGGCACGGCCGAGGCCTTTTGCGCGGAGAAAGGGATCGCGCCCGAGGACATCATCAGGGCGCGCCTGGCGGAGGACATGCTGCCCTTTGCCTATCAGGTGAAATCGACCGCGGTGCACTCGCTCGGTGCGATCGAGGGCGTGCGTCGAGGCGTCTTCTCTCCCGATATGACCCCGCCTCCGGAGAGTTTCGCGGCTCTCCAGGCGCGGATCGCGGACACGCGCGCCGCGCTCGAGGTAATTGAGCCGGCGGAAATCGACGCCTTGGTCGGGCGCGACATGCGCTTCGCAGCTGGGGAGCGACGCGTCGACTTCACCGCCGAGAACTTCCTCCTGTCCTTCTCGCAGCCGAATTTCTACTTCCATGCGGCGACGGCCTACGACATTCTGCGCTGGAAGGGTGTTCGGATCGGGAAACGCGATTTTACGGGCAGGCTGCGCACGAAGCCGATCGCGGCGGGCGCCTAACGCAGACCGACCGTCAGCGTGCCTAACCAGCCACTCATCTTGCCGAGAAGCTGCAATGTCGAGCCGCCATTTAGTGGATCCTGAGCTGCTTGGAGTACTCGAAGCATTTCCGAAAGCAGAGTTCTCCAACGCGACCCTTGCAGCGCTTCGCGCGGTGCAGCTACCGTTCGCCGTCGACGAAGTAGCGATTCGCAGAGTATCCCTGACCGAGCGGAGCATTCCTGGACCTGCCGGCTGCCCCGATGTGGGTGTGTTGATTTTCGCGCCCCACGAGTTCCATGCGCCGACACCCTGCATCGTCCATATGCACGGCGGCGGTTACGTCGTTGGGTCAGCGGCCTCGGTCGCGCCAACCTTGTACACGCTGTCGGCGGCCCTCGAATGCGTGATCGTCAGCGTGAACTATCGACTAGCGCCCGAGACGCGCTTCCCCGGCAACATAGAAGACTGTTATGCGGCGCTCGCATGGGTTTTCGCGCATGCATCGGAGTTACGTGTCGACCCAGCGCGCATCGGGGTAAAGGGCGAGAGTGCCGGCGGAGGACTAGCAGCCGCCCTTGCGCTGCTGGCGCGCGATCGTGGTCGGTTTCGCATTGCGTTCCAGCATCTCGATGCGCCGATGCTCGATGATCGCACCTGCCTCAATAAGGACCCGAATCCCTTCGCCGGCGAATTCATCTGGACACCCCAGCACAATGCGTTCGGCTGGTCCTCGCTGTTGGGTGTTGCACCCGGTTCAGCTGGCATATCGTCGTATGCGGCGGCGGCACGGGCAGAAGACCTTTATGGGCTTCCGCCAACCTTCATTGCCACGGGTGCACTAGATCTTTTTGCTGAAGAGAATCTCGAATACTCACGGCGCCTGATGCGGGCCGGTGTGCCGGTAGAGCTGCATGTTTATCCGGGAGCAATCCACGGCTTTGGACTTGCACCGCAAGCCCAAGTATCGAGCGTGGCTGCGCGTATGAGCCTGGCCGCGTTACGGCGGTTCATGTTCAACTGACAGCTCTCGCTGCCGCTGTGTCGTCATAGCGTACCGCTTCATGAGCAGCATCCGTGAATCTCTGCGCAGCGATATCGGTCTCTTCGAGGACACGGCGCTCGAGGATCAGTATGGAACCGGCGGAAGCGGCCGCCCTGGTGCTAAAGGCCGCCCTACCACGCAGCGGCCCACGTACAACCCGCCCACCTGTCTGTCGTCGTGTGGCAGGATTGTCAAGGAAACAGGCAGGAAGGCACGACTGGCAAGTCGATCATCGCGGCCGGGATCGAGAAACCCTCCAGCGATCCTGCCTTCCTGACGGTCGTCGGTGTACATGTCCTATTGGGGCTTGCTTGCACGATCACGGGCATCATTGCAATGCTGAGCGCCAAGCGCAGAGGGCGTCACCCCTCGTTCGGCTCAATTTACTACTGGTGCCTGATGGGGGTATTCGTGACCGCGAGCGGTCTAGCAGCCGTCCGTTGGATCGAGGACTATCAGTTGTTCATCCTCGGAACGCTCGCCTTCGCCGCCGCCTATTTGGGGCGCATGGCGCGCCGCAAGCGCTGGAGCAACTGGGTCAAGCTGCCTATCACCGGCATGGGAATGTCATACGTGCTGCTGCTGACGGCCTTCTACGTGGACAATAGGAAGAACTTGCCGCTTTGGAGAGACCTTCTTCCGATTGCCTACTTGGGTGATTCCCGCTGCAGCTGGGATTCCCCTAATTGCTTACGCGCTGTTGCGGCATCCGTTGGCGCGGACGCGGCAACCGCCCAGCTAAGCGAAGATAACAGCCAATTCAGTGACAGGCCGCGACGCATTACACCACTGTTGCGCAAGAAAACCCCTAGAAATCATAGCGATAAGGGAATGCCGAAAGGGGCTAGGCTGACGGGAATGTGCCGGACTTTCGCCTGCAGCCCGCGGCACGCAGAACTCGTCTGGTCGCATCGGCCATGTACCCGGGAAGTTCGCAGAGATATCGTATGCGGGATATCCACGCGAATCCCGGAGCTCCACGGTGGCAACTCGTCGTGACATGCTTCAGATCGGCGCCTGCACTGCGGCGAGCGCCGCGATGCCTATGGCTCTGGCCACGGAAACAGGTTCCCTGTGGAACCAACTCTAGGAAGCCCCAAGACTCCGCGGGAATGCTCGCTCCTGGGCAAGACCTCCAGGGCGGCTGAATTCGAAAACCTGGGCTGGCTTGACGATTCCAGACATCCGTTGGACTGGAACGGCCCGACCGGCCGGATTTTCATAAGATTTGGCGAACACGATTTGGATCGTTCGATCATCTATCACTTTGAGCGCGTAGCGCGCCGGCATCGAGACCGTATCGCGATCACGGATTTAGACACATCTGTTTCTTTTGCGCAGTTGTGGGATGGCCTCTCCGGACTCGCCGAAACCATCGCCGCCCAAAGCAGACCGGGAGAGTTGGTCGGCATTCTCCTGCCGCCGAACCCGATGTTTCCCCTCGCCATACTGGCCTGCCTGGCTGCGGGACGCCCCTTTTTGGCCCTCGATCCCCACTATCCAAGCGACTGGGTGGGCGAGGTATTGCAGGATGCACGACTAACTTTGATCATTGGATGCGCGGCGTCCGTAGAGGCATCCGGGAGCGGCGCGCGAACCACGCGCGTCATCAACCTGACCCGTTTGCCGCAACCCGCGCGGGAAGGCTGGCGACCCGCCGAACTTGGGTTGGACCAACCGGCGTGCGTGCTGTTCACGTCCGGAAGCACCGGCCCGCCGAAGGGCATCGTCAACAGTCAGCGGAACCTCTTACAACGCGTGGCTCAATCAATAAACGCCGCGCACATCAACGCCGACGACAGGCTTCTGACCCTAGCCCCACTTTGTACGATCGTCGGCGTGCGAGACACCATAACGGCGCTGCTCGCGGGCGCCAGCATTCACCTGCTCGACCTGCAACGCGTCGGCGCGCGCGAAATATTGAATGTCATCCGCGCGGAGGCCATCACCATCTTGTTCGCGTTTCCGGCTCTGTTGAGATCCATGGTTCCGTACGATCAGAAGCGGGCCGGTGCTGCCCTTCGACTGGTTCGAGTGGGTGGAGACACCACACTCTGGAGCGACGTCGATCTGCTGCGCGCCTGGCTTGGGCCGGAGGCGGTGATCCAATTGATTTATGCCGCCACTGAAGCGCCGATCATGCAGTGGTTCATTGATGGCTCCTGCCGGAACGATGACGCGCGAATTCCCATCGGCTATCCGCTCCCGGGCAACCGCTTGGCAGTGATCGACGAGTTTGGGCGCGCAGCGCCGCCGGGGGAGGTCGGAGAACTGATTGTCGGAAGTCCCTACGTAGCATTGGGGCTTTGGGTCGATGGACGATGTGTCGGCAATTGCACTGAAAGCGACGGCATGCCCGCGCATCGACTTTTCCGAACGGGGGATCTTGTGCGCCTGAGACCCGACGGGCTGCTAGAGCGGCTCGGCCGCATGGACAGGCAGGTCAAGATCCGAGGCGCCCGCGTCGAACTCGACGGGGTGGAAGCCGCCCTTCGCCAGCATCCCCTCGTGCGCGACGTCGCCGCCTTGGCCCGAACGAGCAGCGCTGATGGTGGGGCAATCCTCGTCGCCTATGTAAGCGCTCGCGATGGGGCTCCCGCCGGGCTGCTCGACGATCTGAAGACGCTGATGCGTTCGGCGCCGCCGCCTATGCGACCAGGACGCCTGTATTTGGTCCACGAGATTCCTCGGTTGCCCAGTTCCAAGCTGGACGCGCGCGCGCTGACGGCACTCGATGGGGCCAACATCCAAAACGAGCACGCCAACGCTGTCTCTCGGGCCGCAGCCGGTTCGGCGGACCGCGATTGCATTGCGCCGACGGTGGCGAAAGCGTGGCAAGAAGTATTATTCACTCCCGTTGGCGGCCCGGAGGAGGATTTCTTCGAGGCCGGCGGCGATTCCCTGAAGGCGCTCACGCTTACGATGGAGCTCGAACGAGCCCTGGGCTTGGAGCTTTCGGTGACTCTGATAAATGAGGCGCCGAAGTTCGCAAGCTTGTGCGAGGCCCTGAGAGAGCAGCGGACAACCCGTTACGTTCCGCTGGTTCTTCTTAAGGAGGGCGCGGGCTTACCCCCGGTCTACTTCATCCACGGCGTCGGCGGGAATGTCGCGGAACTCTTCCCGATTGCCCGAAGCATGACTTACCCCGGGGCGGTTTTCGGAATCCAAGCGCGTGGTCTGGCCCGTCAGGAGCTGCCGCACACAACGGTCGAGGCGATGGCGATCGAGTATTTGAGAGAGATCAAGGCGCGGCAACCGGACGGCCCCTATTACCTATGCGGCTACTCCTTCGGCGGGCTCGTAGCCTTCGAAATGGCGCGGCGGCTCTGGGAGTCCGGGAGCGAAGTTGGCCTTGTCGGTCTCTTCGACACGATGCCCAGCCCCCTTGGTTGGCCATTACCTACTTGGTTCGCCTTTGTCCGCCGGCGAATGAATCGGTTTGCGGCCAGGGCGATCGCCGCTCCCATCGGGACCTGGCCAGCAGCAGCTTGGAAAGCGGTTGGCCGTCTCGGCGCAAGGCTGCGAGCCCACGTCACGCAAACAGAGCTGTATAGACCACCCCTTCCCGGCTTCTTGAAGTCCGCGCCGAGCAGCGTTCTCAAGGTCGGGGCGAGCGCGCTGATAGCATCGGCAAGGTATCGGCCTGGGTTTTATCCAGGGGAGCTGAAGCTGTTCACTCCGAAAGAACGTGACCCCGCGCTCCCATCTCTCCATGCCATCTGGCGCAGACATGCGCGCGCTCTGTCAATTGTCGATACCGCCGGTGACCACTTGACGATGCTGTCCACGCCCAACGCCGAATCCGCAGGCGCATCCGTAACGCGCTGCCTTCCTGCGCTCTTGACTCGCGCAACTCCTTAAAAGTCGATTGAGGATCGCGATTCTCGTCGGGCTGATCGATCAAAAAGGGTCGGTCGCCGTCTGAATCGATGCCCGAAACAACACGGGCACATCCCACTGATCACCCTGCACGTCCGCGCGGCGCTCCTGCTAGATGTCTGCCGCACAGCTGCGGGACAGCACGAGATCGCCACCTCAAAGTCTTCAGCCTCTTCTGCTCGACGACCGATGCCATCTGAATGCGCGTGGCTTATTCAATCCTCACGCCTCCGACTGCACAGCACTCCGTCTGCGAGCATCGGTATTTTGGCCCGCTGTCCTGTGCCAACTCTGTACAAAGACGACGCATTACCCACTGGCGCGTGAGAAAAACTCCTAGAGATCATAGCGATAAGGAAATGCCGGCTATCTGATTCGAACAGATGACCTCCGGTTTACAAATTTGAAACAGCGTAAATCGTGTTGGATCGGCACCCGAGGGCAACGGTTGATGCCGTGCTGGCAAGTCAGAATCGATCCCGCGGAGCGGACAAAGTCAGTCGGAGAAACCTCTAGTGGGTCTTCATGATAGAGGCTGTGTCGCCTTCAAACGCCTTCCATTCCTGTTCTACAAGGAACGCGTAGATTGCCTCTGCGTCCGACTGGCTCAACACATCGTCAAAGCGGCCCATTCCCTTGGGCTGGTAGGCGCCACGCAGGACAATGTCGTAAAAGATATTGCGGGTGTCGGAAGACATTCTGCGGAGGTCGGGCAACAGTCCGCGGCCAAATACATGACAGCGACTACAGGTCCTCTTGTACAAGATCTCTCCCTTGGATACCTGCGCTTGGCTTTCCGGTCTCGCGCTTGGCCGCTGAAATGCTGGATCGGCAGCTTGCAGCGGCGGCTTCGGCACTGATCCACCGCCAAGCTTCAGAGCCACAATACGTCCGGCATTTCCGTGCTGATACGCCGCGGTTTGCGGATCGAACGAAAATCCTCCTGCACCTCCGTAGCCCGCCATAAAGGCGACAAACTGCTCACCCTTGACGCTGTAAGTGATTGGAGCCGCCATGATTGATGTTCCCACATCGATCGACTTAATGAGTTCGCCACTGTCCGCGGCATAGACATTCATGAATCCGCGCGCGTCTCCGCGCCATACGAGATTCCCCCCACTCGACATGACGCCACCATCCCACAGCGTCGCACCCGCAACCTGCCAGGCGACTCTTCCACGCACCGGATCCCATGCCTTCAACATCCCTTGCGCCTTTATCGGACCCGGTGATTCCCGCTCAAGCGACTCCAGGCTGGGTAATGTCCCGTACAGCCTCGCGGTGTGCCCCGGGTCGTAGTCATCAGCCATGATGCCTTCTACCGTAAACCAACCGTCCAACGTCTTCAGCGGCCTTGCCGAAAGGTCGATCATGACGTTGGGCGTCTCAATAGCCGGGATGTAGACCAGACCGGTCTGGGGGTCGAAGGACATCGGTTGCCATGAATGTGCACCAAATGCTGATGGCCATACCAACGCCGGCTTCTTCTCGTAATTCGCAGCCGCATTCGGTCTGGGCTTGTGGGTCACGGGATCCAGACCCTGAGTCCAGTTCACGAATACATAATTCTTCGCCGACAATACCTCTCCGGTCGCGCGATCAAACACGTAAAAAAAGCCATTCTTCGGTGCGTGCATCAGGACATCGCGCTTTACGGCATCGATTGTCACAGTCGTCATGATGAACTTCTGCGTTGAATCGAAGTCCCACCGATCGTCCGGGACCTCTTGGTAGTACCAGGCGAGCGCGCCGTTCGAAGCATGAACGGCAATCACCGAACAAGCGTACAGTTCATCGCCCCCCTTACGGTCATCTTCGCGCGTATTGTAGGGAGACACGTTCGCGGTACCCAAAAATACCAGGTCGGTTTTAGAGTCGTAACTCAGGCCGTCCCACACTGCCCCACCGCCACCTGCATCCCAGCGGTGCCGCGGATCCCAGGATTTTGCGGCTTCCGCAAGATGTGGCTGATCCTGCGCACCGAGTGCCGGAGTGCGCGGCACGGTAAAGAACCGCCATTTGAGCTGGCCGGTGTTGAGATCGAATGCGGAGATGTACCCGCGCACCCCTGGATAGTCTGCGCCGGCGTTGCCGATAATGACGGAGTCCTGGGTTAGAACCGGCGCGCCCGTCAACGTGTACGGGACATGCTTTTCGCGCCCGACGAGTGTGTCGGTCCTCCAGATCGACGCGCCAGTATCAGCATCCAGCGCGTAAAGGTACCCATCGAGGGCGCCGACGTACACTCGGCCCTTCCATACGGCGATTCCGCGATTAACGACGTCACAACACGCATAGCGGGCCCATTGCATGTCAATGGTGGGCACGAATGTCCAGACTCTGGCTCCCGTGGCCGCATTCAGGGCATAAACGCGTCCATAGTTGCCCACGGCGAACATGACTCCATCGACGACTACCGGGCTGGCTTCGAGCCCTCGGGAAGTTCCTAAGGCGTATTGCCACGCAAATCCGAGCTTCTCGACTGAATGCTCATTGATTTGTGCCAAGGGCGAAAAATACGTGCCACCCGCATCACGGCCTGGGGTGACCCACTCATCAGGCTCCGTCTCGGTGCGTGCCATGCGGGCCGCGTCGACCCCACCCAGGTGCTGGGATCGTCGCGATTCAGTGGCTGGGCGCGAGTTGCCGCAGCTCATCAGAGCAAGGGACAGCATCGCCAGTAGCGCCGCACGCATCAGCATGAGTTACCGACCCCAGCGGGCTGTCAGAGTGGCCTTCGCCAGCGTGTAGTCGTGGGCGGTCCACGTCACCATGGCCCCACTAGCTTCCGCTGGAACCGCAAGCTTCTCGACATTGAGCGCGTACATCGTAATTAGATATCGATGCGGCGGTTCGCCCTTACCAGGGCAAGGTCCGTGGTAAGCATCCTGCCCGAGGTCGGTTCGGCCTTGCAGCGCTCCTGGCGGTAGCGTGGTACTGTTGATCGCTCCAGCATTCTCTGGGAGTCGCGACGTCGTCCCAGGAATGTTGTAGACCACCCAATGCCACCATCCCGAGGGGCTTCCATGTTCGTCCATGTCGAACAGGGTGATCGCAAAACTCTTCGTCCCTGTCGGTGCCCCCCGCCATTCCAGGGCGGGAGATCGGTTCTGACCAGTGCAGCCGTAGCCATTAAGTATGTGACTTGCGGCCATCGGCAGCTTGGGGCCGAAATCTGGACTCACGAGCGAAAAGGACGGCGCCTGTGCCAGCGCAAGGTTCGAGGCCAGCATTAGCACGAATCCTGCGGACCGCGGTAGAACTCGCATGCACACTCCTTCACCAGTGCTTCGCCACTTCAATCCCATACCACCGGGGTGGCAAGTAATACAGATTCACATAGGCGAGCACGACCGTATCGACTGAATACGCGAGAATCTGCTTGTTCGTAAGGTTCTTACAGAAAACGCTGATGTCCCATTCTGCGCCTGGCGATTTGTAGGACGCGCGGGCGTTGGATAGCCAATAGGGCGGTATCGACGTATCCGGAGCGTTCGTCAGGGATGCGAAGTAGTGCCCGACCCGTTGCGCATCTCCCTGGGCGGTTAGCTGCGCTCCAGAGGGCAGACCCCAGGTCTTTCGCACCATGAAATTCCCTTCGAACGGTGCCGCCTGCGGCGGATGTACGTCGCTCAGTCGGCCTGAGGGCAGCACCACATCGCGTACTACGAAATGCAACGCACTCAGGCCTATGGAATAGTCCCACCCGCCGGAAATCTTGCCCACGGCTTCGAGTTCGCCGCCTCGGGCTGCGGCGTCGTAGTTACCCACATAGACATTCAGGCCTTGTAGTTTGAACCCCTGATAGTTGTGGTAGCTGTAGTCGAATACGCTGCCGTTTAAGCGCAGATGTTCATCGGAGAGGGTGGTCTTGAACCCGACTTCGTAACTCGTGAGCGCTTCGGGCTGATAGGGAAAGTTCTTGACAGCGGTCGTTCCATCCAGACTTCCGTTGAATCCGCCTCCCTTTACGCCGCGCGAGACGCCGCCGAATAGCAATGTGCGGCTGGCTGGCCGCCATTCGAGTTGCAGTTTTCCCGAGAACAAGTCCTTCTTCTGATCCGCGATATCGCCAACCGTGCGGGTATTGAAGACCAGACCGGTGCCGGCATTTCCGCCAGAAATGTAGTCGAACCTCTTCTCATCATGCGTCCACCGAGCGCCCGTGGTTACAGTCCACTGATCCGCAAGCTGCCACTCTGCTTGGGCGAACAGAGCGTACGAGCGCGTCTTCTGATTCCACGACGGTAACAGGTCGAGGCCAAATTCCGGCAAATTGGTCGGTGTCGCGGTATCGCCGTCGATGTCGAGCAGATAAATTCCTGTAACCCAACGCACGTGGGTAAAGTCCTTACTGGCGCGGACCTCCTCAGATATCTGGTAAGCCGATTGATCGGCGTGGTAAACGATCACCGGAAACGGCGTTCCGTCGCTATCTTCACTGTAGGCCATCTTGAAATTCAGATAGCTATTAAGCCACACCCAATGCCAGTCTCCAGCGCGCCACTCGAGATCGCTAGTCAACCCATAGAGTTGCCGCTGGGTATGAGCGTTATAGTCCCAAGTCCCCGTCCAGGCGTCGGCAGGTGGGTCGCGCCATCCATTTTCATCGCATCCGGGGCACGTGCCGTAGAAGTTCACATTCGGTGGAAGAACAGTACCGTTGCCGTTGGCGTCGGGGTACACGGTGGCGTGCTTATAGCGGTTAGAAGGAGAGGGAAATTCCTTCCCGTAGTTCGCCGTCACTAACAGATCGATTCCGTCGTCCATCTGGACGTCGATGCGCGCGCGTACGGCTGCGGTCTTCTCGCCGACGCCTCCGGGACCGTACAGATTCTTCATGTACGGCTCGTAATACTCTGCCGTCGCCGCGAGCCGTCCTGTCACCTTCTCAGTCAATGGCCCGCTGACCGCCCCTTGAAACGCGATTTGATCAAAGCGCCCAACGGTCAAATCCGAGTAGGCCTCGAAGTGATCCGTTGGCCGATTGGAGACGTAGTGAATTAACCCGCCCGTCGCGTTGCGACCGAACAATGTGCCCTGCGGCCCACGCAGCACTTCCACGCGATTGATGTCAAAGAGCTCAAAGGAAGCTGCTCCCGCAAAACTTAGGTAAACGTCATCCACATAGGAAGCGACCGGTCCCTCGTGATGAATCGTGAAGTCATTCTGCGAGACGCCCCGAATCGAAGGAATCGCCAGGGCATTGCCTCCCAAGGCGTTGTTGAACTGCAACGCGGGAACCTGCGCGGAGAGATCTGTGGAGGATCGTATTCCAAGCTGAGTCAATTGCGCGCCGCTCAGAGCCGTCAGAGCGATCCCTACATCCTGCCCTGATTGTTCGCGACGCTGCGCAGTTACCGTGACCTCTTCGAGCCCCCCGCTCTTTTCGCGCGGGTCTTCCTTCGTGCCCGCATTCGCAGAAGTGCTGGCTCCCCGCGAAACGGCTGAAGGATCCGCCTGCGCCACGACCTGCCGCTGTTCGCGAGCAGGCGGAGCGCTGCCTGAGATCTTTTTGCCCTCCTGCGGTTCAATGGCCACTGTGCGATCGTTGATAAATTGGTAGCCGAGCCCGGAGGGCTCGAGCAATCGACGCAAGCACTCTGCCGGTCGTAGACTCCCGGAAACTGCCGGCGCCTTCAGACCTTTTACGAGGCTCGTAGGAACTATCAGCTGCAAGCCGGTCTGCTGGGCGAATTGCGCCAATGCATCTGAAAGAGGTTGCGCAGAGATGCTGAAAACAACAGGGGTAGCGCGTGCCGTTGGGGGCGGTGTCCCGATCTGCTGTCCGAAAGCCCATGGGGCTACCAGGAGAAGCGCCGCCTTAAGGCCCATCCTCAACGAAGTCTTCATCCGAACCCCCTGCGAATTCTTGTACTTGCATAGTGTGGGGAGCCTGCGTAAACGGGGTACTCGGCCGATGGACTACCCCAAAATCCCGCTTGCGCCACACTTAAGTAGGTAGGTCCACAGCCGAGGCAGCAGTGCCCGAACCTAAGCCCAAAGCTACGGAACAATCAGGCCTCGCACGGTCGGCCTTTGAGACCCAATACCGCGACCTGCACCGATTCCTGCTTCGCCGGCTTTCGAGCCCCAGCGAAGCCGCGGATCTGATGCAGGACGTCTTCCTGCGGTTGCTGCGTATTCGTCGAGTCGATCTCGTCCGCCACCCGCGGGCCTACGTGTATGGCATTGCTGCGCATGTGTTGCACGAATTTCGCGTTCGAGCTCAAAACCAGCGAGTCACGTTCGATTCGCGCCTTCTCGAGCAGCTCGAGCAAGATCCGACCACCGAAGCCTCGACCGAGGACTTAGTTGACCGACTGGCAAGGCTAAAAGAGTTGGAGACTGCGTTGGCACGCCTTTCCCCTACGCATCAAGCCGTGCTCCTGCTGCAAAAGCGCGACGGGATGTCTCGCGAAGAAGTGGCGCGAGCGCTCGGGCTGTCTGTCCACACAGTCAAGAAGTATGTCTTTCAGGCGATGGCGCAGCTCAGAGCCTCGTGGCCTGACTAGGAAAGCCGCATTGACCTACAAAACGCGTAGTGGTGAAGAGTTGCGTATCGCTGAAGAGGCAGCTGAGTGGCTGGCCGTACTCGATGCAGCGAATCCCGAGCAGCGCGCGCGGTTTGCGCGCTGGATTACTGAATCCCCACTGCACTTGCGAGAGTTCCTGCTGATGACTTCGCTCGAAAACGAGCTGCACGGCATAGACCCGAAGCGTGGTTTGCCACGCGAGGCCATTCTGAAGGCGGTGCCCAACAACGTCATACCGCTTTCATTGACCGTCAACTCAGCTGTGCCTGAGGCGGCAGTCGGCGTGCCCGGCAAGCGTCGCCGATGGACACTCGCGGCGATCGCTGCCACGGTGCTGGTGAGCGCCGTGGTGCCTCTACTTCTGACCCCCAAATCTCAACAATTCGAGACTGCCGTCGGGGAGCAGCGAAAGATCTCACTGCTCGATGGCTCAATCATTTATCTGAACACAAAAAGCCGCATCACCGTATTGTTCACAGCACATGGGCGCGAAGTTCAATTGCTTGAAGGCGAGGCCCTGTTCAAAGTCCAACATGATCCATCGCGTCCATTTCGCGTTCTCGCGGGCGTCAGTGTGATTCAGGCGGTTGGAACGCAGTTCGATGTGGACCGCCGACCCTCCGCTACGCTGGTGTCGGTGATCGAGGGGCGAGTGCAGGTCTCTACCGCCGGTGCCGATAGGCCGTGGGTGCGGACGGCCCGCGATTCGACTGCACAGCTGAACGCTGGTGAAGAAGCGAGAATTGGCTCCAATGGTAACCTTCAGCAGCGCAGCTCCATCGACCCAATCAGCATTGCAACTTGGCGTCAGCACCGGTTGGTATTTCACGACGATAACCTCGAGGATATCGCGGGAGAGTTCAACCGCTACAACAGCCGCGTGCAGATTGAGCTCGAGGGCGACGCAGTTCGCACCAGACGGTACACTGCGGTTTTCGATGCAGATGACCCCGGATCGCTCGTCGACTTTTTGCGGCGCGATCCCTCCTTAATGGTTACGGCAAGCGATAGCGAGTTCATCATTCGTTCGGCTCCTTGACGCTGGCGCTGCAGCATCTCGGATCGCAGAGGCAGCTGCTCGATAGTCGCAATGCGATGACGGATATCAAGCTGTGGCGCGACGAACTGCAACATCGCGGACGTCAGCGGACCTCCGCGAACATCGGCGGACTTCCTTGGAGGCCGAGAGACTTGAACCCCTGATCAACGATTTACAAACAGCGCCCTGGCACTACTGTACACAAACAAACATCTAACACATCAAACACTTAGTGAGGGTGCGTTGCGCGCGTTTGTGGCGATTTGAGGGAGCAAGTGTGCCAACGGTGTGCCAAAGGACGTGGGCTCGAGGCCGATACCGGCCATTCCAAAATGACCGCTTTTGACCCAAGCCGCCTGGTGTGCCGACGACCCGCGGATCGCCTGGCAAGCGCTCGAGTGCTGCGCTGCAATTGTGCCACTGCGGATCCACCGCGTATTTACTTGAGGGACAGGGCTCCCGCGTTGATCAGGGTTTTCGTGGCCGCGGTCAGCGTGGCGCCCGGGAGAAACAGCAGGAATTCCCCGTTCGATGAGCGATTGGGCCCGCCGGATTCCCAGTCGTCCCCGATCGCGAGCCGGACCACTCCACCTCCATAGCCGTAGTAGGGCATGTATCCCGACCTCAGCACAGCAGCGAGCGCGGGGTTGGTGCTGATGACAAGTTCTCCGGGACGGTCCTTGGCTCCACTGGCCTTCCTCCAGGCCTCTACCTGGGCGTCCGCTCCCCGCAGCGACTCAAGGGCGGTCACCTTTCCGTCTTTGAACGTTGCCCTGACGAGTCCCGATCGGGTGTCGAACGATACGTAGCCGACGAACGTCCCCTGCGCATTCTCGATATCCGTGGTACGCAGAACGCTGGCCGGCAATTCCTCTTCGCGGTCACGGACCGAGCGCGCATCGCGCGTTTTTTCCCTGGTCGCCTCACCGGTGTTGCGGTGCATGTGCGCATTCTGCGGAATCTTGCAGGTGAAGTCGGTGCCGTTGGACGCGGTCACCCGCACGGTCGCGCCGCGCATTCCCTTCTCGATGACGGCTATGCGGCGCGCAATCTCCGCCGGCTCGATCTCGATCGCCCGCTGGTACATGGTCTCGATGACCGGTACGTCCGGCGCATCCGGCGGCAGGAACCAGTGGAAATGGATGGAGCGGACCTTTGAGGCCTCGACCAGGTGCTCGAACGGCTGGTCCCCCACCGCGCTCAGGTCGGACGGTAGCCAGATGGCCGCCTGCGAACGCTGGAACAGAGACTTCCACTGCTCGAATCGATCGGCGCGTTGTCGCGGGGTGAGGCCGGCATCCGCACGCGAGTCCGGGGCCGCGATTTCCTCGATCACCCCACCGGCCTTCTTGATGGCCTCACGCAGTGGTGCTGCGATGCCAGGGTCGCGCGTGGCGTCGGAGAACAGAACGACCCGCTCACCGGGCGCGAGCTTCCAGGAGCGGTTCACGATCAGGTCGGCCAGATGCGCGTAGTTGACCGCGGAGGCCTGTGTCTGCACCGGCGCAGGGCTCGCGACATCAAGCCCGCCCAGGGCCGCAAGCCACAGGAGAGCCACCGCGAGACTCCGGCGCGTTGATGCGCTCTTCATCACGTCAGAAGTCCGTGGGAGACACGGGCTCGTATCCCGGGTCGTTCTGGTGCACCAGTCTCAGCGACTCGCGGTCGATCTTGCGGCCGCGCAGCATGACCTCGACCACTTTACGTGTATCGGAGATGTTGCGGTCCGGGCGGCCGTCGACGACGATCAACGTGGCAGCTTTGCCGGCTTCGATCGTGCCCCAGTCGCCGGCGCCAATGAGGCGGGCGGCGTTGCGGGTCGCCACCGTGATCGCCTCGAGCGGCGTGAGCCCGGCCGCCGCGAGCAGCTCGAGCTCATGATGCAGGCCTTCGCCCTGCATGTCGCCGGGGTACGGCGCATCGGTTCCCGCGGCCAGCAGCACGCCGGCACGGAACAGCGCCTTGGCGTTGGCCATCGCATTCTGCTGCAGCTTTTCCCACCGCTGGGCCTGGGCGGCCTCCTCGTCATTGAGCTTACGAGCGGCTTCGGTACGCAGCCCTTCGAGGAACGACGGCGGGCTGGTGTCGCGCACCAGCGGATCATTAAGGAACGTGAGATCCCGCAGCCGGTTGCGGGTCTGACTCTCGTGCACGATGAGCGTCGAGATGAATACTGTGTTGTGCTCCTGCATGAATCGCACGGTATCCGGCGACAACAGCCGGGTCGGCAGATGCGCAAAACCGTAAATGCCATCCTCCACCAGATCGGGCGAGCCGTTGCGCTGCCACTGATCGACGATGACCTTGAGCGATACCTTGCGTCCCTCTTCGACCAGGCGCTCGAGCACCGCGTGCGACAGTCCGACGTAGCCCTTGATCAGATCGACGTTGTCCCGCTTCAGGCCCTTTACGACCGGGGCGACCTGCCCCACCGAGGCGACCGCGTACGAGATCGGCGGCCAGACGGGATCCGCGCCGTCGACGATTCCGCCGACGCAGTAGATGTGCGGCCCGAGCAGCCGGCCGGCGGCGGTCTCGGCGCGCAGCTGCACGATATAGGGTTGCACGTTGCCCGTGTCGAGCACCGTCGTGACGCCGGCGTACAGCAGGGCGTTCATGTAGCGCCGATAGCCGAGCATGTCGACCGCGTGCCCATCCCAGCCGCCCAGGAGATGCACGTGCATGTCGGCAAGCCCGGGCATCAGCACCTTGCCGTGCAGGTCGGTGACCGCGGCTCCAGCCGGGATCTTCACCTGCCCCGCAGGCCCCGCGGCCTCGATGGTGGCGCCGCGTACGACGACGGTCGCGTGCTCGACCGCGGGGGCGCCGGTGCCGTCGATGAGCACCGCGTTGGTAAAGGCCTGTGTTGGTTGTGCTGCAGTCCCGGTAGCGCCGGCACGGGCGGGCGCGAGGGAGGTGGCGAACAGAACGACGGCAAGGATGAGCAGCCCGCCTGGTACGCCGAAGAAACGAGGCAGCGAAGGGCGCCGCGTGCCGGTGTCAGTCGGCTTCACTTGAAGCGCATCCGCGCCTCGATGCCAGCGGTCCGTGGAGTACTGATCACAAACCGTGGATGACCGGGCTCTTCCGACCCGATGAGGATGGCGTCACCGAGGTTGGCGTGCTCATTGGTGAGATTCTTGACGAACAGAGCGACCTCGTAGCGCTCATTGCGGCCCCCAATGCGCAGATCCGCGAGGCTGTATCCGGAGCGGTAGCGCGGGCTTTGCACGTCGTTGTTCGCCGAGTAGCTCGCCCCGATGTGGGCGTAGTCGACGCGCGCGAAGCCGGCCCAGCCTGCGGTGAGAGGCCGCTCATACTGGAGATTGCTCGCGATTGTGAGGTCCGGAACCTGATAGACGGGGCTGCCGGCCTGCTGCGGAGTGCCTGGCCCCTGCTCGGTGATGTGTGCGTCCTCGTAGCCGACGCCGAGGCCGAACGTCAGCTCGGGCAAGAGCCGCCCGTTGAATTCGAGCTCGAAGCCGGTGCTGCGCGCGCGACC